>Ga0164241_10000870_pt1 | contig 43630 bp, 45 predicted proteins | sample OricomyardsoilBY_FD_108780 | JGI IMG/M metagenome (GOLD analysis project Ga0164241, IMG submission 108780) | Backyard soil microbial communities from Emeryville, California, USA - Original compost - Back yard soil (BY) | ecosystem: Environmental > Terrestrial > Soil > Unclassified | place: USA... | reverse complement strand
GATCGTTGACCACCACGTTCGCGCCCTCGGCGGAGAGCTTGAGCGCGATGGACCGGCCGATGCCGCGGCCCGCGCCGGAGACGATGGCGGTTCGGCCGTCGAGTTTGCCCATGTCGAATCCCTTCGGAATCGTCAATCCAGGGCGACGGTGGCGTCGCCGATGAGGGTGGTGGTGCCGTCCGCGAGCGTGACCCGCAGCGTCAGTGTGGCCAGCCGTTCGCCGTCGACCTCGTCGATCGAGGTGACGGTGCCGGTGCAGGTGGGCCGGCCGTGGACGGGCGTGATCGCGGTGAACCGCACACCGAACGTTCGGATGCGTTCCTGCGGAACCCATCCGGTGAGCAGGCGGGCCAGATGGGCCATGGACAGCATGCCGTGGCCGAAGACGTCGTCGAGGCCGGCCGAGCGGGCCACGTCGAGGTCGATGTGGATCGGATTGTGGTCCCCGGACGCGCCGGCGAACAGGGCGAGGGTGGTCCGGGAAATCGGTTCGATCGTCAGCGGCGGCAGCTCGGCGCCGACTTCCAGGACGGGCGTGGTCATCTCGTCACCTCGGGTGCGCGGTTCTGGACGACCATCACGCCGCGCATCTCGGCCACGAGAGCGCCGTGCTGGTTGGTCACCTTCGTATCCTTCACGACGAATTCCAGCAGCCCACCCTTCTTGTCATAGATGTCGGTGATCCGGCCGGTCGTGGTGAGTTCGTCGCCGGCGTACGCCATCTCGTGGTAGGTGAACCGCTGCTCGCCGTGCAGCACGGAGCGCAGGTCGATGCCCAGTTCGTCGAGGTAGCTGAACGAGTCCGGACCGGTCAGGTCGACGCCGAAGACGAAGGTGGGCGGCACGGGTAGATCACGGTGCCCGGCCTGTTTGGCCGCATCGAGGTCGACGTAGATCGGGTCGGTCTGACCTGTCGCCTTGGCGAAGTCGCGCAGCCTGCTGCGGGTGATGAGCAGCGTCCCGCCCGGCAGTTCGCGCCCGATGGCGGACCGATCGATGGGCATCAGCTGTCCACCTTTTCGTAGAGGGAGACGACGCAGGCGCCGCCGAGGCCGAGATTGTGCTGCAACGCCAGGGTCGCGCCGTCCACCTGCCGGTCCCCCGCCCGACCGCGCAGCTGCCAGACCAACTCGGCGCACTGGGCCAAACCGGTGGCACCCAGCGGGTGCCCCTTGGACAGCAGCCCGCCGGATGGGTTGGTGACAACCCTTCCGCCGTAGGTGTTGTCGCCGTCCCGGATGAACTTCTCCGCCGTCCCGACGGGGGTCAGTCCCAATGCCTCGTAGGTGAGGAACTCGTTGGTGGTGAAGCAGTCGTGCAGTTCGACGACGGGAATGTCCTCCGGTCCGATGCCGGCGCTCTCGTAGACCTGGTTCGCCGCGGCGACGGCCATGTCGTAGCCGACGAGCCGGCGCATGTCGCGTGATTCGAACGTGCTGGCGGTGTCGGTGGTCATGCTCTGCGCGCGGATGACGACGTCCGCCCGCAGGTCGTGCCGGGCGGCGAACTCGGGCGAGCAGACGACCGCCGCGGCCGCTCCGCAGGTGGGTGGGCAGCACTGCAGCCGGGTGAGCGGTCCGTAGATGCGCGGCGACGCGAGCACCTGCTCGACCGTGATCGGGTCGCGAAACACCGCGAACGGGTTGTTCGCCGCATGCCGCCGCGACTTGACCGAGATCTCGGCGAAGACGGCGGGGTCGATGCCGAACTCGTCCACGTAGGCCTGGCCGGCGCCGCCGAACAGCTGGGCGGCCATCGGCGCGTCCGGGTTGACGCCCTGGATCTCGGCGCGCGCGTCGTCGAAGCGCTCGAGCGCCGCCGGTCGGTCGGTGAACACGTTGGCCAGTGCGCCGGGGACCATCTGCTCGAAGCCGAGGGCGAGAACGCAGTCGACGGTGCCGCCGGCCACCGCCTGCCGGGCCAGCCACAGGGCCGACGATCCGGTCGAGCAATTGTTGTTCACGTTGACGATCGGCACCCCGGTCAGGCCCAGACCGTACAGAGCTTTCTGACCCGAGGTCGAATCACCGTATACATAGCCGACATAGGCCTGTTCCACTGCGGCGTAGTCCAGGCCGGCGTCGGCCAGCGCAGCCCTGGCCGCAGCCTCGCCCATCTGCGAATATGAGCTACTGCGCCCTGGTTTGGTGAACGGCACCATGCCCACGCCTGCGACAACGATGTGCGCCATCGGCACTCCTTCTCGAGCGGATCGAAGTCCGGATGATCCTACCTTAATAGTTGTTCACTTCAAACGGCAAGCGCGACCGACATGTGCGCGTGCGGGGTCAGCCTGCCTCGGACCCGGACCGCAGGATGGCCAGGGCCATGGCGGTCACGTTGTCCTCGAAGGCGGCGTCGAAGAGGTGCGGCGTTCGGCACAGATCGTCGATGACGGACAGCGTGGTGTGGACCAGTGCGCGGGCCACGGCGTGTTCGAGTACCGGCCGGCCATCCTCCAGCAGCCCGACCCATTCGGCGACGTACTCGCGCTGCGCGGCCCGGGCGGCATCCTCGATCGCGGCATCACCGGTCATCGGAACCGAGAGTCCCGACCAGTCGCGGGACCGTCGCACGTAGCCGGCCACCACCGCGGCCAGGGCGTCCACGGGATCGGCGTGCGCCCGCAGCGCATCGTCCAGTTCCGCCCAGAGCACCTGGGTCCCGCGTTGGAAGGCGGCCAGCAGCACCGCCCCCTTGCTGTCGAAGTGGGCGTACAGGCTCGGACCGGTGACGTCCGCAACCGCCCCGATGTCGGCCATCGCGGTGTCCTGGTAGCCACGCTCGGCGAACAGCCGCATCGCCCCGAGCAGCAGCCTCTCCCGGCGGGACACAGGCTGCAGGCTGGATTCGATGCGCTCGATCGGTTCGCCCGGCGGGGCCAGTCTTGCGGTGCTGAGCGCCAGTCCCGCGCCCAGCAGCACCTGGCTGAGCTCGGCCGCGGGCAACCGGGCGGGGTACCGGCCAGGGCTGCCCATGATCGACTGCAGCCCCCAGGCCAGCAGTTCGGCCTCGGCGTCGGACAATTCCGGACGATCCGCCTGCAGCAACGTCACATAGGCCCTGGTGTAGCGCCGCAGCAGGTCGCGCACCGTCGTGTAGGTCTCGGCCGGCAGAAACCTGGCCTCGCGTGACCACAACGCGCCCAGGTAGGTCCGGGTGGTGACGACCTCGGCGGTGGCGGCGAGCGTGTCTGCGAGGGTTCCGTCGGCCGACGGCGGCGCGAGACCGGCGAAGCCTTCCCGGACGACCGCATCGAACAGCTCCGCCTTGTTCGAGTAGTGCCGGTAGAGGGCACCCGCGCGGATCCCGAGCCGATCCGCAATGAGTCGCATCGTGACCTGGTGGTAGCCGAGTTCGACGAACAGGTCCCGGGCCACGGTGAGGATCTGTTGCTTACGGTCCTTGGGCCGTGTTCGCGCCGCGGTGTCCCCGTTGGCCATGTGCCCGTCCCTCCCAATCGTCCGGCGACAGCCTAGGTCGGCCGAGCTTGCGAGCCCGCCATCCAGTAGGTCGGCCGAGCTTGCGAGGCCGCCATCCAGCGCGGTCTATGCACCCAGGCCCCGCCCGACGATCTTCCACAGCTCGGTCTCCTGCTCGAGCCAGCCTTCCGGCCGCAGGTGGCGGCCGAGCGCGGAACCGACCATTGCCCACAGCACGGTCTCCCGCACCGCCGGGTACCTGGGGTCGGCCGCGATCTCCGGGCCCACCAGCAGTCCGAACAGCTCGGCCATCCGGGCGATCACCATCGGCTCGTGCCGCCGTAGCGCCTCGGCGAGGTCGTCGTCGGTCCGGGAAGCGTTCCACAGCTCGAGCGCGGCGATCGAGATCGGCGCGAAGATCATGCCGGCCGCGACCTCGACGGCGACGTCGAAGCCGGTCGCCCCGCGGGGCAGCCGCAGCGCCTGCTCGTGCATGGCCGCGTAACGCGCGGCGCCCAGGTGGTCGATCGCGGCCATCACCAACTCGGTCCGCGAGCCGAACTGGTGCAGCAGGGTGCCGCGGGAGACACCGGCCCGGGCCTGGACCTCCAGGGTTGTGGTCCGCGCGTAGCCGAGCTCGTACAGGCTCTCGATGGTCGCATCCAGCAACCTGCGCCTGGTCGCGGCCCGCTGCTCCGCTCGCTTGCCGCCGCCGTTCGAAGTGGTGCCCGGCTGCGTGTCCGGTCCTGGTGCCCAGCCGGTCGACGGCATCCGCGACTCCCTCGCCTCGTCGAACTTGTAGTCAGTAGTGACTAAGTCATACGCCAACATAGCACCCAGTGAGCCCGGTCAAGCGCGCGCAGATGTGAGTTCAACGAGAATCGATTAGTCAGGCTTGACTAGTTTAACCGTAGCCGCCACAGTAGGAGCACAGCCGGACCGTCGATCAGCAACGGAGCCGCGCGACGTCATCGTTGCCCGGCCTGCGGCCACCACCACCTGTCTGCCGTCCCTGACGATCCATCGGCGGCGACAGCACAACGGATCAAGGAGGATCCCCGTGAGCAACACTTCCCCGACCCTGTGCCACGCGTTCCAGGCAACCGTGGCCGCGCACCCCGACGAGGTCGCGGTGCGCACGCTCGGGGGCGCCGTGTCCATCACCTGGCGCGACTACGCCGCCCGGGTCGAGTCGATCGCCGCGGGCCTGGCCGGCCTGGGCGTGCAGGCCGGTGACACCGTCGCGATCATGTTGACGAACCGGCCCGAGTTCCACCTGGTGGACACCGCGGTGCTGCACCTGGGCGCCACGCCGTTCTCGATCTACAACACCAACACCGCACCGACCATCGACTATCTGTTCGAGAACGCCGACAACCGCGTCGTCGTCTGCGAGCAGCAGTTCGTTCCGGTCCTGCTCGAGGCAAAGGCGTTGGGCAGCAAGATCACTCACATCGTGTGCGTGGACGGTGACCAGGATGGCACCGTCGGTCTGGCGGAGGTGGAAGCCGCGCCCGCCATCGGATTCGATTTCCGGGCGAGCTGGCAGGCGGTGCGACCGAGCGACCTGGCGACCATCGTCTACACCTCGGGCACCACCGGCATGCCCAAGGGTGTCGAACTCACCCACAGCAACATCCTGCGCAACATCGAGTGCTGCGACGTGTGGCAGGCCGGACCGCAGGAGGGCGAGCGGGTGCTGTCCTACCTGCCCGACGCGCATCTGGCCAACCGCTGGCTGTCGCACTACGCCGCGATGGTGCACGGGTCGCAGGTCACCGACGTGCCCAACCCGCGGGACGTGCTCGCCGCGCTGCTGGAGGTGCGCCCGGCGATGTTCATCGGCGTTCCGATGACCTGGTACAAGCTCAAGACGGCGATCGACATCGGGCTGGCCCGGGAAACCGACCCGGCCGTCCGGGCCGGCACCGAGCGAGCCATCGCCCTTGGCCTGCAGAAAGTGCGGGCCGACCAGGAAGGTCGTGCGCTGAGCGAGGAATTCTTGGCCGAGTTCGCCGAGGCCGACCGGTCGGTGCTGACCCCGCTGCGGGCCCGGATCGGGCTGGACCAGGTCCGGCTGCCGGTCTCCGGCGCCGCACCGGTGTCCGCCGAGACGCTCGAGTTCATGATGGCCCTGGGCCTGCGCATCACCGAGGCGTGGGGCTCGACCGAGAGTTCCTGCGCCGCCACCACCAACCCCATCGAGGCGATCCGGATCGGCACCGTCGGCAAGGCGATCCCGGACGTTGAGGTGACACTTGCCGAGGACGGCGAGTTGTTGGTCCGCGGCCCGATCGTGATGCGCGGCTACCGGAAGGACCCGGAGAAGACGGCCGAGACCATCGACGCCGACGGATGGCTGCACACCGGCGATCTCGGCAGCATCGACGAGGACGGATACGTCACGATCGTCGGCCGGAAGAAGGACCTGATCATCAATTCCTCGGGCAAGAACATGTCGCCGTCCAACATCGAGAACGCCGTGCTCGCCGGCTGCCCGCAAGCCGGCCTCGCCCTGGCGATCGGCGACCGCCGGCCGTTCGTCACTGCCCTGATCGTGCTGGATCCGGACGCCGCGGCGGCCTACGCCGCCCGGCATCAGCTGACCGACGGCACGCCCGCCGCCCTGGCCGGGAACGCCGAGTTCGTCGCCGAGATCCAGCAGGGCATCGACCGGGCCAACGCCAAGCTCTCCCGGGTCGAACAGGTGCGGGCATTCACGATCGTGCCCGAGTACTGGCTGCCTGGCTCCGACGTGCTCACCCCCACCATGAAGGTGCGCCGCCGGCCGTCCCTCGACCGCTACGCCGGCGAGATCGAGTCGATGTACGCGCGCTGATCGATCGCCGCTGGGTTAATCGGCGATGACATCGCCTCGCTCGAACACCCGACCGCATTGCGACAGCTGGTGCCGAGCAGGGGGTCGAGTTCACCCTGACCCGACCCGATCAAATGGATCGGGTCCGAATTGACAAACTAATGTTCACTTCATGCCGAACTCAGTGCTACCATCGCCGAGCGTCGCCCGGCCGGGCGGATGGTCGGCGGTACCGGTCGGAGCGTCGCGGCCCGGTCGGCATGGCGATCGGGTGCACCGCGCGGGTTCGCGTGGCGCATCCGGCTGAGGAGTGGTTGTGATTGGTCAGACCCGTTTCGGTGTCGGCATTCTCGCTGCGCCGTGAGCGGGTCGCCGACCATCCGGCAGTCTGCGCTCGAGCTCGCCGGGGTGGCCACTCGGGTCCTGGAGGTCGACGGTGCCGGGCCGGCCGTCCTGCTGCTGCACGGCTTCAGCGATTCCGCGGACGGCTGGCGGCCGGTGCTGACCGAACTGGCCCGCCATGGCCGCCGGGCGGTCGCTGTGGATCTGCCCGGCGCCGGATGGGCGGAGCCGCTCGGCCGGCCGGCCCTGCCGGTCCTCGACAGGGTCGTTGGCGCTTTCGCGGCCCGGTACGCCGACATGCCCGTGCTGCTGGTCGGCAACTCGTTGGGCGGACTTCTGGCGCTGCGCGCCGGTGGCCGGCCCGGCCCGGCTCTCGCCGGGATCGTCGCGATGGATCCCGCCGGGCTGGCGTACGCGCCGTCGCTGCGGCTGTTGAGCCGGCTCATCGGACCGGCGACCGCGCCGGTGCAATCACTTCTCCGGTTGCCGATCCCCGGTGGGTTGGTTCGGCTCTACGCCCGCATCGTCTTCGAGATCGCCCTGTCCCAGGGTCGGGCCGGCGGCGAGGCCGGCCGGATCTACGCCTCGCATGTACACGACAGGCGGGGTCTGCTTCGGTTGTGGGACGACCTGCGAGCGCTCAACGAGGAGGGCCGCGAGGTGGTCGACGTCGCCGCGATCCGGGTTCCGGTCCTGCTGATCTGGGGAGCGCTCGACTGCATCACTCCGGTCGACGCGGCCGGCCGGATGCTCGCCGTGGTACCGGATTCCCGGCTGGCCGTGCTGTCGGATTGCGGCCATTGCCCTCAGCTTCAGCGGCCAATCCAGGTGGCCGACCTCATCGCGTCCTTCGCCGAGCCGTTCGACACCGCCGACCACCGGACACCCGGAACGTCCGGGTCACCCGATCATCCGAGGGAGAACCGATGAAACGAACCGTCTACGACGAGGACCATGCCGCGTTCCGCAAGATGCTCCGGGAGTTCATCGCCAAGGAGGTGGTGCCGGTCTACGACGACTGGGAGAAGGCGGGCTTCGCGTCCCGCGACCTGTATCGCAAGCTGGGCGAGCTCGGTCTGATGGGATTCGACATCCCCGAGGAGTACGGCGGTGTCGGGCCGACGAGCTACAAGTACCAAGCCATCGTGGCCGAGGAGGCGGCTGCCGCCGGCGTCATGCTGGGCAATCAGGAGCTGTCGACCGGCATCGTGCTGCCCTACCTGCTGGCGTTGGCCAACGAGGAGCAGCGCGCGCGCTGGCTGCCCGGATGCGCCACCGGCGAGACCATCCTGGCGATCGCGATGACCGAACCGGGCGCCGGGTCGGACCTGGCCGGCATCCGCACCTCCGTCCGGCGCAGCGGTGACCACTTCGTCCTCAACGGCGAGAAGACGTTCATCACCAATGGATCCCAGGCCGATCTGATCATCGTCGTGGTCCGGACCTCCGCAGCCGACCCGGACAACCGCCGCACCGGGTTGTCCCTGCTGGTGGTGGACACCACCAGCGACGGCTTCGCCGTCGGCCGCCGACTGGACAAGATCGGGTTGAAGAGCAGCGACACCTGCGAGATCTCGTTCACCGACGTGCACGTCCCGGTGCGGAACCTGCTCGGCGAACAGGGGCGCGCGTTCGATTACCTCACCCGGAACCTGCCCCGGGAGCGGCTCGCCATCGGGGTCACCGGATACGCCACCGCCCGGGCGGCGATCGACTTCACCCTCGACTACGTCCGCAACCGCGAGGTCTTCGGCCGGACGGTGGCCGGCTTCCAGAACACCAAGTTCGTCCTGGCCGAATGCCAGGCCGAGGTGACGGCACTCGAGTCCCTGATCGACCGCGCCCTGGAGCTCGAGGACAACGGCGACCTCACCGCGGAGGACGCGGCGATGTGCAAACTGGTCGGCACCGAGGTCGCCGGTCGGGTCATCGACAAGTGCCTGCAGCTGCACGGCGGCTACGGCTACATCCTGGAGTACCCGATCGCCCGGCTCTACGCCGACACTCGCGTCTCGCGCATCTACGGCGGCACCAGCGAGGTGCAGAAGACGATCATCGCGAAGTCGATGGGCCTGTAGACCATCGCCGGCTTAACCGCCGTTGCGCATCCGGTCGATCGGAGGCGCAACGGCGGTTCACCGGATGACGGTCAGGGAGCCACCCGGAGCGTCGCCCCGGTCGCGGGCCCCGCAGCTGTCGGCTCGTCAGCCGCGAGCACGCGTTTGAGGACCTTTCCGGTCGGATTTCGCGGCAACTCGTCGAGGAAGACGACGTCACGAGGCACCTTGTAGCGCGCCAGATTGGCCTTGACGTGCTGGCGTACCTCGTCCGGCGACAGCTGTCGGCCCGACCGCCGGACGACGAACGCGCGCAGGCGCTGCCCGAACTGCTCGTCGGGCACACCGACGACCGCCGCCTCGCGCACCGCCGGATGCGCGGCGAGCAATTCCTCCACCTCACCGGGGAAGACGTTCTCCCCGCCGCTGACGATCATGTCGTCCGCCCGGCCGTCGATGAACAGCCGACCGGCCTTGTCGAAGTGGCCGAGGTCGCCGGAGGACATCAGGCGCCCGATCGTCTGCTTGGTCCCGCCGCCGGTGTACCCCTGGAACTGCGCGGCGTTGCCGACGAAGATCCGGCCGCACGCCCCGGCCGGCACGGGGTCGCCCGCGTCGTCGAGCAGCCGGACGATCGCGCCCGAGGCGACCCGACCGACGCAACCCGGCGCGGCAGCCAGATCCCGGGGGGTGGCGATGGAGGCGAAGGCCACCTCGGTGGATCCGTACAGGTTGTACAGCACGGGCCCGAACGCGTCGGTGCCGCGCACACACAGGTCGGCGCCGAGCTGTGAACCGCCGACGAAGATGATCCGCAGTGCGGACAGATCGAGCGACTCTCGGGCGGCCGGGCCCAGGTCGAGCATGCGCCGCAGCATCACCGGGACCACGATCAGGGCGCTGACCCGGTTCTTGGCCAGGCTTTCCAGCGTGGCGGCCGCGTCGAAGTGACGGCGCAGGATCAGCGTGCAACCCAGGGCGACGGCCAGGACCGCATGCACCACGCCCAGCGCGTGGAAGATCGGTGCCGCGCATTCGGTGACCCCGCGGATCCGGAACGGTACCCGGCTGAAGATCGCCCCGACAGGGGTGAGCGTCCTGAGTTCGGATCGCGGCGCGCCCTTCGGTGTTCCGGTGGTTCCGCTGGTCAGCAGGACGAGTGTGGCGGTGGTGCCCGGTCGAGGTGGGGCGCAGGCTTCGGTGGCGGCGATGAGTGAGTCGATGGTGTCCTGGCCCGGTGTGTCGGCCCAGGCCCGCCAGATTCCGCGGCGTGCGTCCAGCCCGGCGGTCAACGGCAGGAACTCCTCGTCGACGACGTACAGATCGGCCCCTTCCCGCCGGCCGACCTCCTGCAGCTGCGGACCGGAGAAGTCGGTGTTCATCAGGATGATGCGGGCACCGCACTTGGCGGCGGCGAACAGCGCCTCGAGCAGGCCGCGATGGTTGCGGGCCATGATCGCCACACCTTCCCCGGGGCCGAGTCCGCGGGCCCGCCAGGCACCGGCCAGCGCATTCGAATTGCGGTCGAGCCCGCGGTAACTCAGTGTTCCCCGCTCGTCGATGATCGCCGGGCGGTCCCCGTAGCGTTCACCGGCCAGCACGACGGTGGCGCCGATCAACCCATAGCGTTGGTAGGCCCACACCAACTTGAGCAACCGTCCCGGCGGCTGGATCATGATCAGCCCGGTCCGGGCCGTGTAACCGAGCGACAGGGCCTCGTCCAGCACCTGCCGGGGAACGTGGGTTGCTTGCTCGATGATCATGGCTCCGCTTCCTTGTCGAGGGCGATGGCCGGCGTTGGCTCGCCCAATCCGTGAACAATGATTTTCCGCTTCGGCGTTCACGACGACTACCCGATCAGGACGATAGCCGCTCCGGCAGGCCTTGCACAGGGCACAATCAGCTCGCTGAGGGGCGTGGCGCGAACGCGCAAGTGAACATATACTCATCCACAAGTTCAGATAGACTCGGCTTGTCGGGCACTGCGGCAATCCGTCCGATGGAGGCGCACCGTGCAGCACCCAACCGTCGAAGGACCCCTGACCGGTCGGCCGTCCATCGGGCTGGCCGGCTACGACCTGGGCGCGCTGGGGTACGAGGTACAGGAGTGGTTGTTGCGCGGGACGGCCCGCTCGTTCTCCTCGACGAGTGCCCTGCGGCCCGACGGTCGCTGGGATGCCCGACCGGCCGGGACGGCCGATTTCGTCACCCGCCTTGTCGTCGTGCGCCCGGTGGATCCCGGCCGGTTCGACGGGACGGTGCTCGTGGAGTGGCTCAACGTGACCTACGGGCAGGACATCGCGGCCGAATGGCTGTACACGCACCGGCATCTGAGGCGGTCCGGCGCCGTCTGGGTGGGCGTGTCGGTCCAGCATGCGGGGGTCCGCGGCGGCGGCTTCCTGCGCGGTGAGCATTTGCAGAAGGTGGATTCGCAGCGGTACGCCGTGCTGAGTCATCCCGGCGACGCGTTCTCCTTCGACATCTTCAGTCAGGCCGCCGCGGCCGTTCGTCGCCCGGACGGACCGCTCTGCGGGCTTCACCCGATAGCTGTCCTGGGTACCGGAACGTCGCAGTCGGCGATGTACCTGACGACGTACGTGAACGCCATCGACCCGATCACCCAGGTCGTCGACGGCTTCCTGATCCACGCGCGCGGCGTCCGTGGGGCATGGGTGCAAGGGACACTGCTCGACCCGCGTCGCCTGGTGACCGACCTGATCCGCTACTGGCAGCCCGCCCTGCCCGGGCATCGCATCCGCCCGGACGCGCGGGTCCCCGTGCTGACGGTGCAGGGGGAAACCGACGTCGTCCTGCTCGGCAGTGGGTTGGCCCGGCAGCCGGACGGCGACCGATTCCGCCTCTGGGAGCTCGCCGGTGCCGCACATTTCGATTCGTACGGGATTCGCGCGGGGTTCTTCGACGACGGTTCGTTGTCGCCGGACGTCCTGCGGCACAAGTTGCGTCCGCTGAACAGCCCGGTCGGCTTCCACACCTCCCGGCCCAGCAACACCGGGCCACAGTTGCACTACGTGCTGCAGGCGGCGGTGGCGGGACTGCGTCGATGGGTCATCGACGGGGTGCCCCCCGCCTCGGCGGACGTCCTGGCGACGAGGCGTTTTCAGCCGCTGCGCCTGACCCGGGACCGGGCCGGCATCGCGATCGGCGGAGTTCGCACACCCTGGGTCTCGGCGCCGGTGGCCACCCTGTCCGGCCTGGGTCAGCGGACCGCCGGCATGGGAATCGTGCTCGGTTCCACCCGAAAATGGACCGACGAGGCACTGATGCAACGCTATCCGGACGGAAAGCCGCAGTACCTCGAGGAGTTCACCACGGCCACCCGGCTGGCGGTTCGCGCCGGTTTCCTGCTGCCCGACGACGAGCCGGAGATCCTGGCCCTGGCCCAGGTGTCGTGGCCACCCGACCTGCCAGCGGATCCCCCGAACCGCAAGCGACCGACCCCTGGCCGGTTGACCACCGCCGCGCACTGAAACGGGCGACGGCTTTCCCACCACCATTCCCGACCGTCCCCGCACCACTGCGCCGAGCCGATCGTGACCGCGCGCGGTCGTGACCGCCTCTACGGGCGACGAACCGACTCCCTGCGCGCCCCGGGCCACGCCAGTGGCCGTGCGTCCGCGCCTGCCCGACTGCAAGACGGGCGAAGCAGGTCTGACCGGGACCGGCCCGATCCCCGCACCTGATGCACTCGCGGTCCGACGCCGGACCGACCCCGCGCCCACGAAGGTCGCGCCTCGGATCGGTTGACCGAGCCGAAACGCCACCGGGGCAGCGGGTTTCGCTGTCCAGCGGCCGGACGGCAACCACTGATCCACTTCACCGCGCAATCTGCCTGGCCGCGCCCGCCCGCCCCATCCGCCAGCATGTCCTTGCCGCCACTAGTGATGACTCGATGTTCACATCGGAGCTTGGTTGGAGGTGCCTGAGAGTGCTTGACGCGCACACAACTGCCGCACTGTCGGCTGCTCAAGCGCTAGGCGAGGCCACACCAGGCTGCGAAGGTGTGAGCCAGATCATGCACACAGCTTCCTAATCGTTGTTCACTTATTGGGCACTGTGAGGCTATGCTGAGTTGGTCGGACGCGAGCGGGTTCCGGCATCAATCAACTGGTATGGCGAAGGGTGGTTGTCTCATGCACGGCGAGAGTTCGTTCATGGATCGGTTCCGGTTGGACGGCAAGGTTGTGGTGGTGACGGGGGCGTCGTCGGGCCTGGGGGCGGTGTTTGCCGTGGCCTGCGCGCAGGCCGGCGCCGACGTGGTCGTTGCGGCCCGCCGCGTCGACAAGCTCGAGGACACGGTCCGGGAGATCAAGGCCGCCGGCCGGGAGGCCCTTGCGGTGCGCGCGGACGTCTCCGTCGAGGCCGACTGCCAGTGGATCGTCCAGGCGACGATAGAGCGGTTCGGCCGGCTCGACGTCCTGGTCAACAACGCCGGGATCGGCGAGCAGCACTTCGCCACCAAGTTGGGCACGGACGAGTTTCGGCAGGTGGTCGACGTGAACCTGACCGCATGCTTCAGCACCGCGAAGGCATCCGCGGCGGTGATGCAGCCGGGGTCGTCGATCATCAACGTGGCCAGCATCATGGCGCACACCACGATCGACGGGATGCCCACCACTGCCTACTCGGCGTCCAAGGCCGGCCTGCTCGGCCTGACCAGGGCGTTGGCCCGGCAGTGGACCGGGCGCAAGGGCATCCGCGTGAACGCCGTTCTGCCCGGCTTCTTCCCGTCCGAGATGACCCGGGACCTGCAGCCGCAGATGATCGCCGACCGCCTGGTCACCGGCCGCCTCGGCGACCCCGAGGAATTGGCCGCCGCGGTCGTGTTCCTGGCCAGTGACGCGGCGAGCTACGTCACCGGCGCCGAAATCGTCGTGGACGGCGGATTCCTCCTGTCCTGACCGGCCGCATCGGAACCGTCCCCATCGAAGCAGTCCACCGAAGGAACAGACAGACCATGAATGACCCATCACCGTTGCGCCAACTCGTCGGCGTCGTCGAGCGGGAGCTGACCCCGCCGCTGCAAAAGCTCTGCCGCAGCGGGCCGTTCGGGCTCGCGCTGGCCGCGGGCCTGCGGACCGAACGATCGGCGAACGCCATGCTCACCCGGCTGGTGGGACGCGCACTGCACGCGGCCAACCTGCCCACCTACCAGGACGTGAACCGCGTCCGCCATCTCGTCGCCGAACTCGACAAGGACGTTCGCCGGCTCCACAGAAACTTCGACAGCAACCTCGACAGCACCCTCGACGACCGAAAGGACTCCTCCAATGGCCCCCGCGCCGCAGCCGGCTGACCGCACGATGACGCAACGGGTCCGGGACATCGCGCAACGAGCCCGCACCGAGATGGGGCGCGGCGCGGCCCGAGCCCGCAACGGAGTCCGGTTGGCCGTGGGACAGGTGCCCCAGCCGCAGGTGGCCGTCACCCCGCACGAGGTGGTCTGGCGCAGTGGCCGGGCCCGGTTGCTGCACTACCGCAACGACAACGTCCGGTACGCAACGCCCCTGCTGCTGATCTACAGCCTGGCCAACCGCTCCTACATCTACGACCTCGCGCCGGGCAACAGCTTCGTCGAACGGCTCCGGGACGAGGGGGTCGACGTCTACCTGCTCGACTGGGGCATCCCGGACGAGCGTGACGCCACGAACACCTTACACACGTACGCGGTCGAGGGGATCGGGGATGCCATCCGCGCCGTCCAGCACGAGAGCGGTCACCATGAGGTGAACCTGTACGGGTACTGCTTCGGCGGGCTGCTCGCGCTGCTCGGCTGCGCCGCCCGGCCGGACTGGCCGGTCCGATCCCTGATGACGGCCGCGATTCCGTTCGACATGTCCAAGCTGTTCGCGGGGCCCACCCGGATGATCCGCGAGGGCCGGATCACCGTGGACGACGTCATCGACGAGACCGGCAACATGCCCGGTTCGGTGGTGGCCCAGAGCTTCACCACGCTGTCCCCGCTGACGACGGTGACCAAGTACGCGAACCTGATCGAGGGCATGTGGAGCGAGGAATTCCTGCAGGCACATCAGCTCATGACCGGCTGGGGCGAGGACCACATCCCGATCGCGGGTGCAACGATGCGCGAGGTCGCCGACAAGCTCATCCGGTCGGACACTTTCGCGACCGAGGGCACGATCGAACTGGGCGGCCGGCAGGTCCGGCTGTCCGACATCACGATCCCCTACCGCAGCTTCGTCGCGGACGACGACTACATCGTGCCGCCGGCCGCGTCCGCCGCGGCACCCACCCTGGTGGGCTCAGCGGACAGCGCCGAGGTCCGGATTCCCGGCGGGCACATCGGTCTCATGGTGGGTCGGCAGGCCCACAAACGGTCGGTACCCAGGCTCATCGAGTTCATCAAGTCCTCTTCGGAGGTCGTCGACGCCGAGTCGGGTCCGGAGAGGTCCGACCTCCGGTTGGTCGCCGCGGCAGTGTGAGGGTGCCTCGGGGCGGCTCCGCGAGCCGACGGGTCGAGGTGGCAACTATGGTAAGCGCGCCGTGCAGCACAAGTCCGGTGTTCGGAATGGTGCCCGCGGGGAGGATGGCCGCATCGGATCCAGGAGGAACTGCATGGTGGTGGTCGGGCTGGTGTTCGCCGGGCTCGCGGCGCTGATCCACGTCTACATCTTCTACCTCGAGTCGCTGGCCTGGACGGCGCCCGGTACCCGCCGTGTCTTCGGGACCACCCCCGAGCAGGCGCAGATCACCCGGCAGATGGCCTACAACCAGGGCTTCTACAACCTGTTCCTGGCGATCGCGGTGATCCTGGGCATCGGATTCGTGGCCGCCGGTTCGACCGCCGTCGGCGCGACCCTGGTGTTCGTCGGTGCCGGCTCGATGGTCGCGGCCGGACTGGTGCTGGTGCTGTCCGACCGGACCAAGGCCCGCGCTGCCCTCATCCAGTTGGTGGCGCCACTGATCGGCGTCCTCGCCCTGACCATCGGCCTGTCCCTGTAGCTGCCCACGGAGGTTGGCATGAAGCGCATCGCCCTCGGCGAAATCACCGCCCCGAACGTCGTCCTCGGACTCATGCGGATCGCCGACCTACCCGACGAGCGGATCCGCACCCTCATCCGGGCCGCCCGGGACGCCGAGATCGACTTCTTCGATCACGCCGCGGTGTACGGCGCCGAGTTGCACGGCTGTGAGCGCCGATTCGCCGAGGCGATGCAGCTGACCCCGGCGCAGCGGGCGGACATCGTCATCCAGACCAAGGCCGGCATCGTGCCGGATGGTCCTTATTTCGACTTCTCCCACGAGCACCTGATCGAGTCGGCCGAGGATTCGCTGCGGGCGCTGCGGACCGACTACCTGGACATCCTGTTGCTGCACCGGCCGGATGCCCTGGTCGAGCCGGATGAGGTGGCCCGAGCGTTCGACGAGCTCGCCGACGCCGGCAAGGTGCGGGCGTTCGGCGTCTCCAACCACACCCCGCGGCAGATCGACCTCCTTCGGACCGCGGTGCGGCAGCCGCTGGTGGCCAATCAACTGCAGCTTTCGATCACCCACGCACCGATCGTGGCGCAAGGCGTGGCCACCAACATGGCCGGCCTGGACCAGTCGGTGACGCTCGACGGCGGCGGTGTTCTCGACTACTGCCGGATCAACAACATCACCGTGCAGGCCTGGTCCCCGTTCCAGGCCGGCTTCTTCACCGGGGTGTTCCTGGGCTCGCCCGACTTCCCGGAGCTGAACGCGGTGATCGACCGCCTGGCGGCGTCCTACGACGTGCCGCCGATCGCGATCGCCACCGCCTGGATCACCCGGCATCCGGCGAACATGCAGGTGGTGGTGGGCACCACCACAGTCGAGCGGGTGGCCGGGGCGGCCGCGGGCTCGGAGGTGCCGCTGACCCGTCCGGAGTGGTACGAGCTGTTCCGGGCGGCGGGCTACCGGGTGCCCTGACCGAGCGCCCGCCGGTCGTGCTGTCGAGCACCCGGCGCACGTCCACCTCCGACTCGAGACGATGACGAGCAGGTCCTTGGGTTCCTCGCTCTGGGCCATGCCCTCGCTACGCCTGCCCGGCGGCGAATTTCCGGTAGGCCGGGCCCAGCCGCTTCACCAGTGTGTCCCCGCCGAGCGCGGCACCGGGTGGCGGCAGTTGGCGCAGCAGCAGATCGGCGTCGACGGGGAGCACCGCCGGGCGTCCGGGCAGGGGCGGCGATGACCAGAAGCGATCGATGTCGGCGGCCGCGTCCGGCAGGCCGGCCAACGCCAGAGCGGCCCCGGTGGTCGCCGACACCGTCTCGTTTCCGGAGGCCGGACCATGCGTGCCGGGTTCGGCGCGCAACTCACGCAGCCGGGCCAGCAACGGTTCTCGATCCCGACCCCGCCAGCGCAGGATGAGGAACGGGTCGGCGTCGAACGCCTCGGCGAGCAGGTAGAAGGTCGCGGCCAGATGCTTGCACGGCACCTCACGGTCCGGGCAACTGCACCGCTGCGCCAGGTCACGGACCGACCCCGGGAACAAGGGCGCCCCGGCGTCGGCGAAGATCTCCTCCAACTCCGGCGGCACCTCCCCGGCCAGCAGCTTGGCGCTGGGCAGAGCCTGTTCGGACAGGGCGATCTCGGCCTTGGCCCAGATCAGCTCACGCAGCGGGGCGAAGCCGATCGTCACCTCGTACGGACGCACCCGCGAACCCTGCACGCTGGCCCGCACCACCCCCGGGGTCACGTCGAGCGAGATCACCTGGCCCTTGCGGGCATAGCTCCGGCCGCGGGTGAGACGGCTGCCCATGGCGAAGGATTCGAGCACCGTCAGGAAACGCTTGGACCACCACGACGAACCGATGGCGCCGCGGGCGCTGCGCGCCTTCAAACCACCCTCGACGGCCCGCGGTCGGGACTGCGGGTACTGGGCCCAGCTCATTCGACCACCGCCGCCGATTCCAGCGCGAACAGTTCCCGCAGCGCACCGGTGGACAGTTCGGTGAGCCACTCCTCACCGCTGCCGACGATGCGGGCCGCCAGACCGCGTTTGTCCCGGATCATCCCGGCGATCCTCTCCTCGATCGTGCCGGCGCAGACGAACTTTCGCACCTGGACGGCACGCCGCTGGCCGATCCGGAACGCCCGGTCGGTCGCCTGGTCCTCGACCGCCGGGTTCCACCAGCGGTCCACGTGCACGACATGGTTGGCGGCGGTCAGGGTCAGCCCGGTCCCGCCGGCCTTGAGCGACAGCACGAACAGGGCGGGGTCCTCGTGCTGGAACCGGGCGACCATCTCGTCCCGGCCCGCCTTGCCCACACCGCCGTGCAGGAACAGCACCTCGCGCCCGAACCGACCGGTCAGGTGACCGCGCAGCATCGCGCCGAACTCCGCGTACTGGGTGAACAGCAGCGCCTTCTCGCCGACCGCCAGGACCTCGTCGAGGATCTCGTCCAGCCGTTCCAGCTTGCCCGACCGCCCGGCCAGGGCGCTGCCGTCGCGCAGGAACTGGGCCGGGTGGTTGCACACCTGCTTGAGCTTGGTCATGGTCGCCAGCACCAGGCCGCGCCGCTCGATCCCCTCCGAGTTCTCGATGCGCTCCATCATGTCGTCGACGACCGCCCGGTACAGGGCCGCCTGTTCGGCGGTCAGGTTGCACAGCACGTCCATCTCGAGCTTGTCCGGCAGATCGGAGATGATTGATTTGTCGGTCTTGACCCGGCGCAGGATGAACGGCCCGGTGAAGCGGCGCAGCCGCTCGGCCACCGCGTCGTCGCCGTGCTTCTCGATGGGTTCGGCGTACCGCTTCTTGAAGGTGGCGGCCGGACCGAGGATTCCGGGATTGGCGAATTCGAAGATCGACCACAGGTCGGCGAGCCGGTTCTCCACCGGCGTCCCGGTGACGGCGATCCGGGTGCCCGCCGGCAGCGAGCGGATCGCCGTGGCCTGCTTGGTGGCGGCGTTCTTGATGGCCTGCGCCTCGTCCACGATGACCCTGCGCCAGCCGATCCGGCGCAGGTCTGCGGCATCCCGGGCGGCCAGTGCGTAGGTCGTGATCACCAGGTCGCTGGCGGCGACGGCGGCGGTGAAGTGCTTGCCCCGGGCCCGTTCCGCACCGTGGTGGACGTGCACCCGCAGGTGCGGGGTGAACCGCGACGCCTCCCGCTGCCAGTTGCCGACCAACGACATCGGGCAGATCAGCAGGCTGGGCTCGGCACTGCCGTCGCGGGAAGTGCCGCGCGCGTCGTCCTGGGCGGCGTGTCGGCCGGCATCGTGGGCGAGCAGGGCAAGCAGTTGCACCGTCTTGCCCAGACCCATGTCGTCGGCGAGCAGGCCGCCGAGCCCGGCCCGCTGCAGGAAGTCCAGCCAGGCCACGCCTCGCTGCTGGTAGGGCCGCAGCCGGCCGTCGAACGAGTCGGGCACGGCCACCGGGTCCAACCGCAGGTCGGCGCTCCCGGACAGCAGTTCGCCGAGCCAGCCGTCGGCGTCCACGCCCTCGACCGGCAGCCCGTCGACGACCTGCCCGGCGATCGGATCGATGCCCAGGCCCAGCCGGAGCAGTTCACCGACCGTTGCCGTGCCCGTGCGGCCGACCAGCTTCAGGCCGGCGGCCAGGCGCCGGGCGTCCAACTCGATCCACTGGCCGCGCAGCCGCACGAGGGGGGCCTTCAGGTCGGCCAGGCGGGCCAACTCGTCCGCGGTGAGCACCTGCCCGCCGATGGCCAGATCGTGCCGGAAGTCGGCGATGGCGGCGAACCCGACCTGGCTCGCGCCGCCGGCCACCAGCCCGGGCTGCGGCGGTGAGCTGGCGGTGATCCGAACGCCGAGCCGGGACGACGGTTTCGTCCACCAACCGGGCAGTTGGACGCCGAACCCGGCGGTGGCCAGCGCGGGCGCGGCCGTTCGCAGAAACGAATGCGCCGCCGTGGTGTCCAGGGGCAGCGTCGTCGGGCGGGCCGTGCGCAGGGCGGCGTCGAGGCCGGGGTACACCCGCCGGGCCTTCCCCAGCTCGGCCAACATCGTCTCCTGCGGGGAGTCCAGGTGCCGAGCCAGGGCGGGCAGGGCACCGCGGGCCCGCCACACCTCGTGCGCGTCCACCACCAGGCTCGGCTCGTCGCTGGCCTGCAACGCGAACCGGACCTGCCAGGGGCCTTCGTCCGCCGTATCCACTCCGGTCGGTTCGACGAGCCGGAAGCACGCCCGGACTGGGCCGGCGACGACATCGCGCTGCCATTGCGCCAGCGCCGTCGCGAGCGCCGCAACCTCCGGGACCGATGCGTTGAACCTCCGCTCCGAGCCGGACAGGGCGGCCAGCCAGGCGCGGGTGGTGGTATCGCCGCCTCGTCCGGCCCCCAGGTGGATGCGGCCCAGGGCGACGCGGGCGGCGGCATCGACCAGGCCGTCCAGTGCATCCGCCCACACGAGCAGCGGCGCGTCCGGCTCGGACGCCGTGAGTGCGGGTGGCATGGCCACGGCCAGTGACCGGCTCCAGGCCGCGTCCGAGCCGGTGAGCACGGGTCGCCAGACCGCGCGCGGTGGATCCGACTGCACGCCGGGCAGCAGGCGCCCGCGGGCGATGAGGTCCCCGGCGAATCGGCTCAGCTCGGCCAGGTGGGTCACCGACGCCGCCGGGACGGCACTGTCGCGGTCCAGGCCGGCCAGCATGTCGGCGGCCAGATCCGCGTCGACCTCGACGACCGGGACCTGCCACTGCCGGGCGCTGACGGAGCCGGTCACATCGGCGACGCCGTCGCGGATCAGTTGCGGTGAATCGAGCGGCCGACCACCGCGGGCCGGCAGCCGGATCGTCGCGGTCGTGGACTTGCCGTCGCCGATGCCCAGATTCGTGAGCCGCTCATGTGACGCCGCGAACGGGTGGGCCGGCGCCTTGGGTGCCCGGCCGGGCCGGCGGGCGGGGACGGGGATCGTCGAGTCCTCGGCCCACAGGGCCAGCCGTCCGGGCCCGCCCTCCGGGTCACGCCGCCACAGCGCATGAACAACGAACATCCGCGACCCCGTCCTGCCGTGCGTCTATCGGCTCAACCGATCCTTCCGTCGAGCCCCGGACCGCGCTGAGCAATCCGGCTCCTCCGTCGCCGAACTGCCTGGCGCGCGATCCACCAGTGCCTATCGGCGGCCTCGCAAGCTCGGCCGACTCTAGGATGCCAGCAGGGTCGGTCAGTGCCCGGGTCGGCGCGCCCGGCCGGCGGCGATGGCGATCAGGTCGGCAACCAGACGGCCGGATCGGCCGGGCCGGGCCATACCACGCGCAGGTCGCGGCGCACAGCGAATTCGAGCGGGACGGCCACCAGCGTTCCGGACTCGAGCATCGACGCGACCGTCAAACCGGACAGCACGGCCAAACCCGCTCCGCTGGCGACGGCAACCCGCACCGTTGCGTTGCTGGCCGCCTCCTGCACCGGTTCGATCGGCGGGAGCCCACGGTCGCGGAGGGCGTGGTCGAGCGCCACTCGCGTGCCCGATCCGGGTTCCCGGGTGACCAGTGGCCAGTCCGCCAGGTCCTGCAGCGGCAGCGGGGTGCTTCGGCGGGTCAGCGAGTGCCCGGGCGGCGCGACGAGCACCAGTTCGTCCCGGCCGACGACGAGGTGATTGAGCCCGCGCGGCGCGTCAGCGGCGTTCCAACCGGGCGATCGACCGGCTGACGTTGGGCTGGGCCATGCCGGTCGCCCGGGCGGCCGCGGCCAGGCTGCCGTGATCGGCGACCGCAACCAGCGCCTCCACGGCCGCGAGATCCGGCCACCCCTGCATGTCCGGAGGATATTCCGGGCCAGCGGAACAGGTAGGCCGTCCCCGTTTATATCCGGCAGATATAGCCCCGGTGGCGGATCGACGGCTACCGAACGCCGACCTCCACCCGCAGGCTGGAAGCCATGACCACGACGCCGCATCGGACCGCCCGCCAGGGTGTGAGCATCGCCCTGCCGCCCGTCGGGCCGGCCTGGTACGGCGCGGTGATGGGCACGGGCATCCTGGCCGCGCTCACCCAGATTCTCGGCCCCGGCCTGTTGGTGGCCCGGATCCTGCTGGTGATCGGCTGGCTGCTGCTGATCGGCCTGACCGCCGGTTTCGCTGGGCGGGCGGCGCGTCATCCCGACACGCTGGGCGGCAGCGTGCGGGTCGGCGCATTGCCGCAGTGGGGCATGGTCTCGATGGGTCTGCTCTCTGTCGGGTCCGCGACCGCAACTGTGTTGCCGCCCTGGCTGCCCTCGCTGGCCGGCGCGGCCGTGCTGGCCGACGGGGCGCTGTGGATCCTCGGCACCCTGCTGGGCCTGGCCACCGCGCTCGGTTTCACCGCATTGCTGGTGCGGTCGGACGCGGGTGCGCCGACCACGGTGTGGGGCCTGGCCGTGGTGCCGCCGATGGTGTCGGCGACGGTCGGCGCCGGGCTGGTGCCCCACCTGCCTTCGCCCGCGCTGCAGCTGACGATGCTGGTGGTCACCGCGGTCTGCTTCGCTCTGTCGCTGGTGCTGGGCGTCGTGATTTTCGCGGTCGCCTATCACCACCACTGGCGGGTCGCCGAGCTGCCGATCGCGGCGAGCATCACCACGTGGATCCCGTTGGGCGTGGTCGGCCAGTCGACCGCGGCCGCGCAGGTCATGGCCGGGCAGGCGGGGCTGCTACTGCCCGCGTCGCTGGCCGACACGGTACGGGCGCTGGCCAACGACTATGGCGTCGTCATGCTGAGCCTCGGGGTACCGCTGGCCGGCTGGGCCGCCGCGATGACGATCCGCGGGTTCCGGCGCCGCATGCCGTTCGTGCCCGGTTGGTGGTCGCTGACGTTTCCGATCGGCACCCTGGCGTTGGGTAGCCATCTGCTCGGGGTCGGCGGCGGGACGACGGCGTTCCTGGTCGCCGGGGTGGTCTGCTGGCTGACCTTGTGCGGAACGTGGACGCTGTGTGTGGTGGGGAGCGTCCGGACGGTGCTGCGGAACACCCTCAGAAGTCGCCGGCCAGCCGCTCGACTGATTGACCGGTGACGCTCGCGATGAGGTCGAAGTCCTTATCGACGTGCAGGACGGTGAGCCCGGCGAGTTCCGCCGTCGCGGCGATGAGCAGGTCGGGCACCTTCGCTGCGCGGTGCTGCCCCCGTTCTGCGAGCAGTCCCTGCACCTCGACCGCGCGATTCTCCATCAATGGCGTGGTGTGCTGGATCGGCAGAAGGGATATCGGTGGCTGCCGGATGGACGCGTGCCAGTCCCGGCCGCTCCGCGCGGAGAACCCCATCTCCAGCAGCGTCACCGCAGTCACACGCACCATCCCGCGACTGATCCGGTCGAGCCACCTATCCCCGTCGGGCGACGCGAGGAGCCGTTGATACGCGGACTTGTCGATGATCCACCCGTCGCTCATCCCCAGGCCTGCCCCATCACCTTCTCGTCGGCGAGATCGGCCAACAGTTCCAGCGAACTCTTCAGGTCCTCGCGGGTCGCAGTCCGTGATCCGGCGAGTGCAATTCTCGTCACCTCCCGACGCAGGTACTCGTTGCGCGACAGGCCCAGACCACCCGCGATCACATCGATTCTGTCCAGGACGTCCTTATCCACATTTCGAATCAGCAGATCAGCCATCACTCCACCTCCGATAGCAGATGATATCGCGCGACGGCGTCAGCGCTCTCGGTTGGCCCGTCATCGCGACAACCCGCCGGTTGTCCGAACTCACCGAACCTGAGTCGGGTGGCCATCTACCTGAGTCGTCCGGGCCGGGTTCCAGACCGCCCGACCGCGATGACGACCGCCGAGGATGTCGAACGGCTGATCCGACGGGGGTCCAAGGCTTTTGGCGCCCGGTTCGGGGTCAGCTGGCGGAGGTACCGGCGAGCCGCTGGACGAGGGCGCGGGCCGCGGCACGGGCGGCGGTGAGGATGTCGTCGTCAGGGATGGTGGTGTCGGCGGCGGCGTCGACGGCGGCATTGATGCTCAGGATCGCCATCCGCAGCAGAAGGACGTCGGTGGGGTGCGGGTCGGGGAGCAGATCGACGAGCGCGTCGACGACGTGGGTGAGATTGGCGCCGATTCGGTCCGCACCGCCGGCGCCGATCGTCCGGGCCAGGAGTGGATTCGCGCCGAGAAAACGGATCCCGCGCAGCTTGTCGGCGGAGAACGAGTCGACCCAGCGCAGCACCGCCCGCTCGATCAGCTCGGGGGACTGCGATTGGGTGCCGATCCAGTCGATGAGCTCGTCGGCTTCGTCGCCTCGCTGGTCGAACAGGGAACGGACGATGTCCTCCTTGCTGGTGAAGTGGTAGTACAACGAGGCCTTGTTGATGCCGAGCGCGTCAGCGATCTGCCGCAATGACGTCGCCTCGTATCCCTGGACGGTGAACAGCTCCAGCGCGACCTGCTGCGCCGCCGCCCTGGTTTCGGCGCCCGATCGCCGCGTTGTCGTGCCGGCGGTGTCGGTGCGCATACACGCACCCTACCCAACGGCCGGTTGCCGAACTACCTAACGGCCGGTAGGCTGTGTGTGCGAGTGGTTCCGAGTACTTCGATTCGAGGGAGACAAGTCATGAGCGAGGATTGCCGGGTGGATCATCGGCACAGGTGCCGACGCCGCATCCAGCGCGCCGAGTCCACGAGGCATCCTGGAAGGCGGCGGCAGTGAGCGAGTACCGCGTGGTCCGGGAATACGCCTATCCCGTCGATGAGGTCTGGCGGGTGATGACCGACCCGGCCTATGTGGGGCAGTGGACCACGACCGGTCAGGGTGGTCGACCGGAGGGGTTCGCCGCCACCGTCGGGACAAGGTTCCGGTTCGTGGGCAGGCCGACGATGGGCTGGCGGGGTGTCGTGGATTGCGAGGTGCTCGACGTGCAGGCTCCGCACCGATTGCGGTACACCTGGCAGGGCGACCCGGGCGGCGAGATCACCGCGGTCACTTATCGTCTGGAACCCACCCCGGGTGGCACCCGGTTCACCTGGGAGCACACCGGGTTCACCGGGGTGCACGGAATGCTGATGTGCAAGCTGCTCGGCAACGTGCGGCGCAAGATGCTGACCGAAGGCGTGCCGCCGGTCCTGGCGGCGTTGCATGCTGAGCACTCGGCGTGAGCCTGGGTGACGGCCTTGCTAGCGACCCGGGCCCTCGATCCAGGGAGGAGTTTCGGTCGTTCCCACCGCCCAGGAACGACCGAATCTCCTCCGTCGATCGGCCGGCGTCGCCTTGGCCGGACGGGAGGGTGCGGGACTCGTCACGACATGACGGCTCGGAGCCATTCACGGTCCGCCTCATCGGCCTGTCGTTGCCGGGTCTCCCGCTCGAACAGCGCCGGGGTCTTGGTCAGCTCCAGCGTGAACGGCCGCCCCACCCGGTGGGTCGCGTGTTTGACCGGTAGCTCGTACCGGTCGATCCGCTCGTGGACGTGTCGCCGGCTCTGTTCCTTGAGCGGCCAGGCCAGCACCTGGCACCGGGGATCGGTCAGGAAGTCGTTGAGGATCGAACAGATCGAGCAGCCGCACCCGGACGGTTCGATCGACCAGTCGTCCGGGTCGCGCGGTGGCCGGTCGAGCCTGGACTCCAGTCGGGCCAACGTGTTTCGCGCCAGCTCGGCGAACCCGGAGCCTGTCCGGACGTCCGGGTCGACCTCCGACAAGCCGCGCAGCACGTTCAGCACGCAGCCCAGTCGGTCGTCGCCATCGGTGAGCAGGTCGATGGTGGCCGCCGTGATCTCGGGGGTGTCGCTGATCGCCGCGCCAACGAGCAGGCCGGTGATCGGCGCCGCCAGCTCTTCGAGAACCTGTGCCCGGCGGGACGGTTCGGTGATGACGCGAGCCCGCTGGAGCGACTCGGCGAGCTGCTCCCGGACGGGCACCAACACCAGCCGGGCGGCCATGCGGCCGTTCGCATCTCGCAGCGCACCGCACAGATGTGGCAGCGCCGCGATCCAGTCCGGCCGCAAGCCGGCGGCATAGTGCCAGGATGGCCGGCTGCTCCATTCGGCCAGGAGGGCGCGGAACCAGTGGTCGCCGTGATGGTCGGTCAGCGCGGCCAGCAGGTCGGCGTGCGTGGGTGTCAGTTGCTCCAACGCGAACGGCGCGAGCAGCATCGCGGCCAGTCCGGCGTTGTCGAGACTGTGGGCCACCGCCAACACCTGGCCCAGATCCGGCCCGCCGCTGGCCATCTCGCCCAGCGAGTCGGCCGAGCCCAGGTCCTTCCAGAACGAGGTCAGGGACTCGGCCTGCTCTCGGGCCCGGGTCAGGTCGCCGTCCCGGATCAGCGCCCCCAGCGTGTCGAGGGCCCACTGCGGTGATGCCTCCGCGCGCACCTCGAAGTCCCGCCTGGTGGGCCACACCACCACGGCACCGCGGTGGTACCAGCGGTCCATCGTGTTGCCGTAATTGCCCATGTAGCCCTCGTATTCGGACTCGTAGGGCGCGAGTGCGCTCGTCGGCGTCGTCGCACACACCTCGTCCTCGCCGACGACGGTGGCAACCGCCGGCGCCGGCGACCCGGACCGGTCGACCCAGGCGCTCAGCGTGACCGACGATTCCAGCAGTTCGTCGAGTTCGTAGGCGTCGGCATCGTCCGGATCATCGGGTTCGACATCCTCGTCGTCCTCGTCTTGGTCCGGTTCGCCGTACCAGTACCGGTCCCGGCCGTAGGGCTCATCAGGCTCGGAGGCACTCCACGATTCGTGCACATCCGCGAGCGCCAGCGCGATCTCGCTGTCGCTCGCCCGGGCGGCCGCCGCCAACGCGCGGACCCGTTCCGAATCAGCACCTTTGAGGTTCGCCCAGCCGATGCCGCGGGCGGTGTACTGGTGGTCGAGCAGGTACACCAGGCGGCTCTGCTCGGTGAAATGCTCGCCCAGACACGCCGCCAACTCCGCGATCTCCCCCGCGGCGGGCGTCGGCGCGGCCGCGCTCGATCCGGCCAGCAGCAGGTTGTAGGTCAACACGACGCGGTAGCCGCTGGTCACCGGCTTCACCTCATGCCGGCAGTCGGCGTAGAACGCGACGAACGACAGCAGCCGGTCCGACGAACGGTAGATCATCTGCTGCTGGCCGTGCCGCACGATCAGCTCGCCGCCGCGCGACGGCCCGGGCAGCGTCACGGTCAGCGTGCCCACCATGTCGTCCGACTTCTCGGAATCTTGATGCGGGAGGAAGAACTGCCCGGGCGAGTACACCAGGAATGAATGCAGTTCCGCCTTGAGGCGCTTGTCCGCGGGCAGGCCGAGGTCGGCGCGCAGCCCTTCGAGGATGGGCACCTGGGTCCGGTTCCACTGTCGCTTGTCGATTCGGACCCGGCTCTTGGGCACCTGCCAGGTGTGCCGGACCGAGGCGTCGGTCAGGGTGTGCTCGCCCTGCCCGTATCGGGCCGGGCGGGCGACGGCTATCAGCCGTCTGGCCTGGGCGGCCGACACCGGCAAGGTCAACGAACCGACGCCGGTCACCTCGATGTGCAGATCCGTCGGCTGCGCGGTTCGGCGGGCGCTGAACGAGCCGCGCCCGCCGGACGCATCGAGCAGTTGGACCAGTCGCTGCCGTGGATCCACCTCAGCACCGTAGTCGGCCGAGCTCGCGAGGCCGCCATCCGGAGCAGTGGCCGAGCATGCGAGGCCGCCGTCCGGCGCAGTGGCCGAGCATGCGAGGCCGCCGTCCGGAGCAGTGGCCGAGCTCGCGAGGCCGCCATCCGGCACGGTAGGACGGTTCGATCCTCGACAGGGCGACTACCCGACCACGGCCGCCGTCACCCGCCCGTCGACCAACTGGACCACGTCGTCCAGCCGGGGCAGGTGCTCCAGATCGTGGGTGACCAGCAGCGTGGCCGTGCCCCGTTCGGCGGTCAACCGGCCGATCAGCTCGATGACGGCGGCGCCGGCGGCCGAGTCGAGCGCGCTGGTGGGTTCGTCGACCAGCAACACGGCCGGTTGGTTCACCAGCGCCCGGGCCAGGTTGACCCGCTGCCGCTGCCCGCCGGACAGCTGATGGGGTCGCCGGTTCTCCAGGCCGGCCAGACCGACCGCTGCCAGCAGCTCCCGTGCGCGGTCCCGGACGACGGCGCGGGGGCGGCGGGATTCCCGCTCGCCGAGCTCGTTCATCACCTGGATCTGCTCCAGAGCGGTCAGCGAGGGCAGCAGGTTGGCCTGCTGGAACATGATGCCGATGCGGGTGCGCCGCAGCCGGGATGCGTCCGCCGCAGACAGCCCGGAGGCGTCGACGCCGTCGATGACGACCCGCCCCGAATCCGGCCGGACCAGCGTCGCGGCGACGGCGAGCAGGCTGGACTTGCCCGACCCGCTGGGTCCGGTGATGCCGGTGACGGTCCCCGGCTGTCCGCTGACGCTCACGTGGTCGAGTGCGGTGACCCGGCCGTCGCCGTCGGGGTAGGTGAGGGTGACGTCCTGCAGGGTGATCATCGGTTGCTCCCGAGTGCGGTGAGGGGATCGGCGGAGGTGACCGGTCGGAGTGCGATGACCGCACCGACCAGGCCGAGCAGGATCAGCAGGGCGGCCGGCACCAGCGTGGTCAACCAGGACAGGAGGAACGGCACCGCGTTCGGCAGTGCCGACCCGGCGGCGACCACCAACCCGGTTCCGACCCCGACGCCGACGGCCAGCACCACCGCGGCCTGTCCGAGGCTGTCCCGCCGCAGCGACCAGGTTGAGGCACCCAGCGCCTTGAGGATCGACACGTCGCCGCGCCGCTGCATCCCCCAGACCACGAAGAACGCGCCGACGACGAGCGCCGAGATGGCGAACAGCAGCCCGATGATCAGGCCCAGCGAACCGATCTCGGAGCCGAACGCGCCGATCTCGGGCAGCGCCTGCAGGGGCGTCGAGGACTGGGTGCCGGTCGCGGCATCCACCGCCGCCCAGTCGGTGTCACCGCGTACGATGAGCACGGTCGCGGCACCGTCGCCGGCCCCGGTAGACCGGGCGAGCTGCTGCCAGTCGGCCAGGGTCAGCCACACCACGGGTGTGTGGGAGTACCAGGCTTCGGCCGTGACGGCGCCGACAGTGTATGCGTGGCCGGCGATCTCGACCTGGCCACCGAGCTGCGCGGCCAGGGCGGTTGCGGCGGCCGCGGACAGCGACACGCTGCCATCCGCGGTGGGCACCGCGTCGTCGAGGCCGGCGGAGGCGCCGAACACCGCGACCCCGTCGCTGACGCCGCCGCTGCCGGCCCGCAGCTGGCTGATGCCCAGCGGTTCGACCTGCGCGCCCGACGCGTGCTCCTCCCATCCGGTGACCTGATCGGCGGTCAGCGTCGAGTCGGCGAACGACTTCGCCCCGGCGCTGGTGACGATCCTGGTCGCGTCCAGGCCGAGGACGGCCGAGACGTTCTGCCCGGCCAGGCCGCCGGTCAGCCCGGTGAGGAACCCGACCAGCATGGTGATGAGGGCGACGACCCCCGCGATGAGGGCGAAACGACCGCGCGCAGCGCGAAGGTCCCGCCAGGCGACGAACATCAGATGACTCCTTTTCGGCTTTTCCCAATCGCTGTCCAGCCTGACCGGCCGGCGACGAAGCGGCATCGCCCGGGCGACCACACTGCCGACGGCGCAGGGTGGACCCTGCCTTCCACCTTTCGATGGATTCGCCCGCGTCACCGGCTCGGATAGCGTGGGCGCGGTGCCCGCGTCCTCCCTCACCCCGGTGTTCGTCGGGCTGCGCACCGGACTGCACGTTCTGGTCGTCGGCCTGACGGTTTTCGTTGTGGTGCAGGCCTGGTCGAGCACCCGAACTTCGGCCGTCGCGGTGACCGCCGTCGCAGTGGGCTTCCTCGCGGTGTACGGGGCCGGATTCGCCATGCACGCCGACCGCAACCGGGTGCGGTTCTGGAGCCGGATCTGGGTGGCGACGCTGTCCGTGCTGTGGATCGCGCTGCTCTGGCTCACGCCCGAGGCGGCGTACCTGGCGTTCCCGCTGTTCTTCCTCTACCTGGAGGTCATGCCCGGCTGGCGCGGACCGTTCACGGTCGCCCTGGCCACCGCCTTCGCGATCATCGGCGGCGGCGTGCACTTCGGATGGAGCGTCGGCGGGATCGTCGGCCCGCTGATCGGCGCAGCGGTCGCCGTCCTCATCGGCGCCGGCTACCGGTCGCTGCAGCGGGAGGCCGCCGAACGGGAACGGCTCGTGACCGAGCTCGTCGCCACCCGCGCGGAACTGGCCCTGCGCGAACGGGAGGCCGGCGCGGCACAGGAACGGGCCCGGCTGGCCCGGGAGATCCACGACACCCTGGCGCAGGGACTGTCCAGCATCCAGATGCTGCTGCAGGCTGCCGAACGCGCCGCCCCGACCGGACCCGCCGCCCACCACGTTCGCCTCGCCCGCGAGACGACGGCGGACAACCTGGCGGAGGCGCGGACCCTGGTGCGCCAGCTGACCCCGGCGCCGCTGTCCGGAACCGGTTTGGTCCCGGCCCTGCGCCGGCTCGCGCAGACCCAGTGGAACCGGCCGGATCTCACCATCAGGATCGACGCCGACGAGACCGTCGACCTGCCCATGTCGACGCAGACTGCGCTGCTGCGCTTCACCCAGGGGGCGATGGCCAACGTCTTGCAGCACTCCGGTGCGACCCGCGCGACCATCACCGTCTGCCGCACCGGCGACGACGTGCGACTGTCCGTCGCCGACAACGGTATCGGGTTCGAGCTGACCGACCCGCACACGTCAGCGGGAGGGCCGGACTCCTTCGGCCTGGCCGCGGCGCGCGCCCGGGTTGACCAGCTCGGCGGCACCCTTGCGCTGGACACGGCGCGAGGCCGAGGCACCACCGTCACCGTCGAACTCCCCGGGAGCACGGGATGATCCGGATCCTGCTCGTCGACGACCATCCCGTCATCCGCCTCGGCCTGCGGGCGCTGTTCGAACAGGAGGACGACCTGACGGTGGTCGGCGAGGCCGCGACCCCGGACGAGGCGATCGCCGCCGTCACCGGTCTGCGCCCCGATCTGGTGCTGATGGATCTGCAACTCGGGCGGGCCGGCAACGGCGCCGACGTCACCCGCACCATCCGCTCCCTGCCCGATCCCCCGCCGGTGCTGATCCTGACCAACTACGACACCGACGGGGACATCATCCGCAGCATCGAGGCGGGGGCCAGCGGCTATCTGCTCAAGGGTGCGCCGCCGGACGAACTGCTGCTCGCCGTCCGGTCGGCCGCCGGCGGCGAGAGTGCCCTGGCCCCACCGATCGCCGCGCGCCTGCTGGAGCGGATGCGCACCCCGCAGACCAGCCTGAGCACCCGGGAGATCGAGGTCCTGGAACGGGTCGCCGCCGGCCTGAGCAACGGCGAGATCGCCGGCGACCTGGTGATCACCGAGCAGACCGTCAAATCGCACCTGGCGCACATCTACACCAAGCTCGGCGTCTCCTCGCGCACGGCCGCCGTCTCGCTCGCCCGGGAACGGGGCATCCTGCGGTCCTGACGCCCGGTCCGTCTACACCGGTATCGGTGGATACGTCGGCCGCGCATGTGTTCGATCCGAGCACGGTGGCCAAGGGCTGGCCCTGGCCCCGACGCCCGACCGCGATCGACCTGCTCGAACCCGTCACCGGTCGACCAGACCGACGGCAGGAGTGTCCCCCGCCACGACGTGGCAGACTTCGGATGTGCGTGAGACGTCGGTGTACGTCGCGCCGGACGTGGCTGCGGTCCGGGCGCTCTGGGATCGCAGCGGCCTGCTGGCCGGACCGGTCGTCGCGGCCCAGCTGGCGGCGTTCGCCGATTCGTTGCGGGCTGCGCACGACGCGCACGAGCGCGCCGCCGAGGTGCTCGTGCGCAACTGGTTCGACGCCCCGCGCTGGCGGTCGGACAGACAGCTCCCTGACGGCGAGATGGCCTCGAACGGGCCGATGTCGTTGGGAACTGCGCGCCTGATCGTCGCGCGCGACCATGGATTCACCTCGTGGTCGAAGGTGGACGGCGGATGCGATCCGACCTTCGAGCTCGCCGTGGATGCAGTCGTGTTCGGCCGGCTCGAAGAACTGCGTCGCCTGCTCGCCGACGCCCCCGATGTGATCGTTCGCCGGTCGGCCTACGGTCACCGCGCCACTCTGCTGCACTACACGGCAGCCAATGGGGTCGAGATCCGTCGCCAGGTCGTCCCCGCCAATGCTGCCGAGATCACCGCAACGCTGCTGGATGCCGGCGCGGATCCGGGGGCACGACTCCATGCGTACGGGGGAACGCCCGACACGCTTGCGATGCTCAGGTCGAGCGCGCATCCCCGAGCCGCCGGCGTGGCCGCGGACGTCGAACGCGTGCTCGCGGAGCGCTGACAGAGCAACCGACGGCCGCATCGGACAGGGTCGAACCGCTTGCAGAGGACAGTGGCGACGCCGGTCATCTCCGCTCATGTGCTACATTGAAGCACATGAGCGAGGTGGGTATCAGGGCGCTGAAGCAGAACGCCTCTGCGGTCGTCGCAGACGCGGCAGCCGGCAGCACGATCACCATCACCGACCGCGGGCGTGCGGTCGCGCAACTGACCGCGATCCCGGCATCGCGACTGCAACAGCTGATCGCATCCGGGAAGGCCCGCCCTCCGCGTCGCGACATCCGCGACCTGCCGGCACCCGAGACAGGTCCGGATCTGAGCAAGGAGCTGGCCGCGATGAGAGGCTCCGAGCAGTACTGAGATGGCGCATTATCTGGACTCATCGGCCCTGGTCAAGCTGGTCGTGGCCGAACCGGAAACCGCGGCACTCCGGGCGTGGTTGAGCGAAGCAGATCGCACCCCTGTGGCTTCGGACCTGGCACGTACCGAATTGCTACGTGCGGCGCGTCGCGTTGCCCCAGATCGCGTTCTGCGGGCGCGCACCGTCCTCGACTCGATCACGCTCACCCAGGTCACGACTGCCGTGTTCGAGGCGGCGGGCCGTCTTGACCCGACGAGCCTGCCCAGCCTCGATGCGATCCATCTGGCCACGGCCCTCGATCTGGGCGATGACCTCGACGGCCTGGTCACCTACGGCGATCGACTGGCCGAGGCCGCCCGGCTCAACGGGATTGTGGTCACTTCGCCGTCCTGATCGGTCGCCACCTTCCGAAGGGCCCGGCCTGGCGAAGCCACTCGACGTCTGTCCCTCGGGAGCGGGCGTTCAGGCGGCGACCGCCCGGCAGCCGATTAGTCATTCGGGATCAGGCGGCGCCACTGCGCCGAGATGGTCGCGGTCCCAGTCACCAGGGTCGACGACCTGCTCGGCCAGGAGTCGGTCAATCAGCGCCCGGGCCTCTAACGTATCGGCGGCGAGCCGCTGCCGGACGGCGGACCGTTGGGTACGGCCGGTTCCCGCGACCACCCCGGTCGGCATGTCCAGATCCACAAGGGCAGCCTTCTTGAGCTACTGGTGTGGATGTCGGTGCGGGCGACGGCGACTTCTCCTGCGTCCGGCGGTCGTGGTGGAGCTGCGGGGAATCGAACCCCGGACCTCTTCGATGCGAACGAAGCGCGCTACCAACTGCGCTACAGCCCCATGACCTCGGCGGCAACCGAAGCCGCGACCACTCTAGCAGCGCCACGGAATGTTCCCTGACAGCCCGCGGCGCGGCGCAGTCACGCCGCTCGGAACGACTCCCCGACCAGCACCGGCACCGTCCGCGAGGCGTCGACCTCGGCGGCGACGACGATCTCGTCACCGTAGCCGTCGTTGGCCAGCTCCAGCCCGGACGCGCAGGCTGCCAGCCCCATGGCCAGGTTCCGGCCGACGCCCCGGTAGGCGGCCCGGGCGGCGGAGGCCTCCGGTGACATCGGGCCGGCGCCGGCCGCGGCGAGCGCGTCGATGACCAGGCCGGCACCCCACAGGTCCTCCACGCAGGGCCGGAGCGCCTCCCCCGGCCACCATTCGCCGGCGGCGACCACGCCGACCGGTCCGCGGACGGCCTTGACCACCCAGTTCGCGCAGGCCGTTGCGTTGCGCAGGGATGCCCCGATGACCGGCACGCCTGTCTCGGCGAGCTGCCGGGCGATGGTGGCCCCGTTCGGCGAGGGCAGTACCAGCTTGGACGCCGACGTCAGCGCCCCCTCGGCCACGGCTCGGCGGACCGACAGCGGCGACAGGCTGACCCCGGTCTCCCCCGCCTCCCGCCGGCCGACGGCGAGCATCGCGCCGCGGGTGGCGGCGAACGCGGCGGCCGAGGCGTCCCGCACGCGAAGCGGGAAAACCTCGATGCCGGCGTCCACGGCGACCGACAGGGTCGTGGTGAAGGACAGCACGTCGATGACGATCACCGCGTCGGCACCGGCGGCGATGGCCGCGGCGCCGTGCCAACCCCACTCGAACCGGACGCCGAAGCCGTTCTGCGAGTAGGGATCGATGGCTGCAGGAGCCTGCTTTCTCGGCGACGACACCGTCACCCCCGGATCACTGACCCGCGGCCCGCCGGTAGGTGACGGGGGGATCGTACGGCTCGAGATGGTCGAAGCTCGGATCGTCGTCGTCCAGGTCCACCACGGTCCGGCCGGGCCCGGCCGCGGACCGAGCAGCACGGGCCGGGGGGCGACCGCGGCCGTACTCGGGCCTGATCTGGCGGGCCCGCTGCAGCCGCTCCATCCGCCGCTGCCGGATCTGGGCCTCGATCTTGACCTGCCGCCGCAGGTAGGCCAGGTACAGCACGAGCAGGGCCAGGCTGAGGACCGCGCCCACCCACAGCCAACTGGCCAGCAGGAAGGCCATCGCGGTGAACAGCACCATCGCCGCCGCCAGCACGAGCGTGACCCGCCGGCGCTGCCGGTACTTGTAGGCGCGGGTGGCCTCGGCCGCCTCCGGGTCGTACCCGCCCCGGCCGCGTCGGCGCGGCGTGGGCCGCAGCGCCTCGTCGTCGAATTCGGACCGGTGCCTCGGCGCCGACGCCGCGGCGGCGTGCTCAACCCATTCCTGCTCGTCGACCTCGGCCGGAATGCTCGGCGGCGACGGGAACGCCGTCACCGACTCGGGCGCCTCCCCGGCCGGCGGCTCGGCCCAGGGGGAGCCCTGGGCTGCTCCGGGCTCGTCGTACCCCTCCAGGTGCTCGGTGTCCGGTGCAATCCCCGGCTCAGGGGTCGGCTCGGCCCACTGCGGTTCGGACTGGTCCAGCGCCCTGTCCTCGTACTCGGTCGGGCGAGCCGGCCGCGGCGTCGACGACCGGCCGGCGTGGGCCGCGGCCCATTCGTCCGCCGCGTCCTGGGGATCGTCCGGGGTGTGCGAGCCGACGGTGACCAACGTGCGCTCCCGGCGCGTCATTGGCTCCTCGGCCGGCGCGGCCCCTTCCGGGGCGTCGGCCCTCGCCGTCCGCTTGGGGCGACGCCTCAGGGTCGCCTGCGCCCGGCGCAGCACCCGGAAGCCGTTGCCACCCGACTGTGAGCGTGGCACCTTGTCGCGCCGCTTGGCGACCATGGGCACCAGCACCACGAGCCAGGCGACCACCAACAGAACCACGATCAGCGACGTGGGGATACTCACCCGGAGGCCCTCCTCCGATCAGCGTCGCACTCGGCACGCGACGACGGAAACGACTCGTCAAGAGCACGCTAGAGCGCCGAATACGCAGGTCCCGGTAGGAACACGCCCGCTGGGCAAGATTCGATGGCGCGGATCGAGTCGTTCACTCCCGTCACACCCGTCACTCCCGTCGGGTTTGGCCAGCGCCGGCGTCGTCGGTCCGCACGGAGCAGGGGCCGGGTCAGCGAGGCGGAGCCAACGAGGCGGCGTCAGCGGGGACCGGGGGGTGGCGGGGCGGAGCCGGAACCGGAGGCCCGCCAACGGTCGAGCAACTGCGGCAACCCGTCGGGCAGCTCCTCGACGGTGAGCCCGTAGAGCAGGTGGTCCCGCCAGGCGCCGTCGATGTCCAGGTACCGCAGCAGCTCCCCCTCCTGGCGGAACCCGAGGTGGTCCACCACGGCCCGCGACGCGTAGTTGTGCGGCGAGATCGTCGCCTCCACCCGGTGCAGCCCCACCGGGCCGAAGGCGTGCGCCACGATCAGCGCGACCGCCGCGGTGGCCACCCCCTTGCCGTGGAACCGGGAGTCGACCCAGTAGCCGACCCAGCCCGAGCGCAGCGCGCCCCGCTGGATGCCGCCGAGGGTCACCTGCCCGACGAAGGCGCCGTCGACGGTGATGGCGAAGGGCACCACCTCACCCCGGCGGGCGCCCACCCGCAGCAACGACCGATGGGAGTGCCACATCGCATTGCTGTGCCGCTGCTCCCAGGTCAGCTCGCTCGTGGCGTCCCACCGTTTGATCAGGGCCTCGTCGCGCAGTCGGGCCTGCTGCCACGCGGCGAAGTCCCGCCGCTGCAGCGGCCGCCCGGCCACCGACCCGGACACCGTCGGCAGCGGCCCCAGCTTGGCCGGCCAGCCCGGGTGCGCCCCACCGGCCGTGAATCCAGCCGGATTCATCGCGTCAGGCCCGCTGCGCCAGGAACGACACCGGGACCTCGTGGCCCACCGGCACGGACGTCGTCTCCTCGTCGACCAGCACCAGGCAGTTGGCCTCGGCCAGCGAGGCCAGCAGGTGGGTCCCGCTGCCACCCAGGACATGCACCAGGTAGTCGTCCTCGTCGTCGCGCATCAGCTGGCCCCGCAGAAACTGGCGGCGACCCATCGGAGAGTTGATCGGTTCGAGGCACTTGGCCATCACCGTACGACGGTACGGGTTGCGCCGGCCGAGCATGATCCGCACCAGCGGCCTGACGACCACTTCGAACACCACGAGGGCGGACACCGGGTTCGCCGGAAGCAGGAACGTCGGCACCCGATCGGTGCCCAGCAGGCCGAAACCCTGCGCGGAGCCGGGCTGCATGGCGACCCGGCTCAGGTCCAGGGTGCCCAGGTCGGCGAGGGCCTCGACCACCAGCTCGGCGCTGCGCCCGCCGGCCGCACCGGAGATCAGCACCACCTCGGACACCAGCAGCCGGGCCTCGACCAGCTCCCGCAGCCGGCGCGGATCGCTCGGCGCGATGCCGATCCGGGTGGCGTCGGCCCCGGCATCGCGGGCGGCGGCGGCCAGGGCGAAGGAGTTGACGTCGTAGACCTGCCCGGGACCGGGGGTTCGGGCGACGTCCACGAGCTCGTCACCGATGGAGATGATCGAGAGCCGGGGACGCGGATGCACCAGCACCTTGTCCCGGCCGACCGCGGCGAGCAGACCGACCTGCGCCGCGCCGATGAACGCGCCGGACCGCACGGCCACGTCACCGGGCTGCACGTCCTCCCCGGTGCGCCGGACGAAACTGCCCGACTCGACGGGCTTGATCACCGACACCCGCGCCCCGCCGCCCTGGGTGTGCGAGCGCGGCACCACCGCGTCGGCCAGGGTGGGCAGGGCCGCGCCGGTCGCCACGTAGACGGTCTGGTTGGGCTGCAGCCGGTGCGGGGTGCGGGCGCCGGCCTCGATCTCGCCGACGACCGGCAGCACCACCGGGTGACCCTCGGCGGCGATCGCGACGTCCACCGATCGGACCGCGTAGCCGTCGACGGCGGCCTGGTCGAACGCGGGCAGCGCGGATGAGGCCACCACCTCCTCGGCACACAACAGCCCCTGCGCCTCCGAGATCGCGGCGCGCACCGGGGAGGGGGTCACCGCGATCGCCAGGACACGCTCGAGCTGTTCGGCCACCGACCTCATAGGGGCGCCGCCGACGCAGGACCGGCCAGGGAGTTCATGGTCGCCAACGGTAACGCGCCAGGGGACCACACCGACGCCCCGACACCATGAGCGCGGCTCACCGAGCGAATCGTGAGCGCGGTCGCCGGCGCCGAGCACGACGACGGGCCCGCGAGGTTGCGCCGCTCTCGCGACGGTGGACGGGGGTCTTCATCCGGCGACTGCACCGGGCCCGCCGACGCCGCATACCGTGGGGGCCATGTCGAGCGCGACCGAATCCGGCGACCAGCTCGCGGCCGCCAAGCGAGCGGCACGCGCCCCGTTGCTTGCCGCTCGGCGGACCCGGTCCGAAGCCGACCGGTCGGCGGCTCGCATGGCCATCGCGGCCCATCTCTCGGATGTGCTGGACTCGTCGCGATGCGTCGCCGCCTACCTGCCGTTGCCGAGCGAGCCGCTGGATCCGGACCTGCCGCACACGCTGGCCGGCAGGATGAGGGTGCTGATCCCGGTGGTCACCGGACCGGCACCGTTGGACTGGTGCGAGTTCACCGAGGCGACCCGGCCGGGTCGCCTGGGTATCGAGGAACCCGCAGGTCGCCAGCTGGGCCCGGAGGCGATCGCGGACGCCGACGTGGTGCTGGTGCCGGCGCTGGCCGTCAGCGCCCGGGGATACCGGCTGGGGCGCGGGGGCGGGCACTACGACCGGACGCTGGCCCTGCGCGACCGGCTGCGCGGCTCCGTCGACCCGGCCGGCGATCTGCTGATCGCCCTGGTCTACGACGAGGAGTTCGGCCTCACCGTGCCGCACGACGAGCTGGATCGACCGGTCACCGCGGCGGTCACCCCCACCCGGGGCCTGCTCCGCCTCGCCACCGGCAGTTGATCATGCAGAAGGTGTTCTGACCGGTGCCCGACACGCACACCTTCCGCATGATCAACACCGGGAGAGGGCGAGGGTCGCCATTTGCGCAGCCCACCGGTTCGGGCGCATCATCGGACCTGGCACTCAGCGCGCCCGAGTGCCAAGGAGCACCGCTGACGACACCGCGCCCGGAGGACCCGTGCCCACCTATCAATACGCGTGCACCGACTGCGGCCACCGGTTCGAGGCCGTGCAGGCGTTCACCGACGACTCGCTGACCACCTGCCCGGTCTGCAGCGGGCAGCTGCGCAAGGTGTACGGGTCGGTCGGTGTGGTCTTCAAGGGCAGCGGCTTCTACCGGACCGACTCCCGCAACGGCAAGGCCGCCGCCACCACGGCGACTGGCTCGGACACCAAGACGGAGAGCAAGTCCGAGAGCAAGCCGGCGGCGAAGTCCGACTCGTCGAGCGGCTCGAGCGACAGCAAACCCGCCGCGTCCACGACGTCCGCCGGCTCCAGCAGCCCGTCCACGTCCAAGGCCGCCAGCTGACGCCTCGCCCAACCACGCACCGCGGCCGCGCCGGCCGCCGGGTCGGGCTGGGCCTGGGCGCCGCCACGCTGGCCGCGCTGGCCGCGCTGGCCGCCTGCACCGGCGGCACCGCCGCCGGTCCGACCGCCACCACGGCCACCCCGCCGAACTTCACCAGCGCCGACTCCCCGACCGCGGGATCGGCGGTCACCCCGACCGTCCCGACGAGGTTCACCGCGCCCGGCCCCACCGCTCCCGGGCCGGCGACGCTGCAGGTCAGCACGGTCGCCACCGGCCTGGACACGCCCTGGGGGCTGGACTTCCTGCCCGACGGCCGGGCCGTGATCACCAGCCGCGATCGCGCCACCGTCAGCCTGGTCGACGCCGCCGGCGCGGTCACCGAGGTCGGCATGATCGACGGCGTCGTGCCCGGCGGTGAGGGCGGCCTGCTCGGCGTCGCCATCTCCCCCGCCTTCGACACCGATCATCTGCTGTACGTCTACTACACCGCGGCGCAGGACAACCGGATCGCCACCGTGGAACTCGTCGACGGCACGCTGCGCAACCAGCAGGTCGGCTTCACCGGCATCCCCAAGGCCGGCATCCACGACGGCGGCCGGCTGGCCTTCGGTCCGGACGGCCTGCTGTACGTGGGGACCGGGGACGCCGGTGACCGGTCCCGGGCTCAGGATCCGGACGCGCTCGGCGGCAAGATCCTGCGCCTGACGCCCGAGCTGCAGCCGGCGCCCGGCAACCCCACCGACCCGGGGCTGGCCGGTGGCGCCGGCTACGACCTGGGTCACCGCAACGTGCAGGGCCTGGCGTTCGACGACCGGGGCCGGCTGTGGGCGGCCGAGTTCGGCCAGAACACCTGGGACGAGCTGAACCTGATCGAGGCCGGCGCCAACTACGGCTGGCCGGACGTCGAGGGGTCGTCGGACGAGCCGGACTTCGTCAACCCGCAGCGGCAGTGGTCCACCGACGACGCCTCACCCAGCGGGCTCGCCTGGTGGCAGGGCTCCCTGTGGATGGCCGGCCTGCGGGGCCAGCGGTTGTGGCAGATCCCACTGACCGACCGGGCCGCGGCGCCGGGCCACGGGCAGACCGCCGAGCCGATCGCCCACCTGGAGGGCGTCTACGGCCGGCTGCGCACCGTCGCCGTCGCGCCGGACGGCAGCCTGTGGCTGACCACGTCCAACACCGACGGTCGCGGCGCCGTCCGCGACGGCGACGATCGGATCCTGCGCCTGCAGTTGGGGTAGGCGACCACTTCCCAGGCTGGGGGAATATCGAGTCGCCTGATGCGACCGGAACTTCCCCAGGCGCACGAGCACCCACGCCGCCCGACCCGGCCGAGGGCGCCGAGCCCTGCGGAGCTGTCCACACAAGTTGTCCACAGGCGCGGGGAATTCCGACACCGACGTCGAACGGCCGCCTACCGTCGACCCGATGACCACCCGCACCACCCGGCGACCCGGCCCATCCCTGCAGCCGACACCGTTCGACCGTCTGCGCCAGCGCTGGATCGATCGACGCCGTGGCGGCCGGTTACCGCGGAACCTGCGCCGGGTCGCGGCGCTCGCGCTGGTGTTGGCCGCGGCCCTGCTGCTGCTCACCCCGCCGCGTCCGGCGCCGGGTCAGCCGGTGGTCGTCCTGACGCAGGATCTTCCGGTGGGCGCAGTGCTGCAGGCGTCGGACCTGGCGACGACACCGCTGCTCCAACCACCCGACGGTGCGCTCACCGAGGCCGGGTCGGCGATTGGGCGGACCCTGGCCGGGTCGGCGCGCCGAGGCGAGGTGCTCACCGACGTCCGCCTGGTCGAGCCGGTCGGGCCCCAGCCCGGGCCCGGCCGGGTCGCGGTACCGATCCGCCCGGCCGACGGCACGGTGATCGATCTGCTGCGGCCGGGCATGCATGTCGCCGTGATGTCCGTCACCGAGGACGGGGCCGCGGACGTGCTGGTCCCGGACGCCGTCGTGCTGCTGATCGGCGCCTCGGCGGACGCCACCGCCGGGCGTCGTGACCAGGACCCATCGGTGGTGCTCGCGGTGCCATCGGACAGTGCCGACCGGGTGGTCGCTGCGGCCCTGACCGGAACGGTGGCCCTGCGGTTCAACTGACATGCGTCATCGGACCGACCACGGAGCAGGTAATGTCCCTGCGTCATCTCGTGGGTCGCGATGTCGGGGCGCCCCGGTCGGGCCGGGCGTGAAAATGCCGATCGGCCGGCCATCCGGCGGGATGACGGCTCCCGAGGAGGGGACATGATCAAGGGGTTCAAGGACTTCATCCTGCGCGGCAACGTCATCGACCTGGCCGTTGCGGTGGTCATCGGTGCGGCGTTCACCGCGCTCGTCGCCGCAATCACCGCCAACCTGATCCAGCCGGTGCTCAACGCGTTGGGAGGGGTCGAGACAGGTTCGATCGGCTTCTACGTCAATCCGAGCAAGCCGGAGTCCTACATCAACATCAGCGCGATCCTGAACGCGGTGATCACGTTCCTGATCACCGCACTGGTCGTCTACTTCGTGTTCGTCGCACCGATGAAGAAGATCTCGGACCTGGCGGCCAGGAAGAAGGTGCCGGTCAAGGCCGACCCGACCGAGGTCGAACTGCTGATCCAGATCCGCGACCTGCTGCAGTCGGAGGGCGCGCTCGTCGCCAAGGCCGACGTCACGGCCAAACCCGACGCGACCTGACCGGCGTCACCCGTGGTGGGGTGGCCGGTTCTCCAGGTACCAGTGGTCGTCATCGGCGCCCCGCCCCGCGCCTCGCTCGTCGGTGGTGACCTCGGGCAGGACGTCGCCGAAGATCTGATCCAGCCGATGCCGCCGCCGCGCGGCGTCGGCGGCGGTCACCGTTCGGTCCGATCCGTCACCGTCGGACGAATGGTCCGGTGTTCCACCGGCGGGTAGGTTCATGCTGACCAGCATTCCACCGCCCGCGATGCCGCCTGGTCGGCCGAGTCGCCGGCCTGTCGGCAGGAGCGCGACCGTGGGGTTCATCGACAAGGCCAAGGAAACCGCGGACGGGCTGAGCCAGAAGGCCCAGGACGTCGCCGGCGAGGCGATCGTCAAGGCGGCGCAGACCGCCGGACCGGCCTGGGACAAGACCAAGGACCTGGCCGGTGACGCGGTGGTGAAGGCCACCCAGGTGGCCGGGCCGGTCATGGAGAAGGCCGGCGAGATCGCCGCGCCGGTGCTGGAGAAGGCGGCGCCGGCCGTGGGCAAGGCCCAAGCAGTGGCCGGTGACATGGCCGGCAAGGCACTGCAGGCCGCGGGACCGGCGGTGGAGCAGGCCAAGGCGGTGGCCGGCACGGCCGGTCAGCTGGTCGGCGGAGCGGTCGGCGATCTCAAGGACAGGGTGCTCGGCGACAAGACGGACGGCTGACGGGCGACCCGGGTTCAGACCTCGGGGTCGCTGAGCTGCTCGATGACGTGGACGGCCAGCGGCGTCAGGGTGGCCATCCCATCGCGAATGGCGGCCCGGGACCCGGCGATGTTCGCCACCAGCGTCGACCCGGACACCCCGACCAGCCCCCTGGAGATGACCGCGTCGGTGACCCCCGCGGCCATCCCGGACCAGCGCAGCGCCTGCGCGACGCCCAGCAGCTCACGGTCGATGACCTCGCCGGTCACGTCCGGAGTGACGTCCCGGGGCGACACCCCGGTCCCGCCGACCGTGACCACGAGATCGACGCCGCCGATCACCGCGGTGTTCAGGGCGGTCCGGATGGCGACCTCGTCCGACGGGACGGTGACCGACCCGTCGACGACGAACCCCGCCTCCTGCAGCAGTTCGGTGACCAGCGCGCCGGCGCCGCCGTCGTCCTCGCCGTGCAGGGTGTGATCGGTGATCGACACGATCAGGGCGCGACCCGCATGATGGCTGGTGGACACGGCAATGGCCTCCTGTCGTGGCCGGCGGCGCCGGTTCGCAGCCGTCCGTGGGGACTGCGGGTCACCCTATCGACAGGGCCGACCCGGACCGATACCCGGGATCCCCGACCGGCCGAGCCGGAACGGATTCGAGCGAGCCGACCCGGATCCGCGATTGTGTCCGTTTTGTCGCTCCCCCTATGCTCGGCAGCGACTTGAACCCACCCCCCGAGATCCGAAGGAATCAACTCATGGCGAACCGCAAAAGCACCGCGCGGGATCTCGCGCAGATCGCCGTCTTCGCCGCGCTCATCGCCGCGCTCGGCCTGCCCGGCAGCATCACCATCGGTTCGACCGGAGTCCCGATCACCCTCCAGACGCTGGGCATCATGCTCGCGGGCGGAATCCTGGGCGCCCGCAAGGGCTTCCTGTCCGTGCTGGTCTTCCTGGTGCTGGTGTCGGCCGGCCTGCCCCTGCTCGCCGGTGGCCGCGGCGGCCTGGGCGTCTGGGCCGGACCCTCCGCCGGCTACCTGGTCGGTTGGCTGGTCGGCGTGGTGGTGGTCGGCTGGCTGACCGCGAAGATCCTCCCCCGCTACCCGCTGTGGCAGGGAATTCTGGTCAACCTCATCGGCGGCGCGCTGGTCATCTACCTGTTCGGCATCACCTGGCTGGCCATCCGCACCAGCTGGGGCGCCGCGGTCACCGGGGCGATCCCGTTCCTGCCCGGTGACGTGGTCAAGGCGGTCATCGCGGCCCTGGTGGTCAAGCAGGTGCACCGGGCCTACCCCGGCCTGATCCCGGGGGTCGCCGCCCGCGATCCCCAGGCACCGCCGGAGAAGGTCGCGTCCTGACCGACCCGGCGCTGCGGCCCGGGCGATCCGACGACGCACCGGCGATCACCTGGGCCGGCCGCACCTGCAGCTACCGGCAGTTCGCCGCCCTGGTCGACGCGGCGGCCGGCCAGCCGACGGTGGCGGCCGGCACCGGCGTCCTCGACGGGCTCGTTGCGGTGTTCGCCGCGGCCCGGGCGGGCCGTCCGGTGCTGGTCGCCGGCCCGGCCGGGCCGGTCGCCGCGCTGCCGGCCGACCTGCCCGCCGACACCTTTCTCGTCGTGGTCACCTCCGGCACCTCGGGTCACGCTCGGCCGGTGGTGCGCACTGCCGTGTCCTGGACGGCATCGTTCGCGCCGTTCTCGGCGCTGACGGGCATCGGACCGG
>Ga0164241_10000869_pt1 | contig 43674 bp, 46 predicted proteins | sample OricomyardsoilBY_FD_108780 | JGI IMG/M metagenome (GOLD analysis project Ga0164241, IMG submission 108780) | Backyard soil microbial communities from Emeryville, California, USA - Original compost - Back yard soil (BY) | ecosystem: Environmental > Terrestrial > Soil > Unclassified | place: USA... | reverse complement strand
GGAATTCGAGTATTTCTAATATCGCCATAGTCTTGTGACAAACTTCTAGTAAAAAGATAATAAGCGCTGCTAACATGATGATCGTACAGGAAATACTCTGTATTCTGGAAGCAGCGTGGTGGAATAATAAGCTATTATAACGTCTATCTGTCTGATGGCCGAATAAAACAGGATCGGTTTCTATGAAAAAAATCATTATTGGTATTATTGCCGCTGCTTTTTTGAGCTTCAATGTGTGGGCGCAAGACTCTGTGCTTAGGAGCGGTCACCCAGATGAATATACCGTTAAGAAGGGCGATACTCTCTGGGATATCTCCAGCACCTTTTTAAAATCACCTTGGAAATGGCCAGAAATTTGGCATGCCAATCCGCAAATTGAAAACCCTCACCTGATCTACCCCGGTGATTTAATCAGGTTGGTTTATATTGACGGTCAGCCACGCTTGACCTCAGAGCGTACGCTTAAGTTAGCACCTGGCTCTGGCGGTATTAATGCGACTGAAAAGCTTAGCCCACAGGTGCGAGTGATTCAAAATGAGGCTGCGATTTCAGCCATTCCTCTAGATCGTATCGATAGTTTCCTATCGCGTAGCCGCGTATTGGAAGATGAAAAAGTCCTCGCTAGAGCCCCTTATATTCTCGCGGGCCCACAGCAACGCATAGTGGCTGGTGCAGGCGATGAAGCTTATGCGCGCGGCAAGTTTGGCGAGCTAACGAATTTTGGCGTCTATCGTAAAGGCCAAGTGTTCTTTGACCCCAAAACCAAAGAGGTTTTAGGCCTACATGCCTTAGGCATAGGCTCGGTGAGCATCAAGTCATTAAAAGGCGATATCGCTACAGTTGATGTGGTGCGCGCTAATGAAGAAATACGTGTTGGCGATAGTCTCTTACCCAGCGAAGACCGTTCAACCAGTTCAATTTTTTACCCCAGTGGCCCAGATACCGATATTCACGGTACTATCATTGCAGTTGAAGGCGGTGTAACTCAGGTTGGCAAGTACAACGTGGTCATGATTAACCGTGGCGATCGCGAAGGCATCAAAGTCGGCAACGTGCTCGCTATCTATAAAAAAGGTGAGATAGTTGCAGATCGCGTAACCGGTGGCAAAGTGTCTCTGCCGGACGAGCGCGCAGGTTTACTCATGGTATTCCGTACCTTTAAGAAAATGAGCTTTGCGTTGGTGTTAGAAGCGGATCGCCCTTTGCTGGTTGGCGATTCCTTGCAAAACCCTTAAGATAAGTTTTAGTTAAAAACCACAGCGGCGCACGAAGCGCCGTTGTTTATTTCACAAGGATGAATTATGCAAAATCCTCGTTTTTACTCCCTCGTTTTACACCGCTTACCCCATGTGGGGGCAGTCACTTACAATCGCTTGGTGAGTTTATTCGGCTCGCCGGAAGCAGTGCTAAGCCAACCCAGTAAACAGCTTGAACCCTTAGTTGAAGCGGAAACGCTCGCTGTTATTCAGGATTTTCAATCCAACCCTGAAATATCCAGTATTGGCCAAAAAGCGCTGGTAGATTTGGAGTGGGTAGATTCTCAGGCGGATGTACATCTGCTATCAACAGCGGATACGAGTTACCCAGAACTACTACAGAAGATCCCTAATTTACCGCCCTTATTATTTGTACGTGGCGATATCCACCTTTTAAGCTTGCCACAAATTGCCATAGTGGGCAGCCGCAATCCCTCTAGCGGTGGTGGTGAAAATGCTTATCGCTTTGCAGAGTTTTTAGCGGCTAACGGCTTTGCAATTACCAGTGGTTTGGCGCTGGGGGTGGATGCTGCTGCCCATCAAGGCGCACTGGCGGCGCAGGGCAAAACGATTGCGGTTATGGGTACTGGGCTGGATATGATTTACCCTTCTCGTCACCGCGCCTTGGCGCAACAGATTGTAGATATTGGTGGCGCTTTAGTCAGCGAGTTGCCTCTGGGTAGCAGCTCCAAGGCGGCTAATTTCCCCCAACGCAATCGCATTATTAGCGGTTTAAGTTATGGGGTTTTGGTGGTTGAAGCGGCGATTCAAAGTGGATCGCTTATTACCGCAAAAGCGGCTATGCAGCAAAACCGTGAAGTCTTTGCAATTCCTGGTTCTATTCATAACCCGCTAGCGCGTGGTTGCCATCAACTCATTCGCCAAGGTGCAACGTTGGTAGAGACGGGGCAGGATATAGTGGATCAGCTACAAGGCATGTTGGGTTTTCAGCGCGAAAAACTCTTAAAACTACAAGAAAAAGCTGCGAAAAAGACAGAATTGGATGAAAAAATCCTAGACAATTTATCACCTGCAGAGCAACAGTTAATCTATGCCATGGGGTATGACCCAGTGAACATCGATGACTTGGTGGAACGCACGGGTATTGCGGTTGGCAGTGTAGCGGCACAGATGATTGGCTTGGAGATTAAGGGGTATGTCCAACAAATAGGCGCAGGTTATCAGCGGGTTTAAATACTACTTTGCTCAACAATACTTCGTAAAAAACAAACTAAAATGCCAATAAAAAACCCGCTCCGGATTGCCGCAGCGGGTTTTTTATTGGCGCGATTTTTTACTGATCAGCAAGAATGTACCGAGCTGTTAATCCACTTTCAGCGCGTCATACACCACCACTTTGCGCCACAAATGCTGGTGCTCATCGACAAACTTTTTATGCAATGGGTGCACCTGATACACATCTTGGCCCGCCACATCATCAAAACCCAGCAGTTCCGACACGTGGTAAGAGTTATCGACCACATCGCGTTTTTCCGTCGATGCAGGAACGCCCACATGGATGCTGCGCACAGTTTCAATCGCCGCAAGGGATTTAACACCCGCAATTAATTTAGCGCGGTCGGCCGCAGAATCGGGATTTTTGAGCCAGAAAAAAACATGGTGTAGTAATTTAGGCATGGCGTTGGGCGCTGTAGTAGGTGCTGCCAATGCCCCGGCGGATGCAAGCGCCGCACCGGTAACAGCACTGGCGGTAAGGAATTTTCGGCGTGTAGTCGTCATCGTTGCTCCGAATATTGTTAGTTTGTAGGTATTGATATTTTGGGTTATCGAAAATTACGCCGATTCCCACCAAGCACAACAATTTTTACGCAATATTACCCGCAACAGCCAAATCTGCTATACAAAAAAAATCGGCTTAATATATAAGCCGATTTTTTGCAAAGGTTAACGATTACATTATTATCTACGGATTAATACTTTCTGGCCTGTTATCGGGTCTACCACAAAAAGCCCTTGTGTCAGGCCATCAACCAAATACAGTAATTTTGAAGTTTTTGGGATTAGGAAATAAAAACCCGACAAGTTTCGTTTAAAACTGCCGGGCTTCATCTAAGTGAGGTGCATTTACAACTTTACAGGACATAAGGGCGTTGCGCATAAGCGGGGATACCGATAATGGCTTTATTGCCACTATTAGGTATCCACAAGGATTATGGCAGGGTTTGCGCCTCAGTGTCGGTCGCCACAGTATTCAACCACGCCTTGAATGCAGCTTGATTTTGGTATCCGGTAAGTGTTTTGGTGTAGCCCGGTAAGTAAGCTAGGCCGTTGGCTGCATTACCACCTACTGCATTCAGTCCAACAATGGCAAGAATTTGCTTTTCACGAGCTGGGGTATTACTGCTAAATAAATCGTCCGGAATTTGCGCTGCGATCACAGGACGATTGGCAAGCGTGATTACTCCACTTTGTACGGCTGTAATTTTGTCCGCACTCTTTATGGTTTCACGACATATCCCCGACACGTTACTAATTCCAGCAGCGTGCATAGTGCTATCAAAGTAGATCAAAGCCGATGTATCGAAGTTCGCTAAGCACAATGGTGTACTAGTAGCGATATGTGCGGCACGCAGTGCAGCAACATTCGTGTATTGTTTGCCATCATCAGAACTTTCACGATTTGATGACCAAAAGCCTCCCTTTTTCAACATATAGAGCACGCCATTGTTCTGCTCAAACCACAGGGTGGCGGACTTTGCGTCTGATGGATAGGTTTTATTGGGTGCACCAGTGATCGCTTGTCCTGCTATAGCAGACCCCGTTAATTTGAGTTCATATTCGACATTGCCATTGCCGTAGCTATATGACCATGGTCCAGCCGCTTGTATTTGTGACTTCGGGCTGAGCAAGATTGACTCTGTCGACCAGTTAGCACCGTCAAAAGTGGTATCACTCGATGCAAAATTAAGGTGCTGGGATATCGTCTGCGCACTTAATGCAATCCATTTTTTTTGCACAGGGTAATAGGCCCATTTGTCAGTACTGATTTTTCCATCAGAAGCAATTTTTATGCGGTCAAAATAGGGGCAGGTTATGGTGCCGTTGCTGGGGCAATCCGAGACCCCACCCCCTAATGTAATTACAAAAGTATTGCCATATTTGTAGAGGCCAATTGCAGCATCGTTGGCAACTTCAGGTTGGTGCACGAGCGAATCACTAACAGTTGAAAGCGGCGAAGGCAAGGTTACTGTGTCCATCAGCTCTCCTCCGGATGTAAGCAGCACAGAGTCACCACTCAAAGTTGGAAGGTTTGCGCTAGAGCTGGAACTGGAAATAGAGCTGGAAATAGACCTAGCGCTAGAAGTAGAGCTAGAACTAGAAGTAGAGCTAGAAATAGAACTAGAACTAGAGCTAGAACTAGAAATAACGCTCAAGCTGGAGATAGAGCTGGAGCTTGAAACAACCCCAAGGCTAGAGCTGGAGCTAATATTAACGGGCGTTTGGTTAGGGCTTGAACCACCACCACCTCCTCCTCCGCAGCCAGCGAGTAACGAAACCAGCCCGAACGCAAGTAGAGTTCTTAATTTGGTTGTAATTGAGTTTAACGTTGATATACGCATAGTTATTATCTCCATGTATTAATAAAAAAATCTCAGAGGCTCCAAACCCCTAGTATTTTGAGAAGGCAGGATAAATAATCGATAAAAATTCGATTGGGATAAGTCGTGGGTAAATAAGGTTGTGTGACATAAAATCCTAAATCCCTTTTGCTATATTGTTGGTCTAAATTAATAACCATTCAGAATGATAGCCAATGAATTCATATTTGCAAAACTAAAAATGCCTGAATATCGAAATTGCACTAGGTTTTCTGATTCAGGCTTAGCTTGGGTCTTGTTATCTGTGTAGCTGGGTGGGGCGATATGAACCGCACATCATTAATTAAGGAGCTGTTTGAGTCTCAAGGCTTAGTTTAAGAGAATCAGCCGCTCGCTGTAATCGTATTGGCGGGATAGCGCTTTTTAATATCTGCAACAAGTCCATTCGTTAAGGTTTGAAGATCATCTTCCTCATCCTTGACTGTTTGCCTAAACCCAATGTAAAGACAAGTGACCTTCTGAGGTTCCCTTGTGGCTCTTATTTCGGTAGATTGCCACCATCTACTCTCAAGGCGTTCTTTATGATTAATTGGTCGTTAAACCCCCGCGTGCAATATGCCGCTAAGCAAATGTGGCAGGGTGGTGTAGTTGCTTACCCTACTGAGGCGGTTTGGGGGTTGGGTTGTAATCCTTTTAGTGAAGATGCCGTTATGCGTTTGTTGGATATGAAGCAGCGCCCTGTTAATAAAGGTTTAATCCTGTTAGCCGCCGATATCAGCCTGTTCGAGCCTTTTATCTACCATTTAAACGATATTCAGCGTCAGCGCATAAAGAAAACCTGGCCGGGGCCGGTCACGTGGTTGATCCCTAATAACGGCCTTGCGCCCAAATGGATAACGGGGGATTACACCGGTGTTGCCTTGCGCGTGACCGATCACCCTGTGGCTGCAGGTTTAAGCCGCGCCTTTGGTGCGCCTATTGTTTCTACTTCTTGTAATTTGCAAGGCCGCGCGCCAGCGCGTAGCGGCTTTGATGTACATCGCTATTTTGGCGACGAGCTAGATGCCATTACCTCCGGCGCTGTGGGTAAACGTGCCAATCCTTCGGAAATTCGCGATTTGATGACGGGTGAAGTGGTTCGTGCGGGATAATAATTTTTTATTCTCAAGGTGATGATATACATCAAATCCTTGGTTTAGCGCTTTCAAAGCCAGCCAAGTAGAATGGCGTCTCCAGAACCACCCGCTCAAGAGTTAAGGAATCCCCATGAATAATGCCCCTGATAAATTAGCCGTCAAAACCTACCTATTGAATTTACAAGATCGCATTTGCAATGCGCTGGCCGCTGAAGATGGCGGTGCCGGTTTCGTAGAAGATAACTGGACGCGCGCGGAAGGCGGTGGTGGCCGTACGCGTGTTTTGGCGAATGGCGTGGCTATTGAAAAAGGCGGCGTTAATTTCTCTCATGTATATGGCGCCCACATGCCTGCATCGGCCACGGCGCATCGCCCCGAATTGGCAGGCCGCGCATTTGAGGCTATGGGCGTGTCGCTGGTTATCCACCCCAACAACCCCTATGCGCCTACCAGCCACGCTAATGTACGGTTTTTTATCGCCGAAAAAGACGGTGCTGAGCCCGTGTGGTGGTTCGGTGGTGGCTACGATTTAACACCTTATTATGGCAACGAAGCGGATGTGATTCACTGGCATCAAACCGCCAAAAATGCTTGCGAGCCATTTGGGGATGATATTTATCCACGTTACAAAAAGTGGTGCGATGACTATTTTTATCTTAAGCACCGCAACGAAGCGCGTGGTGTGGGCGGATTATTTTTTGATGATTTGAATGATCAGGGTTTCGACCAAAGTTTTGCATTCCTGCGCGCGGTAGGCGATAGCTATGTACCGGCTTACCAACCGATTTTAGCGGCGCGTAAAAATATGCCTTACAGTGAACGCGAGCGAGAATTTCAACTTTATCGTCGTGGCCGTTATGTAGAATTTAATCTGGTTTATGATCGTGGCACCCTATTTGGTTTACAAACTGGCGGGCGTACCGAATCGATTTTAATGTCGCTGCCGCCCTTAGTGCGCTGGGAGTATGATTTTCACCCCGAAGCGGGCAGTGCTGAGGTGGAGCTTTACGAAAAGTTTCTACCGCATCGCGATTGGGTAAAATAAATTTTTAACAAATATTTAAATGGACGCTCAATGACTGACCAATATGCCGTGTTTGGCAACCCTATAAACCACAGTAAATCCCCCGTTATTCACCGCCAGTTTGCCGAGCAAACTGGGCAGGATTTACATTACGCCAAACAACTTGTGGAAGTAGATGCATTTGTAAAAACTGCCCAAGCATTTTTTGCAGAAGGCGGTAAAGGCTTGAATGTGACTATACCTTTCAAAGTAGAAGCGTTTCACTTTGCGCAACAATTAACGCCGCGCGCTCAATGCGCAGGTGCGGTAAATACTTTGGCGCTTCAAGCCGATGGAAAAATTCTGGGTGATAATACCGACGGTATTGGCATGGTGCACGATATGCATAACCTCGGCTGGGAACTGCGCGGCAAGCGCATCCTGGTTTTGGGGGCAGGCGGTGCGGTGCGGGGAATTTTGCAGCCGGTATTGGCAGAGCATCCTTCGCAAGTGATTATTGCTAACCGCACAGTGTCAAAAGCAGAAGAGCTGGCTGCACATTTTCACGATCTAGGCGATGTAAAAGCCAAGGCCTTTGAGGCATTAAACGGAGAGCAGTTTGATATTGTTATCAATGGTACATCGGCCAGTTTGAGCGGTGATTTGCCGCCTTTACCCAATGGTCTATTAAGCTCCAACGCCAGCTGTTATGACCTCATGTATGGTGCAGAGCCTACCGTATTTTTGAAATGGGCCGCAGAGCAAGGCGCGGTGGAATTAGCCGATGGTTTGGGGATGTTAGTGGGTCAGGCTGCTGAAGCTTTTTATCTGTGGCGGCAGATTCGCCCTGAGGTTGTACCCGTGATTACTGCACTACGGCGACAATTAAACGAGAAAAAATCGTCATAAAAAAAGGCGCTTTGATTTTATCAAAGCGCCTTTTTTACATCACTGTAAAATTACTTGGTGCGACGACGCACTAGGCTCAAGCTCAGCAAGCCCAAACCCAATAACAAAAGGGCGCTTGGTTCAGGCACTTTTACTATTTTTGGCGGTTTGGTGACTGTAACGCCTTGGAGTTTAAAGTAATCTGTTTTGCTGTCTTTGGTTTTGGTGTCTAACAACGGATTATATGCGCCAATCAACCAGTATTGAGAGGTAATATTTAAAGGATTTACGGCTGTCGGGCTGCTGCCAACGTTGTAGTAATTGCCAGCAGATTGCCAACCATTACCCAACAGACTCTCCCAACTTTTGCCTGCAATTGAAAGCTGGTCTGGTGTGCCATTGAACGCCAAGATAGACACATCGCTGTCATTGGAGATCCAGCCTAAATCTATGCTGTTTAAGGTTGCTAAAGTGTCAAACGACAGAAGCAACATATCAAAGTAGCCGCCTTCGTTATCAATAGCATGATTTGGGGTAGAGGCTTTCTCGTCGCCCAAACCATTACTTGACCCAAAGTTTCCTACATAGGTTTGAGTGGCTTTGTTGTCAGGGCTTTGGGTGGTTTTAGTATTCCAAGTGGCGCAATTCGCGTTTGTCTTAGGCTTATTGGACTTATATTTCTTGCAAGTGGTATTTACAGTGGTGTTTTTTACACCATAGGTCCAGCCGGTCAACGCCAAGTTCAACTCTGGCTTGGCATAGTTATAACCCAAAGCATAAGTTGAATCGACAACACCTGTTCTAGCGGTGGGGCTAGTTAAATTGATGGTAATAGGCGCAGCGAACACGCTTGCTGCAAAACTGGAAGCCAAGATGGCGGCTATATACTTTAAAGATGACATGGTGTGATCCTGCAAAAATGGTGAGTTGAATGACTATCCTTTTTACTACTAATGGCGAAATAGCAAAGACCAGGCCAACCCACGTATTTGCTTGATTTTGTTGTGATGCTATTCACAAAAATCCTTTTGTTTTTATAATTGTGTTAAAAAATTCGACACTTTTGGCGGCCTTTTAAGCATATTGGCGCTTAAGTCAATGACTCTGATTCATCATAAAGACTGAATGCAAATCCCCTATCCCCTACAAATAAAAAAGCCGCTTGTAGGAGATGCGATAACAAGCTCTGGCGAGGGTGTATTTGTAAAGGAGGCTTAGCAATGCGCTCACTTCTAATGCTATAAGTTTTCTCTATGGGTGGTTCGGGGGTATACTGAGTCACTTTCTTCAACTATCTATAACTATAATCAAATCCATCTGCCAGCATACTGATCATGACTCTCGTTGAATTGCGCTATTTGGTAACACTTGCACAAGAAAAGCACTTTGGTCGAGCCGCAGAGCGTTGGGGCGTTAGTCAACCCACCTTGAGTATGGCAGTGCGCAGTCTTGAGCAAAATTTGGGGGTGCTACTGTTTGAGCGCAGCAAATCGGGTATTCGCGCAACTACCATGGGCGAACAAATTATTGCTCAAGCTCAGCGTGTGTTAGCACAAGCAGATAGCATTCTTACCTTGGCAGAAGCCGATAAAAATCAGCTCAGCGGCGAGTTAAAGCTCGGCGCTATTTTTACGCTCGGCCCTTATTTATTGCCGCAATTGATTCCATCCTTAAAGCTAATTGCGAATCAGCTAACCTTAAGTTGTTATGAAGGTTACAACAGTGATTTACGCCACAAGCTACGCACCAGTGAGCTAGATGCAATTCTCATCTCACAACCCTTCACTGAACCGGATGTAGTTACCCAAGAAATATATCGCGAACCGCTACAATTGGTTATGCCACCCAATCATGCACTGGCAGCCAAAAAAATCATTGCGCTGGATGATTTGCATGGCCAAACATTTTTACTCTTAAGCAAAAAGCAATGTCTGCGCGAACAAATGGTAGCAGTGTTTGAGCCTTCAGCTAAAAACACGATTGAATGCAGTAGTTTGGATACTTTGCGCCATATGATTGCGATTGGTTTAGGCATTAGTATTTTGCCGTCATCAGCAACCAACTCAGCTATTTTTTCATCGCAGGCATTGGTAACGCGGCCGCTGCAAACCAACCCAGTTCGTTTAATTTCTTTAGCGTGGCGCGCCAGTTTTCCACGGCATAAAGCAATCGATGCGGTGCGTCGTGCAATTCATGTTAGTAGTTGGCAATTCACTACTGCGCCCGAAACAAGCGGGTCGGGTCTTTTGGTAGATAATCACAGTTGGTAGTAGACATAAAATAAGTAAATATCGGCGAAAATAATATTATGACGAACATAAATCCTATTAAAAAAATTGTAATAGTCGGCGGTGGTACCTCGGGGTGGATTGCAGCATCTATGCTCTCTTATCATCTCAAAGCAGAATTATGTGAAATCGAATTGGTTGAATCCAATGATCTTGGCACCATCGGTATTGGCGAATCTACTATTCCGCCGGTAGTGCGGTTGATTCAAAACCTTGGTATTGATGAACAGCAATTTATTCAAAGTACTCAAGCGTGCTTTAAGCTCGGCATTAAATTTATTGATTGGCGACAAAAAAACGAATCCTATTTTCATCCCTTTGGTGTAATCGGTAAACGTATTGGCTCCCACGATTTTTATCAATGCTGGCTAAAAGCCACTATGCAGGGCGACACTTCGGCGCTGCAAGATTTTTCTCCTTGCTCGGTAATGGCAGCACAAGGGAAATTTTTTTGGCCAACACAGTTACAGAACACACCTGTCGGCGGCGCAAATTATGCGGTGCATTTAGATGCAAAGTTGGTGGTAAATTATTTGCATAAATATGCGCACGAACGCGGTGTAAAACGCACCGAAGGTACTGTTGAAACCGTTACCCAATGCGAGAACGGTAATATCGAAAAGCTTGTTTTAGCGGATGGACGTGAAATTCACGGTGATTTTTTTATCGACTGCACTGGCTTTAAAGCGCTACTGATTGAAAAAACACTCGGTGTAGGTTTTGAAGACTGGTCGAAACATTTGCTCTGTGATCGTGCAGTGGTGGTAAAAACGGCGGTCACTGAAACGCGGCTACCTTATACTACTGCCACTGCCCGCAAAGCCGGTTGGAGCTGGAAGATTCCCTTACGAAATGGTACCGGTCATGGCTACGTTTATTCCAGTAAGTTTTGTAGTGATGCCGAGGCAAAATCTACGCTGTTAAAAAATCTTGATGCGCCGCGGATAAATGATCCACGGATTATCAATTTCTCCACCGGTTGCCGTACCAAAATGTGGGAGAAAAATTGTCTCTCATTGGGCTTGGCATCAGGGTTTGTTGAACCGCTTGAATCCACATCTATTCATTTAATTACACGCGGCATGGATTTCTTTTTACGCTTCTTTCCTGATCGCGATTGCGACCCTACATTGATTAAAGAATACAATCGTCGCATGAGAGTTGATTTTGAAGAGGTGCGCGATTTTATTGTATTGCATTACTGCACCACACAACGTGAAGACACAGATTTTTGGCGCTTTTGCAAAACAATGGAGCTGCCTGAATCTCTGCAAGAGCGCATTGCATTATTTAAAGGCCACGGCATAGTACGGGAAGGCACGGATGAATTATTTCGTAGCACCAGTTGGCAATCCGTATTTGAGGGGATGGGTATTCGCCCTAATAAATATTGCCCGCGGGTGGATAACATGGACTATCAAGAAATTAGCGATACCCTAAAGATTGCGCGGCAAGCAATTCAATCGATGGTGAAAACCTTGCCGAGCCATGATGAGTTTTTGCGGCAGAATTGCAATGATTTTTAAAGCAGGTAGGAAATCCACTATTTGGCTTAATTAGTTGTCTAACGCTTCCAATTCTGCGATATGGATATCTTTTAATTTCACATAATTGCCTGCCGAATATTTAAAGAAAGCACGCTCACTGTCTTTGAGCGGCCGCGCCTGTTTGCAGGGCGACCCTACGTATAAAAATCCGCTTTCCAGACGTTTGCCGGGTGGTACTAAAGTACCTGCGCCAATTACCACGTCATCTTCTATTACCGCGCCATCTAATATCGTGGAACCTATACCAACCAGTACCCTGCTGCCTATAATGCAACCGTGTAAATTCACTGAATGACCCACAGTCACATCGTCGCCAATAATCAAGGGATGCCCAGCGGGATTAAAATCGCTGGCGTGGGTAATGTGGAGCACGGCGCTATCTTGAATACTGGTGCGTGCGCCTATATGTATATGATGCATATCCCCGCGAATAACGGCGTATGGCCAAACCGAAGAGTCTGCACCAATCTGCACATTGCCAATCACTACGGCAGTGGGATCAACATAAACCTTGTCGCCGAATTGCGGGCGCTGGCCTTGGTAGGTGCGAATACTCAAAGGGTTTTGATTATGTTTCATAAAGGAATCTCGTTTTTAAATACGCCTGTTTTTTTAAGGTGCAGCTGTTTTTTTAGGTGCATCCTTTTTTAAGCTGTATCATACGCGAAAATATTTGTGCTATCTCGTTTGGAGTCACCCATGACTAATCCCCTATTAGAATCCCATGTATTGCCACCCTTCTCAAAAATTGAAGCAGTGCATGTTGAGCCTGCAATTAGCCAAATCATCAGTGAAAGCCGCAGCTACTTACAAAACCTGCTGGCCAATTTAACTCAACCTTCGTGGCAAACGCTGGTTGCACCACTAGAAGAACAAGGGGATAAGTTAGATCAAGCTTGGTCGCCCGTTAGCCATTTAAATGCGGTTCGCAATAACGATGAATTACGCGCTGCTTACAATTCGAGCATTGCGCTTTTAACCGAATATGGCACTGAATTAAGTCAAAACGAAAATTTATTTAAGGCTTACCAACAATTGGCGGATAGTGCCGAATACACGCACTTATCGCAGGCGCAAAAACAAGCGGTAGATAATGCATTGCGCGACTTTCGTTTGGGTGGTGTTGCGTTAAGTGATGAAGATAAAAAGCGCTACGCTGAAATTCAACAGCGTTTATCAGAACTCTCTACGCAATTTTCAAATCATGTATTGGATTCTACCCAAGCTTGGTTTAAACATTTTGAAACTGCAGATGCGCTTGCGGGCTTACCCGAATCTGCTTTAGCACAAGCGGAGCAGGCAGCACAAAAAAAATCCTTAAGCGGTTATGTAATTACGTTGGATTTCCCGTCTTATTACGCCGTGATTATGTATGCGGATAACCGTGCTTTACGTGAGGAAATTTATACTGCCAACGTAACACGTGCTTGCAGCAACTCACAAAAAACTGGTGCGAATCATAAAATTGAATTTACGGCAGAGTTTGATAATACACACATCATTTCTGAAACACTTGCGTTACGTCATGAACTTGCGCAACTCTTGGGTTTTGCAAATTATGCCGAGCGTTCACTTGCCACAAAAATGGCGCAAAGCCCTCAGCAAGTGTTAGATTTTTTACAGGCGCTAGCGCAAAAATCAAAACCTTATGCGGCACGCGATTATGCTGAGTTGTGCGAGTTTGCCAGTGCCAATGGCTGCGCCGATTTACAGGCTTGGGATACCACCTATTACAGCGAAAAACTGCGTGTAGAAAAATATTCAATCTCGCAAGAAGAATTGCGCCCCTACTTTCCTGCCGAAAAAGTCATTAGTGGAATGTTTGAGGTAGTCGCACGGTTGTTTGGGGTTCAAGTAAAACAAATTGCTGAGTTTGATAGCTATCACCCAGAAGTGCGTTTTTATCAAATCCACAAAAATGGTGAGCATATCGCCAGCTTCTATTTAGATCTTTTTACACGGGCGCAAAAAAAAGGTGGCGCTTGGATGGCGGATGCTCGCGTGCGCCGTCAAACCGCAACTGGGTTGCAATTGCCAGTCGCATTTTTAACCTGCAACTTTACCCCGCCAGTAGGCGAGACGCCTTCGCTGTTAACGCATGACGAAGCAACTACGTTATTTCACGAATTTGGTCACGGCATTCATCATATGCTCACGCAAATTGATGTTGCTGCGGTGAGCGGAATTAATGGCGTAGCCTGGGATGCAGTGGAATTGCCGAGTCAATTTATGGAGAACTGGTGCTGGGAGCCAGAGGCGATTCCGCTTATTTCTGGCCACTATCAAACCGGTGAGCCATTACCACAAAGTTTGTTAGATAAAATGCTCGCTGCGAAAAACTTCCAATCCGGTTTGCAAATGTTGCGTCAAATTGAATTCTCATTGTTCGATTTCCGCTTGCATGCAGAATACGATCCTAAACATCCACGCAACGTGCAAGACGTTTTGCAACAAGTGCGCAATGAAGTTGCGGTGGTGCAGCCGCCTGCATTCAATCGTTTTGAAAATAGCTTTAGCCATATTTTTGCTGGTGGTTATGCCGCTGGCTATTACAGTTATAAATGGGCTGAAGTGTTATCGGCGGATGCCTTCTCGCGTTTTGAAGAAGAGGGAATTTTTAACGCGGTTACCGGCGAAAGCTTTTTGCGTGAAATTTTGCAACAGGGTGGCAGCAAAATGCCCATGGAATTATTCACCCAGTTCCGTGGCCGTGAACCCAATATTGATGCCCTGCTACGCCATTCAGGTATAGAGTTACGCCATTCTGGTGTAGAGCTACATTCAAATTTTGTGGCAGAGGACGCAGTGTAATGGCTTATTCCACCAAACGTCGCTTTATGGCGGGCGCAGTATGCCCGCGCTGTTCAACTATGGATTCGATTGTAGTTTACAACTTGGAGGGAAAAGATTTTCGCGAGTGTGTGAATTGCGATTTTAAAGAGGAAATGCGCTTAAATATTGCGACTAGCGAATTGGAAACGCGCGTTAATCACAGCGATGCACAAGAAGACGATGTACAGGTAATTAATATTTTGCCATCGGATAAGTCGGATCAGTAGATTTTTCTGTGGCGTTAGTGCTGAGTAATTTCGGTTTTGTTACTAAAATCTAACACTATCGCCAAGTCTTCTGTTAAACATGGCCAGCGTGTTAATTCTTGCGACCAGCCGCGCGATTTATGTAGCGCAATATAGTGTTTAAAACTCTCTCCCGCAAAACTGTATTGATTTAAAAGTAGCTCTGCTGAAAAAAGTACTGCTTGATCCAACTCATTAGCATAAGGTTCGCCGATAAGTTCATGGGCAATGACATTGGCGCGTGTCATATCCATGGGCGCGAGTGGAATCCCGCAGTAGCCAATAAAACGATCATTCACCTCTTCTAACAAACGGTGAGCAAGATAGGCTTCATCAAGCAGCGCCTCCAATTGGCTGTGGTTGCCGATAATATCTGGCGGAGCCAAAAAGTAATCGCTGGCGATATTCAGCAGCGGCAATATGCCATCAAAAATTCCCGCCTCTTGAGTTATCTCGCTAATCGCCTCAATAAATTCCGGTACCTGTGCAATATAGCGAACCACAAATTTAGCCAATAATTGCTCAGCCTCAGCATGCGGCAATTTAATTGCATCGTGTAAATGCTGGGCACGTGCTTGCAATAAGCGATTTAGTTGCGGTGAAGCAAGCTCATGTTGTTTGGCATTTTCAATAAGCTGGCGAATTCTAGTCAATTTGGGTTTCATTGTTTATGTAATTGTTGTTGAGGGTTCTCACCAAGGCATTGGAAATGTTTCTCATTGCCTTTGGTTGGCTTAACGATAAACCATAGCAGCGCATTCGCAAGTTGAGGTTAATACCGAGTTTTTATATTAAAGCGAGGAAAATGAATATTTGTGCGACGCGCTTGCGAGAGGGAAGGAAGGCACAGGGTCTACTGATTTAGGAGCTATGCCTTGTAAAGAGTACAAAAATTAGCGTCAAACTTGAGTTTGCTGTGAATTAATCGCGCCAAGTCTATATAATTTGCGCTTTCTTATAGGTCGCCGGAGATTATCCGGATTGATGGAGCTCCACATGTCTGATCGCATAGCGCAAGTTACTCGTAACACCCTCGAAACCAAAATCAGCGTAAGCCTCAATTTGGATGGTACTGGTAAAGGCGTGTTTAATACCGGTGTGCCCTTTTTAGAGCACATGATGGACCAGATCGCCCGCCACGGCATGATTGATCTGGACGTAACTTGCGATGGCGATACCCACATTGACGATCACCATTCAGTAGAAGATATAGGCATCACTATCGGCCAAGCGATTGCGAAAGCGGTAGGCGACAAGAAAGGTATTCGTCGTTACGGGCACGCCTATGTTCCTCTGGATGAGGCTTTGTCGCGTGTTGTTATCGACTTCTCCGGTCGCCCTGGCTTAGTGATGCAAATTCCCTTTACCCAAAAACGCGTCGGTCAATTTGATGTGGAGCTGTTTTGGGAATTCTTCCAAGGCTTTGTCAACCACGCTGGGGTAACGCTGCATATCGACAATCTGCGCGGTCACAACGCCCATCACCAAATTGAAACCGTGTTCAAAGCTTTTGGTCGCGCTCTGCGTATGGCGCTCGAACTTGATCCGCGTATGGAAGGCATAATGCCTTCTACCAAGGGAAGCCTCTAAGTAATGACCCAGGCAGTTAACAAAGCACAGCAAACCGTTGCCGTTATCGACTACGGTATGGGCAATCTGCATTCGGTTGCTAGCGCACTAAGCCATGTTGCACCTGAACAAATTGTTGTGGTCACTGCTGATCCCGCCGTGGTTGCGGCCGCAGATCGCGTGGTATTCCCCGGTGTAGGTGCAATTCGTGATTGTATGGCGGAAATCAAGCGCCTCGGGTTCGATCAATTATTACGTGAGCAAATTGCCACAGGTAAACCTGTGCTGGCGATTTGCGTGGGCATGCAAGCCTTGATGGATCACAGCGAAGAAAATAACGGGGTAGATTGCATTGGTATTATCCCCGGCGAAGTGCGTTTTTTCGGCGAACATCACCGCGATTCTTTGGACAATACGCTCAAAGTCCCGCACATGGGCTGGAACCAGGTGACTCAAGCAGTCGATGCGAATGGCGCTCACCATCCGCTGTGGAAAGACATTCCGCAAAACAGCCGCTTCTATTTTGTGCATAGTTTTTACGTGTTGGCAGAAGATGCAAGCTTGGTTACAGCGACGTGTGATTACAGCCTGCAATTCAATGCCGCACTGGCGCGCGCTAACCTGTTCGCGGTGCAGTTCCACCCCGAAAAGAGCCATATCGCTGGATTGCAGTTGTTAAAGAATTTTTTACAGTGGGATGGTAAGGCTTAATTCCCCTCAATCCCCCTTTTTCACGACTGCATGGATGCAGGAGGTAGAGTAACGCAGGAGCAGTTACCGAAAGGGGGAAGATTTCAACCCGACCACCTTCTTCTGAATCAAAGGGGGAGTTGCCCCTCCCTTTGAAAAAGGGAGGCTGGGAGGGATTTAACGATTTCCGATTTAAATGAGATGTTGAAATGCTAATTATCCCCGCCATTGATTTAAAAGACGGCCAATGTGTACGCTTACGCCAAGGTTTAATGGACGATTCCACAGTATTTTCTGATGACCCCGTCGCTATGGCAAAACAATGGGTTGATCAAGGTTGCCGCCGTTTGCACCTTGTAGATCTCAATGGCGCCTTTGAAGGTAAGCCTATGAATGGCGGTGTGGTTACGGCCATCGCCAAAGCCTATCCCAATTTACCCATTCAAATCGGTGGCGGCATTCGCAGCGCTGAAACCATTGAGTACTACCTTAATGCGGGTGTGCAGTATTTGATTATTGGTACCAAAGCTGTAAAAGAGCCGCAGTTTGTGACGGATATGTGCAAACAATTCCCCGGCCATATTATTGTTGGCCTTGATGCTAAAGACGGCTGGGTGGCTACCGATGGTTGGGCCGAAGTCTCCAACATCCAAGCTTCCGAACTCGCCAAACGCTTTGAGCAAGATGGCGTAAGTAGCATCGTCTACACCGATATCGCCCGCGATGGCATGATGCAAGGTGTCAATGTGCAAGCTACCGTCGCTATGGCGCAGGCATCCAGCATCCCAATTATCGCCTCTGGCGGCGTTACCAATATGGACGACATCATTGCCCTCAAGGCTGAATCTCACAAAGGCATTTGCGGCGCGATTACTGGTCGCGCGATTTACGAAGGCACGCTGACCATGGCGGAAGCCCAAGCTTATTGCGATTCAAATTAACCTGAATGTGTAAGTGGTCGCGGCCAATTTACACGGAAACATTATGTTGCGAATTTGTTGTTTAAGATTCCTGGCACTGATCATTTTCATATTGTCGCTGGATGTTTTTGCGGCGCAAGAAAATCACCGTCCGTACACAATGGAGCGCTCGGAAGTTATAGACTTTCACGCGAAAGCCAACGGCAAAGATTATGAGGTTTACGTAAAACTGCCTGAAAGTTACGCCGATAATCCAGGCAAAAAATACCCGTTGATAGTGCTAACGGATGGTCAGTATGCGTTTTCTCTGCTCAGCAGCATTAATTGGCGCATGAGCGAGCGCAATCAGGTTTATGAGCAGTCTATTATCGTTGGGATTTCCTATTCAAAACGGGACGATATCAGCAAAAGTCGTGTGCGTGATTTTACACCGCCAGCTTCAACGGACGAGAAATTCAAGAACAAGGCTGATGAGTCAGGTAGAGCGGATCTCTATGTGCAGTTTATCGCTGAGGAATTGCTGCCCTATTTAATGAGCCATTACTCTGTGGATACGACTAAAAAAATCTACGCCGGGCATTCATACGGCGGTTTACTCGGCACTTACATTTTATTTACGCAACCAAACCTGTTTGATTATTATTTAATTGGCAGCCCATCGTTATGGTTCAACAATAAAGTGATGTTTAACTTGGAAGCAAATTACGCCAAAGCTAATAAAGACTTAAAGGCAAAAGTATTTATAGCTGCCGGTAATGAAGAGCAAGACCCAAAGTTCGGTATGCTTAACAGCATGCGGGCGCTGGAAAAGCAGCTTAAAATGCGACAATACCCGCAGCTGTCGCTCGTCACTAGGACGCTTTCCAATGAAGGGCATTTGTCGGTCTATCCGACATTTATCACCCAAGGCTTGCTCTGGGCATTACCGCTAAAAAACTAATGGGTTTATTGGATTCGATCACTATGGCACTTGCAAAACGTATTATTCCCTGTCTCGATGTGGACAATGGCCGCGTGGTGAAAGGCGTGCAGTTTTTGGATATCCGTGATGCGGGTGATCCGGTGGAAATTGCCAAGCGCTACAATCAGGAAGGTGCTGATGAAATTACCTTTCTCGACATTACCGCCACCCATGAAGGCCGCGCTACCACTGTACATACGGTGGAGAAAATCGCGAGTGAGGTATTTATTCCTCTCACTGTCGGTGGTGGTATTCGCACGGTAGATGATATTCGCACTATGCTGAATGCCGGTGCGGATAAGGTGGGAATTAACTCTGCTGCCGTATTTAATCCCGAGTTTGTAAAAGCAGCGTCTGACCGCTTTGGTGCTCAATGCATTGTAGTGGCGATTGATGCCAAGAAAGTCAGCAAAGACGGCGAAGATCCACGCTGGGAAATTTTTACCCATGGTGGCCGCAAGCCAACAGGCATAAATGCGGTAGAGTGGGCAATTCGCATGGCCGAATACGGCGCGGGCGAAATTTTACTCACCAGTATGGATGGCGATGGCACCAAAGCCGGTTATGACTTGGGCGTGACCCGTGCGATAAGCGATGCCGTTGCAGTACCCGTGATTGCTTCTGGTGGTGTGGGCAATTTGCAGCATTTGGTGGATGGCGTAACCTTAGGTCGTGCCGATGCAGTATTAGCGGCGAGTATTTTTCACTTTCGCGAATACACAGTGCCGCAGGCAAAAGAGTTTATGCGTGCGCAAGGTATTGAAGTGCGCTTGTAAGTTAAAAGCTAACACATTAAAAAAACCAAAGCATAAAAAAGGGCGCTCAGTGAGCGCCCTTTTTGCATGTATACAGGTTAAAAACCCTGTGGTTATGATCGGATTAAGCTGCGCGATATTGCTTAAGAATATCGACTACCTTAGGTTCCGATGCACAAATAAAATCAATAAATTCGCCAACACCCACTTCAGCGTCATCACGAGTATCGAAAGGGCCAATATCCACGCCTTCGCGGGTCGTGTAGTACCAGTAATCGTCTTTCTGTAAAAAGCGGCCATTACGATCAGGTACTGAACCTAGTTCGCCCGCACGGTTGAATGTAGCCATTTTGAAACCCTCATTGACGTGGTGCCTTGCGGCGACTTTCCTTAACTCTGGGCGTGTTATAAACCTAAAGCTAGTCTGATTATAAACACTAAACAATTCTTCTGAATATACTTAGTTAGCATTAAAACAAGATTATTTAATAACCAAAAAAATGTTTGGGCATAATACCTGTCTTGTCGTACAAATCAACATTTGTTTCCAGTTTAAACAGAAGCGGTGGCGGGGGTATTGGACAAAAGGGGAAACCCTCATCTTTAGGCATATTGGAGGTTGTGCTGGGTGCAGCAACTTCGGTAGGTGATGAGGTTAATTGAGAGGCGTAAACTAGTTTAACTCCTTGATTTTGCAACAGTGGTTCTATTCGTTCCAACACTTCTAAGGTGGCGGGATAGGGGTGACCTATAGCAACCGCTGCGCCGCGTTCGCGCGCCAAAGTAATTGCACGTTTAAGCTGACGTTCTATGGCGCTGAGCTCATTGTTATCGTCTAAAAAGACATCGCGTTTTAAAGTAGGTACTTGATAGCGTTTGGCGATATCAAAGGCTTTGGTCTGGGCGCTGGTGCGGCTATCCACAAAATATAGCCCGCGGGGGCGAAGCTCAGCCATTAACCACTGCATGGGTTCAGACTCTTGGGTGAGGCGGCTGCCCATATGATTATTCACGCCTTTTAGGTGGGGAATAGTATTTAAGTCTTGGCGAAGGGTAGTTAAAAAAGCGGCTTCTTCCATACCGCTCACGAGCGCACCTTTGCCCAGTCTTTGGTTGTTGATGGCACTCATAGGTAGATGCAGCATAAGCTCTTTGCCGTGGGCATGGGCGAGTTGCGCGCTAGTTAAACCGTGGGGGGTGAAGGGTAAAATGGCGAGAGTGAATTTGCCGTTTAACTGCGCGGCGCGCTTACTTTGTATTGGGTTGTAGCCAATATCATCAATAATAATTGCAAGCCGAGCCTCGGCCTGTGCGCCTGTACTTAGCCAAAAACCCAACAGGATTAGCCACGGGCGCAGGGCTTTTAGCATTATTTTTCTTAACCTGACTACTGGGGTTTACTTTCAATAGCAGGGGTTATGGCTGGCGTAGTTTTAGATTCCTCGCCTGTCGCTGTAGTCTGTTGCCCAAGAATATGTAAGCCTTTGAGGAGATTGATGGCATCCAAAACTTGGTTATCTTTGAGAATGTCATCGCCCATTACAGCTTCACGCTCGCGCGTAATGCTGCCTATATCTTGTCCATCTTTACTTTTCAGGTGCCCCGCTAAATCGGCTTCGGCAATAGCCGCTTTTTGGCCAACGCCTGTGGACATTTTCTCCAAACGCACATCTGGCTCTATACCCTTAGCTTGGATGGAGCGACCATTGGGCGTGTAATAAAGTGCAGTCGTGAGTTTGATGGCGCGGTCTTCGGTAATGGGGATAACGGTTTGTACCGAGCCTTTGCCAAAGCTGCGCGTACCCATAATGATGGAACGTTTGTGATCTTGCAGCGCGCCCGCCACAATCTCAGAGGCTGATGCTGAACCACTGTTGATTAAGGTTACTAGCGGTAAACCGTTAGAGATGTCGCCTGCGTTAGCGGTGTAATTGACACTGCTATTTTCCATACGGCCTTTGGTGTAAACCACTGTTCCACTGTCTAAAAAAGCGTCCGCAACATCTACCGAAGCCTGTAAAACCCCGCCGGGGTTGTTGCGTAAATCCAGAACCAAACCTTTAGTTTTGGGGTAGGTTTTTAGGCTCTCACGCAGGCGCTCGCTAAAATCGAGACCAGTATTGGTTTGGAATTGGGCAATACGAATGTACAAATACTCGTCCGCAACCGGTTTGACGATAACACTTTGCACGTGAATCAGGTCGCGCATAATCACGAGGTCTATAGGGTCGTCCACACCTTTGCGTTGTAAACTTATTTTGATGGGGGTGTCTTTGGGGCCGCGCATAAGACGGGTGCCATCGGTCAGGCTTTTGCCTTTCATGGGCTGGTCGTCAATGCGCACTATGATATCGCCTGGTTTAACGCCGGCTTTCTGTGAAGGCGAGCCATCTAGAGGGGTGATGACTTTGATGGCGCCATCGTCCATACCTACTTCTAGGCCTACGCCGCCAAATTCGCCACTTGTGGTAGCTTGGAGCTCGGCATAGGCTTCTTTATCGAGATAAGCGGAGTGCGGGTCAAGCTCGGCAATCATGCCCTTGATGGCGTATTCCAACATTTTGGAATCGCTGATTTCTTCCACATAGCTGGTGCGCACGTGGTCGTAAGCGCGTGTGAACGTACGCAGCTCATCCAGTGGTAAGAGTCCCTCGTTTACAGCGGGTACCTTTTTCTTTTCTACGGGTGCCGCACTGCTAGCCACGCTGACAAACGCGAACAAATTCAACAGTAAAAATGTGCAGAGTTTTTTATTGGTGCTGGGTGTTAGTTTGGAAAGGCACAACATTTACATCTCCGAAAAGCGCTCGTTGCGCCCATAACGACTAAAGCCAAAAAACAAATCATGCAAATAATTATGCGCGTGCTAGCCAAGCTGCGGGGTCAATGGCTTTGCCTTGATAGCGAATTTCAAAATACAAACCTGTTTCATTTTGCCCGCCGGTATTGCCAACGCTGGCAATAGCTTCACCGGCTTTAACTGCATCGCCCGCTTTTATATGCAGGTGTTGATTGTGTGCGTAAAGACTTAAATAACCTTCGCCGTGATCCACAATAACGAGCAAACCTTGGCCGCGAAAATAATCTGCAAATACCACGCGGCCATAATGTACGGCTTTTACTTGTTGGCCAGAGTTAGCACTGATCAAAACACCATTCCATTGCAGTTGACCTTCAACTTGGCTGCTGCCAAAACCGTGTGCAATTTGGCCTTGAGTTGGCCAAGGCAAACGGCCTTTGCGCGAGCTAAATTTTTCGCCCGCCGTCGGCAGTGGTACATAGCTGGGTGCGGCAGCGAGGCTGTTAGTGGCGCGAGTCACTTTTTGTAAGAGCGCCTGCAATTGGCGGCGGTCTTCCTGCATATCTTGCAGAGCTTTATCTTTACTGGAGATAGTTGTATTAATTTTGGCAAGTGTTTGTTTACGCTGTGCCTGCGCGTCTTGCAATCGCGCTTGCTGTTTACTCAGCTCTTCTTTGATGGTGTTGAGCTCAGCCGTTTTCTGCGCGATTTGTGGTTCGAGTTCATTAAGCTGCGCGATAGTGTCGAGATATTTTTTCATTTTCTGCGCGTGCGCAGCCATAAAAAAACTGTGGTACTTCATCATGCGCGAAATACGTTCAGGCGATTCCTGATTTAAGAACACTTTAAACTGTGGTTGTTGCCCAAGCTGATAAGCAGCACGTACCTGCTCAGCGGCTTGGGCTTGTTGCTTTGCACGGGCTTTTTCCAAATCGCCGCGCTCTTTGTTTAAGTTTTCAATTTGCTTGTCTTGGCTGTTTATTTCCTGTTGAATTTTTTCAACTTTCTTTTGCAGTTCACTCATCTGCGTTTCATTTTTTTGCAGCTCCTGCTGCACATTGCTGCGCGCACCCTGCACTTTTTTTAATTCTTTTTGCAAATCGGCAATGTCTTTCTGCAATTTTGCCATGTCAGTTTTTTCATCGCTCAGCGCACCGGGCGAGATGGCAAGCATCATGGAGAATAAACTTAAACAAAGAAGTTTTTTCATGGAATTTCCGGATGTGTTTTGAGGAATTTAACTCCCTCCCAACCTCCCTCTTGAAAATGGGGAGGGGCTTTACTCCCTTCTAAATTTTACAGGGAGTTGCTGTTGGTTTTCTTTCTTTGAATCTAGAGCAATATTAATTGCTCAGTGCGTCCAGCTCCTCCCCGCTTTTCTAGGGGGAGGTTGGGAGGGGGTTTTATTATTCTAACGTAATTAAATTTTTACCCGTCATTTCTGCGGGTTGTGGAATTCCCATTAATGCCAACATGGTGGGTGCAACATCCGCCAATGAACCGCCGGGTGCAATAGTGCCTTTACGTGCGCTGCAGAAAATAAACGGTACGGGTAACGTAGAATGTTGCGTGTTTGCTTGACCGCTTTCTTCGTCAAACATTTCTTCTACGTTGCCGTGGTCGGCAGTAATTAAGGCTTCGCCGCCCACTTTTTCTACCGCTGCTAATACGCGGCCAATGCAAATATCAATAGCCTCTACAGCCTTAGTTGCTGCTTCCATAATGCCAGAGTGACCCACCATATCGCAGTTGGCGTAGTTGCAAATAATGGCATCGTATTTACCGGATTCAATCGCCTCAACTAGTTTGTCTGTGACTATGGGCGCATTCATTTCGGGTTGTAAATCGTAAGTAGCCACTTGTGGTGACGGCACTAAAATACGATCCTCGCCTGGGTAAACAGTTTCGTTGCCACTGTTAAAAAAGAACGTCACGTGTGCGTATTTTTCGGTTTCAGCGATACGCAATTGGGTTTTGCCCAAGCCAGAAATATATTCGCCAAATGAGTTTGCTAAATTTTCTGGCGGAAACGCGATAGGTGCTTTAATACTGGAAGCATATTCCGTGGTTTGCACAAAGTGCGCAATTTCGGGGTGCAATTCACGCTCAAAACCGGTGAAGCTTTCATCAATTAATGCATGGGTAATTTCGCGTGCGCGGTCAGGGCGGAAGTTCATAAAAATCACCGAGTCGCCATCGTTAATGGTGGCCACTTCTTCGTCTTCGGCACAAATTAATGTTGCTTTGACGAACTCGTCGTTTTCGCCGCGAGCATAAGCAGTTTTGAGCGCATCAACTGCAGTGAGGGCGTCGAATTCTGCTTCGCCAGTGACCATCACATCATAAGCTTGTTTTACGCGATCCCAACGGTTGTCGCGGTCGAGGGCGAAATAACGGCCCACGATTGACGCTATGCGGCCGGTACCTAATTCTTTAAACAAGTCTTGCGCGCGTTGTAGCGATGATTCAGCACTGCGCGGTGCGCAATCGCGGCCATCTAGGAATGCATGCAAGTAAACTTCTTTAGCGCCGCGTTGTACGGCCATTTTCATCATGGCGTAAATATGGTCTTGGTGGCTGTGTACGCCGCCGTCAGAAAGCAGCCCGAGAATGTGTACCGCTTTGCCGCTGGCAATGGCGCTATCAATAGCATTTACATAAACGGGGTTGGTAAAAAAATCACCATCGCTAATGGCTTTGTTCACGCGAGTGAAGCTTTGGTAAACCACGCGGCCGGCGCCCAGCGTCATATGGCCTACTTCGCTGTTGCCCATTTGACCTTCGGGTAAGCCCACGGCAAGGCCAGAAGTTTCAATCAGGCTTTTAGGATTGTTCGCCCAGAGTTTATCGAACACCGGCTTATGGGCAGCGGCGACCGCGTTGTATTTGGTTTTTTCCGAATAGCCATAGCCATCGAGGATGAGGAGCACAGTAGGTTTTTTGGGGGTTGTCATAGCGCAATCACTTCTCAGGGGAATTAGGAACGGAGTAAATGCGGCTATTCTAGCGGGTTATGGCTGGCTTCTCTAGGCCGAATACACCTAAGTCGCGCCAGCATAAGCCAGCGAAAATCTGGATTTATAAACCAATAAATAACAGCACCAAGCCCAATATTGCTGGTAGTGCCTGAACATAGATTATTTTGAATTTAGCGGTGAGGCCACCGTAGACGCCTGCCACCAAAATGCAGCCGAGGAAAAAGACCTTAATATCAAAGCCGCTCTCGCCCAAATACAGCCCCCAAAATAATCCCGCTGCAAGAAAACCGTTGTACAGCCCTTGGTTGGCGGCCAACACTTTAGAGAGGCTCGCTATCTCTTGGCTGTGACCAAAAGCTTTGCGACCCGCAGGTTTATCCCACAGAAACATTTCTAATACGAGAATATAAACATGGAGTAATGCGATAAGTCCGATGACAACGCTGGAAATTATGGGATAGGTGGGCATGGCAAAGTCCTTTAGGTGTGATAGTCAAATGTACTTTAACAGCTAGGTTTACTTTATGCTGATCACCCAATCCATAAAAGAGGTAATTAACGGATGAATGGGTAACATTAAATACTCATTTTTTACTTATAACTAAATAGGTGTTTCCTAAATACCCACATGAATTTTAATGCTGGAAATTTGTTTGTGGTGTCGTTAAAGTGCGCACACCAACTGAGTACAACCAGTGGCAACAACAATAATTAATAACAATCGTGGTGGTGTTTGCAAACAATAATCTATAACAGATTGCTAAACACCAACCGCGACGTTTTACCCTTCTGGCTCAATATCCTTACCCTGTCTGTTGTAAATAATTTTATTCGAAAACATAAAAATATTTAGCATTTTTTCAAATGCTAAATCGTTTAATGCGCTTTTAGCATCTCGCATCAATCAATTCTTAATCTTCCGATTTAGCATCTACCCATGCGCGCACACCATCTTTGCGTGCAGTAGGCATTTTTTTAATTTCACCTTCAATCCAGTTCTTAACCTCTTCGGTTAATTCTTTGCGATCTTTGCCCACAGTTTCAATCGGCTCGCTCAACACCACAATAATGGTGCCGGGATACTTTAAAAAATGTTTATGTGGCCAACACTCAGCAGCGTTGTGTGCAACCGCAACAATCGGCACGCCCGCGCTAATCGCAATATCGGCACCGCTGCGCGCGTAATTTCCAACAGTACCCAACGGCATGCGCGTACCTTCGGGAAAGATCAATACATTGTTGCCTTCTTTCAAGCGCTCAATGCCTTTTGTTTTTACATTTTTTAATGCTTGAATCGGATTTTTACGGTCAATCGCAATTGAGCGAATACTCGCAAGCCCCCAGCCAAAAAAAGGAATGCGCAATAACTCTTTTTTCAAAATAATGCTGACGGGGCCAAAATAATATTGCAGAAACATGGTTTCCCATGTGCTTTGATGTTTTGCCAAAACCACGCACGGGTATTTATCAGTACGACGTTGGCCAATAATCTTAAAACGAATATCGCAGCATACAAACAGCCAAAACATAACGAAGCGATTCCAGCTGGTCACAATGCGCCAGCGCCACGCGTAAGGAAATATCGGCCAAATAATAACGGCAATAAGGCCGAATAAAATTCCGGTAATATTGTGGCCAACTAAAAATAAAAAACTGCGAAGGTAGAGCACGATATTTTTCAATCTACATTTCCAATTTGGCTAATAGAGTCATTAGCGATAATAAAATCCGCTGCTGATGCTAAATCATTGAAGATTTGTACTTGTTCGGGTGAAATTTGTGGTGCATCAGTTTGCAAACTTACATCTGCTAATTGCGCTAAAGTTTTTTCACCATTGCCAGTCTTCACTAAAATTGGTTTGCAGCCTTTGGTGATGGCGGCTTGCAAATCGCGCAGGCTATCGCCCACAAAATAAAAGCCTTCAGCAGAGGTATTAAATTCTGCTTCAATCGCATCCACCATGCCGGGCATAGGTTTACGACATTTGCATTTATCATCGGGGTGGTGCGGGCAATAAAAAATTGCACCGAGTTCTGCACCTTGCTCTTCAATTAAGCCGGTAAGTTTTTCATGCATAGCTTCCAGATCATCCAGATCAAATTTCCCTTTGGCTAACCCAGCCTGATTGGTTGCGACTACCACAGTAAAGCCCGCTTTGTGCAAGCGTGCGATAGCATCGATGCTGCCATCAATAGCAATCCATTCATCTGCAGATTTTATATAGTCCGCACTGTCGTGATTAATAACGCCATCGCGGTCGAGGATGATAAGTTTCATGATTTGCTCTAGGTAAAAACCCCCTCCCAACCTCCCCCTTGAAAAGCGGGGAGGGGTTTGACTCCCTACTTGTAAAGAATTGAATTGTTTCTTTTCACTGCGAAGGTGAATGGCTTAACTCAAAACATACTACAAGGCTCATTGAGCCCCTCCCCTCTTTTCAAGGGGGAGGTTGGGAAGGGGTTATTTTTTTAATTAATTTTTAGCCGGAACCAAATACGAAATATCCGCAACTTCCAAAAATAACGCGCGTAACTGCTGCAACAACGCCAAACGGTTTTGTTGCAGCGCAGCGTCTTCACACATCACCATTACGCTATCAAAAAACGCATCAACGGGTTGTTGCAAATCCGCGAGTGCAGCCAAGGCTTTGGTGTATTCGCGTTTATCAAATAAAGGCGTTACTAATTCTGCTTTTGCACTAATGGCACGAGCGAGATTTATTTCCGCTTCTTCCTTCAACAAATCAGAATGAATCACTGCATTGCTGGATGCATTTTGTTTGCTGAGAATATTAGATACGCGCTTGTTAGCAGCAGCCAAAGCCTGCGCCTGCGGCAACTTACTAAATTCATTTACCGCGAGCACGCGTTGGTTAATATCCAAAGGCTGCGATAATTGTTTCGCGGTAACGGCTTGGAAAACTTCCGCTGGAATATTCGCATCTTCATAGAACGCGCGGAAACGGTCGAGCATATAGCTTAGTACCTGTTCTACTAACTCATCGCCAACCGTTAAGTTGTTGTGTTGGTTTTTTGCGAAAGTTAAAAGCTCACGCAAATCGAGTGCGAGATTTTTTTCTACTAGAATGCGTAAAACCGCGATACTTGCACGACGCAAAGCAAAGGGATCTTTTGAACCCGTTGGCTGTTGGCCAATACCAAAAATACCGCTGATGGTATCCAAGCGATCTGCCAAAGCGATAATCGCGCCAGTAATCGTTTCAGGTAATGCATCGCCAGCAAAACGTGGTAAATATTGCTCGTTCATGGCCGCAGCCACTTCAGCATTTTCACCATCGTTCAAAGCGTAGTAATAACCCGCAATACCTTGCATGTTGTCGAACTCGCCGACCATATTGGTAACTAAATCTGATTTACATAATTCGCCAGCACGCACAGCAGAAGCTTCATCCGCTTTTAATTGCGCTGCAATCAGTTTTGCCAGCTTGGCTACGCGCTCAGTTTTTTCATAAACAGTGCCCAGCTGCGCTTGGAACACGATAGTTTTTAAACGCTCACGCAAAGCTGCCAACGTAGTTTTCTTGTCAGTTTCAAAAAAGAAAGCGGCATCAGACAAGCGTGGGCGAATTACACGCTCGTTACCATCAATAATTTGCGATGGATCTTTGCTCGCGATATTAGCCACGGTGATAAAGTTAGGCATCAACTTGCCCTTCGCATCAACCACGTGGAAATATTTTTGGTGTTCTTTCATTGAGGCGATTAATGCTTCCGCCGGAACTTGCAAAAAGCGCTCTTCGAATTTACCAGTAAGAGCACATGGAAATTCAACCAAAGCAGTAACTTCATCCAACAAATCTGGATCAATAACTGCAACGCCACCCACTTTTTTAGCTTCGGCGTTAACTTGATCTTTAATTTTATCTTTACGATCCCAATAATTCGCAATTACATGGCCAGTTTCCTTGAGCACGTTTTCGTAATCTGACGCTTGGAGCAAATCAATGGGTTGATTGTAATGAAAGCGGTGGCCGCGAGTGGTTCGACCTGCTTTCAAGCCAAGTACATTTGCATTAACTATTTCTTTACCATAAAGCATCACCAACCAATGTGCCGGACGAACAAATTCTTCACGCTTAGCTCCCCAGCGCATACGCTTTGCAATAGGCAGCTTGCTAATAGCTTCGTTAACTATACCTTCGAGCAAATCAACAGTTTTTTTGCCTTCAATAGTAATTCGCGCAACTAGTTTTTCTACCTTGCCATCGCTTTCAGCTTTTAATTCGCTAGGTGCGATACCATTTTTTTCTGCAAACGCAAGCGCAGCTTTGGTTGGCTGACCTTCTTTATCAAATGCGATTGCTGCAGGCGGTCCCCATACTATGCTTTCTTTTGATGGGGTTTCGCTTGCAAGCCTAGGAATAAGTACGGCTAAACGACGCGGTGCAGCAAAAAAATCATTTAAATTAACTGGGTCATATTTGAGGCCATTAGCATCCAAGCCTTCTAAAATACTGTCAGAAAAAGCTTGCATTAAAACTTTCAAATTTTTTGGTGGTAACTCTTCAGTACCAAGTTCAACTAAAAAATCAGTCATTATTTTTCCTCCGCAGATGCAGCTAAAAGCTCATTACGTAGCGCTTCTGGGGCTAAGGGGAATCCAAGTTCTTTACGCTTATCGTAATAAGCTTGTGCAACCGCGCGCGACAGTGTGCGCACACGTAAAATAAAACGCTGGCGCTCGGTTACCGAAATCGCGTGGCGGGCATCCAATAAGTTAAACGCATGTGATGCTTTCATCACTAACTCGTACGCAGGTAGTGGTAAATTTTTGGTCATTAAACGCTGAGATTCTTTTTCGTAAAAATCAAATGCGTTAAATAGGAAATCGGTATCGGCTTCTTCAAAGTTGTAAGTAGATTGTTCCACTTCGTTTTGATGAAACACATCGCCGTAGGTAACTTTGTCGCCGTTGGGGTTAACCGTCCACACCAAATCGAAAATCGAATCCACGCCTTGCAGGTACATAGCGATACGCTCAATACCGTAGGTAATTTCGCCTGTCACAGGGAAACATTCCAAGCCGCCCACTTGTTGGAAGTAAGTGAATTGCGTTACTTCCATGCCGTTAAGCCAGACTTCCCAGCCAAGACCCCAAGCGCCGAGCGTTGGCGATTCCCAGTTGTCTTCTACAAAGCGGATATCGTGCACGAGAGTATCAATGCCCATTTCGCGCAGCGAACCCAAGTACAAATCCTGAATATTATCGGGCGATGGTTTCAAGGCTACTTGGAATTGATAGTAATGCTGCAAACGGTTGGGGTTTTCGCCATAACGGCCATCTTTTGGGCGACGGCAAGGTTGCACGTAAGCGGTGTTCCACGTCTCCGGGCCAATTGCGCGCAAAAAAGTGGCGGGGTGAAAGGTGCCAGCGCCTACTTCAAGGTCGAGCGGTTGCAGAATTACGCAACCTTGGCGTGCCCAGTATTCTTGTAAGGCCAAAATCAGACCCTGAAATGTACTTACGTCGGGCTTTTTACTTTCTGTTGCTTGGTTGTTATCAGACACGGGTAACCGGCCTCCGAATGCTTATGGGGTTTCGTACTGTATAGATAGTACAAATAAAAAGTGCGGCGATTATAGCGGTAGATGACATTTATGTCAGTTTTGGAAGGTGAGTGCCAAAAAAGAGAGTAATAGGTAAAAATACTGCCTTATAACAGTGAATTATCCAGTTTCTAAGTATTAAGTAATAAGCCAACTTTGTTTTAGGAAATCTTGGTTGAAACCACCTCACGAAAATAGGCTCACACTATATAAGGCACATACATTCTGTGCGTTGAACTGTGAGGGACTTTCTATGTTGATCTCAGGAACTGTTGTAGTAATGATGATAGGTGGCGCTACGACCGCGCTGGTTTTGGCAGGTGTTATTTTGGCGATGCTGGATCGCCGCTATGATTCAGGCCGCCGTCACTGGCGCCCGGCGGAAAGCGCTACGCACTAAAGGTTGCCATTTCAGTAGTCTTGATTTGCTTAACTTAACTGCCTTACTACCTTTAGATTTATTCGCCCAAGTGGTGAGGGAGTAGTTTGTCAGAGAATCCGCATAAACCCGCGTGGATTTGTTCTACATCAAACAATCAAAAAAACCGCTTGATACAAATCAAAAACCGTTGCTGAACACAGGTTCAATCTATACCCAAGGCCGCAGCTTAATGTGGTCATCAAAGGTAAAAAGAGGATTAAATCATGTTTGTATCTGGCGTAGTAGCAACAGCAGCTTTGGTAGGTGTTTTAGTCGCTTTGTTTGGTGTGGCAGTATTGCTTGCTTATATTGATAAGAGCTTCGATAAAAATCGTCAACACTGAGAAAAGTTGATATCTAATAACGCCGCCTGACTAAAAATCAGGCGGCGTTTTTTATGGCAGGCTATTTGAAAAAATTTGCCTCATGTGAAAATGCTATAGTGCTACCAAAATTCATCATAGAGCGTTAAAGGTAGCCCATGCGTGGAATGAACCACCCCGAACCCGTCGCCCAAAAAAATGGGGCAGATATTAGCGTGAATGTGAAAGAAACCTTTCGCTATCTTTGGCCCTATCTCTGGGCTTTTAAAGGTCGGGTAATTTTGGCCATGCTAGCGCTTATAGCAGCGAAGTTGGCCACGCTCTTAATGCCCTGGGCATTAAAACATGTGATTGATAGTGTTGACCCCAGCGTTCGCCCAGAAGTTTATTTGCCGGTGGCTTTTCTTATTTTTTATGGCCTGCTGCGGTTTGGCAGTGTCTTCTTGGGTGAAATTCGCGATGCACTTTTTGGCCGTGTAACTGAGCGCGCCATGCGCAATATCGGCTTGCGGGTATTTAAACATTTGCATTCACTGGATTTAGCTTTTCATCTTGACCGTGCGACTGGCGGTATTAGTCGCGATATAGAACGCGGTACCAATGGCATCAGTTTTTTAATGCGCTTTTTAATGTTCAACATAGTGCCTACGCTGGTTGAAATATTATCGGTGGCGATTATTTTTGCAGTCGCATTTTCCTATTGGTATGCGGTTATCACTTTAGTGGCGGTTGCAATTTATATCGCCTTCACCATTATTACCACGGAATGGCGCAATCGTTTTGTGCGCGAGGCCAATCAAGCCGATTCATCCACTAATACTCGCGCTATCGATAGCCTGCTCAATTATGAAACGGTAAAATATTTTAACAATGAGCAATATGAAGCAGATACCTACGATAAATTTCTTGCAAGCTGGGAAACCGCAAAGCTAAAAAATCGTATGTCGCTGCTAACGCTCAACTCTGGCCAGGCATTTATTATTGCGGGCGCTATGACGGTGATGATGATTATGGCCGCGAATAGTGTGATCACTAAGGAAATGACTATCGGCGATTTGGCGATGATTAACGCGTACATGATTCAATTATTTATTCCGCTCAATTTTTTAGGCTTTGTCTATCGTGAAATTCGCCGTTCTTTAACCGATATTGAAAACATGTTGGCGCTTTTAAAGCGCCCAGCACGAATTCTGGATGTGCCTACAGCAAAAGATTTAAACGTTGCCAGCGGCAATATTATTTGGCGAGAGGTGGATTTTTTCTATAACCCTGAGCGCCAAATTTTGCACAAGCTCAATCTTACAATTGATGCAGGCACTAAAGTTGCGATTGTAGGTTCATCGGGGGCAGGCAAAAGCACGATTGCGCGTTTGCTTTATCGCTTTTATGACATCAACAATGGCAGTATTGAAATTGATGGCCAAAATATTCAGCAGGTCACCCAAGATTCTTTGCGACGCGCCATCGCCATAGTTCCGCAAGACACTGTGCTATTTAATACTAGCATTCGCGACAATATTGCTTATGGCAACCCGCAAGCGAACGATGCAGATATTAATCGTGCAATAAAAATGGCGCACTTGGATACCTTTATCGCCAGCTTGCCGCATGGTGATAAAACGCTTGTGGGTGAGCGTGGCTTAAAAGTATCTGGCGGTGAAAAGCAGCGTATTGCGATTGCACGTGTGCTGTTAAAGAATTCACCTATTTTGATTTTTGATGAGGCGACATCGGCATTAGATTCCCATTCAGAAGCGGCGATTGTGGAAGCTATGCGCGAAGTTTCAACAGGCAGAACTACGCTAGTGATTGCGCATCGGCTATCTACGATTGTGGATGCCGATAAAATTATTGTGCTGGATAATGGTAGCTTGGTTGAGCAGGGCAGTCATAATCAGCTGCTTGAACTGCAAGGCCGCTATGCACAAATGTGGGCCATGCAATTGCAAGAAGAATAAAAAATGATGTTATCCCTTTATTAACAGGACTTCTACTTATTGAAAGGGCTGCTATTTATTGAAAAACCTACCACACATCGGCGGTGATTTTTTAGAGTCTTAGTCTACCCAATTAGTAGTTACTTGCGCTTACAACTCTGACAGTGACTTTTGCATACTCTGGAATAGTCCTATTAGTGCAGCCACATTTAATAGCAAAGTTTTCTACCTCATTTGGTGCCAAGCTTTTGCTAACGTATTCGGTCTCCTCATAAACAAACTCGCCTTTATCGTTAAAAAATTCTGCTTCTAATTTAATGGAACTAAGTTTTTTATTGGCGGTGTTTTTAATCGCGCCGGTAACCATAACAAAGTTTCCGTCGCGCGTATCTTTAACATTGCTGATTTCAATCTTTTGAGTGTAATCATCTTCTTTTTCCAGATACGAAGAAGGTTCTGAATCGCTATAATAATCTTTAGCCATGCTGTAGCTTACTTTGGTATAGACAATACTGCCAAGAATTAATGGCACGATTAAACCAAAACCGAAAATTAAACCTTGTCTCAATAAACCTGTAGTTGATGTTTCCATTGTCACTTCCTTTTTGTAATGTAAAATTGTTAATTATATTTTTAGGAGGATTTTTTTGAGATGACCTCCTTATATTTATTTTATGCTTAGCTTACGGATCAGTGAGTTCTTTTAATTTTCTAAAACGTCACCACAAATAACTGCTCTACCTTCTCTCTTGCCCAAGGCGTTTTGCGCAAAAACTTTAAGCTGGATTTAACGCTTGGGTCTTCTTTAAAGCAGCGGATATTAATGCGCTTGCCTAACTCTTCCCAGCCGTAATGCTCAGCGAGCTGGGTGACAATTTTCTCTAAAGTCACACCGTGAAGCGGATTGTTGTCTTGAGTATTGGTCATAGTAATAACGTCTTAAGGTTTGGCTGCAAATTGGTTCGGTGCGGCGGGTGCTTGGCATTTATTGGCTTGGCCTATGCCTTTTAAATAAGCGCGGCGAATACTGCCGGCAGTAATGGCAGCAGCTACAGCTTTGGATTTGCGTTCTGCACCGGATAATTTACGCACCCAATTGCGAAAAGGAACTGCACCTTCGGTGGTTTTGCGAATGGCAGAAACGGATTCATCCACCACATTGATTCGGGTAAGTAGGCTTTCATTTTTATCGCTAGCGGGCGCATCTAAATCTGCGCCTAGCACTTCATTTAAATCGCTAATCTCTCTAGTGAGTGCAGTACAGCTAGTATCTGCGGGTATTGCATAGGGATTTTTTTGGGCGCTACGCAAAGGTGCTGGAATTGCAGCTTTTATCAAGTTTAAATCTTTTAAGGGTGCTGTAACAGCTTCGCCAATTTGTTGCGGCGTGTCGCTTTTGGATGTGTTTTTGTGAGTGCTACAGGCGCTTAGTAATAAGGCCAAACTTACTATGATGAGTGACTTCATGGTGCTGACTGCTCCTCCGAGGGTCTTGGTTTTTATTTTTCCGAACCGACATAATGCCAGTTAGCCCAAGAGAGTCCACCCTCTTGTCATAATTAGTTTGTTTTTGTGCTTTGGGTACTGATCCATAACTGACAAATACTAATACCGGTAACGCCTGCGAGCATAAGTGCAGCAAAAGGTACGGGCGTACCTGTGTATGTTAAGGCGAGCACTGGCCCTGCGGTAGCTCCGCAGGCATAACGCAAAGTGCCAGTGACGGCGCTGGCGGTGCCGGAGTGATCGGGAAATTTCATCAGAATCATGGCGTCAGTATTAGTGCTGATCATGGTTAAACAGCCCAAAAGCGGCGCTAACAAGATAACCGTGTAAACCATATCTAATTTTAAAATATTTACGGTACACAACAACGCGGCTAAGATCATGCCGGTGAACATGGCGGCACGCACCATGTAGGGCGAGCCACAGCGCGAAACAAAACGGCTGTTAATAAAGTTCGACAACATCAAGGTGCTGATATTAATGGCAAACAAAAGACTGAATACTTGTTCGCTTACACCAAAATATTGAATGTATATAAACGGAATTGCGGTGAGATAAGAAAAAAAACTGAATGACGAAAAAATAATGGTCGCAATTAATGGCCGTACACTGCGCTCAGCAAATACCGTTTGGTAACCCGAAAAAAAACTAATGGATGCGCGTGCGTCTGTAGTTGTCGGCTCGGGTAAATATTTCCAAATAAAAAATAGCAATATGGCGGAGTAACCAAACAGTACCCAAAAAATACTGTGCCATTCGCTGAAGTATAAAATGCCACTGCCGATGCTGGGTGCTAACAGCGGCGCGAGCATCATAATCAGCGACATATACGACATACCTTTAGCCGTGTGCTCTTTATAGAGGTGACGAATAATGCCGGGTACCACCACCGTTGCCGCTGCGCCGCAAAATGCTTGCAGGGCGCGCATGATGAGAAACCATTCAATACTATTCGCCCACACCAACAAAAAACTGGCCGTGGCAAAACCACTGATGCCAAATAAAGCCAAAGGCCTGCGCCCGAATTTATCCGCCAAGGGGCCAAACAACAACATGCCTGCGCCATAAGCCGCCAAAAAAATGCTGAGCGATTGCTGCACTGTGCCTATGTGCGCTTGTAAATCTTGCGCTATCACAGGCATGGCGGGCAGGTACATATCTATCGCCAAAGGCGTAATGGCAATGGTGGCGGCTAATAAAATAATTAACCCAACCGAATTGGGTCTATTGGATGTAGATTGATCGGATGTAGCTGGATGCATAACGGGGAATTCTCATTAGGGTGTTATTTTAGCCGCTAATGAGGGTTTTAACTGTGCAAATTATGTGTTCTTTATGAACTAGATTTTCGATTAAGGCTTTTTCGCCACCGCAAAAATACGCTCAGCCGGAATGCGCAGTTGCTCGAGTAAATACTGGCCAAATTCCGGCGAATAATTTTGCAGTGCTATGGCGCGTTCCATACACAATAACCAAGCATCACGCTCCGCTTCACCTATGGCTAAGTGCGCATGATCGCGGGGGATATTAATGCCGCCGTATTTATCGTGATAGAGTTTTGGCCCACCCATCCAACCACATAAAAACAAGGTGAGTTTATCGCGCGAGCTGGTGAGATCGGCTTTGTGCATGGTGCGAATTATTTTTGCTTCGGGCAACTCATGCATAAAGCGATAAAAATTATCGACGAGTTGGCGAATGCCGGCTTCTTCGCCAGCCGCTTTAAATGAGTTATCGGAGAATCCGTATAGAGGTGTGCTGGTCATCATCTGCTCTAAAAAAAATAATGCTGAATAGATTTAGGTATTCAACGTTTGATTGGGCGTGATTATAGCGGGTATAAAAATTAATGGGTGTGTAATGGCAACACGCAAGTAAAAGTACTGCCCTTGCCAAGCTCGCTGGTGATTTTCAATTCCCCATCATGACGTAACAACACATGTTTCACAATCGCCAAGCCTAAACCTGTACCGCCGGTGGCGCTATTGCGGCTGGCATCTACGCGATAAAACCGCTCGGTTAAGCGCGGTAAATGTTTGCTATCGATACCGGGGCCATTATCGGTAACGGAGAAATAAACATGATTTTCATTTTTCCACAAATGCAAATCAATCACGCCGTGGTCAGGCGTATATTTCACCGCATTAATCGCGAGGTTAGAAAAGGCGCTGTGAATTTCTTTTTCGTTGGCGAGAATGCGAATGGGTTCATCGCATTGCAAACGAATAGTTTGCTGTTTTTCGTTACCGAGCGCTTCTGCTTCATTTTTAATAGAGATTAACAGCGGCTCTAATTCCAATTCTTTTTGATTGTGACCTGCTTCGGTGGTTTCTAATTTTGATAGCACCAACAAATCATTAATCAACAGCGACATGCGTTTGCCCTGCTGCATAATTTGTTGCAGCGGCTTTTCCCATGCGGGGGTTTTGTTGTTGTCGGAAATGGTTTCTACATAGCCGTTGATAACCGTAAGCGGTGTGCGCAATTCGTGGGAGACATTGGCCACAAAATCCTGTCGCATCTTTTCAAGATTGTGTACTTGCGTAATATCGCGAATCACAATTAAACGTTCTTGCTGACCGAAGCGCGTAATTTGAATTTGTAATTGTTTGCTGGAGTGGCGCGGCGATTGTAAATCCAGCGGTTCGGCATAATTATCGCCCTCAAAATACTGTACGAATTTTGGGTCGCGAATAAAATTAATAATCGATAAACCTTGGTCTTTGGTGCGAAAACCAATCATACGCTGCGCCGCAGGATTCCAAAAATCCAAATGACCGCGCCAATCTAAAATAATAATGCCATCTTTTAATGCAGAGGTAATTTCTTGAATGCGTTTAATTACCGCTTGCAAATTTTCCGTTTCGGCTTGTTGCTGGCATTGCAGTTTGTACATGTTGTCAAAAATTTCGCCCCACAAACCGCTCGATTCTGGCGGTGCATCTGTACCGCGAATCAGCCATTTATTAAGACGATACATTTGGTAAAACAGCCACGCCAAATAGAGGCATAAACCAGTGAAGAGCAGCCACCACTGCAAACCAAACAGCAGGCCATAGCCAACGCAGATAACAAAAATAATGAGCAGGCGGCGCAGCTCAATTTTAAAACCATGCAAAAACAATAGAGTGGCCTCGCAGAAGTAGTTGTCCCCCTTACCTCAATCTTATCGCAGAGGGAGCCAAAGCCCCTCCCTCTTTTCAAGGGGGAGGTTGGGAGGGGGTTTAGCTTATTAAGCCTCTATTTTAGTCGAGAATCTATAGCCAGTGCCGCGTACGGTTTGCACCAAATCTTCGTGGCCATCAATGCTGAGTGCTTTGCGCAGGCGGCGAATGTGAACATCCACCGTGCGCTCTTCCACATAGACATTGCCGCCCCAGACATGATCCAGCAATTGACCGCGAGTATAAGCACGCTCTTGGTGAGTGAGGAAAAACTCCAATAGGCGATATTCGGTTGGGCCCATATCCAGCGATTGATCGTGGATGGTAACGCGATGGCTGGAGGGGTCTAAACACAAGCCGTTAACAATAATGGGCTGGCCGCCAATTTTGGGGTCGGCGCGGCGCAACACCGCTTTTAAGCGCGCAACTAATTCGCGCGGCGAGAAAGGCTTGGTGATGTAATCATCCGCGCCTACTTCTAAACCTTGAATCTTGTTGTCTTCTTCGCCCTTTGCGGTGAGCATAATAATCGGGATATCAGCAGTCACTTCATCGCGCTTTAAACGGCGCGCGAGTTCAATGCCACTGGTGCCAGGCATCATCCAATCGAGCAAAATTAAATCGGGTTTTTCGTCCACTATAAGCGCGTGGGCGTCCTGCGCATTACTAGCCTCAATACAATCGTATTCGGCCATTTCCAGAGCTACGCGCAACATGTCGCGAATAGCGGATTCATCATCAACGATTAAAATTTTACGACCAGTCATAGAGTTGCCTGTGAGTTCAAATGTGAAGCTATTGTTGCAAGTCTATTAAATAAGGAGTTTGTTACAGATTAGTGACAGGCTAGCGGATATTTCTGGGTTTGTGGCGCAAATTCCCATTTAAGTTACAAGGTTAAAGCAGAGTTGGAGATCAGCTCACTAAGTCTTCGGGTTTGAGGTTGCGGCGTTTATGGATAATGCCGTGAATATAAATAGTATCCGCCATAACTTCATAAACAATGCGATAAGAATAGAGGCCAATTTCGCGCACATTTTCTTCGCCAATTTCAAGAACTGTGCGGCCCAGAGTAGGGAATTCGACGAGGGTATTGGTTTTATTAAGGATGTCTTGAGTAACGCGAATGGCGTAACGCTTTGAGTCACGGGCTATGTAATCGTGAATAGCTTTTAAGTCGTTACGCGCGGGAGTTGACCAAAAAATTACCACTGCTCAATTTCTCGGGCCAGATCATCTTGGCTAATAACCTGCCCGGTTTTTGTGGCTTCGCGGCTTTTGTGCAGTTTGTCGATGACATAAAGACGGTACATCATCTCGTCAATATCCGTGTCTTCTGGCAAGCGCTGCAAGGATTGAAGCGCTTCTTGTTTGAGGGTTTGTGCGTTCATAACCGGAATCTCGTTGTTGTGTAGCTCACATTGTGTTCAATTCTACACCCATGTTCACGCCCATGGCAGCTACAGGTTTGCAGCTTTTTTGATTTACTCAAACACCTTCCGCTCTTTAAACAAGGCTTCTAAATACTCCATATTTTCGGATGCATGACGCAAGTCAGCTTCGGGTACGCCTTTGCTTGCTGCAATACCGGCAACCCTACCTTGCTTGTGAAATACATTTTGTTTGGCTATGGCATCTTTGTAGGCGTCTTGCGGGGAAATAATTTTCCAGCCTTTGCTGCGCAAACGGGCGATTAAATCTGGCAAGAAGAGCGCGGCGGCATCGTTCTCGTGAAGTAAAAGTACATGTTTGGGTGAGCGCTTTAAGGTTTTTTTGGCGATAGCGTCATAGAACTCTATAGTTTGCTCCAGAGTGTCCACATAGAGCGCGCTGGCTTTGGCATAGTCGATGGTTTTCTTCTCTTCGGCGGCTTTGACCAAAATGCCATTGATCGCCCAATCGAAATTATCCACGGTTACATAGCCATCTTTGTAACCTAGCTCGCCCAAACCGGCTTGCAGCTTTTCAATCGCAGCCGTGTCTGCACCATAATGCAGGTAGGGGAAGCGATGATAAGGCAGGCGGTTATCGAAATCCTTGAGTATCAAATGGGCTTTGTAGGCATCGCTCAAATAATCATTCACGCCCAATTTGGCAGCTGACGAATGACTATGGCTGTGATTGGCGAGATGAAAACCGGCTTGGGTGTATTGCGTGAGGCGGCTCTTGTTTTGCTCGGTGATATTTTTGGTTGTGACAAAGAAAAGTGCATCGGGAACTTTTACATCTTTTAAGACTTTGATCAGCTTATCGGTTCGCTCGGCGCCGGTCATAAGTGCCGTATCTGCAAGAGACATGTCATCAAAGGTCAGCGCGATTTCACGCGCAGAGGTTTGTAGGGCAACGCAGAAACAGACTGCGGCCAGAGAAAAGCGAATCGACAAGCTCATAAATATCCTTAAAGGTTAAATAGTTATTCTGCCTTGGCGGCGGGTTTTTGTAGCGATAATTCCTGCGCGGTTTTCATCAAGCGCACAAACTCGGCGCGGTAACCACCATCATCTTCGCCCAAGCCAGATTTGGCGAGGCCGATGAGTTTGTTCATATCATAATCGCCCAAGTATTTGCTGTCACGTAAGGTTAAACCAAAACTGGCGACGCTGGCTGGTAGCTGAATAAATGAAGTTAAACTCAAAGGATTATTTAATAAAAAGAGACTCGTCATTCCCGCGAAGGCGGGAATCCAGTTTTTGATTGTAGGATAATAACAGCTGGATCCCCGCCTTCGCGGGGATGACGATTTTTGCTAAATTTACTATGTTCAAGTTTAATGGCCAGAAATCACTTCAACAAAGCCAACCGCTCATACAAAATCCGCAAACGCTGCTTGATGGCTTTGGGCAGATTTTTTACGACCAAATCGTAGGAGTGATCAATCTGCCGATGGATTTCGCTTTTGGGCAAGTCGCCAGTTAAGTCCAGCGTATTCCAGTGCTTTTTGTTCATGTGATAACCAGGCGTTACTTCTCTAAACACAGCGCGCAGCTCTTGCGCATGAACGGGGTCGCATTTGAGATTGATACGGTCTTCTACCGCTATGGCAAAGACTTTGCCCTCAACTTTGTAGACCGCCGCTTCAGGCCCGAAGGGATAATCCAGAATGGCTTCGGGCAATTGCATGAGGTATTTGTGCAGTGGTGTGGTGAAGGCCTTGGTCATAGTGAATTCCTTGATTGTTAACCCCCTCCCAACCTCCCCCTTGAAAAGAGGGAGGGGCTGACTCCCATTCCGATGAGTCTTGTACGAAGCTCATTCAGTCCCCTCATCTTTTCAAGGGGAGGGTTAGGGTGGGGTTAACGCTCTTTATCGAATTTACTTAATTAAAATAACTTTGATATTCCGCCGGAATCCCCGTAATCGGTTTGATCTTTACGCCTTTAAAGAAAGCTTCGCCCGCTTCGCTTTGCAGCAGAATTTTACCCTTGGTAAGTGGGATCACTTGGCCGTCTTTGGTATAGCGTGAGTTGCTGAGCGCCATTACCACTTCGCCGTTGACGATATGCAAACTCTTGTCGCCGTAGGTGATGAGATCAAGGGTGTTCCATTCGCCATTGGGTTTTTCAGCATCTTTGCCGCGCAAGCAAGTGATGCCTGCGCCGCCTGGGCCGTAGCTGATGGATGGTGCTTTGGGATCATACATGGGCACAGTTTCGCCTTCGGCTTTTGCGCAGCGTATATCAATTTGCGAACCGGCGATTTGCCACCAATCACCCACGCTGTGCTCCATAATTTGGAACTCTTGCGAGAGCGCCCAAGCCTTCCAGTAATCCACGCCGTGATCGCCAATAACGTGATAGAGAATGCCAGTGTCTAGCGGTTCAGTTAAGCGCGGCTCCCATTTTTTGGTGCCCCATTTGAACTGCACCACGAGGTGATAGTTTTCGAACTCTTGTTTGGTATGCACGCTGCCGTAAATTTCGCCGGTTACGTGAAGAACTGGCTCGCCATCCACCATGCTGGCGGTGAATACGCCGCGTTCATCTTTATCGAAACCGACGGGTTGGGTGTAATTGCCCTTTTCGTCTTTGGGTAAATCTTTGATCTCGGTGGTAGACAGCGGGAAGCCGAGGTAAGTTGTCCACTGGGTCATTTTTTTATCTAGCAAATAAGTCCATTCACTGGCGACGGGTGCTGGAGTTGGAATCGCGGCGGCCTCAATCGTTGGGTTGGATTCTTTATTCGAGCAGGCGCTCAGTAAGCCCAGCAGGGGAATTGCTAGCGCAACCAAATGGCGATGATATTTCATAGTGCTTCCTTAAAACCGATAAAAATGAATAGGGGAATTTATTTCAGGGCGAAATCAAGGGCGATGCCTGCAAAGACGATGGCACCCACCCAGTTGTTGTTCATAAATGCCTTAAAGCAGGCAGTGCGTTCGCGAAAGCGAATTAACCATTGTTGATAGCTGAATAGAGCGGCGACGACAGCAAGGCTCAAGTAGAAAATCCAGCCCAAGGTAAAGGCTTGGCCGACCAGATACAAGGCGTAGAGTGTAAGAATTTGCAGTGCGCCGGTGATAACACGGTCTTGGTCGCCAAATAAAATCGCGGTGGATTTTACGCCGATTTTTAGGTCGTCATCGCGGTCAACCATCGCGTAGAAGGTATCGTAAACGACAGTCCAGATAACGACGGCGAAGTAGATCAGCCACATATTTTTATCCAGAGCGCCGGTTTGCGCCGCATAAGCCATGGGGATTCCCCACGCGAAAGCTGCGCCTAACACCACTTGTGGCAGGTGGGTGTGGCGTTTCATAAAGGGATAGCTAAAGGCCAGCAACAAACCGCCAACCGATAATTTTATGGTGAGTGGATCGGTCATTAGTACCAGGCCAAACGCCGCCAAACAGAGCGACACAAACAGAATAATGGCTTCGCGACTGGTGATAACGCCGGCCGCGAGTGGGCGGTTTTGGGTGCGGGTAACTCTGCCGTCAATTTTGCGGTCGGCGAAATCGTTAATCACACAACCTGCCGAGCGCATTATTACCACCCCCAAACAGAAGATGATGAGATTTTTAACCGATGGAACGCCTTTCGCAGCGAGCCACAGCGCCCAGAGTGTTGGCCACAACAAAAGCAAAATGCCGATGGGTTTATCCAAGCGCATCAACTGCATAAAGTGCGGCAGACGTTTATGTAAATTCTGTAAGGCGGGCGGTAAAGGCTTGCGTATCCGCGCTTTAGGCGAAGACTTTTTGGGTGCAGGTGCAGGTGCAGGTGCAGGTGCAGGTGCAGGTGCAGGTGCAGGTGCAGGTGCAGGTGCAGGTGCAGGTGCAGGTGTCGGTGCCGGTGCAGGGGCAGGTGCAGGCGGGTGTGCAGTTGTGG
>Ga0164241_10000868_pt1 | contig 43753 bp, 35 predicted proteins | sample OricomyardsoilBY_FD_108780 | JGI IMG/M metagenome (GOLD analysis project Ga0164241, IMG submission 108780) | Backyard soil microbial communities from Emeryville, California, USA - Original compost - Back yard soil (BY) | ecosystem: Environmental > Terrestrial > Soil > Unclassified | place: USA... | reverse complement strand
TCGCGTGGACACAAAATCACCAAGCGTCGATTCCCGCCGCCGCCCTTACCGGCAACTCACGCGTCTTCGACCTCTATGGCCAGCCAGTCGATCACGCCGCCGCGCAGCCCGTCACGCTCTCTGCCTCGCCCCTTTTCATCGAAGCCATAGCGCCCTCCACGCTGGCCTCGCTGACTACGCCGTCCGCTTCGCAGGAAACGATTCTCCGATCCAATCATGTGCCTCCTCCCGGTTGGATCGAATTTCGATACCCGAAGGGGTCACAGATCCTTCCGCTCGCCCGCCAGTTTCAAATCGTCGAGATGCGTATTCACAATACGACGACCGGGCCGCTCAACGGCCGGTTGCTGCCAGTCGGGAACGACGCGGTCGAATTCGAGGCTCCTGATGGATCAGGCCAGACAATTCCTCCCGGCGAGGATCGCGCTTTTCAGTTCAAGATCCGATCACGCGCAAATGCCTCCGATGCCGCGCGCGTCGTCACCATCGATTCACGGCTCGGTGAAAAGAACCTCCCGCCGCTTCGCATTCGTACTCGCGCATGCGAGGGCCCGTGCTGGGAATTCGTCGCGAATTCCTTCGAGGATTCTCAAAATCGTGTGTCCGCCAAGAATGTGAAAACCGCGCCCGGACGCCTGTGGACAACAGGCCGCGACGGCGAGATTGTTTGGCAATTCGATCTACGTGCGCATGACGCTGCGAGGGTCGAAGCGCAGACGTCCCCGCGCAGGCCTCCGCCTTCCAGCTTTCGGTTTTCCGGCGACGGGAAAAACTGGGTGGAACTCACGCAGACTCACGAAGACAAGACGGCTTGGGACTGCAGCCGCTTCGCGGGCGGCACTCTCTACGTGCGATACACCAGCGGCGAAACAGCCCACGCCGCACTCCACAAACTCACTGTCTATGCCGACGCTCGAAAAACATCCTGAGCCGCCGACAGGCCACTCCCGGAACGCCCACTTGCCGCCAGTACCCGCCGCAAGCCTTCCGCTTTTCGTGGATGCCCGCATGCTTTTCTCATCCGGCATCGGACGCTACTTGCGCGAAATTCTTTCCCGCTGGCCGGCCGGGACAGCAGCGAATGAAACGTATCTGTGCAATCACGACACGCAGATCGACTGGCTCTCGGTTCATCGTCCTGGTTCTAAATTTCGTCGCACCACCGCTGGCATCTACAGTTTGAAAGAGCAGACCCTGGCCGCCACGCTCCCGCGCCGCTCGTTGTTTTGGGTGCCGCACTACAATCTTCCCTGGGTTTCCCGCGCGCACTTGGTGGCAACCGTCCACGACGCCGCGCCTCTCGTGCTCAAAGAGGTCTTCCATCGCCCGCTGCAACGCATCGCCGCGCGCTTCTACTTCGCCGCCGCCCGCCGCTGCGCGCGCCACATCATCGCTGTATCCAGTTTCACGGCACGCGAGCTCTCTTCAGCCGCAGGGGTAGATCCGCGAAAGATCGAGGTGGTGCTCAACGGCGTCGATTCAGCCTGGTTTACCGAAAATCTCCCGCGTGACCGGCTTGCGCACCGGCTTCTTTTTGTGGGAAATCTGAAGCCTCACAAAAATCTCCGCCGGCTTCTCCTCGCGCTGCAGGCTTTACGCGACCGCGGAAACACCCGGTTGGAGCTCGATATCGTCGGCCAGGTCGGCGGCTTCAGGACTGAACTTGATCCACTCACCTCCTCGCTGCTCGCCGACAGCCAGTGGATACGCGTGCACGGCGCGGTCAGCGACGAGACGCTTCGCTCGCTCTACGCCTCCGCCGGCGCGCTGGTTTTTCCCTCGCTCTACGAAGGGTTCGGACTGCCCATGCTCGAAGCGATGGCAGCGGGCTGTCCCGTGATTTCCTCGAATACCGCATCACTCCCTGAAATCGGCGGTGCGCCCCAGCATGAGGGCGGCGGCGTAATCTACTTTAATCCCGACAGCCCCGAAACAATCGCTGCTGCAATCAACGCGTTCCTCCACCTGCCGGCCGACCGGCGAAACGCCATGGCCGTCGCCGGCCACCGGCGGGCGAAAACGTTTTCCTGGGCCGAGGCCGCCCGACGTACTCACGACATCCTGCTCCACCAGGCTGCCACCATTCCGGTCTGACTCGAAAGCCGGCCAAGCCACCTTCCACTGTTTCCATGATCGCACCGAGTTCGACTTTTCCTCCGCCCGCTTCCGCTCGTCGCACGCCGCATCGGCTGTCCGACGCCACGCTTGTCCATCATTGGATGGAATTTTTTCGCGGTGGAGAGGCAGTGCTCGAGCAGTTCTGCCTGCTCTTCCCGGAAGCGCCTATCACGTTGCTCGTCTATCAGGAAAAACACCTCCCTCCGACTCTTCTCTCCCACCGTTTCTACACGAGCTTTCTGCAAAAGACGCCGTTTCTACGCCGGCACTTCCGTAAACTGCTGCCGTTTTTTCCGGAGATTATTCGCACATTGAGCGTGCCCAAAAACACACGGTTCGTTCTTTCCAGCGACGCCAGTCTCATCAAGGGAGTTTCGATGCCGGACGACGCCGTGCACGTCTGCTACTGCCACTCGCCGCCACGCTACCTATGGGGCATGGAGGACGCCTACCTCGAGTCCTCCTCGCACGGGAACAGTCTTGGACGAAAGGTATTCTCCGCGGCACTACCACGACTGCGCCGCTTCGATCGCAAGATGGCCGGCCGGGTCACCCGGTTCATCGCCAACTCGCTCTGCGTTCAGGAGCGCATCCGTCGCTGCTATGATCGCGACTCGGTCGTCATCCATCCGCCGGTCAACATCGACCGGTTTAACCACACCCGGGCCCGGGAGGATTTTTATCTGATCGTCTCCGCCCTCGTTCCCTACAAGCGCGTCGATCTCGCCGTCGATGCCTGTTCCCGCCTGGGAAAACGGCTCGTCGTGATCGGCACCGGGCCGGAAGAGACCGATCTGAAACGCCGCGCCGCGCCTTGTGTTTCGTTCCTCGGGTGGCAGTCCGGTGCCGTCGTGCGCGATCACTTCGAACGCTGCCGCGCTTTTATTTTCCCCGGCATCGAAGATTTCGGCATCACACCCTGCGAGGCCCAGGCAGCCGGCGCGCCCGTCATCGCCTTTGGCGAAGGCGGAGCGCTGGAAACCGTGAAAGAGGGCGTCAGCGGCATCTTCTTTCGCGAACAAACCGCCGACGCTCTCGTCAGTTCGATCTCACATTTCGAACAGGCCGGCGGTTTTCCTCCCGAACAATGCCGCGCCAATGTCGTCCACCTCGGACCGTCCCGGTTCCGCGCCGAGATGAAGGAATTTCTCGCGCGCGAATTTCCTGACCTCTTCGAACAGCACGCATGGCCAGCGGACCTCGCCTGAGCAACATGACCTCTCGTCACCACCCTATCCGCTGTATGGATACTCGGCCGCGTCAGTCCGGCGCGGCTTCCAGCCGCGAGCCACACGCCTCCCGCAAGCGTCTTCTTCGCGGAACGGCCGCCGGTGCACGCCATGTCGGTGTTCCTTGTTTTCGCGTCTGCCGCGTCGTCGCAGCGATGATCGAAAACAAAGGGTTTCGGTTGCGCCGCATTGTCGGATTTTTCGACGCCGCGTTGGCTGCCTTTCGCCACGCGTGCTGGGGGTTAACCGCAGCCGGTGTTCTGGCCGGAGCTCATTTGACGCTGCGCTCTTCCGGAAAGCTGGAAACCGTCATCTGGCTCCCGCGCGAAATCGCGCTCTGGTGCGATCGTCACGGTGAACTGAGAAATCTGCCTGCGTTTTTCCTGCTCGCACTGCCCGGCTTGATCGCTCTCCGGCGCCCCTGCCAGCGCGTCACCGCCATCCTCGCAATCGCCCTTCTCGGGACGCTTTTCGAATTCTCCCAGCTTGCGCTCCCCGGGCGCTGGTTCGACTGGCAGGATATCGCCATCACGTGGCTCGGTGTATTCACAGCATGGATCGGCTCGGAAAGCGGCCGCTGGCTCTTGCGCCGGCTGCGGCGAATGTCCGCTGCGGCATTTCAAAGTCTAAGTGGCGCGAAGGCCACGTAGTCCCGCCCGTAAACGCTCCCATTTTTCGCCGATCGTTTCACCCAAAATCCTGACATATGTCCACCCCCTCAGAACATATGCCGATGCCGCCGGTTGCCCGCGACTCCGCCGTCCCTGACGCGTATCCGTCACATGTGGCGGATTTCAACGCCTCACGGAACAGCGGCGCCTCCCAACGCTTGACGAGCCTCATCGTGGTAGAGCCGGGATTGGATGGAGTTTTCCGGCACGTGGAGGGGCTTGTCGGATTCCTCCTCGAACAGGAGGTGCGCGTCCACCTCGCCTATTCGTCGCGGCGTAGCGGCACCGCCATGACAAATTTGGTCGAGCGTGTGCGCAACTCAGGCGGCTCGGTCGTCGATCTGCACTGCACGAACATTCCGGAGCCCGTCGATGCGATCGCGCTGTGGCGTCTGATCGGCCTCATCCGGAAAACCCAGCCAGACGTGATCCACGCGCACAGCTCAAAAGCGGGCGCGCTCGCGAGGGTCGCTGCCGTTCTGACCCGTCACCCCCGATGCTTGTACACGCCCCACGCCTACTACGGCATGGCCAAAAAACTCACGCTGCGGGTGCGCTTTTTCAACACGCTCGAACGGTTGCTCGCCCGCGTGGGAAAAACCATCGCCATCTCCCGCGATGAGGCGTTTTTCGCCCAGGACGCACTACGCATTTCCCCTCGGAAAATCACGGTCATCCACAATCCGGTCAACGCGCAGCGCTTCACCGCCCCGACTCCGGCGGAACGTCAGGCCGCGCGGGATAAACTCGGCCTGCCGGAATCCGCCTTGGTTCTCGCGACGATCGGGCGCATGTGCTGGCAGAAAGATCCAGAAACCGCATACCAAGCGGTCGCGCCGCTCTGCGCCCAAAATCCCGATCTTCATTTCCTCCACTTAGGCTGGGGCAAATGGAAAAACTACCTCCTCGGGTATGCCACCCAGCTCGGCTTCTACCCGCAATTACGCATACTCGATTACGTCGACGAGCCGCTCCTTTTCTACCACGCCGCCGATGCGGTTCTGCTCTCGTCGCGCTACGAAGCGGGTTGGCCGCTCGTTTTCCTGGAGGCGCTCGCCTGTGATCTTCCGGTCGTCGCGTCGCTCTGTCCAGGCATGTCCGATGCGGGACAAGCGGGCCTTTCTCACGCGTGGTTTTTCCCGCCCGAAGACGCACCCGCATGCACCGACGCGCTGCGGCGCTGGCTGGACGCACAGCGCGCCGGCCTCGGCGAACGCAATCACCGCCGGTTCGCCATGGAACGACTCACGCCCGCGCGCTGCTACGGCTCCGTCCTGAATCTATATCGAGGCCTCGACTCCGGCACCGTCGCGCCGCTCGATCCGACCGACCATGCGTGCCCGGCGGGAACGCTTTAGCCCATCGGTGTTCTGTGCCGTGAGAAATCCCATGTCCGCCAATCCGCATTATGAATACACGAAGTCCGATGAATCGCGTTGGACGCGCCTGCTGGCCAGAGACGGCCCGGCAGCTCTCTGCGCAGTCAGTGGTTTTCTCTCCGCATTCACGGTTTCGCTAGTCGGGCAAATGCCCGTCGGCGAGGTGATCCTCCTGATCCTGCTCCCGTGGATTCTGATTAAAACGTTCCTTAACCGCGGTTCGTCCTCCCGCCTTCACCAGCTCGGCTGGTTCCGGCTTCTGCTGGTTTTGGCGGGCTGCATGTTATTCGGCTACATCGTCAGCGACCTGTTTCGAAACACCTCGTGGGGCAACCTCTCCCGCGGCTGGGCTCGCGTCGCCTTTCTCGGTATCGACCTGGTCTCTATCGCCTACCTCATCGACCAATCCTGGAAGCGGCTGCAGGTTTTCATTCTGGCGTTGTATGTTGGATACACGGTCGCCGCGTTGATCAACGGACCGCTCTATGGCGACTGGTGGCAGTTCGGCCTCGGCTACACACTGACGGCGTTCGCATTCTTCTTCTGCGGCGGTCGCACCGTCCTGATCCAGGTGCTCGTGATGGCCGCGATGGGGGTTCTCAGCCTCGCACTGGGCGCGCGAAGCCTCGGCGGCATTTCGCTGCTGGCTGCCGGCCTGTTGGGACTGCGCTACGCGCGCGGCATCCTCCGGCCCGTCGCGATCGTTTTCTCCCTCGGCGCCATGCTGGCATTGGCGAGCGCGGCCAGCGGGGTTTTTCGAGACAATCAGGACCACACGAGTTCGAACATCGAGCGCCAAAGCATGATCGAAACCGCCGGCGAAGCCTTCACCGGTTCCCCGCTCATCGGCCAGGGCTCGTGGTTCACCGCGTCACGCGCGATTCGTCAGCTCGAAGAAAAACGCCGGATCATCGATCCGTCCTTCAAAGGCTACACCGACGAGGAGGCGCGTATGCTTTCCATTCACTCGCAGCTTCTCGTGGCACTCGCAGAAGGCGGCATTCTCGGCGGCGCATTTTTCATCGGCATGGCCGTCCTTCTTTTAAAAACCATCCGGCACGTCATTCGTGAGCCGGTACCGCATCGCGCCTTCGTCCTGCTCATCGTCCTTTTAGGACTGTGGAACCTCTGCATGAGCCCGTTTTCGGGCGTGGCCCGCGTCGAGATCGTCCTCGCGATCTGCACTTGTCTGCTCGTCATGCTTCAGCGTCGCGGCGAATTGGAGGAGGATTATCGTGAGTAAACGTCTCCTGTTCATCGGCGTGAGTTCCATGAAGGATCACGCCGGTCAGCATAAGCTGTATTTCCTCGCGGATACACTCGGCCGTCGCGGCGTCCCCGTGACCACGCTCGTCCCCGACATGGAGGAGAACCGTCGCTTCTTCGCCGGCAAACCGCATGTCGATGCGCGGTTCTACACGATGGGTTCGGCTCTCGACGACGCTCGCGCCAAGGGACGCGTGTTGCGGGAAGATAGGTGGTCGGCGGTCTGGGTCGTCGGCGTGGGCTTGCGGAGCTTCGTCCCGCGCGGACGTCGTTTCCGCCACATTCCGATCGTCAAGGACTTCGACGAATTCCCCTCGATGATCGAGAGCTTCGGTCGCCTGCGTCGGAGCTATTTGCGCTGGATCGAAAAACGTTCGATCGCGCAAGCCGACGGCTTCACCTGCGCGTCGGAATTTCTGGAGAACACTGTGCGCCGGCAGCGTCCGGAGATCGGCAGCCGGCTGCTGCGCCTGCGCGTGGCCATCTCCGCCGACGAACATCGATCCGATCCGATCCTGCTAAGAAAAATCCGCGACGCGGACGGCACCGTGCCGACGTTTCTCTACGTCGGATCGGTCTGGCGCTTCTACGAAGAACAGATCGATGAGGTCATCGAACTCGCGAAGTTGCTTCAGCAACGCGGGAATGCGGCGCGCGTTCGCGTGCTCGGCGGCGGCCCCGACCTCGACTACTTTAAGGAAAAGGCCGCTCGCGTCGCCGTGGGCGCGAATCTCGAATTTCACGGTCACGTCCCTCGCGAACAACTGGCCTCTCACATGGAGTCCGCGGATGTGTTGGTTTTCCCTTTTCCCACCAATCCCTTTAACCTCTCGCGCTGCCCGACCAAAGCCTTCCACTACGCCGCCGCCAACCGCCCCGTTGTCACCAACCGCGTCGGCGAAGTCGCCGCGTTGTTGGGAGAATCCGCCTTGTATTACCCGGAGCATGACATCGTGGCGCTCGCTGACGAATGCCAGCGCGCCCTCGCGCAGGGCGCTGCCTTCGACAACCAGATTCCCTTCGGCTCGCTGACGTGGGATGCACGCGCGGAACAGTTCGTCACTTGGTTGAGCGAGCACGGCTGGCTGCCACCTGGAAATCTCCAATAAAAAGACGGAGCCGGAATGGCCCCGTCTTGAGGAGGAAAAAAGGCGTCAGACAACCGTCCGTTTAACGCGGAAGAGTCACGTAGACCGGCCCCATGCCGGGCCTGATAACCAGCGTGAGTTTGCCGCCTGCGCGCACAAAGCTGAGTCGATTTCCGTACATGTCCACAGCCACCGCACGGGTGTCGCCAACGACCAGCACGCTGTCCGGTGTCGCCTCGTCCGCCCAGACCATGTGCACGAAATCGCCGGCTCCATCAAGGCGGGCCATATGCAAGCCGGCAGGAAGATTCGCGGGGCGATACAAACCCGCGAGCGTGCGGTTTTTGCTCACGGCGAGAAATTTTTTGACCGCGACCATCGCGGGTTTCTCCGAATAATCCCTGGCCAGCAAACCGTAGTTGTGCTCCGGCTCGGCAGGATTCGATCCGTCATCGAGCAGGTCATACAACATGACCACCGGGAGATCCGCCCACCAGCCAAGGAAGAGCTGCCGCACCGCCATGCGCGCCTGCGCACCGCGTCCTTCAGTGTCCTGACCGTGGCCGTTAGGGCTCAAATCCGTGGACGAAAAACCCCACTCGCTGCACCAGAGATTTCCACCCGTGGAAGCGGCCGCCTTTGCCTTGAGCCGGATCACATTACCCCACTGGAGTTCAGGATAGCCGCTGCCGTAAAGGTGCACGCCCAAGCCGGTGGCGCCGGTCATCGCCCCCGATGCGAGCTGCGTATCCAAAAACTGGTATGTGGTCGCATGTACGGAGGAGAGACCGCCTGAGAACACCTGGGCGCCAGGGTTGCCACGCCGCACGCCGGCGATCCCTTTGCTGAGCGCGTTGCTGAATTCGTAGGCATTGGGAACGCCGCCCCAGAAGCCGGGCACGTCAGGCTCGTTCCAAACTTCAAACGCCACTTTCCGGCCGGCGTAGTGAGCCGCGATGGCGGCGCAATAGTTCTCGTACGCGTTCAATTCGGCCGTGCTCTTCGGCGGATTCATCGCGCCACCCGTGTGAAGCACGTTGCCGTAATCAAGGATGGCCACCGTCCAGATGCCCCGTTGTTCCGCGGCGTTTACCAAGGCATCGAAAGTCGAGAAATTGTACACGCCCGGGACTTGCTCGATCGTGTTCCAATGCGCGTCCATGCGCACCCAGCCGAAGCCAGCCGCGCGCACCGCATCCATTCCACGCGGGTCATTGGTCGCGTGAACGCTCACCCCGGCGCGTTCGCCGAGAGTGCCGGCGCCCCACCGCGGAGCGACGAGCGTCCCGGTGCCGAGTTCAACGGAAGCAATTTCCTCCGTGGCGATTTCCACGTCATCAAATTTCAAATACCCCGTGTCCCGGTGGTTGGGCGCATCCAGCACCAGCGACAAACGCTTGATCGGAAAATGGATCACACCGTCGTTCGGACCACCCCAGTGTAAACCGATCGGCACAAACGACACACTGCGTTCCACCCACGTGTTCACGGGAATATTGTCGATCGCGAAGCCGCTGCTGAGTGTCTCCTGGAATGTCTGCCCGGCGGAATCAAGATACCGAAGACGCACCGCGACATCCGGCCTGCTGACCGTGAACTTCAATTTCACGCCCGAAGCCCGTGCGGGCATCCCGCGGAAGGCTTCCACATAGTGAGGATCGAAGCGGCCGGTCCAATTGGACGGCACCGTGAAATCATAGTTGAGCTGCGCGCATGCGTTGGCGCTGGCGTTTGCTTGGACGATGCTGCCCCGCGCGCCGGGAAATTCGCCGCCGTTGTAGAAACGCCAGCCATCCATGTCGGCTGACGCGCTGAATGTAGTCACGGGGGCAGACGCCTCCGACATGAACACGATGTCGCCAAACCGCGCCCAGCCCGTATCGCGAAAGCCGGTCGCGTCGCAGACGAACGCGATCGATTTCAGCGGGAACCGGGTCACGCCATCGTTCGGCCCACCCCAATGTGAGTCCGAGGCTCGCAGGTCCACAGTCAGCTCATGGAGCCCTTCGTTGGTCTGTTCGAGCGTCTCACTGCCGAGCGCGTGTTGCTGAAAAGTCTGCCCGGCCGAATCGACCCACCGGAGGTTGAGATTAAGATCGGGCCGGCTTTTTTGCGCTTTGAAACGAATGCGAGTGTTGAGACCTGCCGCTTCAGCCGCGGTTAGTTTTCGTGAGGCCTGGACATAGTGCGGATTGAAGTTGGCTGGCAGGGGCGATGGAACCGTGAAGTCGTATCGCAACTCCGCATACGGTATGCCGGTCGCGGGCTCGGAACCGAGGCTTATGCCCCCGCGCGCGCCAGGAAACTCTCCACCATTGTAGAAGCTCCATTGGCTGTCCTCCCCGGCGGCGCTAAAGCGGTTGAGGACAATCTGTGATCCCTGCTCGACCGCGCTTGCCTCTTCTTCGGACAGCAGCTCGATGTCGTCGAATCGCAGCCAGCCCGAATTTCTGAGTCCAGTGGCGTCACCGACGATTGCGATTTTCGTGATTGGGAAATGCACGACACCGTCTGCCGCGCCGGCCCACGAAAACGACTTCGACCGCAAATCCAGCAGCAAGGTCTTGAACTGCGCGTCCTCGGACGAGTTCGCGAAAATCGAGTAGGATTGAAACCACTGGCCGGTCGAATCCAGCCAGCGCAGATAAAACCTGGCACCCGATTGCCCGCCCCACGCTCGCAGACGCAGACGTGTCGCGCCAGCGGCCTCTGCCGTATCCAAGACACGGATCGTCTGAACGTAGTGAGGATTGAAGTTCGCAGGTAAAGGCGATGGTGGCGTGAAATCGTAACTGAGCTGGGCGTACTGATTAGCTCCGTCCGCACCGCTCGCGATCGCAAAAGATCCGCGCGCTCCCGGGAATTCACCTCCGTTGTTAAACGTCCATCCCGCAGCCTCTGAAGCGGCGCCGAACGTGTTTATGATTTTTGAACTGGCGACCGCCGGGAGCGTTGCGGCGAGGGCCAACGCGGGGAGGCCGAGAACAAATTTTTTCCAGCAGACTGACGTGGTCGATAAGCGATTCATGATATACTTTAAGAGACGTGCGATGTGCATCGCGGGCGGCGGGCGTAAGACTCAACGCCTTGGCCGAACTGGGCGGTATATCGACCGCGCTTAAAAAACTGGAAGCGCAAACTTCCCAGGTTCAGCCCGCAAAACCCGCCGCAAACTCGCGGCCTCGCCGCCTAGTTTTAGTTCTTCGAAAAGCTCTCGAACCGCGCTTGTAAAAGCGGCGTGCTTGCCCGCGAACGCCTACCTTCCCCACTCCAGTCTTTTACGGAGCGGTAAGCGGTCAATCCGCACCGACCGCGTTTTTACGAATCGCACGTGCCGGTTGTGCATCGAAACTTCGAATACAAATCACTCATGCGAAAACACACGTTTCCGCCTCACGACTTAAGCATCGATTTTACAAAATCGAAGAGCGCTCGAACCGTCGCCGCTGGCGCGAACAGCGCCCGAAACGCGATCAATTGATGGCGACTCGCCTTGCGCAATGCAGGCACTGCCAGCGTCAGTCCATAGACGCCGATCCACTGCGCACCCGCAATCGCCGTTGCTGCCCCGATCGCGCCATGCTTCGGAATAAGCCAAAATGAGAGAGCGAGCTGGGAAGCCGCGATCGCCACCACCGTCGGCAAATCGAAAATTAAAAGCCGACGGGTGATCCAAAGCTGCGAGCGACCCACCGAGGGGAAAATCGCCGGCCCCGCCCACACAACCACGATCAAGACCATCGCGGACGGCGCGTAGGCCGCGCCGAAAAACCACGGGATTAAGAGCGGCGCCGTCAGCGTCACGATCACCGCCGCCCCCGTCCCGATCAACAGACTCGCATTCGCATAGAGCTGGGTGATCGCCGCGCATCGCACAGGATCCGCCCGCTGCAGCGCCACAATCCGCGGCAGCAACACGGCGCCAATAATCGTCGAGATCGACCACCACACTTCCGTGATGCGAAGCGCCGCATTTAGATACCCGGCCTGTGCGTCGGGGGCCAGCGTATGCACCAGCAGAACCATGATCCGGTCCACGGTCGAACCCACCAGCACCATCAAAATCGCCGGCCAGCCTTCTCGCATCCACGCCCAAAGCTGCCGCGAATCGAAATGAAGGCGAAACGTCCCGCCCTGCCTGCTCTTTAAAAGCAGCACCACCGCCCCATACGTCGCCGCCCATTCCGCCAACGCCAGTATCGCAAAAGCGGTTACACCCGCGCCCGTGAACACAAGCGTGAGGCGGCCAGCCAGCGCTCCGAGCCAGACCGCGTTTCTCGTCCACACCAGCGGTCGCGTATCCCCCGAGCTTTCAAACCAGATCTCACAGGAGAAAAACGCCTGCGGCAGCGCCATCCAGATGACGATCAACGTGAGCCGGCGTGTTTCCGCATCACCAACAAAATGCCCTGCCAATGCTGTCAGCACGGAGATCGTGAGCAACGCCACCACGAAACCGAGAAGCGTACTCGTTCCGATAATCCCGCCCGCTTCCTGCGGCCTCGCCGCCAGATCGCGCCGCACCATGCGATCGAAGCCCAGCATCACGGCCTCTTTCGCCAGCGTCGCCAGACCGATGGCCGCGCCATAACTGCCGTAATGCTCGGGCCCCAGATGCCGCGCGATCAACACCGCGATGCCCACGCCGCCCACCGCCTTCAATCCGCGTTCAGCGATCAGCCAGAAAATATTATGCGCCGCTCTTCGGCGCGGTGGCGGCAAGACGGGCGGGATACCGGGATCGTCCATGGCCGTCATGCGGGTGTCGCCGCTGTTCCAGTTTTGCTCCCGGCTTTCGCTTTCGCGCGATTCATGGCGTCACCATAAAAACGCGTCAGATGCTCCAGATGCCGTTCGGCCGTCAACGGCGCCTGCCAGTACGTTTCGTACGCCTCCGCACCGAGACGCGACACGAGTGAATCGTCCGCCAGCTTCGCCAATTGCACCGTGAGATCGTCCACCGAGTTATGCGCAAAAAGCAGCCCGTTCCGGTCATGATGCACAAACTCCTCGGCCGCCGTTCCTCGCGATGCCACAACCGGAATACCGCGGGCGAGCGCCTCCGCCGCCGAGAGCCCAAAGGTCTCGCGGTAAACCGACGGGAAAACAAAACCCCGCGCTTGTCCCAGCTCCTCGAATACCTGCTCCGGCGTCACCCAGCCCGTGAATCGAGCCTGCGGATACCGCTGTTTAAGTTCCGCCTCCAACGGTCCCGTTCCGCAAAATGTCACGGGCAGATTCAGCCGCGCCGCCGCTTCCGCCAGCAAGTGCGGACCTTTGTAGTTCTCCAGCCGGCCGGTGAAAACCAGCGAGCGATTCCTCGCCGCATCGACTGGAGGATGTCGCTCCACACCGACGATATTGGGCAGCACTTCGATCGCTGCGTCCGCCGGCAAATCCCGGCGCGCCAGAGTTTCGCAGACTCCAGAAACCGCCGCGTAGGCCGTGAGTCGCTGCGGGATTTTCGCCACCCGGTTTTGCAGCCACGTTCTCGCGACTCGCCACGCCTTGTGCGCGCGCCGGCGGGAATCGCAATGACACGCCAGACAACTCATGCTCAGCGCACGGCGCTCGCAAAGTTTTGCCTTTGGAAACACGAAATAGGCGCCGTTCGGGCAGGTGATGAAGTAATCGTGCAACGTCAGCACCGTGGCGAAACCCGCGCGCATCGACGCATCCATCACCGACGCCGAGAGCGCGCTCGAATAAAGGTGAGCATGCACGATCGTATCCGCCGGCTCGAGACGGGAGAGCAAACCCCGGAGTTGCACCGCCGCCTCGCGATTCCAAAGGCCGCGCGTCATCGCCGGGAGCCCCCGATCGTTGCGCAGCCACGAATTGCCGAGGCAGATCACCTCAAGACCCGGCACGCCGGAAATGCTTTCGTCAACTGGCCCGAAGGCAGTGAATAAAACTACGCGATGCCCGCGTGCTGCCAGTCCGCGCGCACTGTCGAAGGCCACGCGATCCGCTCCCCCGCGAATGCACGCGGCATCATTGAGAATGACAATGTTCACGCGAGCTCCAGGCACAAAAATTCCCGTGCGGTAAAAAAACGAGGTCCGGCGCTCCGCGTTTTGAAATTATGCATCGGCGTAGATCCTTTCGTAGTCAGAGACCATGCGATCGAGGGCGAACGAATTTTCCGCATGTGTCCGCGCCGCCCGGCTCATGCGCGCACGCAACGCCGGATCGCCCAGAAACTCCGCCAGCCGCCGCGTCGCCGTTTCGAGATCGCCCGGACCGAACAAAAAGCCGCTTTCACCATCCACGAATTCCTCCGGGACCCCGCCGACGCGTGTCGCCAGAACCGGGGTTCCGCATGCGAGCGCTTCCAGAATCACATAGGGAAAATTGTCCGCCTTTGCCGGATACACCATCAAGTCAGCCGCTTGGAAAACCCGCCGCACACCTTCCGCCGGCAAACGGCCGAGTCCGAGATAGCGGACGTTGCCCGCAGTTTTCGCGTGCGGTGCGCTGCCCACTTCGATCACGACGAGACGCGTCTCGGGATGCTTTTGCCGGTACTCCTCCACCAGTTTCTCCACGAAACCGAAGTCGCGCCACGGTGTGGCCCGCCCGTTGTCGGCCACGAAACAAATGACTCGCTCGCCGGCCTCGATGCCGAGCGCGCGTCGTTCGACATCCTGGTCAGCCGCCGGCCGAAAATAGTCGAGGTCGATCCCATACGGAACGACCGCGGAATCGCGAATCGCCGGCGCAAGGATCGACTGCCGCGCGCAATTGAGCAGCCACGCTGAGGGCGTTGTAAGAGTGAAACCGAGCCGCCGGTAAACGTCCGCTTTCGTGCGAAGATTCGCCGCCGACTCGTCGCGCTTCAGCGAAGCATAAATGTCCAGATGCGGGCAGGCGCCACAGCTCTGCTTCCACCGATCGCACTCAAAAAAATACGCGCAGTGTCCCGTGAATGACCAGGTGTCGTGAAGCGTGTAGACCAACCGCTTTGACCGCGTGAGCGCCGGCAAAGTACGGATGTCGAAATGCGTCGGCCCCACGAAATAGTGGAGATTATTGAGATGCACGATTTCCGGCGAAAACGGCAGCTGCTCGAAAGCACGCGCGGTTTCAGTCAGCCCGAAATCCTCGAAGCCTTTCCGCCGCGCGAACGACCCCTGCAAATGCCGCGCATGCAAAAGCCGGCGCGCGAAATAGCGGATCCGAAATGCCGGCGTGCGGGCGGACAGTGCCGTCCGAAGCGTGAAACGCAGCACTCGCTCCAGCGCTCCTCCGCTTCCGGTCACGGGAACTTCATAACCCCAAGGGAGATCCGTTTTCTTGATACCGACGATGAACGCGACTTCATGGCCGCGCGCGATCAATCCTCCTGCTAGTTGCCGCGCAAATCCCGCCGCGCCGCCGCCCAAATCGTGACTGTTAATCAGCGCTATGCGCATAGTCCGGCCTGACGGCCATAAAGTGTGTTCGAGGCATCGGCACGGCTCATAGAGCCGCTTTTCCCAGCTGAGCAACCTTGTTTCTATCGCGTCACATCGAAGCGCCGCTCGACCAAGGATATTCCACATGTCGGATCAATTCGCCTGGCGTGGGCGACGCGACGGCCGGAACAGTTCGGAGCGCGCTAAGTGCCTAAAACCAACCGACTAATCCAGACGCCGCCTCTCTAGGCCGCCATCCGAACAGACACAAAAACGATCTCGCTCCCGTCTGCTAGGGGGTTCCCTGATCCGAGGATAGGATAATTGAATGCTCAATCGTTCCCTCCGCCGGTAGACCGTCTCAACTTTTCGACTACATCAATCGAGGAGCTTGTTCACTCCCGCCATCACCGCGCGAAATCCCGCGTCGTTCGCGAGTTCGCGCCAGGGGACATTCGCGGACACGCGGACAAAATACTGACTCTTGCGCTGGTTAAGACCGCCGTGCGCGAGGTCGGAAAAAATCGTCCACCAAGGCGGCACGCCATTTCCCGCTCCGTAATCGACAAGCTGCCCCCCTGACGTATGCCAAAACACCACCCAGCGAGGCGCTCCATGCGGGTCATTGAAAACTCGATACTGCCCGCCTGCGGACGCCCATGTCGTCGTGGGATCGCCGCCAGCCGCTTCGCCGCGGGCAACCGGAGTCCATCCCGCCGCAACCCAGCACACGTCCGGTGAATGCCCCGCGACCAGCCTTTCCGACATTTTCCCCGGCTCCCAATACGCGACGTACACATCAAATTGCCGCGCGCCGTTCCGGTAGGTGCGGAAAACGGCGTCGTCGAAGTTGAGCAATTCTCCCACCGCTTTCTGCATCTCCGCCGTCTCCGCAATCGGCTGATCCGCCACCGCCCAGTTTCCGACAGCGGTTGGTAGTGCAGTGGACAACGCGGGCGGTCGCGGCTCCGGGCCTCGATTGAGGCCACCCACCACCTGAAGCCCGATCGCCGCCGCTAAAACTAGCGCAAATACTAAAATGCCAGCTCGCATGGAAAGGAGAACATCCGATGGCTACACGGGCCGCACCCGATTTCCTCGCTTAACCCTGCGTCGAAAATTCGCCCACATTTCCCACAGCCAGAAAGTCATTTCATATTTCCATTTAATCCAAAACCGTTTTCGAGGATTGAAGTGCTTCAAATAAAATTTTCGCGCTCCTACGAATAACTCATGGCTCATCCGCTCGACTTCACGCGTGGAGCTGGAGCCTTTGAGGTGAATCACCTCCACTGCTCCGTGATAAATATTGTCGTAGCCGGCAAGAGAGAATCTGTAGCACAAATCGATATCTTCACAGTACATGAAGAACGCTTCATCGAAGAGCCCTACTTCCTGAAGCAAAGAACGTGACGTCAACATAAACGCCCCATTCACGGCCCCAACGGGATAGGTCCCCTTTTCATCGAGGTAGGTAAGATTATACCCGGAGACCAATTTCCATTTTGGGAATCTTGCGGCGAGTCCTGCCGCGCGGCAAAAGCCATCCCATAAGGTCGCTATGCCACGCCGGGATGCCAGGTCCATCTGGCCATCCGCTAAAACCAGTCGCGGACTCACTATGCCTGCCCCGGGATATTCCCGAAGGATTTTCAAGCACGCATCATACGCCGCCCGGTTTGAAACCGTATCAGGATTAAGAAAGAGGATAAATTCGCCGCGCGATTCCGCATACGCTCGATTATTAGCCTTAGAAAAACCGAGATTTTCTCCGGACTTGATTAACCGCACCGCAGGGAAATCCCGTGTGATCACCAGAGCCGTTGCATCATCCGGAGAGTTATCGAAGACAATCACCTCAACCTCACCATCCGTCACCCGTGACGGGATTGACGCGAGACACGCCCCGATCTCCCCCTCGGATCTGTACGTCACGATGATGACGGACAATAGCATCACTGCTTTTGGTGAATCGTTCATACTACGCCCATCGTCCGCCAATGTTCGGACCACGAGGTACGACGTGGCCACTCCTGTTCTCGCCTGACAGCGACCCGCGCCCGGCATTCGTCATATTCGCGTACACACATCAGCATCGCCTCTGCTACGGCCGCCACGTCATCGCTCCTGAAGTACACACCTGCATCCGCATAAATATCCCGTCCATAGGGCAATGAGGGAAGCACGGCCGGCAATCGGTAGTGCATCGCCTCAAGCAAAGGGAGCGCCAGCGTTTCCAAATTCGACGTGAACAATAACGCATCGGAGGCTGCAAAATGCGCCATCACCGCGTCATGTGAGATAGGCCCCATCGCCCGGATGCAGGACGCTCGCTGCCCCACTTCAGCGGGGCACGTGATAACCAGTCCGATCCGGGGATCATGCCGATGAGCTTCGATCGCCGCGTGCATCGCCAACATCACCCGCTTGTGGGGAAACACACTTGCCGGATAAAAAAACTGAAACGGGAAAATCCGCTCAGCCGGCGCCGCTGGACATGAAAAATCCGGGAGCGGTCGTACCACCTCGATCTTCGCCGGCTTCAATTCTCTGCGTTGCGCGTATGCCTCCATTCGCGCCCCCATATGTTCGGTCTGCACGATAATCTTCTCTGCGCGCCTCATGCACGAATCCAGACACCAGCGCTTGAACCAATTGGGTCGTCCGCCCTCCCCGGACCACTGGTCATGGCCATCCTCAACCAGCAACGCGTTGTGGCAGTAAAGCACCGTCGGCGTCTCTCGCGGAGCGCACCAACCATAATTGGAGAGATTCACCACGCGTGAAAAGATGCCGCTCGCCGTGAATAAATAAAGTCCCGCCTCGAATAGTGGTCTCAGCCAGCGTCCAAAAACACGATGATTCAATGCCAGCACGCGCACATCGCGCGACAAACCGCCCAAGTCCGCGCGGTTGGCGGACGGCAATATCAGCCAGGCTTTTTTACCCTTCGGAACATGCCTGATTAATTCTCGCAGCACGCCGCGAGATCCCGCTTCCAGGCATCCGAGTCCATTAATCAAAATCGCGCGGGGCGGACGCTTAACCGATTGCACGTGTTCTGAGGATAAAAGCGCTGCGTTGCTTTTGACTCCTGATCGCAGCGCGCGCGTCACTAGGCGCAGACTGTTGCGCGCCCGAAATAATCGACGCGCTCGCGCGCTGACGTCCCCCGAAGTCTTTTCTGGGAAATGCGCGCGCGTAATCGCCGCCATTTCCGCACGCACAGAAGTGACGTCACCGGAAAGTTGCCCCCGACGAATTCTAAAAACACCGACCTCTCCGCCTTGGTGGCGAAAACCAAAACCTGCGCGCAACGCTCTCACCCAAAAATCCTGGTCGCCGCACAGACGCCATTGCGGATGATACCCGCCGAGCTCCCGCACGAGTCGACGACTAAAAAGCATTCCCTGCTGGCTGATCGGACTGACCCCCGCATCTAACAAAGGCACAAAGCGGCCCGCGTCTCGTTCGACCGACATCAATCCAAGCCTCCGTCCAGCCTCGTCGACAAGAGAGACGTCGCCGTAACCCACGATACCATCGTCGCCCGCTTTCATATGAGCACCGGCACAACGCCCAAAATCACGTCCGAGCAAGTCGTCATCGTTTATATATGTAAACCAGTCCCAATCCTCACCGGCGGCCGCGAGTCCTGCGTTAAGAGCTCCGTAGAGTCCGCCGTCAGAGCCCGCATCCGGCACCACTTCGCATAATGGAAAACGACTCCGCAAAACCTCCACCTCCGAGAGAGGACAGACCAGGAGATGCCGAATTTCGACGGTGACTTCCTCCAATGAAGCGCGCGTTTGCTCCAGAAAAGTGCTTCGTCCCAAGGTTGGCGTGATAACAAGAAGTCTCATCGCGCAAGCTGCTGCCGCTGATCCCAAATTTCACTAAGTGCTATTCCCAAAGCCACGCCGGCGATGATGCGCTCATACCCGCCCATTGGACTCATCAAAACCGTGTAAACAAAATTAAACATGATGAGCACGTACACCGCCATCCATCGTTCGCTGACTTGATCGTTGGGCCGGAGAAAACTGACGACGCCTTGCACCCCTAGCCAGAGCAGCCAAGCCCCAAAAACTAATCCAAAAAAACCGTATTCAAAGGCGAACTGCAGAATGAATGAATGCACGCCAACGACCAGACCTGTTTGGTTCATTATTGTGTAGCGCAAGGCATGCGCCCAACTGCCGTTCCCCATAAGGGGCTTTTCCAAAAAACCCTGCCAGGCGTCTATTGCCGTATCCAACCGCTGGAAATTAGAGGCGTCCCAGTTCTCACGCAGTTCCGCCGGAACATGGTCGCTCTGCAAAAGATTAATCGCAGCTACGGCAAATAGTACGGGGATGACGAGAACGCAGGCGGTCAATATCCGTCGTCCTCCGCGCGCCCACCAGCGTGCCGTCATCGTGAAAACGCCGGCCAACACCAGCACGCCGCCAAAACTCCTCAAGGACAACCCAAAGGCCACGACCATCCCGACGGGCACCATAAGTGCACCAGCCACAGCCGGAGAGACGAGCCGGGTCATTATGACAACGATCGGAAGTATCAGCGCCCACCCCCCGAAATATTTCAAAAATGCAGACTCCGAACCTAAGTCTTCGCCAATTTGAATAAGTGCGGCAACCGGTGTGGACAAAGCCAACACGCAAAAAAGCGTCACCACCCGCCAACGATCCATTCGTCTTGCGATGGCGCTCGACACTATCGCGGCGGCCACAAAAACGAAATTTCTAGACAGCCCCCGCAAATATAAATCGAGCGGACATTGATTCAACCAATCCAAAGCGAGCCCGACGAAGGGAAACCCCATCAGCAGGGCGACCTCGCACCAGTGGGCCTTCAGATAAGCTCTCGTCGAGGGAAATAAAATCACTGCGACAAGGGCGCACGGAAACACCAAATCTGCTAAGAACAATCGCCCTACGAATCGCACACTCAATCCCGAAAAAAGAAATACCACGAATGCCAAGGCAAAGCCTGCATTCGAAGCGATGCTTGATACCCCCGATTGGGTGCTCCCGGACGGTGGCCGTACGCCCGGCCTAGCTTGCCCGGCTGCATTTTTTATATCGAAAGGACGCTGCGCTCCCGTGTGACGCGATAACCTAAATGGGGGATGCTTCATGAGGGGACTAATCCAGAAATTTCAAAACAGTTCATTACACTGGAGGCGCTCGGTTACTAGCATTTGATTCGAGAAACTGCCTCAATCACCGCTCGGCTTGGGATCTCTCGCACGCACCACGGCTGCTCGTGCACGCAGCTCCAGTCACACCCGAAGCAGACCATTTCATGAGTGAGCCAGATCTGCCGCGCTGAGCGCGTCCACGGGCCGCATCGCCCAAAGTGGCCCCCGCCGATTAAAACCACTGCGGACTTGTCGAGCGCGGTCGCCAGATGCGCCGCCGCAGTCTCCACCGTCACCACAATCATCGCCCGGCAGATCAATGCGAAGAACTCAGCGAAATCAGTCGTCACCGCGACGTCAGCCACGTCGCATTGCGCCGCGAGCGAATGAATTCGCGCGTGATCGGCTGCCCCCGCGTTGAACAGCACCGGTCGCCCCATCGTCCGCAACTCTCGCACCACCTCAATCCATGACGTGTCTGGATAATCCCGAAGCGTACTCGATCCGAACGGGCAGATCAGAACAAACTCCCCGCTACTTTCCTCGTTGCGGAGCACTGGCACCAGATCAGCGGTGGCGATGGCTGCGCCCGTCCACGCTTCCACGACCATTGCATGAGCCCTTAACTCGACCGGCAATGCTCCCGCGGCCGCTTGTGGATATGAAATCGTTCGGGAAAAATGTGCACAGCTGTGAGGGAGTGAATTTGTTTCCGTGCAGCCAAAGGAGGTCGTGTTGTCCATAAGGCCCGCCAGCAGCTGACGCCGAAAAAAACCTCCCTGGTGTCGAAGGCATATCAACGCCCTCGCGCGCACGGTTCCCCGCGCCAGCGGATTTGACCACGCCGCCCGCAGTGCCGCGCGCGCCCCTTCACCGTCATAGCGTACGTAATATTTTTCCACCTCCGGAAATTCGCGCTCCGCCAAGGGGCGTGCGATCTCGCTCAATACCAGCAGAACATTCTCCGCACCTGCCCGGCCAACCACGATACGGATGGCACCGATCGCCAGAACAAAGTCCCCCAACCGATCCACTTTGTAGATCACCACGGGTACATACCGCCGCGCGCGTAGCCTGCGAACTCCACTCACGAGCCGGCATAACCACATCAACAGTTTTCTCTGGATCGCCAACTCGGAACGCGCGCGCATCGCCCTATGCGCTTCTACATACACACAGGGAAGATTGATGGCCGCAAAAACGACGCCAGCGAGCGTCGCCAACCCGGCCAGCCCGCCCGCATGCAATACCATCGGCGCGCCCGCGAGAATGATAGCGACGCTGATGCCGCCATAAATCCCCTGACCCATCGCTCGACCAAAACCATTCAGCAAAAAAGCCGGTGGCTGGCTCAAACTGGATATTGCCGACCAAAATCCCAACGCAGCCGCTGTCGTCCACGCCAGTGAAACTGCATCGTGACTCCAGAACCGGATCGCCGGTTGCCCCCAAAACGCGAACAGCAGCTGCGGCAGCGCAATAAACGCTCCGCTCAATATGACCGAGTGACGGTATTTTTTTTTTAGCCATCCACCCTCCCCGCGACTACGTGCTTCCGCATACGCCGGCCAAAGCGGCGCTAGCAACATGCCCTGCAACTGACCGAATAATCCAAGAAGACGCTGGCCCATATTCCACGGTGTCACCATCGCGGGCCCCAGTATTGCAGAAATCAAAACCGGCGGCATCGCGTTCAACGCGAGCCCACTCACTTGCGGCAAAGTGAAGGGAAGCCCCGCTTTGAACAGCCTCCTCATATCCGCCCCATGCGGACGCGGTAGATCAAGAGTCCCCCATCGCAGCTTCCGGAACAAATGGACCCACATCCCCAGATGCCCCAGCACCGGTGGCACCGCCGCCAATGCGAGGAATCCCGCAAAGGAAAAGTGCCCCACTGTCGCCGCAGCGACGGCGATCAGTACGAACAGGTTAATCACCGCGTACCAGACGTTCGCCAGCCAGCTCAAATGCAGTCCGAAGGCGAGCCTCGCCACCGAGGTCAACGGAAGGTTCGCACTAAACAAAACAACTAAAACTAAAAGCCCGCGGTGCGCCTGCACGGCGACCAGCGGATCGTGAATGCCGATCCATTTATCCCACGGCAAATATACACAACCCAGACTCAATATTATCGCAAGACTGAGGCCCACGACGCCCAACACGGCGAGGCCATTGACGAAGGTCTTTCTCGCCTCCGCCGCTCTATCTTTTCCCAATAAATGCGCCGCCTCGTTCTGCACACCCGCCCCGATCCCAAAATCCGCGAACGCCATCAACGAGAGCACGCTGGTCAACGTCATCCACAGGCCGAACAGCTCCGCGCCGAGATACCCCACCGCCAGCGGCACCTGCGCGAGTAAACAACCCGCACTCACCACCTTCGCCACCACCGACGCGCCCGCCCCCTGCCAGATCGCAATCTCGCGGCGGCGTGTGGCGGAATCGACAAGGGGCGGCATCGGCATCGATTGAAAAAACTATTCCCGCGTCGCCACCCCGTTCGCGCAATCGCCGAAACGAGGGCCGGCCGCGAAAGCTTCACGCTTCATTGCGTTCGCCGGGCGCATGTCAGAGCACCTCCAGATCTGCGCGCGCCATGCTTTCCAAACGCGCCAGCCCGATACGCACAATTTCCTCGGTCGGACCTTCGACCAACAGCCGCAGTTTTGCCTCGGTCCCCGAATAGCGCACCAAGACCCGGCCTTGCTGCCCGAGCTCTTTCTCCAGCGTTTCAATCGCCAGCGGTAGATGCGGCAATTTCGCCAGTTCGCGTTTCTCGCGCACGCGAAGATTGAGCGAACCCTGCGGAAATTTCTTCAACACCGTGCGCAGTTCCGACAGCGGCCGGCCCGTGGCGATCATCACCTCCAGCACCTTCAGCGCCGCCACGAGCCCGTCGCCCGTCGGCGCGACTTCGGAGCAAATCACATGGCCCGACGATTCGCCGCCAAGGTTCGCCCGCTCGCGCAACATCGCCTCAAGCACGTAGCGATCGCCCACCGCCGTGCGCACGACCAGGCCGCCCGCCGCGCGGATCGCGGTATCCACGCCGAGATTACTCTGCACGGTCACGACCAGCGTTTTCGCGGCGAGCGTGCCTTGAGCGAGCGCATGCGTCGCCAGAATCGTGAGAATCTCATCGCCATCGAGGACCTCACCGCGTTCGTCGCAAAGGATGCAACGATCGCCGTCGCCGTCGTGCGCGATGCCGATCCTCGCCCCCGTTTCGCGCACGCGCGCCGCGAGTTTTTCGGGATGCTCGCTGCCCACGCCCGCGTTGATATTTTCGCCGTCCGGCAATCCGCCGATCAATTCCACCTGCGCGCCCAGTTCCCGCAGCACGACCGGGCTCGTGGTGCAGGTCGCGCCATTCGCTGTATCCAAAACGACACTCCAGCCCAAGAGCGCCCGCCCCGGCAGCAGACGCCGGACTTTGTCCAGATAGGTCGCGAGTCCTTCGGCCCCGAGCAGCGACCGGCGTTGCAACGCGAGTGGAGCCTCGTCGGGGAGCAATTGCTCGATCTCGAACTCCTGCGCGTCGGTCAGCTTCATGCCGCTGCCGGCGAAAAATTTGATGCCGTTATCCGCCGCCGGATTGTGCGACGCCGTGATCATCACGCCGAGCACCGCGCCTTCACGCACGACCGCCGCCGCTACCGCGGGTGTCGGCAGCACGCCCAGCGAAACCGCGTCCACGCCGACCGAGGCCAGCCCGGCCGCGACCGCTTCGAGCAAACTCTCGCCCGAGGCCCGCGTGTCGCGGCCGAGGAGCACGCGATAAGCGCCTCCGCCGTGATGCGACATCCGCGAGGCGAAACGTCCCGCCGCGACCCCGAGCCGCTGCGCGAAATTTTCATTGATGACTGGGCCGCCATACGGACCGCGCACGCCGTCCGTACCGAAGTAGATGCGTTTCATGAACGATAAAATTCCCGCGTCGCCGCGATCTTCGCCTTCACCGCGCCGCCCACCAGCAGCTCGCGCGCATGCGCCACGCCTTCGGCGACGCTGGCGGTGAGTCCGCACACCCACATCGCGGTCGCGGCGTTAAAGACAATCGTGTCCACCAATCCCGCCGGCCCGCGCCCGGCGATGATGGCTTCGGTGATGGCGAGATTTTGCGCGAGGTCGCCGCCCTTGAGATCGTCGAAAACCGCTGGCGCGAAACCGTGATCGCGCCCGTGCCACACGCCGTCGATCTCACGCAACCGGCCCGCCCCGCGCACGCGATTCGGCGTCGCTGTCGTGAGTTCGTCGATACCGCGGCCGTCGCCGATCACTCCATGCGCCGCGAGCCCCGCCGTCGTGCCGAGCGCATCCAGCGCGGTCGCAAGTTTCTCGACCCACTGCTCGGAGAAAACGCCGAGGATCACATGCGCCGGGCGGCCCGGATTGATCAACGGACCGAGGATGTTGAACACCGTCCGCTGCCCGCGCGCGGCGAGTGTTTTCCGCACCGGCCCGATGTATTTGAAACTTGGATGGTAGGCCGGCGCGAAGAAAAACGCGTAGCCGAGCTCGCGCAGCGCGCCGCGTATTTTTTCATGCGACGCCTCGAGATTCACGCCGAGCGCCGCCAGCAGATCCGCGCTGCCACACTTCGACGTGATGCCGCGATTGCCGTGTTTCATCACCGGCACTCCGCCGGCGGCGAGCGTGAGCACGACCAGGCTGGAAATATTAAAACCGCCCGCGTGATCGCCGCCGGTGCCAACGATGTCGATCGCTCGCGACGCCCATTCATCGACGCCCGGATCGATCGCCGTCGCACGGAATTCCTGCGCGAACGCCGCGACCTCCGCCGCCGTTTCCCCTTTCGCCGCCAGCGCGGTGAGGAAGGCCGCCTTCGCCTCGTCTCCAATTTCCGGAGACGCCAGTGCGCGCGAGGCCGTGGCAATTTCTGAGGGAGATAGTTCCTGACGGGCGTCCAGACGACGCGTGAGCTCAACGAGTTCGGCCATGTGCGCGCATGGAAGAGGAAAACCCTTTCATGAGAAAAGCATAAACTCGACAGCCTGCCCTCCTTCTATGAGCTACCGCTCGTGCTCCGCCCGATCTTCCTTCTCTCCGCGCTGACCGGCGCCCTTCTGTTGTCGCCACTGCGCGCCCAGGCACCCACGCAACCCGAAGAATTTGTCCCGACGCCCGTCACCATTTCCGCCGCTCCCGCCACGGCGGATGCCAGCGAACAGGGCACCGCGCTCAGTCTCCCCGACTCCATCGTGCTCGGTTTGGTCGAAGGCATCACGGAGTTTCTACCCGTTTCCTCCACCGGCCATTTGATCATCGCGAGTCACAGTCTCGGGTTGGAAAGCGAAGTGCCCCTGCACGACAGCGCGGGCCAGATCTTGTGGTATAAAAAACCTTCGGCTGAACATCCCGCCGGCATCCCGCTCACCATCAAACAGGCCGCCGACACGTACACCGTGGTCATCCAAGTCGGTGCCATCGTCGCCGTCGTATTAATTTATTGGGGACAATTGATGGGCATCCTGCGCGGGCTCGGCGGGAAAAACGCCGCCGGACTCCGCCTTCTGCGCAACATCATCCTCGCCTTCCTCCCCTGCGCGATCGCCGGCCTGGCGCTGCACGAATGGATCGATGAACACCTCTTCTCGATCCGCGCCGTCATCGTCGCGCTCATCAGTGGCGCCGTCCTCATGTTCGCCGCCGAACGCTGGCGCCGCCAGCAAACCGGCACGACGCCCTCGCGCTGCGACCCCGCCGATCTGACCCCGAAGCAGGCCGTCGGCATCGGCCTGATGCAATGCCTCGCGCTCTGGCCCGGCACCAGCCGGTCGATGGTCACAATGGTCGGCGGCTATTTCGCCGGCCTCAGCCCGGCGCGCTCGGCCGAGTTTAGTTTTTTGGTCGGCCTTCCGACCTTGGCCGGCGCCGCAGTATTGAAATACCACAAATCCGGCCCCGCGATGATCGAGGTTTTCGGCTGGCCCCACGTGCTGACCGGCACGCTCGTCGCCGCCCTCTCGGCCGCGATCGCGGTGAAGTTTCTGGTGAGTTATCTCACGCGCCACGGACTCGGCGTCTTCGCCGTATACCGGATCGTCATGGCCGCGCTGTTGGGCTGGCTGCTTTATTCCCGCGTGCTGGCCTGACCGCCCGCGCCGAATGAACATTCTACGCCAACGTCGGGTCGGATATCCGTCCCCGCGTTCACGTGCATTTCCCAACGTCGATCATCCGGCCTGCTGTCGCCCGTCTGCTCCTTTTATTTTTGACGTCGATGGTAGCCGACAGCCGGGCACAGGAGAAATCCGTCGACCGGCATGTCAGGCGCGAGGCGCTCCGCTTGATTTCAGACGACCTCAAAAAAGGACCACCCATGGTTTTCGGAAAGCCCGCGGCCGAAGAAATGCCCGTGGATGTCGTCGCTTTGGATCCGCTCGTCATCACCGACAAAAAAATCCCCGACTTCACTCCGCCGCGTGAAGCCAAATTCGAGAAGTTCGTGAGGACCGGCACGATTTGGCAAAAAGGACGCGTGCGCGTGTGGGCCAAAGGAGACCGGGGCATCATGATCGATCTCCCTTTTTGATCCCCGAACCGAACAGTTCCCCAAGCGATGATCGCACACTCGCGTCGCGATTATTTTTGCCGGCATCGCCACGGGGTTTGCAGCAGATTCACGACGGCCGCCGAGTGATGTCGGCCTATTTGCGTGACCACGCGTTTCCCGGCCAATCGCCGCTTGACGCACTTCGACCGCACCCTTTACTCCGTCCCCTTTCAACTCGTCGCAAGGGTCTCCTTGAGGCGGCTGACACTCTCCTTTTAATCCGCTCCCACCATGGCCAATCCGAAACGCAAACAGTCCAAACGCCGTAGCGCCAACCGTCGCGCCGCCAACGCTTTCAAAGCTCCTCAGATCGCAAAGGATCCGACCGACGGCAGCGCCTTCATTCCTCATCGTGTGAATCCTAAAAACGGCATGTACCGCGGCCGTCAGGTCCTCAACGTCGAGGCCTGAGTTCTCTTCTTTTTCTCACCAACCATCCTCGGTGATGGGTACCAGCAACGGCGCCAAAGGTCGTATCGCGGTCGATGCCATGGGCAGCGACCTCGGTCCGCCCGAAGTCGTTGCCGCGGTGAAACTCGCTTTGGACGAGTTTCGCGATCTTAGCGCGATTACGCTCGTCGGTAACGAGGCGGTTCTTAAACCGCTCGTTGCCGAGGCAGGTCTCTCAGGCCACGAAAACGTGGCCATTTTTCACGCCTCGGAGGTCATCACGATGGCCGACAAACCGCTGACAGCGCTGAAGCGGAAAAAAGACGCCTCGATGATCCGCGCCATCGAGCTCGTTAAAAACGGCGAAGCCGGCGCGGCACTCAGCTGCGGAAACACCGGATGCCTCGTCGGCGCCGGTATTCTCAAACTGCGTACGCTCGACGGCGTTGACCGCGCCGCACTCGCTCCCGTCATCCCTCGCGCCGGCGGCCATTTTATCTTGATCGATGCCGGGGCGAATCCCGACGCGAAGCCCGACCACCTCGTTCACAACGCCATCCTCGGCACTCATTTTTGCCGCATGGAGCTGGGCATCGAACGCCCGCGCGTCGGCCTGCTCACCATCGGGACCGAAGAAGGCAAAGGAAACGCCCTCATCGCCGAGACGCATGAGTCGCTCAAACGAATCGGCGGCCTCATCAACTACCTCGGCCCCGTCGAGGGTTTCCAAGTGTTTTGCGACGAAGTCGATGTCGTCGTCTGCGACGGTTTCGTCGGTAACATCTGCCTCAAAAGCTGGGAATCGCTCGCCAAGTTTTTCAGCGACGAGTTGAAGGGCCAGCTCAAGGCCAACCCGCTTCGCATGGCCGGCGCGGCCCTCGCCAAAGGCGCTTTCTCTGCCCTCCGCAACCGCATCAAACCCGAGCGCTACGGCGGCGCGCCCCTGCTCGGGCTTCGCGGCAACCTCCTCAAAGCCCACGGCTCTGCCAACCGTCAGGCTCTGAAAAACGCACTCCACGACGCCAGCGAGATGATCAAGATCGACCTGAACCACCGCATCGAAGCCGACATCGCTCGCGCCAACGATGCCATCCGCCAGGTCATCGCCTGATCGGGCCACCGCCGCCCGCCTCGCTTCTTCGCCGCGTCATGGCCACTCCTACAATCGCGATCCTCGGCACCGGTTCCTACGCCCCGGCCCGCGTGATGACCAATGACGATCTTTCCAAGATCGTGAACACGTCCGACGAATGGATCTTCACGCGCACCGGCATCCGTCAGCGCCGCATCGCCGCCGATAACGAAGCCACCTCCGACCTCGCCACCCACGCCGCTCGCGCCGCCCTCACCGATGCCGGCCTCACCGCCGCCGACATCGATCTGATCATCGTAGCCACGATCACGCCCGACATGCCCATGCCCGCATGCGCGACGATCGTGCAGGCCAAACTCGGCACCAAGGCCCACGCCGCCAGCTTCGACATCAACGCCGCGTGCTCCGGGTTTCTCTACGCGCTCGACACCGCCTGGGCCATGCTCGCATCGGGCCGCTATCGTCACGCCCTCGTGATCGGCGCCGAAAAACTCTCCAACGCGCTCGACTGGAAAGACCGCTCCACCTGCGTCCTTTTCGGCGACGCCGCCGGCGCCGTCGTACTCGGCCCGTCGCGCGGTGACGGCGCCCGCATGATCGGCACCAAGCTCTATTGCGAAGGCGGAATGGAAGAGCTCCTCTGCATCCCCGGCGGCGGAAGTGCCAGACCCATCACCCCGGAAACCGTCGGCGACGGCGACCGCTTTATCAAAATGAAAGGCCGCGAAGTCTTCAAAGTCGCCGTCCGCGAAATGGAAGACGCCGTCGAGGAAATCTTGGAACAACACGCTCTCGACGCCGATCAGATCGCGTGCGTGATCCCCCATCAGGCCAATCTCCGTATCATCGACGCCATCGCCAAGAGCCTCAAACTCCCCCTCGACCGCTTCTTCATCAACGTCGATCGTTACGGCAACACCTCCGCCGCCTCGATCCCGCTCGCCCTCGACGAAGCCCGCAAAGCCGGCCGCATCCAACGCGGCGACACCGCTCTGCTCGTCGCATTTGGGGCGGGCTTGACCTACGGTTCCGCACTGGTTCGCTGGTAATTTCCTTCTAAAAATGTCGCTTCCCCTGCTCCGCCGGTCGCCCCTCGGGCTCATTCTCCTCGCCCTCGTATTCACGTTTTCGGGACGCCTTTCCGCCGAGCTGGTCTGGACGGCCGAAACCGGATGGAAGGTGGAAGGCGGCGTCCTCTCCGGCCTCGGACCGACCGATGGCCGCAACGCGCTCGAGCTCATGAACAAGGCCCGCACTGCCGAAGAAAAGGGCAGCACCGGAAGCGCCGCGCGCATGTACAACAAGGTGGGCAAGAAATACAGCAACTCGGTTTACGCCCCTGAAGCCCTCTACCGCGCCGCCAAACTCCGCCTCGAACAACACAAGTACAACAAGGCGTTCGAAACCTTCCAGGCCGTCATCTCCCGCTACCCCAACACGACCCGCTTTAACGAGATCGTCGGCGAACAATACCGCATCGCCAGCGCCCTGCTCGACGGCGCGCGCGGCCGTTTTCTGTGGATCTTCCCCGGTTTCACCAACCGCGAAAAATCCATCGAGTACTTCGAAGTCACCCTCTTCAACGCGCCCTACAGCGACTACGCGCCCCTCGCGCTGATGAATATCGCCCGCGCTCATCAACGCTTCGGCGACACCGATCTCGCGATCGACGCACTCGACCGCCTCATCAACAATTACCCGCAAAGCGTCCTCACACCCGACGCCTACCTGAAGCTCGCCCAAGCCCACGCCGGCCTTGTCGATGGCCCCTACTACGACCAGGAATCCGCCCGGCAGGCCATCACCTACTTCGAGGACTATATGATCCTCTATCCGAGCGACACCAATGTCGGCAGCGCGGAGAAGGGGCTCTCCAACATGAAGAATGAGCTCGCCGAAAGCAAAATGAGGATCGGCGACTTCTACTTCTACAAACGCGATAATTTCAAAGCCGCCCGCGTGCTCTACAACGAAGCGATCACCGCGTATCCGGATTCCGAAGTCGCCGGCCGCGCCCGCGTCCGCCTCACCGAAGTCGCGACCGCCGAGGAAAAAGCTGCCGCCGCCAACGCCGGCCCCAAGAAGAAAAAGCACTTCTTGTTCTTCTGAGCCGGGCCCGCGTTCTACGCCGATTTTCTCCACGCGCCTCACACCGAGGCGCGTTTTTTTTGCTCCGATCACGCGTTCCAGCCGTTCCTAGTCCGCCAAACTCTCCGCGCATCACTCAAAAAAATCCGTGCTCCCCTGCGGAATCCATGGTCAACATGCTCGCGCTCGTCATGCGTTTCCCTTTCGCCGCTTTCCTCGTCACCTTCTTCACGTTCAGCTTCTCCGGCTGCTCCCATTACCAACTCGGCACCGAAGGCCGGCTCACGTTCACGCGGCTCTACATCGCCCCCGTGGCCAACGAGGCCGCCTTGCCCCAAGCCACCGCACTTTTCTCCACCGCGCTCCGCGAGAAATTCCTGCGCGACAACCGCGTCACCCTCGTCGATTCCCCTGAGCAGGCCGAGGCCACGCTCTCCGTTTCCCTCACGCGCCTGAGCCGCGCCGTGGCCACGGCACGTCCCGACGACACCGGCCTCGCGCGCAAATTCGAAATCACCCTCAACGCCGTTTGCACGCTCCGCGACAACCGCACGGGCACCGCGCTTTTCGAAAAACGTCCCGTGGACGCCATGCGCCAGCTCTTCACCACGCCGACACCCTACACCCGCGAAAGCGACCAGATTCAGGGCGAATACAATCTCATGCCGCAGCTCGCAGACGTCCTCGCCGACCGCGTTGCCCATGCCGTCCTCGACGTCTGGTAGGCCGGTTGAAGCACCCGCCGAAATCCTCCGTAACGGCTATTCACTCTTTGAATACCGTGAGTCGCGGCTGTTTTCCGGCCGGCGATTCGCGACGACTACGAAGGGCTTGCGCCCCGCCACGAACGAAACTTGCTCTAAAAAAAATCATGCACGCCCCCATTCTCACACCCTCGATCCTCGCCGGTGACCACGCGCATCTCGCCGCCAGCGCCTCAATCGTTGAAACCGCCGGCCTTTCCTGGATTCACCTCGACATCATGGACGGGCACTTCGTCCCCAATCTCTCCTTCGGCCCCCAGACCGTCGCCGCGCTGCGAAAGAACTCCAAACTTTTCTTCGACGTTCACCTGATGCTGAGCGAACCCCATCGCTATATCGAAGCCTTCGCGAAGGCCGGGGCGAATCTCATCAGCATCCACATTGAGCCCGCATACGATCACGCCGCCGCTCTCGCCCGCATTCGCGAACTCGGGTGCCAGCGCGGCCTCGTCCTCAATCCCGATACCCCGCTTTCCACGATCGAACCCTTCCTCGATCAGGTCGAACTGGTCCTCGTGATGACCGTGCAGCCGGGTTTCGGCGGACAATCCTTCCGCCGCGATCAGCTCGAAAAAATCGCCCGGCTCGACGCGCTTCGTACCCGGCGCAAACTCGACTTCCGCCTCGAAGTGGACGGCGGGATCGATCTGGCCACCGGACGCGAATGCCGTACCGCCGGAGCGGATACCTTCGTCGCCGGCACCTCATTCTTCAACGCCTCCGATCGTCCCGCTTACGCCGCCGCCGTCGCCGGCTGGTGAGACGCATCCGACCGCTCCCGTATCATCGGCCCGCTTCCGCGAGCGCCTTGGCTCGGGCGTACTGTTCGCGAAAAACATCGTCGAGCTCCTTGGAGAGCCGCAATTCATCCGCCTTGTTTTTCGACGTGAGTGCCTGGTGGATTCTTCCGCTGGTCGCCTCATAATCCACGGCGGAAAGATCCTGCAACGCCGCCATCGCCTCCGGCGGCATACCCGCCGCGATGATCGCGCGCCACGCTTCGATCAATTCCTCGTGCGTATCCAGACACATGACACGAATCACGAACGACATTTCCCGGAATAAATTTCCCGTCCACTCCGAACGGTAAACAAGCTGCTCGCGCGCCGAAAACGGATCGTCGCCGGGATCGCTGCGCAACGGCTTCAATGCCTCGTCCGCATAAAAATCCTTTCGCACCGGCAGCCGCCGCAACGCGAAACGCTCCGGGCCGCCCGGCGTCCCCGGTTTCAAATTCCAGAGTTTCTGCCCGTCCATCGAGATCACGTACTCGATGAACGCCTCCGCCACCGCGCGATTTTTTGCGCCGCGCAATAACGCGATCGGATCGACCGAACTCACTGTGCCGCCCACCGGGGAGAAATAATCGAGACGCCCCGGACCGGACCGCCGCACCACCGCCTCTTGCTGCTGCCGCCCATAAAAGTCGATGCACATGCCCACCGCCGAATTTCCCTGCGCAACGTCGATCGGCGGCTTTTGCGACGTATCCGTGAAGTACCGTGCATTCGCTCCGATTAGCTGCAGGAGCCGAAGCCCGCCCAGCCAGCCGTCACGCACCGCGCGCGCCTCGATCTGTTTTTTCTCCGCTGCATCGGCCGTTGGATTTTCCGCATTGAGCGCCGTCAATCGCTTCTGCATCTGCTGCTGGATCACGTTCTCAAACGCCTTCGCGATCGATCCGCTCTTCGTCGGATCCGCCAGCGCCACTTCGCCCACCAGGCGCGGATTTTTCAAATCGTCCCACTGCGCCGGCGGTTCAACACCGAGCCGCTTGAGCGCATCCAGATTCGCCAGCACGCCGTAGCTGCTCAACACCGCGCCGAGCCACCGGCCCTGCGGATCCCAGTATTGCTCGCCCGCATACTCGTACGGAATCACCTCTTCGCGAAACCAGTCCGGATGTTTCTTGAGCATCCCCGCATCGATCAACCGTCCCGCCTGCGCCTGCTTGATGAAATCGTACGTGCCTCCGCCGAAAAATACATCGATGCCGCAGCCGACTTCGGAATTAAGAAATGCTTTTCGCGCGTCCCGCGCTGCCGCCGACGCGTCCGCCGGGAGGCGCCCATTTTGAAAAGCCGCCTTCACCTCCGCGCTCCAGCTTCGACCAAGCTCACGCGTCCAGTAATTCTCAAACGCCGCCGTGTACTCGCCTTCTAGAAAACGCGCGATCTCGCTCGTGCCGCCGATCACCCGCCAGTCGATCGCCACGGTTTTCCCGGTGTGTTGTTTGTACCAATTGCGAAACCCCACGCCGAACTCATGGCGCAGCGCCTCATTGTGCGGCGTGATGACGACCAGCGTTTCGTCCGCCCGTTCACGTTCCGCTTTCTTGGGACGAAGCACAAACGGCAGCGCCACCACCGCGACCAGCGTGAAAATGATGAGGAGACGTTTGGTCATCGCGAGGTCACGGCCGGCCGCCAGTGCATTGAACGCTAATCGATCAGGACGACGACGTCCTCGACTTCCGCGCTCGCATAAAGCGTCTTCTCGGTCGAACGCCCGAGAAAACGCGGATTCAATTCGTAGATTTTCAACGGCTCTCCGCCCTTCGCCGGCACGAAGCCGTACTGCGCGACCTCGCCAAGATAAACCGCCTCGCCGATCCGGCCCGCCACACAGTTCACATCGCGGATCTCGCCGCCAAGGCGCCAGCATTCCGGCCGGATCGAAACACTCACCTGTGCGCCGGCCGCCGGCAGCCGCGCCGGATCTCCGGGCATTCCTTCGAAACGGCCCACCGCCGTATCCACAAAAACATGTCCGCCTTCAACGCCGCTGACCGTGCCTTCGATGAAATCCGTTTCTCCGATGAAGTGCGCCACCGTCTTCCGCGTCGGCCGGCGATAGATTTCCCGCGGCGTACCCACTTGCAGGATATGCCCGCTCTCCAAGATCGCCATGCGGTCCGAAATCGACAGCGCCTCCTTCTGATCGTGCGTCACGTACACAGTTGTCAGGTTGAACTCCTTGCACACCCGCCGGATCTCCGCGCGCATTTCCAAGCGTAATTTCGCGTCGAGATTCGACAGCGGCTCGTCGAGTAACAAGCAACGCGGCCGGATGACCAATGCCCGCGCGAGCGCCACGCGTTGCTGTTGCCCGCCGGATAATTGATTCGGTTTCCGCGCCGCGTAACTACCCATGCGAACCGACTCCAGCGCTTCGCCCACGCGTTTCTTGATCTCAGCCCGCGGCACTTTCCGCTCCTCAAGACCAAACGCCACGTTTTCCGCCACACTCATGTGCGGCCAGAGCGCATAACTTTGAAACATCATCCCGGTGTTTCGTTTGTGCGGCTCCAGTCGCGTCACTTCCTCTTCGCCAAAAAGAATGCTGCCTTCGTCCGGAATATAAAAACCCGCGATGCAGCGCAGCAACGTCGTCTTCCCGCATCCGCTCGGCCCCAGCAGGAAAAACAATTCGCCCGGCCGGATGGTCAAATCGAGTCCGTGCAGCGCCACAGTGGCGCCAAAACGCTTGGTGAGATTCTGGATGCGAATCGAAATCATGCCGCGGACAAAGCCGGCGGAAGCAAGATTTCAGGGCCGGATGAGTCAAAGGAATTAACCCTGCGGCGCCCCATGAAGCTGTTGCGAAACAAACGCCGTCGTCGACAATCCAAGACGTCAACTTCTCATGCCCAAAGCCCTCCTTCGTCCCGCCCACGCCGATCTCGAAAACGTCCTCGTGTCTGAGACCGCCATCAAACGCCGTCTTAAAAAACTAGGCGCCGATATCAACGCGATTTATGGCGACGAGGAGATCACCGTCGTCGCCATCATCAATGGAGCGATCCTCTTCACCGCTGACCTTCTGCGCCAGATTTCCAACCCCGTGCGCCTGGATTGCATCCGCATTTCCAGCTACCGCAACGAGACGAAATCCCACGGGAAACCCAAACTTCTTCACAGCCTCTCGCTCGATCTAAGCAACCGCCACGTGCTCCTCATCGATGACATCCTCGACACCGGAAAAACGCTCTCCGTCGTCGTCGATATCATTAAAAAACTGAAACCCGCCAGCGTGCGCACCTGCGTGTTGCTCGACAAACGCGGCCGCCGCGAGGTCGAGTTCACCGCTGATCTCGTGGGCTTCGAAATTCCAGACAAATTTGTCGTCGGCTACGGCCTCGATTTCGCGGAGCGCTACCGAAATCTTCCCTGCATCGGCGTACTTAAACCTTCCCTACAAAATCCGCCCGAATGGGCGTGAGTTCCGCGCCTGGAATGCGGCGCCTCGGTGCCGCATTTGACGGGCCGCCTCTGCGGCTTGCGCCGCTTCCGATGATCACGCCCGCCGCATAAACGCGTCCACGGCGTCATCCAGCGAAAGCACTTTTCCCGCCCGAATCAGTTCTGCGTTAAAGCGCTGAAACGGCAGGATGTGAAACGCCGCCGTTTCCACTTCCCGCATAAATAACCGGGCCATCGGCCCCGCCGCCTCCAGATATCCGCTTTCGCGAAAACGCCGGAGCGTCGCGCCGACGTCATAGGCGACCGCCTGATGCTCCGCCCGCCATTCGCCGCCCGCGCGCGTCATCACCACGAACTGCGCCTGCGTCGTTCCGTCCAGCGGAAGACCGGTTGCCCCGCAGGTCACGATCCGGCGCCCGCCCCACAGCCGCACGCCCGCATAGTGATTATGCCCGCGCACGATCCATTTTTCCAATACACCGGGAAACATCGGCGCAAGTTCGGCCTCGTTCGTGTAGGGAAAAACCAGGTCGTTGTCGCTCCGCGCCGAGCCGTGGACGATCAGCAAATCCTCCGCTCCTTCGACGCGGACCACCGCCGGCAAAGCCGCGAGTTCCCTGCGATGACTATCGCCCAATTGCGCCGCGGCAAACTGCACGGGACCGAACTGCCGCGTGCTCCACTCCGGCTTCGCGCGCTCCGTCCCCAGGTCGGAGACGTAGCGCTCATGATTCCCGCGAAGCACCGGGCAACCCAACGCTTTCACCCGCTCCCAGCACGCCAGCGAATCCGACGAGCCGACCACCACGTCTCCCGCCACGACGATCTGATCGACGCTCAACGTCTCGATCCGCGCGAGCACCGCTTCCAACGCGGCCAGGTTTCCATGAATGTCAGCGATGATGGCGATCCGCATCACTTCACCAGTGCTGTTCGAAATCACCTCCGCAACGTACAAAAAAACCGGCGCGTCTCGCGCGCCGGTTTGTTAGCCTGAATTGCGACGGACGCTGCTACCGCCACCCGTAACCAGGACCTACATACACAACGCGGCCCGGTGCACGGCGGACCGGCGCGGGCGGATAAACGACCACGGTGCGCCGATGATCCGGATGACGCACGACGCCGCGATGAGGACTGACCACGACGATTGGTTGGCGGACAATCACGGGTGGACAAACCGCGACCCGCCGGCGCACCGGCGCGTAACGCGGCGGTGCGACCACCACGACCTGCGGTGCGGGCGCGCACACCGTTTGCCCGTATGAATATTCCCGGTACACCGGCTGTTCCGGGACCGGCGGCGCGTAGGATGGACTTTGCCGCGACGGCACCGTCACCGCGCTCCAAAGCGCGCCGGCTGCGGCCCCGATCGCCGCGCCTTCCAAGGGCTTGTCGTTATTGTCGCCGATGATCGCTCCCGCGATGCTGCCAACCAGGATGTTGCGGGCGGTTTGAGGTTGAAAAACTTGCGCGCCAGCCGAGGCAACCAGGCCGGTCACGCATGTGAGCGAAAGCAATAATGTTTTCATACGGGAGCTAAGACGCCGCGCGGATGAAAAGGTTAACGCCTGCGAACTTTTTCCAAAAATGAGGGAACCTGATAAACCGCACAGTGAACGGCGCGTCCCAATCTCAACGCCATTTCCGTCCAGTTCCCCCGCCTCGTTTTGCCACGCCGGGCTTCTTCGTCGATTTTGAGAGCTTCTTAAAATCCCCGGTTTTCAACGCGTTGATCTGATCGCGCAACAACGCCGCCCGCTCAAATTCCAGCCGGCCCGCGGCGAGCGCCATTTCATCTTCGAGTTCCGCGATGACCGCCGCGACTTCCTCCGCGCCGCCTTCAGCGACCGCCTGCGGCTCATCTTCCCGTCCGCTACCGTCGTAAACATGCAGGCTCGCTTGCGCGGAACGCTTCACACTTCGCGGCGTGATCCCGTGCTCTGTGTTGTACGCGATCTGCTTTTCGCGGCGATATGCGGTGATCTCCTGCGTACGCCGGATCGAATCAGTGATCTTGTCCGCGTAGAAAATGACCCGGCCGTTTTCGTGACGCGCCGCTCGTCCCGCCGTTTGCACGAGCGAGGTTTCGCTGCGAAGAAAACCTTCCTTGTCCGCGTCGAGGATCGCGACCAGCGCGACCTCGGGAAGATCAAGCCCTTCGCGCAGAAGATTGATGCCGATCAACACATCGAAATTCCCCAGCCGGAGATTGCGCAAAATCTCCACGCGCTCGATCGCGTCGATATCTGAATGAAGATATTCCACGCGAATCTTCGCTTCCCGCATAAACGCCGTGAGATCCTCCGACAGGCGCTTCGTCAGTGTCGTCACGAGCACACGTTCCCCTTTTTCAACCGCACGCCGCACCTCCGCGATCAGGTCCTCCACCTGCCCTTTCGTCGGACGCAGCGTGATCTCCGGATCGACGAGTCCCGTCGGCCGGATCAATTGCTCGGCAATGACTGTGGAGCGCTCCAATTCGTACTTCGATGGCGTCGCCGAAACGTAGAGCGTCTGCCCGGTCACGCTGAGAAATTCGTCGAAGGATTGCGGACGATTTTCCATCGCCGAGGGCAGCCGGAATCCGAAATCCACCAGCACCTGTTTGCGCGCCTTGTCGCCGTTAAACATCGCGCCGATCTGCGGCACCGTCGCGTGACTCTCGTCGATGAAGAGCATGAAATCCTTCTGGAAGAAATCGATCAGGCAAAACGGGCGCTCGCCGGGCCGTCGTCCTGACAGATGCATCGAGTAATTCTCGATGCCGTTGCAGAAGCCCATTTCCTGAAGCATCTCCAGATCGTAGTTCGTCCGCATGCGAATGCGCTGCGCCTCGAGATACTGTCCTTTCGCCTCGAAATAAGCCACGCGCTCATCGAGTTCGCGTTTGATGCCTCCGATCGCCCCGTCGAGTTTGTCCTTCGAAGTCACGTATTGATTCGCCGGGTACAAATCGAACTGATCCAGCGTCCGCAGCGTGCTCCCCGTGAGCGGATCGAACTCCGTCAGCGCGTCGATTTCGTCGCCAAAAAACTCCACCCGGAGCCCATGCTCCAAATACGCGGGCATGATGTCCACGACATCGCCGCGCACACGGAATCGCCCGCGCACCAGGTCGTAATCGTTTCGCTCGTAAAGATTCTCCACCAGCCGCTCCAGCAGCCGCGCGCGATCCATCGGCAGTCCGCGCCGCAGCGGAATGCGCATCGCCGTGAATTCCTCCGGCGAGCCCAGTCCGTAAATGCACGACACACTGGCCACGACGATCACGTCCCGCCGCGACACGAGAGCGCTCGAGGTCGAGATGCGCATCCGCTCGATCTCGTCGTTGATCGACGAGTCTTTCTCGATGTACGTGTCGCTCGATGCCACGTACGCCTCCGGCTGATAGTAGTCGTAGTAGGAAACAAAATACTCGACCGCGTTCTCGGGGAAAAAATTTTTGAATTCCGAGTACAGCTGCGCGGCCAGCGTTTTGTTGTGCGAGATGATCAACGTCGGCCGGTCGCAGCGAGCGATGAGATTGGCCATCGTGTACGTTTTCCCCGATCCGGTGACGCCGAGAAGCGTCTGGTGTCTATTACCCGCGTTGATCGACGCGGTCAGTTTCTCAATGGCCTGGGGCTGGTCGCCCATGGGCTGGTAGTCGGCGTGGAGCTTGAAAAGCATAGCAGTAAACGCGGAGACGCGGGTCGGCACCGTGACTATTTCCAGAGTCCGAGCAAATCGGAGACCGAAAGTTCGTCCAGGCGATGGACGACACGGTCCACCTTTCCCGCGAGCTCTCCCAACGGATGCGTCGTCGCGACGCCGATCACTTTCATCCCACCTGCGCGCGCAGCTTCGATACCCACCAGCGCGTCCTCGAACACCACGCACTCGTGCGGCGCGCGGCCGATCGTCTCTGCCGCTTTCAAAAACACGTCCGGATGCGGCTTTCCTTGCTTCACATTTTCCGCGGTGACGATTCCCGAAAACAGTCCGGTGAATCCCAATACGTCCAAGATCGTATCGATGTTTTCGCGATGCGTGGACGAACCCACGCAAAAAGGAATCCCCGCTTCGCGCAGACGCTCCAGGAAAACACCGACGCCGGGCAACGCCTCGATCCCGCGCTCGCGCACGATATCCCGGTAAAGCGCTTCCTTCCGCAGCGAAAGCCGGTGGATATCCGCCAACGCGTCCTCGTTCGCCCAGCCCAGCAAACCCGGAATGATGCGCTCGTTTTTCATCCCAAAACCACGTTTGAAGTGGTCCGCTGGCAATGTCCGCTTTTCCTCCGCAGCGAGACGCTCCCAACTTTCCTCGTGCTGCGCGGACGAATCGATGATGACTCCGTCCCAATCAAAAAGGACGCCCAGCTTGGCAATCGAAAGAGATGACATAGCCTTGCTCCAATGAAGCAGCCGCGCGATTCATGCGCGCTTTTTCTTGGACGTTTTCCGCCCTCACCACCTTGCCAAAAAATCCCTGATCGAGCCCGCCGCCGCTTCACGAAAAATCGCCCGCTCCCGCCTCTCTTCGCGTCATATTTTCATTTGACAGTGCCTCTCTCGAACGGTGTTTTCACCCCTTTTATGAAAGTTGTCTCCTCCATCAAATCCGCGAAGAAGCGTCACCCGGCGTGCCAAGTCGTCCGTCGCCGTGGCAAGATCTACGTGATCAACAAAATCGAACCCCGCTACAAAGCGCGCCAAGGTTGATTTCTTAACCTCCTTTTTATCAACGTGAAAGCCGAAGGCCATCCCACTCTCAATAACGTTTGCTTCCTCGACGTCGGTACGGGCAAACGCTTCCTCACCAAGTCCACCATGAAATCTGCCCGCAAGGAAAAGATCGATGGTGAAGACTACTTCGTCGTCGTTCGCGATGTGACCATGGATTCGCATCCCGCCTACACCGGCGAAAAGCGCATCGTGGACACCGCCGGCCGCGTCGAGAAGTTCACCACCAAGTTCAAGCGCGGTGGCGGCAAAGCTGCGAAATAAGCGTCAGCCCGCATCCCTTTTAAAACCCTCCCCGCAACGGGAGGGTTTTTTTTCGCCCAGACGCATCCGCCTTGCGGTCTTCGCGCAACACGCTGTTGCCAATCCGCCCACCGGTCCACACGCCTTACCGCTCTCTTTTCAACCGTGCCAGCCGCCGCTCCCGATCCCGTCGCTGTCAACTCGATGTTCGCCCGCATCGCTCGTCGTTATGACGTGGCCAACCATCTCCTCAGCGGATGCATGGATTTCGGCTGGCGTCGCAAGCTGGTCGCGGCCGTGAAACGCGCCAGCGCATCCGACGTTCTCGATCTCGCCACGGGCAGTGGCGACGTCGCTTTCGCACTCAGCGACCAACTTCCGAAGACGGTCACCATCACCGGCGTCGACTTTTGCCAGCCGATGCTCGACGAGGCCGAAATCAAAAAAGGCCAGGGTCACGACAACGTCTCCTTCCGCCAAGCGGACGCTCTCGACCTGCCCTTCGCGGAAAATTCGTTCGATGCCGTGACGATCTCATTTGGCCTGCGCAACATGGCCGACCGCCACAAAGCGCTCACCGAAATGCTCCGCGTCCTCCGCCCCGGCGGTCGGCTTTTCGTGTTGGAATTCTCGCAACCCGCCGGGTGGTTTCGCCCGCTCTATTTTTTCTATCTCCGGCGGATGCTTCCACTGATCGCAGGCGGCATCACCGGTGATCGCGCCGCCTACGTGTATCTCAACGAAACGATTGAACAATTCCCCGGGCGCGCGGCGCTCACCGCGGAAATTCGCGCCGCCGGCTTCACCGCCATCAAAGCGCGCGGGCTCACACTCGGCACCGTCGCGCTTCACGAAGCCGTCAAACAGGCGCGGTGAGTTTCGCCACCAAGGGCGTTTCCCATTTGGTCGGCTCCGTCCAGCAAGCTTCAAAGCCCGTCACGTCCAAACGGATACGCGGCGGCTGCCCCGTCCATTTGGCGTCCACGTTCACGAACCAACGCCCGTCGCGACGGCTGAGAATCACGCTCACCGGTCCCCACGCAGTTGCCGTGGGTCCGTAAGAGAACCGGTCACTGGCTTCGAACCACGCCGCCGGAATGCCCGCGCCAATTACCAAGTGGTCCGACTCCTCACGCACGAACAGGGCGCGCATCATTAAAATCCATTCGGCGGCCGCCCACGCGTGCTGGCCGTCGCCCATGCAACCACCGCCCGTGCGCGGATGAATCGCCTCCGGCCAATGACCGGTCGGAGACGCGAGCCGCGCCACCGATTGGATGAGCCCGAGATAACGGTCGTCGCCGTGCCGAAGAAACGTCTGCGCGAGCGCGAGCGTGAGATACGCATTCACACCGGAATGAATGATGTCCTGAAAAAATCCACCGTCGTGCCGGCAGTTTTCCCAAATCCAATTCGCCGTCATGAGAAACCGCTTTCCACCGACTTCATCCAGGTGAAGCGGATAGTCGGCCACCATCGAACCGATCGCGCCGGCATCCATGCGACGATACGGCGAGGCCGGCATGCCGCTTTCCGCAACCGTCTTGGGCAACGCTCCGAGACTGGCGCCGACATCGCTCCAAAACGCTCCCGCTTCCCGCGCATGATGCGCGGCGCGCGCCGTGTCTCCACGGCGCTCATACATTGCCGCCATGGCCTTGAGACCCGCGATGCCCCAAAAATCGTCCCAGTAGTAATAATCGTTTGGCCCAAAATGCTCCGCGCTGAATCCCGGCGGAAGCAGGCCGGTGTGGCGGCCGCCTTTCGATTTTGCGCGCTTGTGCGGGATCCAGTTCGCTCCGCGTTCAAACGCCTTCATCAAACCCGCCGGTAGCAAGGTGCCCGTCGCCCGCTCAAGTCGATCCGCGATCCACAACACCTGGCCGTTCGCGTCCCACTCGCCTTCTTGCGAGTGGAAATAACCGTCGCCGCGCTGACGCTCGGGAAATTTTTCCAACGCCCGTCCCGCACGCCCGTGAAGGTTGACGGCAATCAAGGCGTTCATGATCAGACAAGCGTCGCGAAACCAAAACCGGCGGTACGTGTAAGGGCCCGGATAAATCTCGCCGGGCGATAAGAGCACGAGCGTCCGCAAAGCGGACTCGTGCAGAAAAACCCAGTCGGGTTGCGGCGCGTCGAGCACCGAGGTCCCCGCCAGGGTGTCGTCCCAGGAAAGCGTGACCGGCGGACGTAATTTCTCGGCCGCCACTGGCATCGTCGCCTCCACCGTGCGTGGCGTGTGCGCGGATACCGGATACACCAGACCCGCCGTCGTGAGGCCGGCGTCGCACTTCATGTGATCCACTTTGTCCGTCTCTTCCTCCGATTCCTCCAACAACCGCCAAGGGAGATCGCCCTTTTTGAAATTCGAAAACACCCAGTGGGCCGGTGCCTCCCGCAGAGCGATCGGTGGCGCCGTGCCGATGCTGAGCTGGCCATCCGCCGTGCGGTGAATCTCATCGATGAAGCTGATGCCCTCGGGATTGACCGGACGCACCGCGAGCACGAGACGTCCGCTTTGATCGGCGTGGACTTTCGCCTCCATCTTCAGTTGAGGCATTCCCGCCGCGCCCGCCTCGACCCACACTCGCGTGGTCAAATCGATCGCTCCGCGCTGGGTCCGCGTGACCACTTCAAGACCACGATCAAAGGCGAGTCGTTGGTGACCGGTCTTCATTCTCGATGGATAAAACGGCTCTCCGTCATCGGGCAGGAACCACCAGTCCAGCGACCAGCGATCTTCACGTGGCGTGATCATTCCGCGCGGATCCACAATCGGAAATGTATCCATGCCGGGAACACCGACCGCGCTCCAATTGCGATGGGTCAGGTTAACGTGACTAAAGGAAAACGCGCGCGGCAAAAACGAGTCGTCGCCCGGATCGAACTGGCGCGCCACCCAGTAGGGCCATACCCAATCCAGATTGTTCTGGATGACCTTGGTGTTGATCAAACCGCGCGCGTGAAACACCACGCCTGCCCGGATCAGCTCGATCGGCTCCTGTACTTCCGATGGCTGCGAAAATTGCCGGAGCCGCGCGAGAAATTCGAAGGGGTCGATAAACCCGCGCGAACGGGCGGCGCGTCGAAGAAGATATCGCCAGGGGAGCCAGGATTTCATGGTAGAAAAGAAGATCAATCAGGGCAAGCCATCCGCCTCGCGCGCGAACCGGACGCCGGCAAAGAACGAGAAACGACGGCCACCTCCACGATGGCCGTCGGCAAAAATTTCCGCGCTAAAACGCGCGCCCGCTCAGCTTCGTATTTTCGCGGCCAGATCCGCCGAGGCCGCCGTCATACGTTGCCACGCGGTGTCCAACTCCGACTTCACCGAGTTCCAAGTCTCCTCTGTCGCGTTGTCGAGCGCGTCGATTTTCT
>Ga0164241_10000867_pt1 | contig 43771 bp, 36 predicted proteins | sample OricomyardsoilBY_FD_108780 | JGI IMG/M metagenome (GOLD analysis project Ga0164241, IMG submission 108780) | Backyard soil microbial communities from Emeryville, California, USA - Original compost - Back yard soil (BY) | ecosystem: Environmental > Terrestrial > Soil > Unclassified | place: USA... | reverse complement strand
TGGTGCTGCGCGGCATCGACATCGAAGGCTGCGGCGCGGTGGCCGACCGGCTACGCGAGCGCATCGCCGCGCTGAAGATTCAGACCGATCGCGGTCCGCTCAGTATCACGGTCAGCGCCGGCTGCTCTTCGCTGGCCACCAACGTCGAAAAGACGCCCGAAGGCATGATCGCCGTCGCGGATCGGCGCCTGTACGGCGCCAAGCACGCCGGCCGCAATCGCGTGAAGGCCAGCGACTGACTCGGGCCGGGCCGCGCCCTTGACTCCCCGCGCAGCTAAGGGGAAGAGGCGCTGTGGAAGAGCCGCTCGCGCCGCCCGGCAACGCGCTCCGGCCGCGCTCGCTCGCCTACGCTGCGCTCGGCCTCTGCGCGCTGGTCGTCTCGATGGCCAGCGACGGCCACTCGAGCCTCGGCATGCCGATCGGCCTCTTGGCCTTGGCCGTGGCCAGCTTCGGCGTGCTCGACTTTGCCGGCTGCTTCGACGACGCGGGCCCGCCCGACCCGCGGCTCGGTGAATGGACGCTGCGACGACTGGGCAGCAAGTTGCTGGCGCTGCTGCTGGCTTCGGTCTCATGGGTGGCCACCCTGCGGCTCGCGGTGGCGGGGCCGGAATGGCTGCCGAGCTGGGCGGGCTCGCTGCTCATCACGGCCAGCTCGCTGGGCGGCGTGGTCGCGGTGGGGCGCTTGTTTGCCGCCCTTTGCCCCGCGGGGCCCAAGCTGTGGGGGCGCCCCGGCTTCTGGCTCGTGCTGCTGGGGGTTGGCCTGTACGTACCGCTGCTGGGCTCCTACTCACTGCTCGACCCGTGGGAGACGCACTACGGAGAAGTTTCGCGCGAAATGCTCGCGCGCAACGACTGGATCTCTTTGTGGTGGGCGCAAGAAGGCTGGTTCTGGTCGAAGCCGGTCCTGGACTTTTGGCTGCAAGGCTTGTTCTTCGCGCTGTTGGGCGTGAACTTTCGGCCCGATGAGCTGCTCGGCGCAGCCGCGCGCCAGGGTTTGCCGCAGCCAGAGTGGGCCGCGCGCATGCCGGTCGTGCTGCTCGCGCTGGTAGCGGTCTACACCCTCTATCGCTTCGTGGCGGCGGCGGCCGGCAAGCGGCCCGGCTTTCTGGCGGGGCTCGTGCTGTTGTGCGCGCCGTACTGGTCGCTCTTGGCCCACCAGAGCATGACCGACATGCCCTACGTGGCGCCGCTCACGGCGGCCTTGTCGCTGTTCGGTCTCGGCCTGCTGGCAGATGCCGAAGCGGAGGCGCCGTCGTTCACGCTCGCGCTGCGCGGCCGCCGGCTGAGGCTCTCGGCCGCTCACGGGCTGTTCTTCGTGGTGATCGCGAGCGCGCTGCCACAGCTGACTTACCTGGCTTCGCGCAACCTCACCCTGCAGGTGGCGGCGCCTCCCTACGGCTTTCGCTGGCATTGGGACGAGCTCTTCTCGGGCTCGGGGCTGGGCAATTGCGGACTGCCCGGCAACGAGGCCTGCCGCATGGTCGTGCCCGTCAACACCATGTTTCAGCCGCTGCTGGGCGCGTTGATCTTCGGCGCGGCGCTTTCGTACTTCGTGTGGCTGAACCGCGGGGAGCGACGCAGCAAGCGGCTCTACTACATCGCGGCCTGGTACTTCGTGGCGCTGGCGGCGCTGGCCAAGGGCGCGCCCGGGTTGGTGCTACCCGTCGTGATCGCGGGCGCGGTGCTGGCCGCCCGCCGGCAGTGGTCGGAGCTGACTCGGATCGAGCTGGCCAGCTTTGGCCTCGTGCTCGCCGCCGTCTGCTTGCCTTGGTACGTGCAAGCGTACATGCGCCACGGTGACCAATTCACCGATCGGCTGCTGATTCACGACATGTACAAGCGAGCGTTCGTGCACGTGCACGACACCAACGCCGGCCGCGACACGTCGCTCGGCTACTACCTGTGGCAACTGGGCTACGGGCTGTTCCCGTGGACGGGCCTCGCGCCGCTCGGGCTCGGCATGGCGCTCGCTCGTGGCGGCGAAGAAGAACGAGACCGTGGGCAGCGCGAGCTGGCGCTCTTGGTGGTGCTGTGGCTCACGGTGGCGTTCGCGCTGTTCACGCTCTCGCTCACCAAGTTTCATCACTATGCCCTGCCCTGCGCTCCGCCGCTCGCCGTGGGCGTTGCCCTGCTGCTCGAGCGCGCGCTGGGCCGCCATCAACTGCCCGCCGGCTGGCGGCGCGTGCGCTACCTGGCGCTGCTGGCGGTGGCGGCGTGGCTCCTGGTGTTTGGCGCCATGCGCTTTCGGGACGGGAGCTGGCTGGGTCACGCGCTCAACGGCCAGCCGTCGCCAGCCCGAGCGGCCTGGCAAGGGGCCACGGCCATCGGGCTGGGGCTGCTCATCGCTGTTCTGGCTGAGCTCCGCCTGGGTCGCGAGCAACCAGCGCCGCGCCGCGACAGCGCGCTGCCGAGCTTGGCGGTGCTGTCGGGGCTGCTCACGCTGCTCGTGGCGCGCGACCTTTCGACCAGCATCGCGGGGGACGTACCCGGTTCGGCCCGGCTGCTGCACCTCGTCACCTACAACTACAAGCGCTCGTGGCCCGAGACGCTCGATTTCGAAGCGGCTCAGCTCGCCTTCGGGGTGGCGGCCACGCTCTGCCTGGCGCTGTGGCTGGTGCCGCGGCTGCGAGGGACGGGCGCCGCGCTCCTCGCCGCGGTCGGGGTTTGGTTCTGCGCCTTCACCCTGTGGACTTACTTGCCGGCGTTGGCCCCGCACTTCGGCCAGCGCGAGCTGCTGCTCACCTACTACCGGCAGCGCCGCGGCCCCGAAGAGCCGATCGTGGCCTACCAGATGAACTGGAAGGGCGAGAATTTTTACACCGGCAATCGCTTGCCCGCGTTCGTGTCGACAGGCACCAAATTCAAGAAGTGGCTCAAAGCACAGCGCAAATCGGGCGCTCAGGTGATCTACTTTTTGACCGAGCACGGCCGCCTGAGCACGCTGAAGAGCGAGCTGGGTGAAGGCTTTCGCGTGCGCGCTCTGACCGACAGAACCCTCAACGACAAATTCACCCTCGTGCGCGCGACCCTGACGACCGAGCCCCCGGACCCCAGCACACCCGCCGCAAACTAGCGCGAGGAACGTTGCTGGGTGTGCGCGAATCGAGCGGGTTCTAGAGGTTGCCGGCGCCTTCGTAGTCGACCATACGCACGCCGCGGCGAGCTTTGTCGGCTTCGGTGGCGGCGCGCACGCTCTCGTACAATTTGACCACGTCGGTCTTGATGTTCAAGACGTTGAGCTCAGGCGTCGTTTTGTCGAAGGTCTTGAGCAGCAAGTTGCCGGTGCCCATGATGCGCTGGCCGAAGGGGCGCTCGACCGTATAGTCGGCGACGCGATACAGATCGATTTGCTCGAGCTTCTTCGAAAGTACGCCCGACTCGACCACGATGCGACGGCTGGTGATGCGGTACGTCTTGCCCATCGTCTGGAACCACCGCACGAGCAGCCACAACCCCAACGTGAAGATGGCCACCAGGAGCGTGCTGAAGCTGGGTACCAGGGCGGCGCGGCCTTCGAAGAGCACCTCTTCGCCATCGTGAGACGCGAGCGTCACGCTTGCCATGTCACGATCGAGTAGCACGACTTGAGCAGGTTGGGTGTACCGGCTACGATCTTGCACCATGCCCAGCCGGCCCGAAGTGCGCGTTGCCCTGTTTGGCATGAAGGGCGCGGGCAAAACGACCTTGCTCGCCAGCTACTTCGGCAATCAGCAGCGTAACGCGTTCGAAGAGCGCCACGGCTACCGCTTGGAGGCCGCCGATGCTGCGCAAAGTAGCGTCCTTTTGTCACGCTACTACCGGCTCGAAGGCGGAGATTTTCCCGTCGGCACCGACGGCTTCGACACGCTGCGCTTCGGGCTGAAGGTGCACGAGCTACCCACGCCCAGCCTGGACGTCGTTTGGTACGACTACCCGGGCGGTTGGTGGGAGACCGCGCCCAGCGACGAAGCGGAGCGCGACGCTCGCCGCAAGGCGCTCGAGCTGCTGCTCGACAGTCACGCCGCCATTCTGCTCATCGACTCCCAGCGCTACCTGGCCGAGGGCATGACCTACGCGCGCAGCGTGCTCGATCAGTTCCGGGCCGAGATCCGCCGCATCGTCAACGAGCTCTCGGCCTTGGGCAAGGCGCCAGAGTTTCCCGAGCAGTGGCTGATCGCCTTTTCCAAGGCCGACTTGTTGCCCGAGCGCACCACCGCCCTCACCCTGGCCCAAGAGCTGCGCGAAGGCGCGGCCGATCAGCTGCTGGGCGTGCAGAAAGCGGTGGGCGGCAGCAGCAGCTTCGGCACCGAGTTCTTGCTGCTCAGCGCCGTGCGCGGCGACGGCCGGCGCGTGCTGGACGCGCACCAGAGCCTGGGTCTGACTACGATCGCGCCGCTGGTGCTGCTCGGCGCGCTCTCGCGCGTGGCGGAAAAGACGGGACGCGGGCGCGTGTGGGGCACGCTGGCCACCGCGCTCGACGTGATGCGCGGCTTGACCGAGGTCGTCGACAAGCTCGACGACTTTTTGCCAGGCAAGTATCGAGTGCTCACCGTGCTGATCAAGGCCCTGCGCACCAAAGAGGGCCTCAGCGTCAGCGCCGAAAAGCTGCGCCAACGCCAGAAATCCGCGGCCCATCGCGGTAAGGCGCTGGACGCCGCCGCCTACGCGCTGAGGGCCGAGCTGGCCAGCCCCGACACCGAGCGCGCCTATTTCAAGACCAGGCTGACCGATGGCTGAGACCCTCACCTTGCGTCTTTGCGACGTGCTCTACCGCACGCGCGGCCACGACTGGGACTACGCCTTCTTGCTGCAACCTGCGCCCCTCTTGGGCGAGGGCTGGTACGCGCTTCACCGGCGCATCTTCGCCAACGTCGAGCCGAGCGAGACACCGGTGCTGCTGCGCGGGGCGCTGGCCATCGGCGCCGGGCAGCCGTTCTTCGCCAGCGCGTTCACCGACGCTCGGCGCCGCGACTGTCAGCATCGACCGCTCGCTCACTACATCGTCTGGTTCGGCCGAGCCGCCGAGAGCGCCCCCGGCGTGAGCTTCGGCGAAGGCTTGGTACAGGCGCTGGGTGCCGCGCTCGACAGCGCCTTCGACCTCGTGCCCGACGGGCTCGAGCGGGGCCCGGGCCAGCCGCTCGACGCGCTATTGCGCGCGCGCTTTCAGGCCGCGCTCAGCGAAACCGAGGTAACGGTGCCGTGCACGGCTTCGCGCAGGCTACGCTGGCTGGGCACCGTCGCGCCCTGACCTCAGTCGTCGTTCGCCTTCAGAACGGCCTCGAAATCGCGATCCATCACCGTTTTTCGGCCGGCCGTGCCCGCGTGGCGAATGGCCTTGTCGCACAGCTCGCGGAGGTGCGCGCTCAGCACCTCCATCGCGGTGTCGGACGTGCTCATGCTCGAGCGCGCCTTGATGTAAGCCTTCAGCTTCGACACGACGATCAGGATGTCCTTCGGCAAGCCGTCGTCGGAGAGGCCCACGATGCGCCGCGATTTGTCCGCTTCCTCCGACATTTCGGTCGCTCTCTCTTCCTCTTCTGCGAGCTCGGCCAAATACTGTTCGCGCGTGGGCGCCTTCACCGGCTCGGCCCAAGCGTCGCGGTGGCGCATCATCGGCACGTGCGCGTCCCAACACGACACGGAGCAAAAGAATAGACCCGTGCGCTTGCGGTTACAGGTCGAAACACTGCAACGATAGTAGTCGGCAGAGAACGCAATCGGCCGCTTGCACTCACTGCACAGCTTGAACTGTTGGGGCGACTCAGCGCTCACGTGGCTAACCTGCCGGCGAGCTTGCCCGAAAGTCCGGTGCTCGAAAAGCACCATCCCGGCCGAGCCCGCCAGGCTGGTAGCGGCCGCGGCTGCTCCCGGCCCCGCCCGCCTCACGGGCGATAGTGCGATTCCAGGGCGTCGAGCAGCCCCTCGACCGTGTACACCGACGCCTGCACGGTCGGCTGGAGCCCAGCCCCGAGCAGCGCCTTGCTCGTGACGGGGCCAATGCTGCACGAGGCGACGCGCGACAGCAGCTCCTGCGCGCGCGGCCCGAGCGCCTCCAGCGTGGAGGTGACGGTGGAGCTCGAGGTGAACAGAACGGCGTCGACGCTGCCGGCTTCGATGCGCGCGGCCAGCTCCGCGCCCGAGCTTTGGAGCGGCTTGGTCTCGTACGCCACGACCACGTCGACCTCGCTGCCCCGGGCCCGCAAGGCGTCGGGTAAGGCGTCGCGCGCGGCCAGCGCGCGCAAGAGCAGCACGCGGCGCGGCGCGCCCTCGGCCAGCACCGCGGCCGCCAAGCCTTCGCCCACGAACTCTTGCGCCACCGCGTCGGCCCTGATGCCGAGCCGCAGCAAAGCTTCGGCCGTCTTGGGCCCCACGACTCCGACCTTGGCGGAGCCGAACGCGCGCGCGTCGGCGCCCACGCGCAGCAGCTCGAGGCGCAGCTGCTCGACCGCGTTGGCGCTCGTGAACAGCACCCAATCGTAGGCCGACATTTCGCCGACCGCGCGGCTGAGGCGCGCGCCATCGGCCGGCGCCGCGATCTCGATCATCGGCAAAATCACCGGCGTCGCGCCGCGCTCTCGCAGCGTGGCGGCGGTGTCGCGCGCCTGCTCGACCGCCCGCGGAATCACCACGTTTTTGCCGGAGAGCGGGCGCGAATCGTACCAACTCAGCTTCTCGCGCAGCGTCACGACCTCACCCACCACGATGACGGACGGATTCTTGAGCCCGGCCGCGGCCGCGGCGTCGGCGATCGTCGCGAGCGAGGCGGTCACGACGCGCTGCTCGGGGCGGGCCCCCCAATGAATCACGGCGGCGGGGGTGCTCGGAGAGCGCCCGCCATCGATGATGGCCTGCGTGATCTCGCGGATGCGCCGCATGCCCATGAGCACGCAGATCGTGTCGGTGGCGGTGGCCAGCTTCTTCCACGACTCCGGCGACCATTCTTTGCCCGCGCGATCGCTGCCGGTGATGAACGTCACGCTCGCCGACACTTCGCGGTGGGTGAGCGAGATGCCGGCGTAGGCGCTGGCGGCGACGGGCGACGACACCCCCGGCACGATCTCGAACCTGATGCCCGCGTCGGCCAGGGCAAGCGCCTCCTCGGCTCCGCGCGCGAACATCAACGGATCGCCGCCCTTGAGCCGCACCACACGCTTGCCCTCACGGGCCAGCTCGATCATCTGCTGAATGATCGCCGCTTGGGCCGCGCTGTCTTCGCCGTAGCGTTTGCCCACGTTGCGCTGCTCGGCCTGAGCGCAATGCTCGAGCAGCGCAGGGTGAGCGAGCGCGTCGTAGAGCACCACGTCGGCCCGCGACAGCATCGCCTGCCCGCGGACGGTGATCAGGCCTGGCTCGCCGGCGCCGGCCCCCACGAGCCAAACTTTTCCTGGTGCCTTCGGCATCACCCTCGACTCTTACGACGAAAGCCCGACGAAAAGGGGCCGTGGCGGCGTGCCCCCGAGCCACGCCCGAACCAGCGTCAGAGGAAACAATGTAAATATTTGAAATATCTCACTATTCACCAGAACTATTGACCGCCTGTCCGAACAGCCGATGATTGTCCCACCTTGTACGCGCGTGTGACCTCTTCGGTGACAGGGTAGGACTTTTCATGCAGCTCGAAGTCGGCAGCAGCGCACCGAGTGACCGGTGGTTCGTGACTAACGGTGTCGTAGCCGTCGGGCCCGTGACGTTCGAGCTCGTGCTGCGCGGCGTCGCGACCGGTCGGATCTCCACGTCGTCGTTCGTGCGCCACGAATCGTGGCAGGTGTGGCGCCGCCTGGACGAGATGGAATCGCTCAGCGCCGTCCACCGGCGTAAGACGATCGAAGATTTGGCCCAGGCCAGCGCGGGCGTGGAAGAGCGCGCGCGCAGCGTCCTCAGCCAGCCGCCTCCACCGCCCAGCGGCGAAGAGCTCTCGTCGCGGCCCGTCAATCTGGAGCCGGCGCAGCGCAAGAGCTTCCGCCCGGTCTCGGTCGATCCGGTGGGCGTGCTCTCCAACGCGGGTGAGCTGCAAGACGCGCTGCTGCTCACCGTGTCGACGGCGGTGGCCGCGGCCGCCGCCGACGTAGGGCTCGTGCACCGCGTGCGCGGCGATCTGGACGCGGCCGTCACGGTAGGCGGGCACGGCCCCGGCACCGAGCTGTTGCTCGGAGAGCGCCTCCCCCCCGAAGATCCGACGCTGGCGGCGGCGCGCAGCGGACGCACCGTGCTGAGCGAGCCCGTCCCCGGCGATGCCGGCCGCTACATGATTGGCCGCATCGAGCGCTGCCTGCCCGATCCGGCCAGCGTCGCCATGGTCCCGCTGCTGCTGTACGGAGAGCTGGTGGCCATCTTCGAAATAGGCCGCCGCAGCCGCCCGCTGCGCGCCCACGAGGTTGCTCGAATCGAGAACGTCGTCGAGGCCCTGGCCGAGCGCACCGTCGTGATGGGCTGGCTGGACTAGCGTCACCGCGCGCTGGCGAACCTCGGGCAAGCGCGCGCATAATCGCGCCGGATGGGCCGCACCACTTCCGCTTTCGAGCGAAGGTTTCACGCATGGTTGGCGCTCCTGGTGGCGTTGGCCATGTTGGCCGTCCTGCCCGCGAGCACAGGCGAATGGATTTTGGACGACGCGCCGCTCATCGCGCGCAACCTGCGGGTCCACGCCTTGAACGTAGAAAACCTGAGGTTCCTGCTCAGCCACGACATGTGGAATCTGGATGCCTCGGAGGCGCAAACGGCGCAGCCGCTCAGCTACTATCGACCGCTCGTGATGTGGAGCTACGCGCTCGACTGGTGGTGGGGTAACGGCCGCAGCACCGCATTCCACGTCACCAACCTGCTGCTACATGCGCTCACGGTATTGCTGGCCGGAAGAGCGGTGCTGCGCTGGAGCGGCAGCGTGGTCGGAGCCTTGCTTGCGGCCGCGTTCTTCGGACTCCACCCCGCGCGCGCCGAGTCCGTAGCGTGGATCAGCGGCCGCCCGGACGTGTTCGCGACGTTGGGCCTCTTGCTCAGCTTGGAAGGCTTGGCTTGCTTCACGGCCCCGCGGCGTGGGCTGGGGGCCACGGTGTTCGTCGCCGGCGGGGTCGTCGCCTTCGCTTCGAAGGAGACGGCTTTGCTTTGGCCCCTGCTGGTGGCGATCGAGTTGCTCAGCGCCAGGCGTGCCCGGAGCTGGTACGTGACCTTGGCTACCTGGCCGTTCGCGGTCACGGTCGTCGCCGCCGCGGGCTACGCGCTGGCAAGGCATCTTTGGCTGCCGATGCGCCCGCTCGCGGTCACGGGCCTGGACCCGATCACGCACGCTGGCTTCGTCGTCGAGACGTTGGGGCGCGCGACGATGTTCCTGCTCGCGCCGTTCGACCTTTCGCTATTCGGCCCGCTGCTCACGGAGCGAGGCGGCAAGGTTGCGCCCGACCCACGCTACGTGCTGCTCGGGGCGGTGGCCTTGCTGGCCCTGCTCACGGCCCTGGTCAGGCTTCGAAGGAGCGAGCCGCGGGCGTTCTGGGCGTTGATAGCGCTGCTGATCTCGGCGCTACCAACCCTCAACCTGGTTTGGATTGGCGGCATCGGCCTCACTTCGGCGCGCTTCTTCTATTTGCCGTCGCTGCTGCTCGCTTGGCTCGCCGTGGAAGCAGGAAAAGGCAGCTTCAGAGCGGTGCCGGCGCGCTTGGCCCCCGTCATTCTCGGTGCGCTGGCGCTGACCTTGGCCTTTCTGCTGGCGCTCCAGTCCAGCGTCTTCCGGTCGCCCGAGCTATTCTGGTCCGCAGAGCTGCGCAGTCGCCCAGACGCTCTGGAGCCCGTCGACCACTTCGCGAAACGAGAGTGGGCGCGAGGCGAGAACGAGCGAGCGCTGGCGCGTAGCATGTGCGAATACCGGCTCGCCGCGGAACGCTTCAGCTTTCGAGGCGCCGGCGGAGACGTGATCTTGCACACGCTGGGGTCGTGGGCGGCCGTGTTGCCCGACGCGCAGCGCGCGCATCTGCAGGCCATTGCCGACTTCTTCGCCGCCGTCCGCGAGCCGAGCGGCACGGCCAGACTGAACCTCGAGCTTTCGGTCGAGGTTCCTTCCCGCAGCAAGGTCCGGCGCGAGCTTTGGCGCAAGAGCGCCGAAGGGCGGACGCAAGAAGCCGAGGTGCGCGTGCGCCTGGGGCAGCCGGAGCGGGCGCTAGAGCTGGTGCGAGCCGCGCGCGCCGGCTGCCCCCGCTGCGATGACCTGCTCGATAGGCAAGCTCGCGTCGCGTACCGCGCCTTCGACCCTGACCTTGCGGAAGCACTCGCAGCGCGAGCGCTCGACGAGCACTGGGGCCCCTTCACGACGCGCGCGCTGTTGGGGCGCCTCCGCGCGCTGAACGAGCTGATCGAACGAGCGGAAGGGCCCCAGCTCCAACAGCTACGTCTGCAGCGCTTGACCGAGCTGGGGCTGCACGGCCAAGCGCTGGAGCTGCTACGGGGGCTGGAGGCGCCGCCACGGCCCGACCACGAGATGGAGCTTGAGCGTTTGCTCTTGAAGTACGCAGCCCTGGCCGGTGACCGAGCGCTCGCCGAGCAACTTGCCGCGCGCCTTCAAGTGCCGCTGCCGCAAGTGGCCGTGTCGCTCTCCATTCCCGAAACGAAGCGCTACCTCGGGCAATTCAGGGAAGGCTGCGCTTTTCCGGAGGAGCTGTTGTGAGCGTAACGCCGTCGCTCAGACGCTCGGACTCAACCCACGAGAGGGGCAAAGCCGCCGAAGATCATGCGCTGGCCGTCGAAAGGCCACTCTTTGGGATCTTGCAACAGGCGCGGATCCTTCATCACCTTTTCCATGATCTGATCGCGCTGTTGTCGCGATTCGTACACGACCCAGCTGAACACGACGACCTCGTCGTCTTTCAGGTTCACGGCTTGCGGGAAGGACGTAACCTTGCCGGGCTTCACGTCGTCCGCCACCCACTCTTTGTAGTCGAGCGCGCCGTACTCTTTCCAAATCTTCTCGGACAAGATCGCCCACTCACGGTAGCGCGAGAGCTCGGCTTTCCGAACCGGCACCACGAATCCATCTACGTATGCCATGAGGCCTCCTTTACGTAGAACGTGTGGTCTTCGGCATCCCTCGCGCCAACCCCCTCTGGTAGAGGCGATTGGCCGCGAGGCAAGTTGGCCGCTGACGGCTACTTGTTGACGACGGCTTTGAATTCGTCGACGCCCAGGTTGCCACCCGCGCCGCCCGACCAAATTTCGAAGCCGGCGAACACGTCCGTCAGATACATGTTGGACGAGATGCCGTAGGTCGCCGCGGCCGTGAAGAACGCCTTGAGGTCGACGTCCTTGAACGTCTGGGCGCGGCTGTCGTTGTCTTCGGTCGGGTTGACGAACGAGACGACGGGGGCGTTGTTCGGTCCGGCAGGGCCGTCGCCGCGGGGGCCGACCCAAACGTTCCAGGGCTGGCCGGCGACCATCACGTTCGTGGCCTGCACGCTGCCGATCGGCTGCTTGCCGCCCGGATCGCGCAGCCAAACCATCACGAAGCCGTCGATGCCGTCCTTGTATTCAGCGGAGGGCGGGCTCTTGGCGAACCAGATGTCGTAGGCGGCGTTGAAGGAGCTGGTCGTGCCGCTGTAGCGGAACGTCGAGGGCAAGGTGGTGATGGCCGAGATCTGAATCGGCAGGTTGTCGGTCGTCTTCGTGCTGTAGACGCCGTTGGCGGTGTTGCCGTTGTTGCCGATGTAGATAGAGGGGAAAGACGCCGGCGCGCTCGCCCCGTTGCCGCTGCCGCTCGTGATCTTGAAGCTGTTGTTGACGTAGCTCAGGATCAGATCGGTGCCCGTGGGGTTGCCCCAGTTGTTGTTCTGGATGATGTAGTTTTCGCCGCCTACGGTCACCTTGGCGCGCGCAAAGTCGCCGTCGGGGCTCTTGTCGGCGATGCCCACGGTGCCCTTTTGATCGCTGGCCACGGCCGGACCATCGGGCGCGTCCTCGGCGGTGGTGCCGTAGGTGAAGCCGTTGACGCAGAAGTCGTAGGGCGTGGCCGTCAGCTTGCCGGGCACGCTGAACACCACCGCCGAAATCGGCTGCTTGGCGTAGGGAGTGCCCTTGAGCGCCGCCGTCGTCTCCCAGCACTTGGGGGTGAAGCTGCTGTAGGGCACGAACATCTTGCCCTGCACTTCGGTCAAAGTGGCGCACCAGCGGTCGGCCTCGCCCGCCGCGCCCGTCTTGTGGCCGTTGGGGCCTTGGATCTGCACACGCAGCGTGAACGCGGTGTCGGTGCCGCGCTTGACGAAGTTCACGGCGATGCCCTCAGCCGTGGGCGTGACCGCGGGCGGTCCGGCCGCGTTCGGATCGGCGGCCTTGTAGACGCAGCTGGCGGGTGGCGTTTCGCCCACGTTGAAGCCCAAGAGCGCGACGCTCTGATACATGGGCTCGGCGCCAACGGAGCCGCTGATGCAGAACGGATCCGCCGGGGGCTTGGCCGTGAAATCCATCGGCGTGACGGTCGTCACGCCCAGGTCTCCCTTGCCGGTCCACGCGCAGCCGTGCCAGTCCTTCTCGGTCCAGTAGCCTGCGGGGCCCGAGCCGGGCGGGACCGTCGTGGTGCCGCCAGTGTTCGACGCGCCGGCGGTGGTTCCGCTGCCGGCCATGCTACCGGCGCCGCCGGTGCCGACGTCAGCGCCGCCGTTGGGGTTACCGGTCGTGCCCGCCGTGGCGTTGCTCGTGCCGGCGCCCGGTACGACGCCGGTGGTGCCGGCAACGCTGCTGCTGCCGCCGTTATTGGGTGTCGTGCCGCTTCCGCTCGTGTTGTTGTTGAACGAGCCGGCAGCATTGCTGGGGTCGTCGGGGGTGACGCTGCAGCCGGCCGCAACCGAGAAGAGACTAGCCAGGAGCACGAGGCCTGAGGCGGATGACTTCGTCATGCAGCTCAACCTTTGCACGAGTTTCTGGAAACGGTTCCACATCGGGCCATCAGCAGACGATTTTCTGGTCCGGAATCGAAAACATCTCGTGAGGCTGAAGCGGGCCCGGCACTGGCCGAGACCGTGTTTTCCGTTAACGAAGCAATATTCCTGCTACGGCTGAAATAACCCACCTTTTGGAGCGCCCGCTGCGACTCTTCTGACGGCGCGCCGACGGAACCGACGACTTCGCCTTCCGCCGCGCTTCGCTGCTCGGCCCCTCGGCTACTCGGCGGGCAAGGCCGCGGCCACCGGCAGCGAGCGCGCCGACGCCGCATCGGCGCGTGAGAATTGCAGCTCGTGCAGCCGCGCGTACAGGCCGCCGTGGGCAATCAGCTGTTCGTGGCTGCCTTGTTCGACCAGGCGACCACGCTGCAAAACCAAGATGCGATCGGCGGCGCGCACGGTGCTGAGCCGGTGCGCGATGATGAGCGCGGTGCGGCCCCGGAGCAGCTCGGCCAGCGCTCGCGACAGGCGTGACTCGGTGTCGCTGTCGATGCTGGCCGTGGCCTCGTCCAAGATCAAGATCGGCGCGTCGCGGTACATGGCCCGCGCGAAGGCGATCAGCTGCCGCTCGCCGGTGGAGAAATTCTTGCCCTGCTCTTGCACCGGAGTGTCGAGGCCCTGCTCGCGGCTGGCAAACACCTCGTAGGCGCCCAGGCGTCGCAAGACGTCTTCCACGCGCGCGCGGTCGGGCGTTGCACCGGCCGTGATGTTCGTGAGCACGCTGCCCGGAAACAGGTACACGTCTTGCGGCACGACCGCGAACATCCTCCGCAACGACTCGCGGTCGTAGCGGCGGACGTCTTTGCCGCGTACCCGCACGCCGCCGCCCGAGATTTCGTACAGGCGCAGCAAGAGAGCGGTGATGGTCGTCTTGCCGGAGCCCGTGGGGCCGACCAAGGCCACCTTCTCGCCGCGCGGCACGCGGAACGACAGATCGCGCAGCACCGGCACGCCCGGCTTGTATTCGAACTCCACGTGCTCGAGCTCGACGTCGAAGCTCGGGTCACCTTCATCGCCCCGCTCCACCGACGGACAGTCCAAATCTGGCGCGTCCAGCAGGCCGAAGACACGCTCGGCGCCGGCCATGGCGCTCTGCAGGAGCGTGTAACGCTGGGCGAGCGCGCTGATCGGCTCGAAGAACTCTTTGATGAAGGCCGAGAACGCCACCAGCGTGCCGAAGCTGACGGGGTGGTGGCCGGTGAACGCGATCACCGAAGCGAGGCAGACGGCGCCGATGGTGTCGATGGCCGCGTCTTGGATCGAGTCCCACTTGATGGCGGCGTTGTTGGCGTCGCGGTAGCTGGCGTTCACCTCGTCGAACTCACGCGCGGCAGCCGCGGGCCGCCCGAACGCCTGAATCACCGTCATGCCGCTGACCTGCTCGTTGGTGGTCGCGTTCATGCGCGCGGTGTTGCCGCGAATGGCCCGAAACGCGTCGCGCATGCGGCGCCGCACGACCATGACCAAGAACGCCACCGGCGGCACGCCCAGGAAGGCGAACAGCGCCATCCACGGATCGAGCGCCAACATCAGCACCACGATGCCGATCAACTTGAGCAGATCGCCGACCGAGAGCAGCGCGCCCGACGCGAACAGCTCGAGCATGGCGTCCACGTCGTTGGTGACGCGCGACACGAGCTTGCCCACCAGCTGCCGATCGAAGAAGCCCAAGCGCTGCCGGTGCAGGAAGCGAAACACGTGCCCGCGCAGGTCGGACATGGCGCGGGCGCCCGCCACCTGCATGGCGTACATCTGAAAAAAGCCCAGCACCTGCTCCACGACCATCACGCCGGCAAGCAAGAGCCCGCCCTTCATCAGCACGTCGGGATCGCCCGCGACCACGCCTTCGTCGAGCGTGTGGCGCATGATCAGCGGGCGAACTAGCGCGCTGCCGGCCGTGAACACCACCACGCCCAGCGAGAGCCAGAGCAGCTTCTGGTGAGGCGCCACGAAGGGCCAAGACTTTTTGACCAGCCGCAGATCGTAGGCTTTGCCGAAGCGCTCTTCTTCGTGGAAGGCCTTGACGGCGGCGGCCGCGCGCGTGTTGCGCGTGCCCTTGGGCGCCGGAGCCACCGTGCCGCTCACGACGCCGCTCCTGCTACGCCGGCCAGGGGTGCGGGCTCGACCGGCTCACCTTCCAGCGCTTGCAGCTCGCTCTCGATGCGCTGCTCTTCGGCGAAGGCGCTGTAGAAGCCGCCCGAGCGCCGCAGCTGCTCGTGCGTGCCGCGCTCGACGATGCGCCCCTTCTCCAGCACGATGATCTCGTCGCAGTGCGAGGCGGCCGCCACGCGGTGAGTGATCAAGACGAGCGAGCGCGCCTGCCGCTGCCGATCGATGGCGTCCAAGATGCCGCGCTCGGTGCGCGCGTCGACGGCGCTCAGCGGATCGTCCAAAATCAAGATCTGCGGCTCGGAGACGAAGGCCGCTGCCAGCGCGATGCGCTGCTTCTGCCCGCCCGAGAGCTGCACACCGCGCTCGCCGACCACGGTGTCGAAGCCGTCGGGCAGCTCACGCACCTCGTCGGCGATGCGGGCCTCTTCGGCGGCGCGGTACGCTTGCTCGCTGGCCTCGGACGAGTCCGGGTCGTCCAAACAGAAGGCGATGTTGCGGCCGACGGTGGTGCTGAACAAAAAGGCGTTCTGCTGCGCGTAGCCGACCACGTGCCGCACCAGCCCGAGCGGCAGCTCGCACACGTCGTACCCGCCCAAGAAGACGCTGCCGGGTGGCGTTGGCAATAGGCGCGCCAGCAGCAGCGCCAGCGTCGACTTGCCCGCGCCGGTGCGCCCGACGATGGCCAAGGACTTTCCGGGCGCTAGCTCGAAGCTCACGTCGTCGAGCACCTTGCGCTCGCCGTAGGCAAAGCCCAGGCCCTTCACGGCCAAGCCGCGCGGCACGCTCGAGGGCCGAAGCGGGCCGTCGGTGATGTCCGGCTCGGCGTTGTACACCTCGGCCAGGCGGGAATAAGAGGCGCGGCCGCGCTGCAGCATGCCGACGATGAAGCCGAGCGACATCAGCGGCCAGGTGAGCCGACCGAGGGCCAGCGTGAAGCCCAGGAAATCGCCCCAGCGCATCTCTTTCGTCATCACCAGGTGCCCGCCGTACCAGAAGACGACCAGCACCCCGACCGACAGGGTGACCTGCAGAATCGGCGTCATCGAGCCGCGCAGGCGGGCCAGGCCCAGGCTCTTTTCCAGGTATTTTTGGTTGGTGACCTCGAACGCGTCGGCCTCTTGCTGCTCGAGCGCGAACGAGCGCACCACCCGCACCCCAGCCACGCTGGCCTGCACGCGCCCGCTCATCTCGCCCAGAGCGGCCTGCGCTTCACGCGTGCGGGTGAAGAACCCGCCGGAAAACCAGCGTGTCACCAGCAGCAGCAAAGGCAGGGGGATGAGCGCGACCGCGGTGAGCTTGGGCGACGTTGGGAGCAAAAAGTAGAGCGAGCTTGCCAGGGCCAGCACGGTGTTGATCACGTTCAACACGCCAAAGCCGAGCAGCAGGCGCACCTGCGTCAAATCGTTGGTGACGCGGCTCATGATTTCGCCCGTGCTCATGCGCCGGTAAAACGATGGCCCGAGCGTGAGCAGCTTGGCCGACAGCACGCGCCGCAGCTCGTACTCGGCGTTGCGACCGGCGTTGAACACGGCCACGCGCGACAGCACGCGCACCGTGAAGGCCGCGAGCGCCACCACGACCATCCAGATGCCAATCGTGATGGCGCGCTCGTTGTGGTGTTCTTGGGCGAGGTTGACGGCCAGCTTGACTTGCGTGTTCAACCAGTACTGCGCGTACTGGTAGGCCGCGAGCAAGCCGAAGCCGAGCACGTAGCGGCGCGCGTGCCGCCGAAACTGCCCGAGCAGCTCGAACGGCAACTGGGCCGCCACGGCGTCGACGGCGGCGAGACCGAAGACCGTAGACTCGGGGGCGGGCGACGGGGCAGCGGCTTGAGTCATCAGAGAGGGTCAGAAACGCCTCCGCCATGTGGAGTTGAGGCGGTCCCCAGTCAAGGCCTACGATGCCCCTTCATATGGCAAGGACTCGATTGTTTGGTCAACTTCGGCGAATTGCGGCTCGCGCGCTGGCGGAGCGCCACGGCGGGGGCCCCCGCGTGGACGCTGGGCGCGCTCATTTGACGCGCCGGCAGTTGACAGCGGGAGCCTTACAGCTGACCGCAGCCGGCCTGCTGGGGGCGTGCAGCAGCGACGACTCCGACCAGGGCGCCCGCGGCGAGCGCGTGGCCGTGGTGGGCGCCGGCATCGCCGGGCTGCACTGCGCGTACCGGCTGCAGCAGTCGGGGGTCGACGTGAAGGTGTACGAAGCGTCGACCCGCGTCGGCGGGCGCATGTTCACGGCGCGCGACGACGCCTACGGCGGGCAGGTCTTCGAGCTGGGCGGCGAGCTGATCGACACCAACCACGCCACGCTGTTCGCGCTCGCCGAAGAGCTCGACATCGAGCTCGACGATCGCCTGGCCGACGCGGACATTCAGCCCGACGTCTGGTTCATCGCTGGCGAAGAGGTCGCCGAAGCGACCGTGGTCGAGCAATTCACGGCCGTGGCCCCGGCCATGGCCGACGCGGTGGCGGCCGCCGACGATGAGGAGGACGACACGGCTTTCCGCGAGCTGGACGCGACCAAGCTCTCGGATTGGCTGAGCGAAAACGTGCCCGTGGCCGAGTACGCGGAGCTGAACGCGCTCTTGACCGCGGCCTATCGGGGCGAGTTCGGGCTGGAGACGGCGGAGCAGTCGGCCTTGAACCTGCTTTACCTGATCGGCTCGGACGAGCCGGACCCGTTTCGCATTTTCGGCGAGTCCGACGAGCGCTACCACGCGCACGAAGGCAGCCAGGCGTTCCCGACGCGGCTGGCCGAGAAGCTCGCGTCCGGGACCATCACGCTCGGCGCCAAGCTCACGGCGCTGAGCGGCGACGACGCGCGCGGCTTCACGCTCGAGCTGTCGAACGTCGAGGATGGCAGCAAGCGCGAGGTGCAGGCCGACCGCGTCGTGCTGGCGATACCGTACAGCGTGCTGCGCAAAGTGAAGCTGGACGTCCCGCTGAGCGAGCTGAAGCAGCAGATCATCGCCGAGCTCGGCTATGGCACGAACGCCAAAGTGATGGGGTCGTTCGAGACGCGGGTGTGGCGCGAGCAGCAGCAAAAGAGCGGCTCGGTCACCAGCGACTTGCCGCTGCAGCAGGTCTGGGATTCGTCCATTGGGCAGCCCGGTGAGCGCGGCATTTTGACCAATTTCTTGGGCGGCCAGGCCGGCTTGGACGTGAACGAGGGCGACGCGGAGCAGTACTACACGGGTCTGCTGGCAGACTTGGAGCGCATTTTTCCGGGCAGCCGCGACGCCTACCGCGCGGGCAGCGCGCGGCGCATGCACTGGCCCAGCTACGAGCTCACGCTGGGCAGCTACACTTGCTACCGGCCCGGCCAGTGGTCGTTCTGGACGCACGAGGGCGAGCGCGAGGGCAACGTGCACTTCTGCGGCGAGCACACGTCGGCCGATTTTCAGGGTTGGATGGAAGGCGGGGCCGAGACCGGCGCGCTGGTGGCCGCCGAAATCCTCGCCGACCTGGGGCGGGACCCCTCGCCCGAGCTGGCCAACCTGCTGGAGACGAAGGCCGCTGTCCCCCAACCCACCTTCCAGCGCGGGGGCACGGCCAAGCTCAGCTACCGCACCCGGCAGCGGGTGCTCGCGAGCCAGCTCCGCGAGAAGGCGGCGACGCGGAGGCGCTCTTAGGCAGGCCTTGGCGGCCTGAAACCGCGACTCGCTCGACTACTGCGCGGCCACGGCGGGCGTATCTCTGAACGGCCAGCGCGCGCTCGGGATCGGGTAAGCCGGCTTGGCGAACAAGTAGCCTTGGCCAAAGTGCGCGCCGGTGTCGAGCACGGCGCGCAGCTCGTCTTCCGTTTCGATACCCTCGGCGACGACCTTGGCGTTCAGCTCTTCGCACAACGAGACGACTTGGCGGACCAAGATTTGCTGGCGCCGGCTCTTCTCGATGCCGCGAACGAGCGCTAGGTCGAGCTTCACCACGTGTGGCTCCAAGTCCACGATGCGCTTCAAGTTCGAGTGGCCCGCGCCCAAGTCATCCACGACCAGGTAAGCCCCGCCGCGCGAGCAGATCTCCTTCAAGACGCCCGCGCACAGGCCGAAGTAGCTGAACGCCGCAGACTCGGTGATCTCGAGGTACACGGCGCGATCGTGAAAAAAGAGTGGATCGTCGGGCCGCACCAGCCAGCCGTCGCTGAGCTCGTGCGGGTGCAGGTTCACGAACAGCGGCGCATCGGCGCAGCGCTCGAACGCCACCTCACGGATCTTGCGCCCCAAGGGGCCACAGGCGCGCTCGGCTTCGGCTTGCTGGAAGAGCACGAGCGGGTTCTTGAACTCCGGCCATTTGCAGCGGGTGAGCGCCTCGTACGCGAAGATGGCTCCGTGCTGCAGGTCGACGATCGGCTGGAAGACGACGTCGAGGTCGCCCACCGTCAGGTCGTGAACCGACGTTCCCTTGACCACCGAGCCCGATACCGTTCGGTGAAAGTCCGCGGGAGGTGGCTTCGTGCTCGCCAATGACATGTATTGCGCCGTCCTTCATGAACGGCCGGTTCCCGGGTGCCATTAACTCGACACTGGAGATTGTTTTGTCTCGCGCGTCTCAAAATGAGGAAGCTTCGGGGGGTAGGCCCGTCCCGCGGCCCAGCTGGGCCGCACCGCCCAGTCAGAAACCCGGCCTCCCCACCCCCCAGCCCCACCCCAAGCTCCCGCCTCGCTAAAACAAACCAATCGAAAAATGAAACGCGCCCAGGCTTTCCCAGAAGCGCTGCCGCTTGCGGCTCGAATCCACTTGGTCCAGCAGGCGCTCGAGATTGAAGCCGTAGTCGAATACCAGCGGGCCGACCGGCGTGGAGATGCGAATACCCGTGCCGGCGGCGTAGCGCAGGCGGAAGGTGAGATCTTCGAAGGCGCGGATCGAGCTCCACAGATTGCCGGTGTCGAGGAACAGCGCGGTCTGGATGCTGCCGCTGATGGGGATGCGTAGCTCGGCGCGCGGATTGACGAACACGTCGCCCCCGCGAATCAAGATGCGGTCGACCGTAAGCGGCTCGTTGTTACCGGGGCCCGACTCGGCCAGCGCGTGGGCGTCCAGCAACTGCTGGGCAATGTCCTCCGGGATCAGCGAATCTTGAGAAAAGCCGCGGATGGTGTCGACGCCGCCCATGAAGAAGAGCCGATCCGGATAGGTGTGCGAGCGCTCGATGAGCTGACTGTTCAGCCCCCAGCGAAAAGAGAGCGCCAGCGCCATGCCGCGCTTGGTGAGCGGGATGTAGCCCGCCACGCGCGACGTGTACTGCATGAAGTCGCTGACCACGGGGTCGAACGGCCCCGTGCCGCTGCTGTTGGCGGCGGCGTTGGCCGTGTCACCCACCGGCTTGGCGTGCACGTGCTCGATGGAGCCCGAGATCAAGAAGCCGCGCGTGGCGTCGAGGGGCACGTCGCGCTGATCCCACGTCGCCGAGGCGCGCTCGGCGATCACGAAGGTGGTGCCCTCCGGCACCCGGAACGTCGTCAGCTGGCCGCTGTCGCGGATGTATTTCACGAGGCCGCCGGTGTCGCCCAAGATGGTGGCGGTGTTCAGCTCCAGCGAGCCGCCCAGCTGCGCGGACAGGCGCCGCTCCGGCCGGAAAATCAGCGTGGGGATCAAGGCGTCCTTGACCAGGCTGTAGTCGCGCGCGTTGTCGCGCACGTCGATGGCCTCGACGTTGAAGCGGAACAGCGGCCCGAGGCCGATCTCCGGAAACTCCACGCTGGCCGAGTTGTGGCGGCCGAAGCGTGTCTCGACCGGCTCGTGCTTGGCGCGCACGTCGGGCTCGAGGATGAACTGCTGAGGCAAGAAGTTGAGCTGCGAGCGCAGCGTGAGCTGGATGGCTTCGCCGGCCAGGTTTCGGTGCCCATACTCGAACGAGACGCGAAAGCCTTCGCCGCTGCTGAGGCCGGGCCGCACGTCCACGTACTGGGCCAGCCGCTCTTCTACGCTGACGATCACGACCTTCTCACGCGCCGGCACGTACGGATCTTCGAAGCCCACGCTGACGCTGCCGAACACGCCCAGCGTCGCCAAGCGCTCTTCGGTCCGGCGCACCAGGCTACGTCGGTAAATGCCGCCCGCCTGGAGCGCGATGCGGCTGCGGATCAGCCGCTCGCTCGTGCTGCCCGCGCCCTTGATCACCACGCGCGCGACCCGCACTTGGTCACGTTCACTGACGACGAAGCGCGCCCGCCCCCGCGTGCGATCGGGCGAGAGGTCGAGCTCCACCTCGGCGTCGGCGAAGGCAAAGCCCTCTTCCGCGTACGTATCGAGGATACGGCGGCGAGCGCGATCGAGCTCGGCTTGGCTGAGCGGGACGTTCAGCGTCAGCTCGGAGGCCGCGAACAAGCGGCTCTCGACCAGCGCGCGGTTACCCTCGAACGCGACGTCGTACAAGTACGTGCGCGGACCGAGGCGAACCGGCAAATACAGCGACGCCTCCGTGGAGCAATGCTTGCCGCGCTTCGGATCGGGCACGCAGCCCAGGGCGGCGTCGGGCGGCGGAAGCTCGAGCGGCACACCTACGTCGTCGTAGCTGCAGGCCGCGGGCGGCGCGCTCGGCTTCGCCACGGGCCAACACTCACCAACGGGCGAACGGCGATCGCACGTGTGCCGCACGAGCGAGAGCGGGCCCACGCTGGCCGACAAATAGCCCTCGGAGCGGTACAGGTCGCGCAGGTGCTCCACGGCCTTCTCGTAAACGTCCGGCACGTAGTAGCCGTACGGGTTGAAGTCGCGCGGAGCGTGCCGGGCGCCGGTGTCGTGCGTCGGGCCGTACACGGAGTCGGTGACGCGCGGGTCGACGGGCCCGAGCAGCTCGGCGCCGGGCAGCTCGGCCAAAAAACTGTCGATTTCTGCGTCGACTTCGGCCGCCTTGAAATGGGTCAAGCACGGGTACCGGCGCGCGGTCACGCGCAGCGGCGCCCCCTCGCGAATCGCGAACACCAAGTCGCTCACGGGTGAGCCAGCCGAGGTGCGAACGCTCGAAGTTACCTGGACGTCCAGGCGGCCTCGCGTCAGGTAGTGCTGGCGCAGCTTCTCGGCCAACGTCTCGGGCGAGCGGTCATCGGTCTCTTCCAGCGACAACACCGCCAAGAGCTCGTCGCCATCGAACAGGCGGTTGCCCTCGAACGAGATGCGCATGCGCTGGTCCGCGCGTACGTTGACCTTGAGCGTCACCTTGCCGTGCGCGTCGTCCTCCAGGGCATGGGCGACCGTGGCGCGATGAAAGCCGCGCGCCCGCAGCAGCGCCTCGAACTTGCGGTCCGCCGCCTCGAGCTGCTCTTCGTCGGCTCTATCTCCGCGGCCCACGCCGTACTGACCGAGCACGCTTTGCAGCACCGGCTCGGTGGGGTCGGGCCAGGCGTAGAATTTTCGGAGGGCGACGCGCTTGGGCGGGCCTGGCGCGAGATCGATGCGCAGGGCGACGCGCAGCGGATCGTCGGTGTCGATGGCCACCAAGCTGGCGCGCGCGTTGGGAAAGCCGCGTTTGGCGTGCTCTTCGCGCAAGCGAGCTTCGATGCGCTCGAGCTCGTCGCTGGTCAGCTCCCGCCCGACCTGTACCCCTACCGACCGCAGCAGCACGTCGTCGGCCAGCACGCCGCCCGTCACCCGCACGTCGGCGATCACCCGGCGCGGCGTGACTACGATGCGCAGCCGCACGCCGTCACCATCGGGCGTCACCTCGGCGCGCGCGTCGGCAAACTTTCCGCTCTCGAGCAGCTCGTCGAGCGAGCGCCGTACCAGCTCGGCCGACAGCACTTGCCCCGCTACGGCGCGCACCGTTGGCGCCCTTGCCTGCCAGCGCGCGCCGCGCACTACCACCTCCACACGCGTGAGCGGGTGGCCCGAGAGCGCGGACAGGTCTGGAGCGGGCCGCAGCTCGGGCACGCGCGCCTGGGCGAGCGCGTGACCGGCCGCGCCCAGCAGCCACAAAACGAGCGCCATGGCCTGGGCCACGCGGAGCGCTCGAGGGGGGTGCATCGGCCCCCTTATACTGTGGTATGGGCCGGGGATGGTTCAGGCGTCGGCCTCGCTGCGCTCGTCGAAAGGGACCGAGCGCCGCGCGCCGCGAAACGGCCGCTGGCGCAGGATCGCCGCGTGGCTGCTGGCCAGCGGCTTGCTGCTGGTGGGGCTGACTTATTGGGCCGTCCATCGCTTCGAGTGGGCCGGACCGCTCGTGGCCAACAGCCTGCGCGCGGTGGTCGGCGTGGACAACGTGGCGCACCTGGAAGACCTGGTTTACGCGGCCGAAGATCGCGTCAACCGTCTCACCCGTAAGAATGAGAAGCCGCAAGCGCACTGGCAGGTGCCGGCCGTCGCGCCAGCACCCTCGGCGGCGCCGCCCGCGTCCGCGGCTTCGGCAGGCGCAGCCCCGTTGCCTCCGTTCACGCTGCCAGACCCCGGCCCTGCGCTCAAAGCTTGGTCTGCGCCCGGTGACGGCAAGTGGGTTCCCATCGTCGACGCGCGCCGCCCCGGCGAGCCGCCCTATCTGCTGAAGACGCTCCTCCATCCCGATGGGGGCCGCTCGTGGGCCGAGGTGTTCGTGGTCGCGGTCGACTTGCGGCGGGTGCGGCTGTACGCGGTCGCGGGCACGCGCGAGCCAGCCGCCGATTCGCCGGAGGGCGAGAAGTACGAGCGGCCAGCCTTGATTCCCAGCGAGCACGACGAAGAGCTCTTGGCCGCCTTCAACGGCGGCTTCATGACCGAGCACGGCGGCTACGGCATGAAGATCGACGGCGTCACGCTCGTCAAACCCAAGCCGAACGCCTGCACCATCGCCGTCTACAGCGACGACTCCGTGCGCATCGCGCCTTGGCGCGACCTAGCCGCGGACGAGCCGCGCATGCGCTGGCTCCGCCAAGCGCCCGAGTGCATGTGGTCGAACGACAAGCTTCACCCCGGCTTGGTAGGCGGCAAAGGCCTGAAATGGGGGGCCACGCTGGACGGCGACACGGTGATCCGCCGCTCCGCCATCGGCCTGAACGCCGCGCGCGACGTCTTGTACGTCTCGATCACCAACCATAGCACCGCGCGCGTGCTGGCCGACGGCATGCACCACTGCGGCGCGGTCGACGTGGCGCAGCTGGACGTGAACTGGAGCTACCCCAAGTTCGTCACCTTCGAGCCGAGCGACGGCGGGCAGCGTAAGGCGGTGGCGCTGGCGGACGGCTTCGAGTACTCGCCCGACGAGTACATCCGCAAGAAGCAGCGCCGCGACTTCTTCTACCTGATGCGCAAGGACACGGGCGTCACGCCACCGGCCGGCTACGCGCCTCCGCCCGGCAACTGATGCCCGAGCTGCCCGAGGTCGAGGTCACGCGACGACGCATCGGCAAGCTGCTGGTGGGGCGCGAGATTGCGCGAGTCATCACCACCAAGCCCAGCTACTTCTTCCTCACCCACCCCAAGAAGCTAGAGCAGGCGTTGGCGGGTCGCACGGTCGTCAAGCTCGAGCGCCACGGCAAGTACCTGCTGGCGCGGCTCGACGGGGCCGGCGCCACCTTGCTCCTGCACCTGGGCATGACGGGGCAGCTCTTCGGTGAAGGCGCCAAGAGCGCTCGCCTGATGCGCGCCGCCGCTCGGGGTTCCAAAGCGAGCGAGCGGCCGCAAAGCTTCAGCGCGGACGAGCACACGCACGTGCAGCTGGAGTTCACCGACGGCGGCCCGCGCGTCTACTTTCGAGACGTGCGCAAGTTCGGCAAGGTGCTCTTGGTCGGGGCCGGGCAAAGCGACGCCCGGCTCGACAAGCTGGGGGTGGACGCGCTCGTGGCCACCGGCCACGACCTGTACGAGGCGGCGCGGGTCCGAAAAATTCCCATCAAATCGCTGCTGCTCGATCAAGGGGTGATCGCCGGCATCGGCAACATTTACGCCGACGAAGCGCTGTTCTTGGCCAGCGTGAGTCCCCGGCGGGTAGCGCGCCGTGTCGACGCCGCGGCGTGCGCGGCCATCGTCGCGGCCGCCCAACGGGTGATGCGCCGTTCGATCGAGACCGGTGGCTCCAGCATCAGCGACTACGTGAACCCGGACGGGTCGGACGGTGGCTACCAGAACGAGCGTCGCGTCTACGGCCGCACCGACGAGCCGTGTCCGCGCTGCGCCACGCCCATCCGCCGCGTGGTCATCGCCACCCGCTCGTCGCACTTTTGCCCGGCTTGCCAGAAATAGCCGCGGGCGCGGCGCGCGGTAGCGTTCACGGGGACGAGCGGCGTTTTTCGCCCGTTATCGAGAACTCGACGAAGCCATTTTCGCGGCTGCCCATCACGTAGACGCGCCAAATCGGCTCGCGCTGGGGGCTCGAGCCGTCGCGCTCGAGGATCACGCTCGAGACCTTGCTGTCCTCCAGCTTGAGCTCGGCCAGAGCGCGCTTGATGAGCTTGGACACCAAGCTGAAGTCGACGCTATCGAGCGAGAACAAGAGCTGGTTCAGCTGCTGCTTTTCGCTGCCGAGCCGCACCGGCTGCGGCCGCTCGACCTTGTTGGCCCACAGCTTGTAGCTGTCGACGTGCTCGCGGTTCTTCGGATCTTGGGCCTCGAGCGTGGCGTAGTACTGCATCAGCACCAGCTGCTTGGCCATGATCGGCTTGCCCAGCACTTTTTCGTAGCGGGCCTTGGCGCGCGTGGCGTCGGCAAAATAGTCTTCTTCTACGAGCGGACCAGCCGGTTCGTCGGGCGAGGCCAGGGCCGCGCCCGCGGTGGCCGCAGCGGCCGGGGAAGGCTTGGCAGCGGGCGGCACCACCGAGCTGGCGGCCGAGGTGGCGAAATAGGCGACCAACACGCCCGCGATGGCGCCGCCCACCCCGAGCAGCCCCGCCACGACCCCGATGGCGCTCGCGCAGCCGCGACCAACCCGCGCCGCGTGCGGCACGTGGATGACCGGCATGGCCTGGGCGTGCACGTACTGGGTGACTGGGCGCTTCTGAGTCTGGACGAACGAGCTGGCACCGCAAAACTGGCAGGTCACGAACTCGCGGTCGGGGTCGAGCTTCACGTTCGCGCCGCACTTGGGACAGGTTGCAGGAACGAGCTTCGCCACGGGAGACGGGCACTTTAGTATATAGAGCCCTCATGTCGTCCGACGAAATGAAGCGCACCGCGGCGCGCGCCGCGCTCCGCCACCTGCCCCCCGCTGGCGTCTTGGGCCTCGGCAGCGGCTCCACGACGGTCTTTTTCATCGAAGCGGTGGGCGAGCTCGTCCGCAGCGGACGACGCTTTTCGTGCGTGCCCACCAGCCAGGCCAGCCGCGCGCTGGCCGAGCGCTGCGGCATCCCGCTCTTGGACGACGAAGGTCCGTGGCAGCTGGACGTGTGCGTGGATGGCGCCGACGAGGTCACCCCCGAGCTCGACTTGATCAAGGGCGGGGGCGGCGCGCACACCCGCGAAAAAATCGTAAACGGCGCGGCGAAGCTGAACGTCATCATCGTCGACGAGGGCAAGCTCGTCACGCGCCTCGGAGAGAAGTACAAGGTTCCGCTCGAGGTCCTGCCGTTCGGCTTTCGTACCACCCTCGGCGAGCTTGCCGCTTTCGGACGGCCCGAAGTGCGGCAGGCGAACGGCCAGCCCTACCTGAGCGACTCCGGCAATTTCATCGTCGACTTGGCGACGGGTCCGCTGGCAGCCCCGGCCGAGCTCGACCGCGCCCTGCATGCCGTGCCCGGCATCGTGGAAACAGGCTTGTTCATCCAACGCGCCGACGTCGTGGTGATCGCGGGCCGAGGTGGCGTCAGCGAGCGAGTCCGCGCGAAGTGAGCTAAGCTGCCGCCATGTCGCGGCGTCTGACATCACTCGGGGTCGGCTCATTCGGGCTGTGCTTGGCGATTTGCCCAGGCACGTTGCTGGCCGCGCCCACGCCCACGCCCGCCCCTGCGACGGTGCCAACGAGCAAGAAGATCGTCGCCACGCCGCCGGCTGCGCCGGTTGCAGCGCCCGCCGCGGCGCCCAGCGCGCCCGCCCCGAACAGCGTCGAAAGGGCTCGTCAGGGCGTGGTCGTGCTCGAGCGCCAGGGCAAGCCGCTCGCGCTCGGCGTGGTGCTCGAGGGCGATGGCCGCATCTTGAGCGCGCTGTCGCCGCTGACGAACGGCAATTTCTTGAGCGTCCGCTACGCCGACGGCGCCGTCGTTCCCCTCAAGCTCGCCCACAGCGATCGCGGCTGGGATCTTGCGCTGCTCTCTCCCGGTGGCCCTAGCCAGCAGCCCGTGCACAAGTCCGGCCTACGCGCGGCCAAGACCCCGAGCTTCGTCGGCTTGCAAACCTTCACGCTCGCGCCTCCCAACACCGTGGCGGTCGCGCCGGCCACGCTCAAGCTCGCGCCGGGCCTCTTGGGTGCGGACGCCACGGCGCTGGTTGGCGCTTACGAGCTCGGCAGCAAACCCGCGCTCGTGGGCGGCCCCATCGTGAACACCGAGGGCGAGGTCGTGGCCATCGTGGCCCGCGCCTGCCCGGCCAACGGCAACGCGGCGTGCGTGCCCAGCCCGTACGCGGCCCCCGTCAGCGAGGTGAAGCAGTTTCTGCAGCGCGTACCGGCCGAAGCCACCTGGCTCGGCATCGAGGCGGCCGGCGCAGCGGGCCCGGTGCTGGGCGTGCGCGTCGTGTCGGTGGCGCCGAGCAGCCCGGCCGCCATCGCCGGCCTTCGCCCTGGCAAAGACGCGGCCGAAGCCGATCTCATCGTGGCCGTCGACGGCGCCCCCGTCGCCACCCCGGCTCAATTGAACGAAGCGGTGCGGGCGCGCACCACGGGCGACTCAGTAGAGCTGCTGCTATTCGGCCTGGGCCGCTACCGGCACGTCAGCGTAAAGCCCACCACGGCCCCGCAGATCATTGCGCCGCCTTACGCCTCGCCCAAAGCCGGCAAACCGCGCGTGCCCAACCCGTACCGCTGAAGGCGGCAATCGGCGCGGCCGCGCTGACGCCAGCGCGTCCGAAACCTCGGCCTGGCCCAATTCCATCGAGAAATCGCATCGGCCGCCCGGCTCGCTTTGCCTCTCGCCAGAGCGGGCGTTTCGAAGAATCGGCCAGATTGGCGTGGCCGAGGTCAAAGCTTGAGCGCCAGCGCTTTTCTTTTGTCGCCCGGGCTCGGAGTGGATTGACAGAACCCATGGATATCGAGGAGGATTTCGGGCTTCCGGGTGGCCCATCTGCCCGGTAATCCCCTCAAGAGTGTCACGGCCCCTTCGCATCGAGGTTGCCGGCCAGACGGACGTCGGCCGTAAGCGCGCTCACAACGAGGACAATTTCGCCATCATGGCGGAGTACGGCCTCTACGTGGTGGCCGACGGCATGGGCGGTCACGCCTCCGGTGAGATCGCCTCGAAGATGGCGGTCGACACGCTGCACGAGTTCTTCGCCGCCACGGCGGACGACCCGGAGCGGACCTGGCCGTACAAGATGGACCGGGCCAAGGGCTACGAAGAGAACCGGCTGATTACCGGGATCAAGCTGTGCAACCTGCGCATCTACGAGCAGGCGCAGCGCAACTCCAAGCAGCGCGGCATGGGCACGACCATCTGCACGCTGTTTGCGGTGGAAGACGGCGTCTACATCGCCCACGTCGGCGACAGCCGCGTGTACCGCGTGCGCAACGAGCAGATCGAGCAGCTGACCGAGGATCACTCGCTGCTGAACGATTACAAGAAGATGAAGAAGCTGACGGAGGAAGAGATCGCCAACTTCCCCCACAAGAACGTGATCGTGCGCGCGCTGGGTATGAAAGACACCGTCAAGGTGGACACCCGCTTCGAAGCGCCACGCGCGGGCGACGCCATGGTGCTCTGCTCCGACGGCCTGTGCGGCCCCGTCAGCGACGAGAAGATGCTCGAGATCGTGCTGAACGCGCCCGACTTGCCCACGGCTTCGCACCGCTTGATCGAGAACGCCAACGAGAATGGCGGCCCCGACAACATCACGTGCGTGATCGCCCGCTGGATCGAGTAGCGCGCGCCGCGAGCTCATTCTGCGAGCGGGCGCTCTGCAGGGCAGGCGCTCGGCGAGCACGCGCTACGAACGCGCACCTTGCGCGCGCTGGCCGTGCTCAGTCGGCGGGTGCGGCGCCGTACACGGGGATGCCGGGGAAGCCGCCCTTGTTTCCCGAGCCCGCGGCCGGAGCGCCGTAAACAGGGCCAGGCGAGCCGGTACCCCCGCTGCTGGTGCCACCAACGTCGTCGAAACCCGTGCCGCCCGCGGGAGCGCCGTAAACCGGGCCAACGCCGGTGCCGCCGCTCGTGGCGCCGGCGCTGTTCTTGCTGCCGCCTTCGTTGCCGGTTCCGCCAATAGGAGGCCCGCCGTAGATGGCACCCGTGCCGGCGGCGGGCGCACCGTAGACGGGGCCCACCACGCCGCCACCGTTGTTCTGATCGCCGGCCGCGCTGTTCGAGCCGCCCGAGGAGCTGGTGCCGCCAGAGCTGCTGCCCCCGCTGCCATTCTTGCCTTCTTCCGACTCGCCGCCGCACGCCAGCAGCGTGGTCGCGCCGACCAGCGTGGCCCCGAACGCAAACGTCGCCGCGCGGCCGAGCCGGGTGCGCGGCAGCGCATGCTCGGGCACATGAGCCAGCGAGAGCGCAGTGCTGCAAAACGGGCAGCTGGTCTCGGCTTGCCGCACGTGACGATTGCAGCCGGGACAAGGAATGAGTTGGTTCATGCTGAGCGCTCCACGTTACTGGTTGCCACCCGCGCCGCCGCCCCCGGGTGGCGCGCCGTACGCGGCGCCGCCATCGCCCGACGGAGCGCCACCGGCGCCGCCGCCGCCGGCCGCGACCGGAGCTGCGCCACCGTTGCCGCCTGCGCCGCCATTGCCGCCCGCGTCGTCATTGCCCATGCCGGCCGCGGGCGCGCCATAGACGGCGGTGGCCGCCCCACCCACGTCGACGTCGGCCGCGCCGCCGCTGGGCGCGCCGGCCACGGGCGGACCGCCATACACCGGAACCGGGCCACCCGGCTCGTCGTCACTGCAAGCAACCAGCGCGGTGGCACCCACGACGGTTGCTCCAAAGGCGAAGGTTGCGGCGCGGCCCAAGCGCCTGCGCGGCAGGGCTGGCGCCGGCAAGTGCGCGAGCGAAACGGCCTCACCACAGAACGGGCAGCGAGTCTCGGTCTTGCGAACGTGGCGTTGGCACTCGGGGCACGGCGTCAATTGGCTCATAAGGGTTCCTCCCGAATTTCGAACTTACCATGGTCGAACGGAGCGCCAGGAGCCATTTCTACGCGCGTGACGACCTCGCGCTTGCCAGCCCTTTGCATTTCCAGGGCCCGGTGGTGGCAATACGGATTGTTACCGGCGCGGCCGAAGAAGACGAAGCTCGTCCAGGTGCAGCCCGCCCTACATTCGTCCGCGTAGTAGCAGGTGCGACAGAAGCCCCACAGATCCTCGACCGTGCGATCGCGCGTGTACCGGAGGGGCGCCGAGCGCTCCCAAATATCCTTCAGCGAATTGTCGCGGATGTTGCCGCCCGTCCACGCTTCGGTCGGCAAAGACGGGCAGCCTTTGATGGCGCCGTCGGCCTCGATGCCCAGCGTGGAGCGGCCAGCGCCGCACGAGGCCATGTGCCCGCGCGGCATGTTGCCCTTGAGCGTGGACTCGTAAGGGCCGAAATAGCCGATGTTGTTCCCGGGCCAAATGCGCACCCGCAGCTCGTCGGCGCGCTTCTTCAGCGAACCCAGCAGGGGAAACAGCTCGAGCATTTCGTAAGGTTGAAACAGCACGTCGGGCTCGTCCGCCGCGCGCCCCATCGGCACGGTGAGCTGGAGCTGCCAGCTATGGCCGCCGTGCGCCGCCAGCGCTTCCAAGAGCTCCGGCAGCTCCGGCAGCGTGAGGCGATTGATCTGCGTGTTGGTGGAGACTCTCACCCCAGCCTCGCGCATCAGGTCCATGGCTTGGAACGCCGACTGGTACGAGCCTTTCACGCCACGCAAGCGATCGTGGGTGGCCTCGTTGCCATCGATGGAAATGCTCACGCTCTCCAGACCGGCCTCTTTGCCCGCGCGAGCCTTCTCGGGCGTGATGCCGCGCCCGCCGGTCGTCATGGTGGCGGACATACCCAAGCGGCGGATTTCACGGATGATGTCCGTCCAGTCGTCGCGCAAGTAAGCTTCCCCGCCGATCAGCGTCACCTCCATCACGCCCAGCTCGGCCATCTGCCGGACCAGGTCCAAGCACTCGGCGGTGGTGAGCTCGTCCGAGCGCGCGTGGCCGGCGCGCGACCCACAGTGACGACAGGCCAGGTCGCACTGCAACGTGACCTCCCACACCGCGTAGATCGGACGCGCCTGCTCGTCGCGCGGCCGCACGCTGTCGGCCAGCGGTAGCTTGCGACGAGCCGGCGGCGCGTCCGGCGCGATCGGCAGGGTGCGCGGGCGCGGCTTGAGCAGCTCCGCCGCCCGCTGCTCGGGCGTCAGCACGTCGGGTCCCTTGGCCATCCGTAAAGGGTCGCAGATGGGCGGAGTGGTTTCAACCTCCTCCCTTCTGTTTCATGTGGCTCCGCGAGGCACGAGTGCGAATCTTGTGCTCTCGCTGTTTGGCCAAGCGCAGCCGAATGTCGACGCGGCCTTGCTGGTGCAGCAGCTCGCGTTCCAGCTTGCGTGCGTGCGCCAAGCGCTCGGCGCTCAAGGCGCCGGTTTCGACGCCCGCCAATACGGCGCAACCCGGCTCGTCGTCGTGCTTGCAGTCACGGAAGCGGCAGCCTTCGGCCAGCCTCTCGATGTCGTCGAAGGCGCTGACCGAGAGCGCGCTGTCGGCGTCGGCCCACAGCGAAAGCTCACGCATGCCAGGCGTGTCGATGAGCAGCGCGCCGCTCTGCAGCTCGAGCAGCTGCCGCTCGGTCGTGGTGTGCCGGCCGCGCGCGTCGTCGCCGCGCTCCGCCGACGTGGGGCGAGCGGCGTGACCTAGCAGCGCGTTGACGAGCGTCGATTTGCCGACGCCCGACGAGCCGAGCAGCACCGCGCTGCTCCCGGGCAAAAGCTCGGCGGCCAGCTCGGCCAAGCCCTGACCGGTGCGGGCGCTGACGAGCAACGCGCGCGCGGCCGGCAGCGCGTCGGCCAACGTGGCCAGCGCGTCCTCGGCTTCGTCCGCCGACACCACGTCGGCCTTGTTGACCAAGACCAGCGAAGGAACCCGGCAATTTTGGGCGGTGAGCAGGTAACGCTCGATGCGTCGCGGATTGAGCGCTCGGCGCCGCACGTGCCGATCACCGTCGCTCAGCGCGCACACCACGCCGCACAGGTCGACGTTGGCGGCCAGGTTTTGCGCGCGCGAGGTGCCGTCGACGCCAGCGCGCCGCAGCACGCTCTGGCGCTCCAGCACGTGGTGAATGCGACCGACGGGCTCGGCGGGCTCCACCACGACCCAGTCACCCACCGTCGGCCAATCGTCGTCGGGCAACGAGTGCTCCAGGCGACCGCTCAGCGACGCGCGCAGCGGCCCGCGCGCGGACGAGACCTCGTATTCACCGCGGCGCTCGCACGCCACGCGCCCCACGACTCCGTCCGCAGACAGAGCGTGCAGCTGTTGTAGAAAGAAAGGCGACATGCCCAGCCGTTGCAGCTCGGGCGACAGAAACTCCGACATTGGGAAACCCCTAAAAACGATGCTCGAAACGAACCGCGACCGCGCGAGCGCTCAGGAGCGGCATCCGGCGTCGTCGCGTGCGACGAGCTGAAATGCTCCGAGCGCGGACCTCAGCGGCCGTCGAGAGACGGCGCGTCCGGAGGTGGCGTCAGCAGAGTCCGCAGAAAGGGCGGACGAAATTTTCGACTTGGTCGGTCATTCGAAGGCTCCTTTTCTGCTTAGGGGTCCCGAAACTCGGAACAGCCGGCAAGATGTCACGGCCGCGAAAGCTGCGCAAGCGCGCGGTGTGCGTCGAGCGCCGGCTCGGTCAGGGTGGCCAGCTGTTTTTCGCGGTAGCCCGTGGCGATGCCGGTCACCAGCACCAGCTTGGCGCCGGGCTCGCTCGTGAACGACACTCGAAAATCTTTGAGCGCCAGGCAGGCGCCCGCGTCCGTCTTGCGAATGCGCCGGTACGGGTGGGGCTCGGGGCCCAGCTCCAGCACCTGGCGAATCGGCGCCTCGAGCTCGACGCCGAAGCCCTGCAAGAGCGCGAGCTGGGACCGCGCTTCGGCCGAGAACTCGACCACGAACGCCGCCTTGGGGTCGCTTCTACCGGTCGGCTCGTCGAGCCAGCCATGGTCGGCATCGGGCCGCGAATCGGCGTACGGAATGTAGGGCTTGATGTCGAGCACCGGCGTGCCCTCGAGCAAGTCGAGCCCTTGCACCGACAACACCAGGCCTTCGATCTTAGTCAGCTCCACCAGGCTCATGCCCAGCGGATTGGGCCGGTGCGGTGAGCGCGTCGCGAACACGCCGCGCCGTTTTTCGCTGCGTGGCGGCAGCACCTTGGGGCGCCAACCTTCACTCTGATCGAACCAAAAAATCAGCCAGATGTAGCGAAAGCTCGCCAGATCTTCCAGCGCGTGCTCGAAGTCGCGCCCGCTGTACAGCTCGACGCTGCCCGCGGCCGCTTGCGGCGTGTTCGGTTGCCGCGGCGCCTGCATCTTCTCGGTGAACGGAGAGTGCACCACACCGATGGGCGTGAGCGTGAGGCGGCGTTCGTCGGGGAGGGTCATCGCGGAGCGGGGCTGATGATCTGCACTGGCTGCGGCGTGTTCTCGATGGGCACCGGCTCGCCCGAGAGCGGCGCCAGCAGCGCGTAGATCACGCCCAAGATGGCCAGCATCATCAGGCTGGTGATCAGGTAGGTGTTGATGGGCGGGTGGCGGCTGGTGGACCAGCCGTCTTCGTAGAATTTGCCGCCGCTGCGCTCGCGCAGCTTCTTTTGAAAGCCAGCCAGCACGTCCGGCGGCGCGTCTTCGGCGGCCCCGCCTTTGAGCGCCGAGCGCAGATCCGGGGCGAGCTCTTCGCTTTCGGTCTCTGGAGCGGCGGGGGCCACGCCTTCTCCGGGGGTCTCGCTCATTTCGCCTTTTCTCCCATCTTGCGTTCTACGGCTTGCTTGAGCATCGCGCGCGCGCGGTGCAGCCGGCTCTTGACGGTCCCGTCGGGCAAGCCCGTGACCTCGCACAGCTCTTCGTAGCTCAAATCTTCCACGTCACGCAGGATCAGCACTTCACGAAAATCCGGCTCCAGCTCGACGATGCACAGCTGCACCACGCGCTCCAGCTGCATGCCCTCGACCATCTGGTCCGGCCGCGCAATGTCGCCCGACGTCACGCCGCTGCCCGAAGTCATGGGCGAGCGCTCCGCCAGCGCTTCGTACTCGTCCTGCGCCTCCGTGCGGCGCCGCTTCAGGTACTTGACGCGGTTTTTGCAGAGGTTGACGGCGATGCGATAGATCCACGTCGACAGCTTGGAGTCGCCGCGGAAGGTGCCCACCGCCTTGAACACCTGCACGAAGACCTCTTGGGCCATGTCCTCCGCTTCGTCGCGGCGGCCCAACATGCGCAGCAAAATGCGGAACACGCGCTCCTGGTAGAGCACCACCAGCTCGTTGAAGGCGCGCTCGTCCCGCGACGCGAGCCGCGCGATGAAGCGAGCTTCTTCCTTGTCCTCGGGCTCCATCGTGAGCTGCAACGCGACCGTACCACCCCAGACAACCAAACGGCCGGTGGGTTCCGCACCCCCGAAAATTGGCCCAGGAACCTGGCTTCAGGGCCGCAAAGCCCGTCCACTCCGCCCGAAGCGCAGCTGGCTCTTGACGGGGCCGCTGAACGTTGTACGGATGCGTCCCGCTTTCTCTTCCGGTGTCGTCTAAAGGCAGGACAAGGGACTTTGAATCCCTGAATCGTGGTTCGAATCCATGCACCGGAACCAGGCTCGCCGCAGGCGGCGCTCCAGTAGCGCCGAGTCGAGTTTGTTCGTAACGGGCGCAGGCAAGTCGACGCCTTAGGACTCGTCCACGAACCCTTCCCACCACGCGAACGTCCGCCGCAGCTCCAGATCGCGTTCGCTACCCCTGCGCACAGGAACCAATGTGTCCGGGTCGAGTCCGGCGATGTCCTTCGGGTCGAGATCCCACCCGGAAAGGGCCTCACTCGATTCCTTGGGCAAACCCCAGTCCGGGGGCAGCTGACACGCCTCCACCACTCTGCTCACATAACGGTCACTCACGCGGCTCTGGCCCGACTCTGCCTGACACACCATCGACTGACTCACGCCTAGCCGCTCGGCCAGCTGCGCCTGCGTCAATCCCGATTCTCGGCGCGCCTCGAAGAGCCTCCGCTTCGTGATGTCGACGCCGCGCTGAGGCCCACCACCGACGGTGCCACCGACGTGAGCGCGCGTAGCTGGCACCAGGATGAACTCGATCCCGCCGATGCGAATCGAACAGTCGATTGTCCTCTCGGTAGCAAGCTCCCGCTTCGCCGCTTGCTGGTGAGGCGTCGTCCCCTGTTCATCGGTCGCAGCTCCGTTGGTCTCACAAGATGTGGCGGGAGCTCTTGCGGGACTCGCGTCGGTCGATGTCATGCCGCGGCCAGTGCAATCCGCGGACCACGCAGCTTTTGCCCGCGGCGCGGCCTCGTCACGACGCCGTCATCAGCTGATATCACCCAAATATTGCCTCATATCAGCTGATATGGGGCTTGCGAGCGGTCGCCTCCCGGCGTCCTCCGCAGGAGAACGAGACTCCCGAGGGATTTGCGTGGGTGGCGGCCACGCAGCACATGGCGGCCACGCAGCACATGGCGGCCACGCAGCACATGGCGGCCACGCAGCACATGGCGGCCACGCAGCACATGGCGGCCGAGGGCGTTAGAGCCTGGCGATAGTCTGGTCGTGTACGAGATCGACGACGTATTTGACGGCGTCGGGGTTCGTCTCGGGGAGGATGCCGTGGCCGAGGTTGAAGATGTGGCCGTGGTGGCCGCCGCGGTGGAGCACGTCTTTGACGCGCGCGGCGAGCAGCTCGCGCGGGGCATCGAGCAAGAGGTTGTCGAGGTTTCCTTGCACAGCGACGCCGTCGCCCAGCTGCTTGCGCGCCCAATCGAGCGGGGTTTTGGCGTCGATACCGATGACGGTGCCGCCGGCTTGCTTTTGTAGCTCGAGCAGCATGGCCGTGCCGGTGCCGAAGTGAATGACGGGGACGCCGGTCTGCTCGACGGACGAGAGGATGTGCTTCACGTGCGGCTGGATGAACTGCACGTAGTCGGCGGGCGAGAGCGCGCCGATCCACGAATCGAACAGCTGGACGGCTTGGGCGCCCGCTTCTACCTGCGCGTGTAGGTAGCGGCGGGTCATCTCCGAGAGCTTTTCCATCAGCGCGTGCCAGACCGCGGGCTCGCGGTACATCAGGCGCTTGGTGATGGCGTAGTCTTTACTCTTGCCGCCGCCTTCGATGAGGTAGCTGGCGAGCGTGAAAGGCGCGCCGGCAAAGCCGATGAGCGGCGTCTTGCCGTCCAGCTCTTTGCGGATCATGCGGATGGCGGCCAGCACGTAGCCCAGGCCCTCTTCGGGGGCGAACAGGCGCAGCTTGTCGACGCCGGCGCGGTCGCGCACGGGCGTATGGATGACCGGCCCTTCGCCGGCCGCGAACTCGAACGGGGCGCCGAGTGGCTCGAGCAGCAGCAAGATGTCGGCGAACAAGATGGCGGCGTCGACGCCGAGCGCCTTGACCGGTTGCAGCGTCACCTCGGTGGCAAGCTCGGGGTTTTTGCACAGCTCGATCAGCGTGTGCTTCTTTCGGAGAGCCCGGTACTCTTCCATGTAGCGCCCGGCTTGGCGCATGAACCAAACTGGCGTCGCGTCGACGGGCTCACGCCGACAGGCGCGCAAAAAGCGATCCCACATCTGGTGCTGGCTCGATCTTTCTCAGAGGGTTTGCACGGGCGCGGCTTGCTTGCCGGCGTGGGGCGCTAGCTCGCCGGCCATGGACTTTTGCTGCATTTCGTACTTGGACGGGCACTTGGCGACGATTGCCGTCGAGACGAACGTTTTGCCGTCTTCGGCCAGCTTGCCTTCGGCTTGCACCTCGACGTCCATTCCCGGCATGTCTTTGAAGGTGTCGGGCACCACGCAAGACGGGTGCTGCACGGCCAGCACCGCGCCCTTCTCTTCCAGCTTGAAGCGGTACTCGCAAGGCTCGTCGCGCCGCGCCAGGGTGCCCTTCACGAGCATCCCCTTCACGCGGATGTTGCGCTGGTTGTAGCGCGCGGTGTCTTTCACCAGCTGGTCGACGCCCAACGAGTAGATGGCGGCGTTCTTGCCGCTGTTGAAGACGAGCGTCAGCACGCCCGCGACCATGACCAGCAAGCCGATGAGCAACCCGAGGTTGCCCTTCTTCTTCTTCGGAGCCGGACGTTCGGGACCGGACCCTTGAGCGACGGCGGGCACGCTGGCCTCGCCATCCGTTTCTGCGACCGCGCGGGCTAGCTCTTGATCGACACTCATGGTGGGCTCGGATCTCCCGGACGGGACAAGGGTAGCATCATAGTTTCGGCCTGGCCTTGCGGGCTTTGCGACGAGGCAGCCAAGCCCCCAGCGAGCAAAAAGCTGAGCCCACTGCCGAAAGCACGAAAAGCGTGTAAACGCCCAGAAAAGCTGGCTGAAAACCACCGCTCAGCAGCACCAAGACCCAAAGCTCCGCGGCGCCGGCCAGGCCCGCGAACGCCGCGTGGCGGACCTGGGTACGCGGGCCGAAGCGCGCCAGCAAATTGCCCGCGATGGCGGACGCGAGCCCAAACATGGCCCCAACCGCCAGCCCCGCCGCACCCACCGTTCCGAGCCAGCGCACGGCCGGCGCGGTGCGCGCCAACGCGAGCGCCGCCAGAGCGAGAGGCAAGAACAGCGTTACCAGCATGCCCGAGCCGATCAACACCCAATGCCACGCAGGGCGTGCGGCCGCTTCCGCGTCCTCGCCGGTCGGCTCCTGAATGACGGGCAGTCTGCGGGTCGCCATGAAAAAGCAGGCAACTATTGCATGCGCTCGACCGAGCAGGGGCGGTGACGGCCAGATTCATCAGCAAGGCTCGGGCGTTGTGGCCGCTGGCGCTCAGTTTCGTCGTCGCATCTGCCGCCGCGGCCAAGCCAGACCCCCGAGGCGAGTCGAACATTCCCGCGGCTGAGCGAGAATTCGCCCCCGGCGCGCCAAAAAGCACCTCGTCAGCTGCACCGAACGTGGTCGAAGCGTCGTCTTCGACCAACGATTTGCCATTGCCCTACGAAGCGTGGCCCGGCCCCGGCCCCCAGCCCCCAACGGCCCCGCCCCACGCCGACCTGCCGCCACCGCTGGCCCGCGCCCGCCCGGTTCCGCGGCGCCCCTTCGAAATGAGCGTGGCCTTGGCCGCATTTCTGCCCAGCTGCGGCTCGGGCAGCGTCGATGACCGCGGTTGCCTCACGGTGGCGCGAGGCCCGGGCATCGAGGCCACGCTCCTCTATCGTGTAGGGCCGTTCTTCGCCATCGGCGCGGAGGGGGCCGTGAGCGGGTTCGGGGGGCCCGAGGGAGGCGCGCTGTCGAGAGCGGGCGGAGGCGCTCGTTTCCTCGGTGTGGTGGGGCGGCTGTACTTCGCCGAGCAAGGCGTTTGGGATCCGTACGTTGCGCTGACGCTCGGCGCGGGCGCGCTACGGCTGGCCGGCGGCGCCAACACGCACGTGTCGACGTCGGGGCTCGGCGCACGGGTAGCAGGCGGGGTCGATTTCGCGCTCGGCTCGCACGTTCGGCTGGGCCCCAGCGCTTCGTTTGCACATTGGCTGGCGTGGAGCGAAGAGCGATGCAGCGGTGGCGTGTGCCGCGACGAGCGCGCCCCGTATGGCCGCTTGCTCGGGTTCGCGACGCTCGGCTTTCGCGTCACCGGCAGCTTCGGCGACGCGCTTTGATGAATCCAACGTGGTAGAGGGACGAGGCCACGGCGCGGAGCACCAAGAAAATGCCTCGAGAGCTGAGCCCCTTCGAGTTGGACCGCGAGCTTTCGCGCGTGGTGCCACGGGCGCGCGCCGCTTATCGCGCGCTCCGCACGGGGCGCGAGGTCCGCTTGACGATTCCGGAGGTGCTCCAAGATCCCGAGACGCTGGAGCGCCTGGCCCACGACAAAAGCGATCCGATAGCGGCGCCGCTCGTACGTCACCTGTATTGGCTAGAGCTGATGCGGCGCGCGCTGCCCCTCGAGGGCGAACGCGTGCGGCGCTACCGCGCCGAGCACCACCCGCTCGACAAACCGCTGTCGGGGCGCTTCACGTGGCGTGAGCTGCTGGGGCACGCGCTCCGCGACTCCGCGCGGCGCCCGGCGCTGCTCGAGGTCTTGTTCGAACGCGGCGCGACCCTGCGCGACGCCGGGTCGCGCTTGTACGAGCTGCGAGCAGAGCTGCCGCACTTCGCCGGTCGCTCCCGCGCGGAGCTCGAGCTGCCCCACCCAGACCTGTCCGACCACGCGCGACGCTTCCTCGCCGACACCGCCGACGCCTACGGCAGCCTCGAGCTCCGCGATCAGGCCGCGGTCCTCGATCGCGGCCTGGCGCACGCCGCCGCTGACGGTTGGCCACGCCAAATCTCGCTGCGCAGCTTGAACGATCTTCTGGGGAGCCCGGACTGGCTCTCCGGCTTACGCTTGAACGTCGGCGAATTTCCGGCGCCGCTCTCGGCGGCCAGCTTCATGCGGAGCTTGCTGCGGCTTGGCGCTGCTTGGAGCGACGCGCTAGCGCCCGCCAGCCAGCCGTTCGCGCTGGCGTACGACGCCTTCGGCTTGGGGCGCGCCGGGCGCGCCGCCTTGCTCGCCGGTTTGCCGCTCGGGCCCAGCTTTCTGAAGCGCCAGCTGGGTCTGGGCAAAGAGCGCGCTCTCGGGCACGCGCGCGCTCTCTCGCAAAGTGCCTTGATTTTCGGGCGGCTGCTGGCCCTGCGGGTGCTGCTGGCCGAGCCCGCGCTGAACGGCCCAGGCGCGCTCGGCGAAGCCTTCTCGGAGCACGGCGCCAAGGCCTTCGGCTTCGAGCCCCCACCCCACGCCGCGGGGCTGCTCTGTCGCCCGCGCCTGGGCGACGCGCAACGCCTGGCAGGCTGCTTTCTGGCCGCCGCGCGAGCCGAAGAGCTCGCCAACGAGCACGACGACGACTGGTTCCGCAATCCTCGCGCCATCGAGCAGCTGCGCGCCGAGACGCGCGTCGCGCCCGCGACCACCTGCACGAGCGAGAGCCTGCAAGCGGGCGCGCGCTCCTGGAAGCAAGCGCTCGTCGCCGGCCTTTAGCGGTCGAGCGGCTACCAGGTCTCGTTCGGCGTGGGCGTGAGCCCGGTCGACTCGACGTGATAGGTGAACGTGAGGACGACCGCGGTTGCCTTGTCGCCGGCCAAGACGCGACGCACGCCGAGGTCCGCGCTGAACGCCTTGTCGATGTAGCCGAGGCCCAAGCTCGCCGAGTGGCTCTTGGCGCCGTCGTCGAAGCGGTAGCCAGCGCGTACCACCGCGTGCTCTCCCAGCAGCAGCTCGGGGCCCAGCATGGCGCGCAGCGTGGTTCGGTCCCAGGTGACCAAGTCCGCGACCACATCGGCTTCGAGCCCGAACTTGTCCGTCACGAAGCCGATGCCTCCGCCCAAGGTGAGCGGCTGGTAGCTGGAGTCGGCCCCGTTCAGGTTGTTACCCACGAGCGAGAGCGAGAGGCCGCCGCCGGGTCTGAGCGTGAGCCCGAGATCGAAGGCGAAGTTCTTGAGGATCTTGTCGCCCTCGAGACCGCTCGACGCGTAGCTGGCTCCGAGCGGCCCTTGCCCGTTCTGGCTCAGCCACATGAAGCGGCCGCCCGCGCCGACAAAAAGCTTGTCGGAAAGCGGGTAGGCAAAGGCAAAACGCAGGTCCGAAGCCGTGCGATCGACGCCGTCTGGATCTTGGCGCGACCACGTTGCCCCCAGCCCGCCGGCAATGCGCGAGCTAGAGCCCACCGAGTCGACCGCGCCCACGCCGTAGCTCTGTCGCGAAGCCTCGGGCCAGATCTGTAGCAGCGCGGCCGCGTGGTACACGCGCGACGTCGCCATGTTCGCCGGGTTCTGGAACAGCGCGCTCACCGAGCTGCCGAGCGTGCGGTCCGCTCCGCTCTTGGCCGCGCTCCGCCCTGTCTCGATCTCGTCGTAGTTGTAGCCAACTTCTGGGGGTAGCTTGCTCGGGTCAGCACGAACGACCGTGCTCCCAAAAAAGCAAGCGCCTGCACATGCTATGGCCAACGAAATGGACGCGCGACGGCTACGCGTGGAACATGGTGGCGGCGTTGACATGAAGCAGAGCTGACAGCAGCCGTTCACGGCGGCTACCAGAGGGTTGGCAGTACCTGCGCTAGGTACCAATGGCCAAGAAATCCGTGAGGGTTGCGTACCCGTGACGGCCGTTCGGCCAGCGGCGGCGTGCACGTTCGCAATAACTGCAGTCGACCCTTGACGTGCAAAACCAAGAAAGTTGACGCCCAACGCACGAGGCGGTGTCGGCGCGGCAACGGAATGTCGCATGTGTCTGCAGAGTTAGTGAGCGTCGCGCGAAAACGTCACCGACAAACTCGTCCGCACCAAACTTTCACGAACGAGCGGGCCGCGGTAATTTGCCGACTTCACGCGTTTCGAAAATCTCTTGGTTGAACTTTGCTCGAGGTCAGTGCTAGCTGCCCCTCCCTTCGCTGAAGCGCGCCTCACCGCTGTGGTGACGCACCCGACGGCGGCAGGTACGTTCGCTGTGACGCTCGTGACTTCCCAAGAATCACAGCATGCTGAGGGCTGCCCCCCAGCGGCCGAAGACGGCAGCATGGTTAGGGTTTCTGGTGTCCACAGCCCTGTGGATAATTTGGGGACGCACCTCTCGTGATGGACTTGGAAACAACCCCCGCGCCGCGCGCCGGCGAAACCCTCTTCACCCAAGCTCTCGAGCAGACCCGGGGCCGCTCGCCCGCGTCGTTCGAGCAGTGGTTCACCAGCATCCAGTTCGAAGGCTTCGAGCAGGGCGTGCTGGGCCTCACCGCGCGCGACGAGTTCGTTCGGGACTGGGTCAAGGCGCACTTCCTGCCCGACCTGCTCGTGAACCTCGGCCGCCTCAGCGGCGAGCCTGGCAGCGGCCTACGCGTGACCTGGAACATCTCCAATCGGCTGGTGCGGCCGGTGTGCGAACCCAAGCGCGCCACGCCCCGTCCGTCGAAGCCGGAGCCCATGCCCCCGTCACGCCGCTCCGAGCGCCCTGCCAGCGTGGCTCCGCGCTACTCGCGCGCGCAATTTCTTGCGACGCTGAACTCGAAGTACACTTTTTCGAACTTCGTGGTCGGCCCGTCGAACGAGCTGGCGCATGCCGCGGCCTTCGCGTCAGCTGGCGGCGGCGGTCCTCGTTACAACCCGCTGTTCATCGCCGGAGGCACTGGCCTCGGCAAGACGCACCTGGTCCACGCCATCGCCCACAAGGTGCTCGACGAGCGGCCGGACGCCCGCGTGGTCTACGTCTCGGCCGAGCACTTCACCAACGAGTTCATCGAGGCGTTACAGCACCACAAGATGGACGAGTTTCGGGCTCGCTACCGCAGCGAGTGCGACCTGCTCTTGGTCGACGACATCCAGTTCTTGGCCGGCCGCGAACAGACTCAAGAAGAGTTCTTCCACACGTTCAACGCGCTGCACGATGCCGATCGCCCCATCATCGTGACGAGCGACAAGTACCCCCAGCAGCTGCAGCGCATGCCCGAACGCTTGGTGTCGCGCTTCACCAGCGGTCTGGTCGCCGACATTCAGGTGCCCCAACTCGAGACACGCGTGGCCATCGTGCGCAAGAAGGCCGAGCTCGAGAGCATTCCGCTGTCCGACGAGGTAGCGGTCCTGCTGGCCCAGAACATCCAGAGCAACGTGCGTGAGCTGGAAGGCGCGCTCATCCGCCTCGCCGCCAAGTCGTCGCTCACCGGCCGCCCCATCGACGTCGAGTTCACGCTGGGCGAGATGAACACGGTCTCGCCCCGCCGCACCGACATCATGAGCGTCGAGGACATCCAGCGCGCGGTGTGCAGCCACTTCCGGCTGTCCAACTCCGAGCTGCTCAGCAAAGATCGCCACAAGAGCGTGGCGTTCGCGCGGCAGGTGGCCATGTACCTGTGCCGCCAGCGGCTGAAGTGCAGCTTCCCCGAGCTGGGCCGCGCCTTCGGCAATCGCGATCACACCACGGTGATGAGCGCCGTGCGCCGCGTAGAAACGCTGCGCCAGCGCGACCCCCAAGTCTCCGCCCACCTCGAAGCCATCGAGCAACGCCTCGCCTCCTCCGAAGACTGACGGCGCCCGTAGCCGACGCGGATCTTTTACAGAAGCTCGCCGTCGTCAGGGTGACTGGTGGCGCTCGGGGTCCCGCGCGTTCTGGGCTCGGGTGGTGGGGCCCTGGAATCTTCACGGGAGATCGGGAGATCGGGAGCGAGAATTTGGGGGTTTGAAATCGCGCGCCCCCGTCCGGAAACTGCGCAGGCGCCTCACGACTCCGCGCGACTCGAAACCCAAAATCTCTCGCGCCTCCCGATCTCCCGATCTCCTGCCACATCTCGAGGTCCCCGCGCCACGACGGCTCAGTGACTGGTGGCGCTTGGGGTCTCGCGCGTTCTGGGCTCGGGTGGTGGGGCCCTGAATCTTTACGGAAGATCGGGAGATCGGGAGCGAGAATTTGGGGGGTTCAAACCGCGCGCCGCCGTCCGGAAACTGCGCAGTCGCCTCACGACTCCGTGCGACTCGAAACCCAAAATCTCTCGCCCTCCCGATCTCCCGATCTCCTGCAACATCTCGAGGCCCCCTCGCCACGAGCGCTCAGCAAGCCAGCAGCCCCCGATCCCGCCGTCCGGAAACGGCCCAGTCGCCTCACGACTCCGTGCGACGC
>Ga0164241_10000866_pt1 | contig 43801 bp, 35 predicted proteins | sample OricomyardsoilBY_FD_108780 | JGI IMG/M metagenome (GOLD analysis project Ga0164241, IMG submission 108780) | Backyard soil microbial communities from Emeryville, California, USA - Original compost - Back yard soil (BY) | ecosystem: Environmental > Terrestrial > Soil > Unclassified | place: USA... | reverse complement strand
GGTGGCGCAATACCTGCCGCAATGGCCGGACGTCGATGTGGACGTGAAGCAGAAATTCCGCTTCGGCGGCATCGGTGCGCTGCTCGATCACGAAATCGACCTGCTGGTGACGCCCGATCCGGAACCGCGGCCGGGCCTGCGCTTCGAACCGGTGTTCGACTATGAGCAGGTGCTGGTGGTGCCGCGTTCACACCCGCTGGCGCACATGCGCTTCCTCGAGCCGGCACAACTCGCCGATGAAGTGTTGATTACCTATCCAGTGGCCATCGAGCGGCTCGACATCTACACGCAGTTCCTGATGCCCGCCGGAATCACGCCCCGCATGCACCGGACCATCGAATCCACCGACCTGATTCTCGAGATGGTGGCCTGTGGACGTGGAGTGGCCGCCTTGCCGCGCTGGTTGGTGGAAGAGCGCATGAAGGAGGTGGCCATCGCGCCGGTGCGGCTGGGGCGGCGGGGCGTGCCGAAGAAGATTCACCTGGGCCTGCGCCAGGATGATCTGCGCCACGCCTGGCTCAAGGCCTTTCTGCAGACCGCGCGGCGCGGCCGCTGAATCGTTCAGGTGCCGCAGAAGGTCTGCAGCACGCGTTCTTCCGGTCGCGGCGGCAGGCGATAGTCCGGCAGATCCAGGTGCTCGTCATAAGGGGTCCGCAGCAGCTGCAACAGCACGAGAGCGGGCTGCAACTCGCCATCCGTCGCCGCGATCAGCGCGGCCTCCACGCGGTGATTGCGCGCAATGAAGGCCGGATTCGCACGCAGCATGTCCGCGCGGCGCCGCGATGCCGGCAGTGGCTCCCGGTCCAGGCGCGCGCGCCACGTGGCAAGCCAGGCATCCAGCGCCGCGGAATCGCGAAAATGCCCGCGCAGCGCCGGTTCGCCCGCAGGTTGCAGTGCGTCGGCCAGCGCGCGGAAGGTCAGAGTGAAGTCCGCCGCGGCGCCCTGCATGGCCTGTAGCAGCGCGGCGGTCAGGGCGGCATCGCCTTCTTCAGCGGTGGTCAGGCCCAGTTTGCGCCGCAGCCGCGCCAGGAACTGCGCATCGAACAGCGCAATGAAGGGCTCGATCACGGCAGTGGCGCGTTGCACCGCCAGGTTCGTGTCGGCATCGATCAGCGGCAGCAGCGCCTCGGCCAGCCGCGCCAGGTTCCACTGCGCGATGGCCGGCTGGTTGCCGAAGCTGTAGCGCCCGTGACGATCGATGGAGCTGAACACGGTGCGTGGATCGTAGTGATCCATGAAGGCGCAGGGACCGAAGTCGATGCTCTCGCCGCTGATGGCCATGTTGTCGGTGTTCATCACGCCATGGATGAATCCCACGCTCATCCAGTCAGCGATGAGGCTGGCCTGCCGACGGGCCACGGCCTGGAGGAAATCCAGCGCCGGCGTGGAGGACTCCGCCAGCTCGGGATAGTGCCGCTCGATGCAGTAGCGCAGCAGCGCCTGCACGGCCGTGGTGTCGCCGCGCGCGGCGAAGTATTCGAAGGTGCCCACGCGCACATGACTGGCCGCCACGCGCGTCAGCACCGCGCCGGGCAACACGTCCTCACGAAACACCTGCTCGCCGGTGGCCACGACGGCCAGCGAGCGAGTGGTCGGGATGCCCAGTGCGTGCATGGCCTCGCTGATCAGGTATTCGCGCAGCATCGGGCCGACCGCGGCGCGGCCATCGCCGCTGCGCGACCAGCGGGTGCGGCCCGAACCCTTGAGCTGGATGTCGCGCAGCACGCCGCTGCGATCGCGTCGTTCGCCCAGCAGAATGGCGCGTCCGTCGCCCAGCGCGGGCACGAAATGCGCGTACTGGTGGCCGGCGTAGGCCATGGAAATCGGTCGCGCGTCATCGGGCAGCGTCTTGCCGGAGAAAACTTCGTGTGCCACTGGCTGCAGCGCCTTGCTGTCCAGGCCCAATTCATCGGCCAGCGCGGCATTCCACAGCAGCAGCCGCGGCTCGGGAGGTATGGCCGGCCGCTCCGCGGTGTGGAATGGCGCGGGCAGGTCGGCGTAGCTGTGGGTCAGGCCAAGTTGCATGGCAGTATGGTGGCACAATCGGCCATCCGGGCCCGGCCGGCCCACGGGGGAAATATGCGCCATACGGCAGTGCTGTTGTTGACGGTGTGTGTCTGCGTCGCGCGCGCGGCGATACCAGCCGAAGCAGGCGCCACCGCGCTCGCGGCGGGCACATCCCTATCGGGCAAGGCGCTGGCACCCCTGGTACCGGCTGCCGATCAGCTCGCGTTGTTGAAGAGTGCCGATCCGAAGATCGCGCGCAACAAGAAACATGTATTCGACTTCTGGCGCATCGTCTATGAAGGCGGGCACATGGAGCGCGCGGCGGAATTCATGGCGCCCGAATACATCCAGCACAACCCGAATGTGGAATCCGGGCGCGATGCGTTCGTGCGCACCATCGGCGCGTCGCGCAAGCCGCGGCCGGTGGAGGCCACCTCGCACTTCCCCATCATCTCCATCATCGCCGAGGGCGACATGGTGGTCGTGATGTGGGCGCGCAAGGTGCGCGATCGCGAGAAGCCGGACGAGATCTACCAGATGACCTGGTTCGATGTGTTCCGTCTCGATGCGAAGAGCGGCCTGATCGCCGAGCACTGGGATTCATCGGAGAGATGGGGAACCTCCGGGCGTCCCCCCGGCGCGGAATTTTTCCCGTGAAGCGGCCACCGGACGCCGCGCCTCGTCCGCCGAGCACATTGAATCGCCGTGATCTCATGCTGGGCGTGGCGGCAGCGGCAGCCGCGGGCACGGCATCCGGCGCGTTCGCGGCAGCTGCCCGCGACAGACGGACTGCGCAGATCGATCCCGTCGTCGAGACCGCCTATGGCAAGGTGCGTGGTGAACGCGGTGTCGGTGGTGGCTACAAATTCCTGTGCGTGCCCTATGGCGCATCGACAACGGGCGAGGGCAGGTTCATGCCGCCGAAGCCGCCCGCGCCATGGGCCGGTGTCCGCGAGGCGCCGGCAAAACCCCTCATTGCGCCGCAGATCAATCCCAAAGCCACGTCCGCCCCGCCGGGGTCGCGACGCGCCGCGGTGTCAGGCATTGGCAGCGAAGAGGGCAGCGTCGAAAGCGAGGATTGCCTCAATCTCACCTTGTATACACCGGACTTCGACAGCGCGCGGCGGCCAGTCATGGTGTGGCTGCACGGCGGCGGTTACTCCGCCGGCTCGGGCTCGAACCCCATGTACGAGGGTTCCTTCCTCGCCGTGCGCGGCGACGTTGTGGTGGTCAATGTGAACCATCGCCTCAATGTGCTGGGCCACCTGCATCTGCCGGAAAGCGGCGCGGAGTTTGCCTCCTCGGGCAATGTGGGCATCCAGGACATCGAGCTGGCGCTGCGCTGGGTGAAAGAGAACATCGAGCGCTTCGGTGGTGACGCCAAGCGCGTGCTGGTGTTCGGACAGTCCGGCGGCGGTGGCAAGGCCTGCACGCTGTGGTCCATGCCGTCGGCACGCGGCCTGTTTCATCGCGTGGCCATCCAGAGTGGTGCCACACGCCGGCTGCGCAGCGTCGAAGATGCGACGGGTGCCAGCGAACGCCTGCTCAGGCCACTGGGTCTCAAGCCCAGCCAGGCGCGTGAGCTGCAGCGCCTGCCGCTGGCGCAGCTGATGGCCGCCAATTTCGAATTCACCGCCAAGCCTTCGCTGCCCGGTGCGCCGGCCAGTTTTGCGCCGGTGTATGACGGGCGGCTGGTGACGCGTCAGCCCTTCGATCCCGTGGCCAATCCGCTCAACGCCGACATCCCGCTGCTCATCGGCTGTACGTCCACCGAGAACACGGTGTTCTCCATGGCCGATGAGGCGGCGTTCAGGCTCGACATGCCTGGACTGCGGCAACGCCTGCGTGCGCTCATCGGCGAGAAGGCGGGTGACGCGGCAGTGGACCTGTATGTGTCGCTGAAACCTCTGGCAGCGCCGTCGCAGCTGTATTTCGAAATGCTGTCGGACCGCACGCGCCGCCAGTCGATACTCATCGCCGAAATGAAGGCGGCACAGAACGAGGCCAAGGCCTGGCTGTACCAGCTGATGTGGAACACGCCGGTCATGGACGGCCTGCTGCGTTCGCCGCATTCATTGTGCATTCCGATGGTGTTCGACATCGCGCTGGGCGAGCGATGGAAGCCTTACACCGGCGCCGTGCCGGCAGCGGCCAGAGTCGCCCGAGCCATGAGCCGCGCGTGGGCGGAGTTCGCGCGCACGGGAGATCCGGGCACCAGCGAACTGCAATGGCCGGACTACTCCCTGCGCCGGCGTGACGTGATGCTGTTCGATGAGGACAGCACTTATGCGCTCGACGCCTTCGGACAGACGCGCGTGTTCTGGGACGATGTCGCGAACGCCGCGATTTGAAGCTGCCTAAGGGGCGGCCTTCGCCCCATCCAGTGCGGATTTCAGCTGCCGCGCCCACGTCTGCAGCGCCCGTTCGGCCTCCGCGCGGTTGAATACGCTGTTGGCCCATTCGAGCTGCTCATATTCCTGCGCGCGCTGCAGGTCGCTGGCGCGGTAAAGCAGCGTGCCGGTCACCGAATCCCGCAGATTCACCAGGATGCGCATCTCTCCCGCGCTCTTCACGTAGACGTGCACGTTGTTGGCGTTGCGCGGCTCGATGCCGTTCACCACCAGATCGACGATCTCGGCCTGCACGTCCAGCACGTCTTCGCCAGGCGCCATCGCAATGATGTAACCGCCTTTCGACAGCACGCGCGAGAAAGTTTCGCCGGCGAGCTTCGACAGCTCGCTGCGGATGCGCTCCACTTCTTCGCTCTTGAGGCCAAAGGTGCCGTAGTCGCGTGGGTTCCAGTTCTTGTTGAAAGCCACGGTAACCGGCCGCAGCAGGATGCTGGTGTAACTCTTGAGGCTGGCGCCGGGGCGCTTGTATGCCTTGTCGATGTTTTTCGCCTGGATGGGGACCAGGCCGTCATCGGTAGGAGTGGGTTCGCTCGCCGGCAAAGTTAGCGCGAACATCGCCAGCAGCGAGGCCTGGCAGAGCAGGCGCATCGATGAGGATTTCATGGCGGGGCCTCCGGTGTCTCGCGTAGACAACAAAGCAAGTATCAGATCAGAAGCGCTGCGTGATAACCATTCAGTCAGTCACCATGCCCTTGCCGCGACAGCAATAAGGAAGAGGTTGGTGCTCAAATAACCTCCAGTAGTTGTCTTGGCCACAGCTGTTGCGTGCGCCTATACTCCTGACCCATGCAATTGTCGCCATGGCTGTGGCCGTGGGCAGTTGACGATAGTGCGGTCGCCGCACGTTCGAGTGAACAAGATCCGGGGGCCTCTTTATGGATGGGGGCCTTGCGCCAAAAAACGTTTGCCCATTTCAAGTGGAGGTTCTGTGAAGCAAAGGACTCGTAGTCAGACCTGGCGGATAGCCGCGAGCATCAGTGCGGCGATTGCCGCTTCGGCCACGGCAGTGGCCGCGGAAGACACCGGCGGCACGCTGGAAGAGGTCGTCGTCACCGCGCAGTTCCGTGCGCAGAATCTGCAGGACACCCCGATTGCGATCACGGCGGTCAACGCCGAGATGCTCGAGGCACGTGGCCAGACCAGCATTGCGCAAATCGCCGCGCAGGCACCGAACGTGTCGCTGCGTCCACAGCCGCAAAATGGCGGCTCGGGCCTCATCGCCTTTATCCGCGGTGTAGGCCAGGTCGACTTCAACTACGCGCTCGATCCGGGCGTCGGTGTGTATGTCGATGACGTATACATCCCGACACTGTCCAGCTCGCTGCTCGAACTGATGGACCTCGATCGCGTTGAAATCCTGCGCGGCCCCCAGGGCACGCTGGCCGGCAAGAACGCAATCGGCGGCGCGATCAAGCTGTTCAGCGCCAAGCCCAAGGGCGATGACTCGGGTTCGTTGCGCGTGTCCTACGGTTCTTACAACGCATTGAACGTCCGCGGCATGGCGGACATGAAGCTCAGTGACACGGTGTCACTGCGCGTTTCGGGCATGAGCCGTGGCAGCGATGGCTATGTCGGCATGCTCGACTATGGTCAGACGCATCCCACCTCGAACGTGCCGCAGAACACCACGCGCGGTCGCGGGAATTCCGACTACCAGACCATGGGCGGCCAGAACATCGTCGCCGGTCGCGCGGCCCTGCGCTTCACGCCGAACGATGCGCTCGAGATCAATCTCTCGACGGACTACACCCGTGAAAGGTCGGAGGCCATCCCAACCGTGGTAATTGCCGCGGGCGCTATCGCCCCGGGCGGCACCGTATTCAATCCGGCCTCGATTGGTGCCTCGGCCTCACTGTCCTCATTCCCGCCGCCGACCTACGCGAATCCCTGGCTCATGGGGAAGGACGGCGTCAACCGAGTCAACGTGGACTGCCACTTCGTTCCAACGGGTCCATATAGCTGCGATACCGCCCGTAATCTGCTGGGCTGGGATCCCCGGTACGTCAGCTATTCCAATTTCATGGATGGCATGGCGCCGACTTCGCAGGCTCCGTACAAGCCCTATTTCGCCATCCCGGAGACCAATTTCAACGGCTCGGGCTTCATGGGCAACCTGAGCTACAAGCTCAACGAGAACATGGAGTTCGTGTACATCGGGTCGTACCGCAAATACACGTCCAGATTCGGCCAGGATCAGGACGCCACCCCGATCCCGGTGGCGCAGCTCGATAACCAGCTGAACCACCACGCGTTCACTTCGGAAGTCCGGCTCAACATGAAGTCCGCCGGGGGCTTCATCGAAGGCACCCTGGGCGCTTTCTATCTGAAGCAGAAAGGCACATACACCGCACGCGTCGATCTGAACTACGTTGCGCCGGCGACCATCGACTTCCTGCACGGGCCGGATACGACGCCCAGCCACACCAAGGCGATCTTCGGCACCGCAACGATTCACCCGACGGATCCGTGGAGCATCACCGGTGGTCTGCGCTACACCAAGGACGCGAAGGACTACACCTACTTCCGTTCCAATCCCGACAGCACCATTCCAGATGGAACTTCGGGGGCCTGCGCGCTGTTCACTCAGCCAAATTGCCTGCTCGCGGGTATCTACAACGTGACTGGCAGCTTCAGGGGTGATCGCACGGACTGGCGCATCGTCACCGACTACCGCTTCAACCCGGATTTTCTGGCTTATGCCTCGGTCTCGACCGGTTTCACGGGCGGTGGCGTGAACCCGCGGCCGTTTACCGCGGACCAGAAACTGCCGTTCGATCCGGAGACCCTCACCACGTATGAGATGGGATTCAAGTCCGACCTGTTCGACAAGCACATGCGTTTGAACGGCGCGGTCTTCCTGAACAAGTACAAGGACATCATTCTCGGCAAGACGGTGTGCAAGGAATCGCAGCTGCCTACCCCGTGCCTGCGGCCTGATAACATCGGTGCAGCCGACGTGAAGGGCTTCGAGCTCGAGGCCTCGATCTACCCGGTTGATGGGTTGTCGTTTGACGTCAGCGTCAGCAACCTCAACTTCGACTACACCTCGTCGAACAGGAATGGCTTTCTTACCAAGATCGTCAACCTGCCGCCGCCCGACAACATCGTCGACACAGCCATCCCGGTAAACGGCATCACGCCCTATACGCCTGAGCTGTCGTATTCGGTGGGCGGTCAGTACGACGCCAGGATGTCTAATGGCACGCTCAGCTTTCGTCTCGATGGTTCCTATCAGGGCAAGCTGTACACGAACGCGGAAAACACCGACTGGGGCAAGATTCCGGGTCGCTTCCTGACCAATGCCCGGATCTTCTTCAGCGACCAGGACGACAAGTGGAAGGTGGCGCTCGAAGTGCAGAACCTCACTGACAAGTACTACTTCCTGTCGAAGAGCGACATCACGACCTCGCTGGGTGAGGTCACCGGCGTGCCCGGCCTGCCGCGCACCTATTCGCTGTCGGTGGAGCGCAAGTTCTGATCAGAGATCGATAAGTGACTCAAGGGCCGCCGTCGCAAGACGGCGGCCCTTTTTTCATGCGGAACCAGCGCGCCGATCAGTGCGCTTTCAGAGCTCGCGCATCCGCGTCCCCATCCTCATCGGCGGGCGGTAGCGTCTGCACCGTCGTGGGCAATCGCATGCAGCTCACCAGCGTAATGCATACAAACGAGGCCACCAGCAGGGCGCCATAGCGCCGGGTGTTGAATCCCGCCAGTTCCAGATACAGGCCGACCATTCCCAGAATGGTCAGGTACGCCATCAGCGCGAAGCAGATGCGTACTTCGGTGCGCCGGTACCTCGGCCCCAACGCGCGATCGATGTGATTGGGCGGGCGCACCACGCTGCCCACGGCAACGAGGAACAGCAGCACCGACATCGCGAGTCCGGTGCCGAAGGTTCCCCACACGTTTCGCAGGCGATCGGGCCAGATCGCGTCGGCGACCGGACGCGCGGCGAGGCCGGCCAGCATTGCACCGTAGATCAGATACTGCAGCCAGCGCGGCACGAAGTCGTCCGTGGTACGCGGCACCAACGTCGCGTTGCGCCGCTCGGTCATCGGCACGTTGCGCTTCAACCAGCGCAGGAACGACCACACGCCGTAGCCGAACAGCAGGAAGCCCACCATCATCATCAGGTTGCTGGTGGTCATCAGCACTTCCCAACTGGGAGTGTGCCGTCGCGTGACAGCCGGCATAGGCAGACGATCGATGCGACAGGCCATTAGCACCAGCACGCTGACGATGGCCCAACCCTGCATGGCCTTCTTCCACCAGCCGCCGTGTTCGAGCTGCGCGATGGTGTATTCGTTGGCGGCCGCCCATTCTGGATTGCGGTCGGCCAGCATGGGCCGCGTGAAGCGCGAACCCCACCGCGGCATGGCGATCCACAGCAGCAGTGCCTGGGCCGAGTAGATGCAGAAATCGATCCATTCGCTCATGACTTCACCTTCGACAGGGCATCGTTGAACAGCGTGGAAATCTGCCTGCGCGAGAGGCCGGTGCCGAGCAGCGAGCCGATCATTTCGCGCACGACGCGTTCGGCCTGTCCGGACTGCGCGCGGCGCACCTCGTGCGCGGCGTCGTCGCGCACGAAGGTGCCCCGACGTCCGGCGGTGAGGATCACGCCCTGGTCTTCGAGCAGTTTGAACGCGCGCGCCACCGTATTGCGGTTGATGGACAGATCGTCCGCGAGCTGGCGCACCGTAGGCAGCGGATCACCCGGTTTCAGCAGGCCGGAGGCCACGCCCTGCTGCACCTGTCTGACGATCTGCTCGTAGACGGGCTCCGGTGAACTGGTCAGAATGGATATATCCATATTGTCCTAATAGTAAATAGGACAAAAAGAGAAGTCAATTCCCAGCCACGCACCGCTATCTGGCAGTGCGGGGTGCGGCGCCAGTTCGGCCCTTATTTCAGCGACGCACTATCCAGGTTCAGCTTGTCGATGCCGATGCGCTCGAGCTTCGGAAACTTCGCCTTGAGTTGCTTGCCGAACACCGCGGCATCGCCGACGACAACGAGCGCGGCCCTCGCCGGATCGAAGTGCGCCTTCGCCGCGGCGGCCGCCTGTGCGGGTGTGACGGCATTGATGTCCGTCGCATAGCTGCGCAATTTGTCGAGCGGCAGTCCGAACTGCGCCAGCGCCGAAAGCTGCCCGGCGAGACCACCCGTGGTTTCCACCGAGCGCCCGAAGCTGCCGATGAGCACCGCCTTGCGGCTGTTCAGCTCGCTCTCTGCTATCGGCTGCGTGCCCAGGCCGGCCATTTCCGCGGTCATCAGGTCGACCACCTGCAACACGGCATCGTTGCGCGTCTGCGCGGAAGCAATGATGGGGGCATCCTGCTTGCGTGCCGCCAGCCCGGAGCTTGCGCCATAGGAAAGTCCGCGCTTCACGCGGATCTCCTCGTTCAGGCGTGCCGAATAGCCACCGCCGAGCACATTGTTGACCACCAGCGTGGCGAAGTAATCCTCGCCCCTTCTGCTCGGCCCGATGCCACCCATCAGCACGGCCGCCTGGCCGATCTTGGGAATATCGATGACCAGCGGCGGTTGTACGCGAACCGCGGATGCCTCGGCCGTTGCCGCCGTCAGCGGCGCATCGGGCTTCTTCCAGGCCGCGAAAGCCTGTTCGGCCAGCGCAAAGCCGCTGTCCGGCGTGATGTCGCCGGTAATGACCAGTACGGCATTGTCCGGTCGCCACCAGGCCTGGTGGAATTTCACCGCGTCGTCACGCTGCATCGCGCCGATGGACTTGGGCGAGGGGGTCTTGCCGTAAGGCCCGTCGCCGAACAGCCGCCGCGTCATCGCGTAGCTCGCCACCGAGTTGGGCTGGCGCAGCGAAACCGTCAGGCCATCGAGTGCCTCCTGGCGCGCGCGCTCCAGTTCTTCATCCTGGAAAGCGGGATTGATGGCCACATCGGCCAGCACGGCGAAGACTTCGCCGGCCTTGTCGGCGCGCGTCAGCACCGAAACATTCGACGAGTCCGCACCTGCCCCGCCACCCAGCGAGGCACCGAGACTTTCGATCTGTCGCGAGATATCGGTGGCCGAGCGCGTCGCGGTGCCGCGCGTGGCCAGATCCGCTGTCATCGTGGCAAGACCGGCGCGATCGGCGGGATCGAGCGCGGCGCCCGCCGAGAAGCGCAGGTCGGCGGCCACCAGTGGCAGGCCCGGACGATTCGCGACGATCACGCGCAGGCCATTGGCCAGCGTCTTTTCCGTTGCGGCCGGCACCTTCGCGGCCACGGGCGTACCCGGCTGCGGTGGCGCCTGGCGCTTGTCTTCCGGCGCCAGCACATAGGTGGGAATCTCGGCGGCGGGAATGTCGATCTTCGCGGTGAGGATGTTTTTCGAATCGGCGATGACATCGCCCTTGCTGCCCGGCGCCTCGGGCAGGTAGCGGATGGTCACTGCATGCGCGTCATCCATGATGGACCTGGCCACGCGCTGTACATCCGCCGCGGTGACGGATTGCAGGCTGGCGAGAATGCGGTCGGACGCGGCCGGGTCGTTGTAGATGATCACGGAGCGCGCCAGCTCATCCGCCCTGCCATCGGTGGTCTCGCGTTGCTGCAGCGTTTCGGTGATCAGCTCGTTGCGCGCCTCTTCGAGTTCGGCCGCGCTCACCGGGTTGTCGCGGATCTTCGTGATTTGCGCCTGCAGCGACTTCAATCCCTCATCGGCGGACTTGCCGCCGGAGAGAATCGCCAGCAGCGAATAGGCGCTGGGCTGCTGGTGGATCTCGATCATCGAGCCCACCTGTGCGGCCAGATGCTGCTCATACACCATCGACTGGTACAGCCGCGATGACTGGCCGAGCTGCAGGATGGCATCGAGCACCATCCAGGCGGCGATGTCCGGGCTGCTGGCGGCAGGCGCCGGCCAGCTCACCATGATCGCGGGCAGTGGCACATTGGGTGCGTAAACCGTCAACGACTTCGGCGCCGCGCGCGGCGGCTCGACCGCCGTCACGCGCGGAATGGCGCGCTTGGGTGACTGCAGCGGGCCGAAATATTTGTCCACCCAGGCATCGAGCTGCTTCGGGTCGAAATTGCCAGCCACCACGACGATGGCGTTGTCGGGTCGGTAATACGTGGCGTGAAAGGCCTTCACATCCTGCAGGGTCGCCGCCTGCAGGTCTTCGATGGAGCCAATGCCCGGCCGGCCATAGGGGTGCACATCGAAATTGGCCTGCGCGGCATACAGGCCGAACAGCCGCCCATAGGGCGCGGCCAGGATCCGCTGCCGCAATTCCTCGATGACCACGTCGCGCTCCGAGTGAAACGTGCCATCGTCCACCACCAGCGATCCCATGCGCTCGGCTTCGGCCCACAGGATGCGCTCGAGATGGTTCGCCGGCACCGTCTCGTAGTAGTTGGTGTAGTCATCCGCCGTCGAGGCGTTGTTGAAGCCGCCCACATCCTCCGTCAGCCGGTCGAAGCTTTCGGAGGGCATGTTGGCGGTGGCCTTGAACATCAGGTGTTCGAACAGGTGCGCGAAACCCGAACGCCCCGCCGGGTCGTTCTTCGAGCCCACGTCGTACCACACCGCCACCGACACATTCGCGGTGCTGGCATCCGGCAACGCATAGATGCGCAGGCCATTGGCCAGCGTGCGCATCTGCGGCTGCAGCGGCGGAATGGAAAGTCCGGTCGCAGGTGTCGTCGCAGCTTTCGGCTGGCACGAAGACATGACGAGCGCTGCGGCGGCGATGAGTGTGGCGGCGAAGGGTTTCTTGTTCATGGCGCCTCGTTTACAGCAGGTCCTTTACACCGTCGCGCTCTTCGCGCAGTTCGGCTTCACTGGCATCCATGCGCTTGCGGCTGAAGTCATCGATCGACAGCCCCTGCACAATGGCGTATTCGCCGTTCTTCGTCGTGACGGGATACGAATAAACCAGGCCTTCCTTGATGCCGTAGCTGCCATCGGATGGCACCGCCATCGACACCCAGTCGCCATCGGCGGTTCCCTTCACCCATGTGTGGACATGGTCGATCGCCGCCGCCGCGGCAGATGCCGCGGAAGAGGCGCCGCGCGCCTTGATGATGGCCGCGCCGCGCTGCTGCACGACGGGGATGAAGGTCTCTTCGATCCACTTCTGATCGACCAGCGACTTCGCGGCCTTGCCACTCACGGTGGCATGCGACAGATCCGGATACTGCGTGGAGGAGTGATTGCCCCAGACCGTCAGCTTGCGGACATCGGTGGTATGCGCGCCGGTTTTTTCCGCCAGCTGCGACAGCGCGCGATTGTGATCCAGGCGCGTCATCGCGGTGAAATTGCGCGGATTCAGATCCTTCGCGTTAGCGCGCGCGATCAATGCGTTGGTGTTCGCCGGATTGCCGACGACGAGTACCTTGATGTTGCGATCGGCGACCTCGTTCATCGCCTTGCCCTGCGCGGAGAAGATCCGCGCATTGGCGAGCAGCAGATCCTTGCGCTCCATGCCGGGGCCGCGCGGTCGCGCGCCGACCAGCAGGGCAACCTGGGAATCGCGGAACGCGGCCTTCGCATCATCCGTGGCCACCACTTTGTTGAGCAGCGGGAATGCGCAGTCATTGAGTTCCATCACCACGCCCTGCAATGCGGGCAGCGTCGGAGTGATTTCGAGCAGGTGCAGATTCACGGGCTGGTCGTTGCCCAGCAACTGACCGGAGGCAACGCGAAAGGCGAGGGCATAGCCGATCTGGCCGGCGGGGCCGGTGATGGTGACGGTAACGGGCTTCTTCATCTGATCTCCAAGGCGTGAGCCCCGGAAAGGGGGCCCTAAAGGGGGTCAAATTCTACCCGGCAACTTTTTGTTAAGAGGGTGTTGACACTGAGCTAGTGTTGTAGTTGAATACAACACCATCGAGGTAGAGGGGTGGTCCCGAAGCCTCACGAACCGAACGAAACAAGGAGAAGGAATATGGAGACGACGAATGGCAATTTCGACATGGGGCTGGTGTCTCGAGCCGTCGCCTTTGCAATGGCTGTCATCACCACCGCGTTTCTCGCCACCGCCACGGCGGTCATTTTCACCAGCGCAGGCCCCTTCATCGGGGCCTGAGCGGGCGGAGCGAAGGCGAAAACTGGGTCGAAAATCGAAACAATAGCGGGTAGGAAGGGCAGCAATCATGGCAACGGCGATACAGCAGAAGGGTTTGGCGGCACAGCTATTCTCAAGCGCGCTGTTCTGCCTGTGGCTGTCCACAGCCAGTCTGGTGGTATGGGTAGACCTCGGCGATGCGCCCGCCCACCGGCCGGCCCAGGCGCAGGTGCCACAGAAAGCGCCGGCCGTGCCGGTGCAGTCGAACACCGCAACACCGGCTGGCGCGGATGCAGCATGATGGCGTACTGACTATGTGCCCCGTCGACGCCAAATGGGACGAATCCCAACCCATCTACCGCCAGCTGCGTGACCGCGTGGTGGCCATGATGCTGGAGGGGACACTGAAAGAGGGCGAAGCGCTGCCTTCTGTCCGGCAGGTGGCGACGGAGTACCGGTTGAACCCCCTGACGGTGCTGAAGGCCTATCAGCAGCTCGCCGACGAGGGGCTGGTCGAGAAGCGCCGCGGGCTGGGCATGTTTGTGGCGCCGGGCGCCGGTAGCGCGCTGATGACGGACGAGCGCCAGCGCTTTCTGGCCAGTGAGTGGCCGCGGATATACGCCACCATCCAGCGCCTGGGGCTGTCGGTCGAAGAGCTGTTGGACAAGGAAACCATGGGCGCGGCTCCGCCGCCGCTGCCGACACGCACGGAGCAGAAGTAGATGACGTCGATCATTGAAGCGCGCGGTCTGTCCAAACGGTATCGCGGCGGCAAACAGGCCGTGGCCGGGGTGGACTTCACCGTCGGGCCGGGCCGCATCGTGGGGCTGATCGGACGCAATGGCGCCGGCAAGACCACGGTCATCAAGTCGTTGCTGGGGCTTACGCCATACGATGGTGTGCTGAAGGTGTTGGGACGCGATCCCAATAGCGAGCGCAACCTGCTGATGCGCGAGGTGTCGTTCATCGCCGATGTGGCCGTTCTGCCCAAGTGGCTGCGCGTGCGCAATGCGCTGGACTACGTGCAGGGTGTGCATCCGGCCTTCAATCGCGAGCGCGCCGAGCAGTTTCTTTCCACCACCGATGTGAAGCTCACGCACAAGGTGCGCGAACTTTCCAAGGGCATGGTTACGCAGCTGCACCTGGCGCTGGTGCTGGCCATCCGCGCACGGCTGCTGGTGCTGGATGAGCCCACGCTGGGCCTCGACCTGCTGGTGCGCCGGCGTTTCTACGACACCTTGCTGAACGACTACATGGATGAGGAGCGCACCATCGTCGTCACCACCCACCAGGTGGAGGAAATCGAGCACCTGCTCACCGACGTGATGTTCATCGAGCAGGGCAGGATCGTGCTCGATACCCCCACCGAACAGATCGGCGAGCGTTACGCCCAGCTCATCGTGAAGCCGGACCAGCTGGCCGCGGCGCGCGCGCTCAAACCCTTCAATGAGCGCGCGGTGCTGGGACGCACCGTGCTGTTCTACGAGAACACGCCGCGCGAACAGCTCGAACCGCTGGGAGACCTGGGCACGCCCACGGTCGCCGACCTGTTCGTGGCCTGCATGCAGAAGGAGGTCGCATGAAGGGCATGTACCCCACGCTGATCAAGCGCGAAATCTGGGAGAGCAGATCGCTGTACCTGGCGCCCTTGATCGCGGCCGGCGTGCTGGTGGCCCTGTGGGTGTGGGGCGCGCTGATTGTGCCCACGCATTTCAGGTTCAATTTCAGCACTCCGCCGACGCCATTCCCCGCAGACGCTTCCCGGATGGGAATCGGCCTGTATGGCCTCACCATGCAGCTGTTCTTCGTCTCCTCGCTGGTATGCGGCTTCTACCTGCTGGATTGCCTGTACGCCGAGCGCAAGGACCGCAGCATCCTGTTCTGGAAATCGCTGCCGGTGTCCGACCTGCAGACCGTGCTGAGCAAGTTCGTCGTCGCCATGGCCGTCGTGCCGCTGGGCGTGTTCGTGCTGGCCACGGTGCTGTATCCGCTTCTGTTTGCCATTGCCGCGGCGGGTGTGCCCAACTTCAGCTACATGTCCGGCGGCTGGAATACCGGCGAATGGATGCGCGCCGAGGCGGCCATGCTGGGCGCGCTGGTCGCGACACAGCTCTGGTACGCGCCGCTGGCCGCCTGGAACATGCTGGCCTCGGTGGTGTCGCGACGTTCGCCGGCGTTGATGGCCATATTGCCCATCCTGGTGATCACGATCTTCGAGGGCATGCTGTTTCGCACGCGCCACGCGCTGGTGTTCGTGGGTCGCCGGCTGATGCCGGTTCCCGACCTGCTCGAGGGCCTGCAGCGGCCCTCCATGTGGATTGGACTCGCGGTGACGGCCGGAATGTTGTACATCGTTGTTCGTCTGCGGAGATATCGCGACGACACCTGAAGGATCAGGTTCCCCGGATGGACTTGCTGGACAGCCGGCGTGAAACAGACGTACTGCACCTGACGCTGCGCGGCGTGTGGAACGCCGCGAGCATCCCCGCCATTCGTGACGCCAGCCACGCGCTGGATTTCACGGGCATCCGGCGGGTGCGCATCACCCTTGCCGCCGGGACGCTCGATCTGGCCGGGGCCTGGGCGCTGGATGCGCTGACCAGTGAGCTGGCGGGCAGGCAAATCGAAGTGGAATTCGCCGGCGGCGAACCGCCGTCGCTGCAGCTGGTCCGTTATGCGCTGCACGCCGATGCACCCGGCCGGCCCGAGGCGCTGCGCGCCAGCGCCTACGACAACCCGGTGGAGCGCCTGGGTCGTACCACACTGGAACGGCTGGCAGAGGTGCGCCAGGGCCTGGCTTTCGTGGGTCGCGCCACGGTCACGCAACTGCTGGCCTTCCGGCACTGGCGTCGCTTGCGGCCCACCTCTGTCGCGCGCCACATTTACGACACGGGCATCACGGCCATTCCCATCGTCTCGCTGATCGCCTTTCTGATCACCATCATCGTGGGCTATCTGTCGGCCAGTCAGCTGCGCAACTACGGCGCCGACATTTACGTGGTGGATCTGATCACCGTCGGCGTGCTGCGCGAACTGGGTGTGCTGCTGACCGCCATCATCGTGGCCGGCCGCACCGGCAGCGCATTCGCCGCCGAGCTGGGCTCGATGCGGCTGAACGAAGAGGTCGATGCGCTGGACGCCACCGGCGTCGATGCCATCGAAGCGCTGGTGCTGCCGCGCATCCTGGGACTGATGATCGCCATGCCGCTGCTGACCATACTCGCCGACCTCATCGGCATGGCCGGCGGCGCGGCGCTGTGCCAGACGCTGCTGGACATGCCGCTGCAGCAGTTCATCAACCGCGCCAATGAAGCCATTGCGCCGACCACGTTCTGGGCCGGACTGATCAAGGCGCCGGTGTTCGCGCTGCTGATCGCGTTGGCGGGCACCTACCGCGGATTGCAGGTGCGCGGCTCCTCGCGCGAACTGGGCCGTCTCACCACGGTGGCCGTGGTGCAGGCCATTTTCCTGGTGCTGCTGGCGGATGCAGTGTTTGCGGTGCTCTACATGAAGATCGACTTCTGATGGCAGTCTCTCCCGATATCGCGATGGAGGTGAAGGGCGTGGTGAACCGCTTCGGTCGCCAGCTCGTGCACGACGGCCTGGACATGCAGGTGCGGCGCGGCGAGGTGTTCGGCATTCTCGGCGGTTCGGGCAGCGGCAAGTCGGTGCTGCTCAGGACCATCCTGGGCCTGCGCAGGCCGCAGGCCGGACAGGTGCTGGTCGAGGGCGTGGACATGACGCAGCTGTCGGGTAATGCGCTGCGCGCGGCCAAGGCCCGCTACGGCGTGACTTTCCAGCACGGCGCGCTGTTCTCCGCGCTGACCGTGCGCGAGAACATCCAGCTGCCCATGATCGAGCATCTGCGTCTGCCGCTGGACGCCATGGACGAGCTGGCGCGGCTGAAGCTGCGGCTGGTGGGATTGCCGGACGAGGCGGCCGGCAAGTATCCCTCGCAGCTGTCCGGCGGCATGGTCAAGCGCGCGGCACTGGCGCGGGCGCTGGCGCTGGATCCGCACCTGCTGTTTCTCGACGAGCCCACATCCGGCCTCGATCCGATCAGTGCCGCTGCCTTCGATGACCTGATAGCCTATCTGCAGCATGAGCTGCAGCTGACCGTGGTGATGATCACGCACGATCTGGATACCATCTTCCGCATCTGTACCCGTGTCGGGGTCATCGTCGACCGCCACATGGTGCAGGATGAACGCGCGCGCATCGTGAACCATCCGCACCCCTGGATTCAGGCCTATTTCCATGGCGCGCGCGCATCGCGCTTCGCCGCCACCCCGGAGGCAGCGCATGGAGCGTGAGGCTCGTTACACCGCGGTCGGCGCCTTCGTCATCCTGGTGGCGGTGATGGCCGGCCTGTTCGTGTACTGGTATTCGGAAGGCCGCGACCGGCGCAGCTATGTGCCCTACGAAATTTATTTCCAGGGCAGCGTGACGGGATTGTCCGAGGGCGGTTCGGTGCGCTACCTGGGCGTGGAAGTGGGCAAGGTGCGGCGCATCCGCCTGGATTCACGCAGCGCAGAGCGCGTGCAGGTGGTGGTGGACATCGATCAGTCGGCGCCGGTTTCGGCAGGCACCACCGCCGAGCTGTCGCTGCTCAGCGTGGCCACGGGATTGCTGTACATCGACCTGCAGCAGAACACGCGCGGCCGCGAAGTGCTGCCGGCCGTGCCCAGCGTGCGCTATCCGGTGATACGCACCGTGCGCTCCACCTTCGACACCTTCCTCGAGAGCCTGCCCGACCTGGCCGGCAGCGCCGCGGTATTGCTCGATCGCGCGCAGGAGATTTTCTCGCCGGAGAATTCGCAGGCGCTGGCAGACATGGTGAAGAACCTGCACGACGCCAGCCGCAGCCTGCCCGGCACCATGCAGCACATCGACTCGCTGGTGGGGAGCATGACCCAGACCAGCAGCGAGGTGCGACAGCTGGCCGCGCAGCTGCGCACGACCACTGCCGGCCTCACGCCGCAGATCCAGCAGCTGGCACAGCGGCTCAACGGCACCGCCGAGCAACTGGAGCAGGCGACCCGCGGCATCGAGTCCTTCGTCAGTGAAAATCGCTCCGGCGTCGCGCAGTTCACGCGCGACGGATTGCCGCAATTGCAGCGCACGCTGGAAGAGGCCCGCAGTGCGGCGGAAGCCTTCCAGGAGCTTTCGCGCAGCCTGAAGGACAATCCCTCGCAATTGCTGTATCAGCCCTCGCAGGGCGGCGTGAAGGTGAAGCGATGAGACGCGTGACACTGATGGCTTTGGCGTTGCTGCTGGCTGGTTGCGGCGGACTGCGCAGCGGCAAGCAGGTGGAGCAGATCTACGTGCTGCATGTGGGCGCCTCCACGCCCGGCACCGATCCGGCGCCCGGCGTGCTGCGCGTGGCCCGGCCGGAAGTGCAGCCGGGACTCGACACCGACCACATCGTGCTGACGCGCGCGGGCAACGAACTCGATTATTTCGCCGACAGCCGCTGGGGTGAATCACTGCCGCGGGTACTGGCCGCCTTCGCCACCGAGTCGCTGGCGCGCAGCGGCATGTTCCAGACAGTGGTGGCCGCGGGCCGTGGCTCGGTACCCAGTGACTACGAACTGCTGCTGACCGCGCGTCACTTCGAGGCGGAGTACGTGGGCAGCGCGGTACAGGCCCACGTGGTTTTCGATTGCGCATTGATCACCGGCAATCCGCGCCGCGTGCTCGGCCGTTGCGACGCCGACGTCGTCGAAGCCGCCGGTGAAAACCGCATGAGCGATATTGTCGCGGCGTTGCAGCGCGCGGCGCAGAAAGCGCTGGGCACGGTGGCGGCCAGCAGCTCCGCATTGATCCGCGATTCGATCAGAAAGTAGACAGTCCCGTGCCTTCCATCAGCCGGTACTGCCAATAGCGTAGTTGCGAGGGCTCGGCGTAGACCTCGGCATCGGCGGTATATTCCGACGCGCCCGGACGATTGCTCCACATGGTCTCGAACCAGTCCGCCACCGCGGCCGCCAGTTCGCTGTCAGCCGGCGCGTCGACGGCCACGTCGGCCTCGAGGTTGTAGTCCCCCAGGTTGCGGCGCGTGAAGTTGGCCGAACCCAGCAGCAGCCAGAAGCGCCCGCCGTGGCGTACGGCGGCCAGCTTGCTGTGAAACTGCTCGCCGTGCGTGCGATACCAGCGCAGCTTGATCGCGGCATCACTGGCGGCGATCAGTTCGGAGGCGACTTCGCGATTGGGCACGCCGGATTTCTCGAAGCCGAAGGCATCCTTGTTGGGATCCAGGACCACGCGGACGGTGGCGCCGCGGCGGCTGGCATCGAGCAAGGCCTCGATGACCTGTCGATCCGAGAAATAGAACTGTGCGATATCCACGGCGTCGCCACGAATCGTGGCATCCAGCTGCTGCAGCAGCGCTTCGCGGATGGCGCCTTCGGTGTACACGACGGCCCGCATGCCCGTGGCGACCGGTGCCGCCGCCTCGGTGGTGGCGGCCCGGGCTGTGGCAGCCGTGAAGTTGGCGAAGTGCTCCGTGCCGTGCCAGCCGGACATGCGCGCCAGCGCCAACTCGCTGTTCAGCAGGGGTCGCAAGGCCTCGCCGGCCAGTCGCAGCGCCACGTTGGAATGCGCGCTGCTGGCATCGTGCGGGTTGCCCGAGGACACGATGCCGATCAGCGAGCCCGCGCCATCGCCGGTCAGCGCCAGTTTGCGATGATCGGCCTTGAGATGGGGAATGCGGGACAGCGCGCCCAGGCTCAGTGTCGGCCCCTTCGCGTCCAGCGGATTGGTCCAGCGGCCGTGGTTCGTGGCCTTCAACCACCAGCCCACCGACAGCCGCCAGGTGGTGGAATACAGCGGGTTCGGGTCGCGCAGCCGGTCCAGATCCATCATCACCACGTCGATGCCCGCGCGCGCCAGCGTCGACAGTTCAGGCGGCAGCTTGCGCCGGTAGTAGCTGTTGATGGGATCGATGATCAGCAGGATGGGCAATTGCGGTTGCGCGGCGTGCAGGGCCTGCAGCGCCTCGCGCAATTCGCGCGCCACGGGCCGGATGCCCATTTCATAGCGCAGTTCGCCGCCTGGCCCGCCCTGTTCGTTGAACAGGAAGTAGTCCAACACCAGGAAATCGCGCGCGTTGCGGATCAGTTCGAGCGTTGCGGCGTGGATGTTCGGCTGCGTGGAGCGCTGGCCGTAGTAGTTCGCCGAGGTTACGTCAGTGAGAAATTGCAGCGAGGCGGCGGCGACCGGTGCGCTCGCGCCGCGTACATGCATGCCTTCCGGCAGCGGCTTCAGCGCATTCCAGCAGGCGGTGCCGATCCACAGCAGCAGCAGGAGCACCGCCACGGCGCGCCTGATCGGTAACCGCCTCCCGGAACGGCTCGATAACCCACGACGCTTGAGATGCGACGTGCTGATGCCGGATCAGCGCAGACGCGCGTTGGCTTCAAGGGGCGGCAGCAGGCCGACAAAGGGCGACACCGCCGTGCTGGCCTGACGGGCCAGCAGCACACCCAGTGCTTCGACACCGCAGGGTTCGCCGAAGAGCTGACCCTGCGCGAAATCGCAACCCGTGCTGCGCAGGAACTGGAACTGATCCAGCGTCTCGACGCCTTCGGCCACCACCTGCATGCCCAGGCTGTGTCCCATCTCGATGATGGTGCGCACGATGGTGGCGTCATTGCGGTCCATGGTGGCGTCGCGCACGAAGGACTGGTCGATCTTCAGCGTGCCGATGGGGAACTGCTGCAGCGCCGACAATGAGGAATAGCCCGTGCCGAAGTCGTCGATGGCCAGATGCAGTCCCAGCGCGGCCAGCTCGTTGAGCATGGCCACGGTGCGCTTCGGATCGGCCATCAGCGTGGTCTCGGTGATTTCCAGCTCCAGCTGCCGCGGCGATACGCCATGGCGCGTGAACACGGACTTGCAGTCGAGGATGAAGCTGGCCTGGCGCAGCTGCTTCAGCGACAGGTTCAGCGCCACGCGGCCCGGCGCATGGCCCGACTCGGCCAGCGCGCGGTGGTCCATGCAGACGCGGTTCAGCACCCATTCGCCGATGCTGCTGATGAGGTTGTTCTCTTCGGCCAGCGGGATGAACTGCGAGGGCGGGATGTCGCCATGGCCTGGCACGCGCCAGCGCAGCAGCGCTTCGGCGCCGACGATGCGTCCATCGTGCATGTCGACCTTCGGCATGTACGCCACCACCAGCTCGTCGCGCTCGATGGCGCGCTTGAGCTTGCTCTTCAGCATCAGGCGCTCGACCGAGGCCGCGTTCATCTCCGGGGAGTAGAAGGCGCAGGAATTACCGCCGTTCTGCTTCGAGAAATACATGGCCGCATCGGCGTTGCGGATCAGGTCGATGACATTCTCGGCGTCGCGCGGGCACAGCGCCACGCCGATGCTGGCCGACAGGAACACTTCCTGCTGGCCGATGTGGAAGGGTTGCGCCACCGCCGCGAGAATGTCCTGCGACAGCAGCCGCACCACCTCGCGCGCCGTGCCCTCGGAGATGCCGTCGATGAACAGCGCGAATTCGTCGCCGGCCAGCCGGCCCAGCACGGTTTCGCCAGGCAGCACGCTGGTCAGGCGCTCGGTCAAGGCCTCGAGTACGCGATCACCCGCGCCATGGCCGAAGGTGTCGTTCACTTCCTTGAAGTGATCCATGTCCAGGTACAGCAGCGCCAGGCCCGTGCGGCCGCGCAACGAGCGCGCGATGGCCTGCTGCAGCAGATGCTGGAACTGCATGCGATTGGGAATCTTGGTCAGCGCGTCGTAGCGGGCGAGGTAGCGGATGCGCCGCTCGGCCCGCTTGCGATCGGTGATGTCGCGCGCCACGTAGATGTGACCCGAGAACTGCGGATCCTCGGTTTCGATCACCGAGCCGGAGAACGACACCGGAATGGTCTGGCCGGATTCCGTGCGCAGCACCGCCTCGCCCACCTCGCAGGCACGGCGCAGCCGGTCGGCATCGTTGAGGTCGGCGCCATGCAGCAGCGAGGCCACCGTGCGATCGTCGAAGACCGGCGCATCGAGGCCGGTCAGCCGCTGCGCGGCCAAGTTGGTGAACTTGATCGTGCCATCCGGGCGCGCGACGAACACCGCGTCGCTCATGCTGTTGAGCACGCTGTCCAGGTAGTTCTTGGTGATGGTGGTGTCGGCCAGGCTCTGGCGCATCTGGTCGACGGTGCGCTGCAGATCGCCCAGCTCGTCCCGGCGCAGCGTGCGCACGGGCTGCGTGAAATCGCCATGCGACATGCGCGCGGTGCTGTCGTTGAGCTGTTGCAGGGCGGCCGCGATGCGCCGGCCATGCACGAAGGCGAAGTAGGCGGTACCCAGAATGGCGCCGACCGCGACGATGATGGCCAGCCACGCCACTACGCTGTTCTCGAGGCCGATGCGGCCCGGATAGCGCAACAGGGCCACCACGGCGATGCATCCCGCCAGCAGCAGCAGGGCGACGGTGGCGCCGAAGGCCGCGAACTTGGTTTTCAGACTTGACACGACAACCATACTAACTGCCCGCCCCCGGGGTGCGCCACAGCCTCCCAGCGTGCCGGGCCTGTCGCGCATAGAATGTGGCATGCCCGATACGCTGTCGTTTTCCGCTGAAACGCTTACCGGTCGCAGCCGGGCGCATATCGTGGATATGGAAGATCCGCGTTGCAGCCTGCATCGCGAGGTGGTGCAGCCCCTGCTCGCCATGCGGGCCGCGGCGCGCCGCGCGGGCATCGATCTGGTCCCGATCTCGGGCTTCCGCGACTTCGATCGTCAGCTTGCGATCTGGAACGGCAAGTGCCGCGGCGAGCGCGAGTTGCGCGGCGTGGGTGGGGAACTGCTCGACGCGCGCGCGCTGAGCGAGGAGGAGTTGGTGGATGCCATCCTGATCTGGTCCGCACTGCCCGGCGCCAGCCGCCATCACTGGGGCACGGACATGGATGTCATCGACGCCGCGGCGGTGCCGGCGGGTTATGTCGTGCGGCTGGTGCAGGAGGAATATGCGTCCGGCGGCATTTTTTCGAAGCTGAACCGCTGGCTGGATGACAATGCCGGGCAACACGGCTTCTTTCGTCCCTATGGGGTATTTCGCGGCGGCTTCCGGCCGGAGCCCTGGCATCTGAGCTATGCGCCGGTGGCCGGTGTGGCCGAGCAGCTGTTTTCCGCCGACTTGTTGCGCCAGGCACTGGCGGCGGCGCCGATGGACGCGGTGGATGCGGCGCGGCGCCGGTTGCCGCAGATCATGGAGCGCTACGTGCGCAACATCGACCCGCCACCGGCCGGCATCGCCGGCGCGGCTATTCCCGGGACCAGGCTCGCTTGAAGTAGCTGGCCATCAGCCCGCGCACGCTGGTGAGCGAATCCGGCTCGGCGGCGAAGACCTGCGGACTGCGCCGCAGCATGCGCCAGCTTTCGCTGCGCAGCACCTGACGCAGGAAACCCAGGCTGCGGTCGATGGATTCCATATACGGGTTGTGGCCGCCGAACAGCGGTTCGAGATAGCGGTAGGCGCGGTCGAAAGCGGCATCCAGACGCTTGCGGCGCGTCTCTTCCATGAACTCCGGCGTCTGGCGCAGCAGGTCGAGGCCCGACGCGTACTTCACGCCGCGGTCGCCCCTGGTATCGGGCGTCACGGCAACGCCACCCAGCACGAATTCCGGGTACAGCCGGTCGCGGCATTTTTCCAGGTAACAGCGATCGGCCATCTGCGCGATCATGTCGGCGGTGCCCAGCAGATGTCCCAGCTTGATGTCGCGCGGATCAGGCACTTTCTCGCCGATCTGGTCGAAGGGTTTTTCGTAGCCGGTGAAGTGCACGATCTCGGCGGTGATGCGCGTCCAGTGCGCGAAGCCGATGGTGGGCAGGTAGAAGTCCATGAAGCGCGCGCTGCGCGATACATGATTACGCGTGAATTCGGCGCCATTGCGTGCCGTCTCATTGCGTTCGCGCAGATAGCCGATGTCGTGGAACAGCGCCAGGAACATGCCCACCGCGGCACGCTCGGCGCCCAATGCCAGCGCCGTTCCGGCCTGCGTGCGTTCGTATCCGGCCATCAACCGCGCCATGGCCAGCGTCACGTCCAGCGTGTGCTGCTGGTCGTGATAGACGGTGTCCACACCGAAATAGCCCGGCATGCGGCCGGTGAACGCCAGCTCGAAATCATGGAAGGCGCGCGCGATGGGTCCGAAAGGCGTGCCCGGCCAGGTGCTCTCGAACAGTTCCTGCACGGCATCGCGCACGTCGGCCGCCGAGCTCACCCGCACGGTGTTCGTGACGTCGTAGTCGCTGCGTCGGGCGCTGTACTGAGGATTGCTGGCTTTCAATCTGGATCCAGTCTAAGGATGACAGGCGCGGATACCCATGACCCTGCCCACAGTTTTCAAGTCGCCGCGCGCATCCGATATGTAAAAGTCAGTGAAACCCTGATCACACATCGTGTCGGGTGCCAAGACTAGCGCCAGTCAGCGCATTCCCACAGGCCAATGTCGCGGGCGACTGATCGCCAGTTCGATGCCAGGCAGGGCAGGCTTGCCGCGATGGCTGCCCAGCTTCTCGATGTCTACAACCGCAAGCGCAACTTCACGCGCACGCCGGAGCCGCGCGGCCGGCGCGAGCAGGTCCGCGACGCGGGCAGTTTCGTGATCCAGAAACACGCCGCGCGACGCCTGCACTATGACTTCAGGCTGGAATGGGAGGGCGTGTTGCGCAGCTGGGCAGTGCCCAAAGGCCCGAGCCTCGATCCCACGGTCAAACGCATGGCCGTGCAGGTGGAAGACCATCCACTTTCCTACGGCGACTTCGAGGGCACCATTCCGCAGGGCCAGTACGGCGCGGGCTCGGTCATCGTGTGGGACCGGGGTACGTGGACGCCGATTGGCGATGCCGCGCGAGGGTTTGCCGAAGGCAAGCTGAAATTCACACTGCAGGGTCGCAAGCTCAATGGCGGCTTCACCCTGGTGCGCATGCGTCAGCGCTCCGGCGAGAAGGGGCCGTCGTGGCTGCTGATCAAGGAGCGCGACGCGGCGGCACGCCCCACCGCCGAATTCGATGTGCTGGAAGAGCGCAGCGAAAGTGTGGCCAAAGCGCCGCGCAAGGGGCGTCGGGCCTCGCTGCCCCTGGCGCTGGCGCCGCAGCTGGCAACACTGGTCGCGAGCGCGCCGGCGGGAGAGTGGGACTACGAACTCAAGCTCGATGGCTACCGGCTGCTGACGCGGGTGGACGGCAAGGATGTGCGGTGCTTCACGCGCAATGGACATGATTGGTCTTCCCGCCTGCCAGGCCTGGTGAAGGCGGTGCGTGCCCTGGATCTGGGACGGTGCTGGCTGGACGGAGAGATCGTCGTTGCCGATGAGCGCGGCGCGCCGGATTTCCAGCGACTGCAGAACGCCTTCGATGCCGGCAGCACGGCGCAGGTGCAGTACCTGGTGTTCGATCTGCCGTTTCACGAGGCCGAGGATCTGCGGCAGCATGGCGTGCGCGAGCGCCGCGAGCGGCTGCGCCAGCTGCTGGGCGGTGCGCGCAAGGCAATGGTGCAGTTCAGCCCCACTCTGAAAGGCGAGCCCGCGCAATTGCTCAGGACGGCCGGTGACGCCGGATTCGAGGGGCTGGTGGGCAAGCGCGCCGAGGCGCCTTATCACTCAGGTCGCAACCGCGACTGGATCAAGCTGAAGACCGGCGCGCGGCAGGAGTTCGTGGTCGGCGGGTTTACCGACCCGCAGGGTTCGCGCAGCGGCCTGGGTTCGCTGCTGCTGGGCGTGCATGACACAACCGGCAAGCTGCGCTATGCCGGCAATGTCGGCACGGGCTTCAGCCAGGCCACACTGGAGAAACTGCGCAAGAAACTGGGTGACATCGAGACGGCCAAGTCGCCGTTTGAAGGCGGGCCAAAGCGCGTGGGAACCGTGCGCCGGGTGGTGCCGCACTGGGTGCGACCCAAGCTGGTGGCGGAGGTGGCGTTTGCGGGCTGGACCGCCGACGGCCACGTGCGGCAGGCCGTGTTCAACGGCCTGCGCGACGACAAGCCGCCCGAGCAGATCATTCGCGAAGCGCCGCGCGCAACACCGGCCTCGGCCGGGCGGCGCAAGAAGGCCAAGGTTTCGCCCGCATTGCCGGACGGGTTGCGCATCACGCATCCGGAGCGCGTCATCGATGCCACGACCGGTCTGACCAAGGGCGATCTCATCGCCTACTACGCGCAGGTTGCGCCGTTGTTGCTGCCGCATCTGCGGGACAGGCCGGTCGCGCTGCTGCGCGCGCCAGATGGCGTGGAGGGCGGGCAGTTTTTCCAGAAACATGCGCAGCCGGGCATGCTGCCCAAGCTCGAACGGCTGGATGCGAAGCTGGATCCCGGCAATGCGCCATTGCTGGTCATCCCTTCGACACTGGCGCTGCTCTCCGCGGCGCAGATGAATGTCGTGGAGCTGCATACCTGGAACGCCACGTCGAAGGCCATCGAGACTCCCGATCGGCTGGTCTTCGATCTGGATCCGGGCGAAGGCGTGAAGTGGGGGCAGGTGCGCGAAGCCGCGCATCTGGTACACGCGCTGCTCGAGCAGTTGAAACTGCGCAGCTTCCTGAAGACCAGCGGCGGCAAGGGCCTGCATGTGGTGCTGCCGCTGAAACCCCAGCTGGGTTGGGATGAAGCCAAGAGCTTTTCGCAGCACCTGGTGCAGCATCTGGCCAAGGTGATTCCGCAGCGCTTCGTGGCGAAGAGCGGTCCCGCCAATCGCGTGGGCCGGATATTCGTGGATTACCTGCGCAATGGCCGCGGCGCCACGACGGCATCGGCCTGGTCGGCGCGCGTGCGGCCGGGCATGGGCATCTCGGTGCCGCTGGCCTGGGATGAGCTGCCGGATCTGCCCCAACCGCCGGTGTGGAGCGTGGCGGATTTCGCCGCGCGGCTTTCCATTGGCAACAAGCCGTGGAAGGACTATGAGAAATCGCGGCAGAGCCTGACTGCCGCGATGCGCGCGATGCGCTAGCGGTTACTGCGCGATGCCGTGCTGGCGCAGCAGGGGTTCGATGCTGGGCTTGCGGCCGCGGAATCCCACGAAGGCCTCCAGTGCATCGCGGCTGCCGCCGCGAGCAAGGATGTTGTCGACGAAGCGCGCGGCCGTGTCGGCATTGTAGATACCGGTTTCCTCGAAGGCCGCGAAGGCATCGGCGGACAGCACTTCGGCCCATTTGTAGCTGTAGTAGCCCGCCGCATAGCCGCCGGCAAAAATGTGGCCGAAGCTGTTGGGGAAGCGATTCCACTCTGGCACCTGGATGACGGTCACTTCCTTGCGTACTTCCTCGAGGATCTGCGCGATGCGGGCGCCGCGCGCCGGGTCGTATTCGGCATGCAGCCGGAAATCGAACAGCGCGAATTCGATCTGCCGCAGCGTGGCCAGCCCAGCCTGGAAGCTGCGCGTGCGCAGCAGCTGCGCGATCTTGTCTTCCGGCAATGTTTCGCCGGTGCTGATGTGTCTTGCGATTTCGCGCAGCACTTCGGGCTGCCAGGCATAGTTCTCCAGGAACTGGCTGGGCAGTTCCACGGCATCCCAGGCCACGCCATTGATGCCGGAGATCGATGGATAACGCACGCGTGTCAGCAGATGATGCAGGCCGTGACCGAACTCGTGGAACAGCGTCACCACATCATCGTGCGTCAACTGCGCCGGCTGGCCATCGGCACCGGGCAGGGCGTTGCATACCAGGTAGGCTACGGGCAGCGCGCTGCCGCTGGACAGCTGCTTGCGGCCCACGCAGTCATCCATCCATGCGCCGCTGCGCTTGTTGGGCCGCGCATAGGGATCGAGATAGAAACCCCCGATCACCTCGCTGCCGTCACCGGTGAGTCCGCCGCGCAGTACATCGTAATAACGGGCATCGGGATGCCACAGCGGCACGTCGGTGCGCTGCCGGAAGGAAATCCGGAACAGCCGGTGAATGACGGCGAACAGGCCGTCGAGTACGCGCGGCAGAGGAAAGTAGGGCCGCAGTTCTTCCTGCGAAATGCTGTAACGCTCTTCCTGCAGGCGCTCTGAATAGAAAGGAATGTCCCAGGCATCGAGCGTGCGGCCGGCAAAGGCGGTCAGTTCGGCCAGTTCGCGCACCGCCGCGGGCCGCGCGGCGGCGGCGACCTGTCGCAGGAAGGCCAGCACCTCATCGACACTGCGTGCCATGCGTCGCGCCAGTGCATAGGCGGCGTAGTTGGGATAGCCCAGCAACTGCGCGGCCTCATGACGCAGCCGCAGCAGCGATTCCATCACCGCGGCATTGTCGAAGCGCCCGGCAGTGGGTCCGTGCTCGGAAGCCCGCGTGCTCCATGCTTCGTAAAAGGCGCGACGCAGATCCGGCGAGCGCGCGTCGGTGACCACGGCCACATAGGTGGGCTGATCCAGGCTGAGCAGCCAGCCGCTCTTGCCGGCGGTTGCCGCGCGTTCGCGGGCCTGCGAGACAATCATGGCGTTGAGGCCCGCAAGTTCGCTCTCTTTCGTCACTTCATGCGTGAAGGCATTGGTGGCGTCGAGCACGTTCTCTTCGAACTTTGCCGCCAGAGTGGACAGCTCGAGCATCACGGCCTTGAAGCGTTCCTTTTTCGTCTCATCCAGCGCCACGCCCGCGAGGCGGAAATCGAGCAGGGCGTGATCGACCACCGCCAGTTGCTCGGCATCCAGCGCGGAGGCTTCGCCGTTGCGCACCTGTTCGAAGGCGTGAAACAGCGTCTCGTTCTGGCTCAGGTCGGTGCCATAGGCAGACAGCAGCGGCAGGCAGGCGTTGTACTGCTCGCGCAGCGCCTCATTGTTCATGACGCCGTTCAGATGGCCCACCGGCGACCAGCAGCGCGACAGCCGATGACCCAGATCCTCCAGCGGCTCGATCACCGTGCGGAAGGTGGCGGGCGTGGTGCGTTCGATTTCGCGCACGCGTTCGCGGCTGTCGTCCAGAAGCTGCCGGATGCCGGCTTCGACGTGTTCGGGGCGGATCCGGTCGAAGGCGGGCAGGGGGCTGGGATTGAGCAGCGGATTGGAGGTGTTCATGCGCCTATTCTAGCGAGGCGTATCTAGTCATGCGCCGCGGGCTCGCCCTGCCGGAGGTACCATGCGGACCATGGCCTACGACTACGATCTGATTGTCATCGGTGGCGGCAGCGGCGGAATCGCAACCGCCAGGCGGGCGGCCGAGTACGGTGCCCGCGTGGCATTGGTGGAGGCCGGCCGCCTGGGCGGTACCTGCGTCAACGTGGGCTGCGTGCCCAAGAAACTGATGTGGACCGCGGCCGAATTCGTGGGTGCCGTGGCCGATGCCCGCGGCTATGGATTCGATGTGAGCATCGCCGGCCATGACTGGGCCGCGCTGAAGGCCCGACGCGACGCCTATGTGGCGCGGCTCAACGGCATCTACGAAACCAATCTGGGCAAAAGCCAGGTGACGGTGGTGCGCGGCTGGGGCCGCCTGCTCGATGCGCATTCTGTCGAAGTCGATGGGCGCCGCCTCGTTGGCGAGCGCGTGCTGATTGCCTCGGGTGGCCGGCCGCACCGGCCGCAGATTCCGGGCGCCGGGCTGGGCATCGACTCGGACGGATTCTTCGCGCTGGAGACGCGCCCGCAGCGCGTGACGGTGATGGGCGGTGGCTACATCGCCGTGGAGATTGCCGGCGTGTTCGCCGCGCTGGGCAGCGAAGTGACCATGCTGGTGCGTGGCGGCACCCTGCTGCGTGAGTTTGATCCCTTGCTGATCGAGGCTGCCCATGAGGGACTGGTCAGCGCTGGCGCTCAGGTGCGGGTGAAGACCGCGCCCACCCAGCTTGAGCGCGCGGCGGATGGCCGCATCGATGTGCATCTGGGCAGCGGTGAGCGCATCGACGGCCAGGATGCCGTGGTGTGGGCGACGGGGCGCGATCCGGTCACCGACTTCGTCGATCCGGCACTGGGATTGCGCCACGACGAGCGTGGCTACATCGAAGTCGATGAATACCAGCAGACCTGCGTGCCGGGCGTGTTCGCCATCGGCGACGTCATCGGCCGCGCGACACTGACGCCAGTGGCCATCGCCGCCGGCCGGCGTCTGGCCGACCGGCTGTGGGGTGGCATGGAGGGACGCAAGCTTTCCTACGAGAACATCCCCACCGTGGTGTTCGGTCATCCGCCACTGGGCACCGTGGGACTCACCGAGGCACAGGCCCGCATCGAGTTCGGCGATACGGTCAAGTGCTACACCTCGAGCTTCGTGCCCATGTACCACGCGCTCACCGAGGCCAAGCACAAGACGCGCATGAAGCTGGTGACCGCGGGCAAGGAGCAGCGCGTGGTGGGCGTGCATCTGGCCGGCCGCGATGTGGCCGAGATGCTGCAGGGCTTTGCGGTGGCCGTGCACATGGGCGCCACCAAGCGCGACTTCGACGACACCGTGGCCATTCATCCCACGGCGGCCGAAGAACTGGTGACCATGCGGTGAGGATGCCATGGCCGCGCCGCTGCTGATTGCGCATCGCGGGGCCAGTGGCTATCTGCCCGAACACACGCTGGCGGCCTATGCGCTGGCCATTGTGCAGGGCGCGGACTATATCGAACCGGATCTGGTATCCACCCGCGACGGCGTGCTGGTGGCGCGCCATGAGAACGAGATCGGTGGCACCACCGATGTCGCCAGGCACGAGCAGTTCGCCGACCGCCGCCGCAGCCAGCGCATCGACGGCGTGATGGTGGAAGGCTGGTTCACCGAGGACTTCACCTTCGCCGAACTGAAGACGCTGCGCGCGCGCGAACGCATTCCGGCATTGCGTCCTGGCAATGCGAAGCACGATGGCGAATTCGACATCCCCAGCTTCGATGAAATCCTGGTGTTGCTGTCGCAGGTGAACGTGGCAAGAGCCGCACAGGGAAGGCAATCTGTGGGCGTGTATCCCGAGACCAAGCATCCGTCGCATTTCGCGGCACTGGGCCTGGCGCTCGAGCCGCCATTGCTCGGCTCGCTGGCGAAAGGCGCGGGAACGGCGCCGGTGTTCATCCAGTCATTCGAGGTGGGCAATCTCGAGGCCCTGCATGAACGCTGCGCCTATCCGCTGGTGCAATTGATGGCGGCTGAAGGCGGGCCGTGGGACCGATACGGCACGGGCGATTCGGCGGACTGGACGTATGAACGCATGGCAACACCAGCAGGGCTTGCGCGCGCGGCGCGTTACGCGACTGCCATCGGCGTGCAGAAGAACATGGTGATGCAGGAGGCTGTCGATGGCGCGCCGAGCGCGACGCCGCTGGTACGGGATGCCCACGCCGCGGGACTGGCCGTGCATGTCTGGACCTTTCGCGCCGAGAACCATTTTCTGCCGCGGGGCCTGCAGCGCGGCGACGAGCCGTCCGCGCACGGCGATCTGGCGACTGAAATCCGCAGCTTCCGTGAAGCGGGCATGGATGGACTGTTCTGCGATCATCCGCAGATCGCGCATGCGGCACTTGGCGGCGTCGAAGCATGAACGAAGGGAGAATCTGATGAAGACGAGAGGCCTGATTTCGCTATGGATGGCGACGGCTGCGCTGAGGGCCTGGAGTGCCGAACCGGATTCGCAGTTCAACACGCAGGGCGAGCTGCAGCGTCCAAAGGATTATCGCGAGTGGGTGTTCCTGACCAGCGGCCTGGGCATGACCTATGGCCCGGCGAAGGCGCAGCCCGGGCAGGCACCACGCTTCGACAATGTGTTCGTGAAGCCGGAGTCGTACCGTGAATTCATGCGGACCGGCAAGTGGCCCGAAGGCACGCTATTCATTCTGGAAGTGCGCGAGTCGGTGGAGAACTCTTCCATCAACAACGGTGGCCGCACGCAGGGCGGACATGTGGCGATGGAAGCGGCGATGAAGGACAGCCGGCGTTTCAAGGAGGGCGGCTGGGGTTACTTCACCTTCGACAGCCAGCAGGGCCTGGTGGATGCGGCGAAGGTGTTGCCGCGCACGGCAACCTGCTACGCGTGCCACAGCCGGAACGGCGCGGTGGAATGGACGTTCGCGCAGTTCTATCCGGCGCAGTTCGAGGTGGCGAAGAAGCAGGGCACGGTGCGCGCGGATTACGATCCGGACCGCAAGGCGGAATGAACCGTGACGCCCGCGTTTATTACGACTTCGTAATCTTCGTCTGGCGGAGCAGACAGATCGCTGTGATTTCGATGCGCGGAATATGATCGGGCGCGTTTACTCAACGAGCCCTTGGGGGGCATATGTCAAGCAGGAAGTTAAGAGGGATACTGGTGGCCGTGGCTGCCAGTGCGATGACCATGATGGCGCTGAATGTGGTGGCCCAGGCTCCGCCCGGCGGTGGCCCGGGGCGAGGCATGGGGCAGCTCGACAGGGCCGGCCTGTCGCAGCGCCTGGCGCTGGATGCGGATGGCCTGAATCTGACGGCTGACCAGAAGGGCAGGATCGACAAGATCCTCGATGCCTACATTGCCGATCAGACGAAGATGCGCGCGCAGATGCAGCCGGGCTCGCCGCCCAGCCAGGAAGTGATGGGCGCCATGCGCACCGCGCGTGAGAAGCTCAACACGGATGTCGGCGCGGTGCTGAATGATGGCCAGAAGAAGACCTGGGAAGCCGCCATGGCGGCACGTCCACGCGGTCCGGGCGGCGGTGGTGGTCCGCCTCCAGGCCGCTGATACAAGGTCTGTCCTTGATCGAAGGGGAGTCGCCACGGCGGCTCCCCTTTTTTATGGCTCTTCGCCGAATTCCGGGGCGCCGCGGCGCAGGTTCGCGCACCGCGCCAGTGGTTGCAGACTCAGGGTGCGCGGCTATGCCCATGGCGCAGGCGATCCAGAAGCTGCGGCAAAGAAGGATGGGCAACGCCGCCCGAAAGTACATGTTCCACTATAGTGGAACCCCCTCCACTATAGTGGAACATCGCTTTTTCGGACACATGCATGTCCTGCTGTCCCGGACGCTCGGGGTTAGCCGCGCGACTATTGTCGCTACGCCTGCAATTCGGCGGCCAGCGCGCTGAGCACCGAGGCCGTATCGGGCCGCACGCCGCGCCAGAGATGGAAGGATTCCGCGGCCTGCTCGACCAACATGCCCAACCCCATGGTGGCGCGCGCACAGCCGCGCTGATGCGCCCAGCGCACGAAGGGCGTGTCATCGCGCCCATAAGCCATGTCGTAGCAGATGCTGCGTGTGTTCACGATGCCGGGCGACAGTGCGGGCAGCTCGCCAGCCAGGCTGGCTGCGGTGGCGTTGATCACCAGATCGTAGGCGTCGTTGCCCAGCGCGTCGTAGCCGATGGCGCGTAACTGTCCCAGATCGCGGAAGCGTTCGACCAGTTCCTGCGCGCGCAGCACATTGCGATTGACGATGGTCAGTTCGCTGGGCTTCAGACCCAGCAGTGGCGCGAGTGCTCCGCGTGCCGCACCGCCGGCGCCCAGCAGCAGCACGCGTCGGCCGGCGATCATGATGCGGTGATTGTTCAGCAGATCGCGCGCCAGGCCGGCGCCGTCGGTGTTGTCGCCCAGCAGGCCGAGCTGTGTGGCGGTGCCGCCTTTGCGTAGTGCCAGCGTGTTGATTGCGCCAGCGCGCTGCGCGCGCGGGGTAAGCTCATCCACCAGCTTGAGTGCCGCCTCTTTGTGCGGCACGGTGATGTTCAGTCCCTTGCCGCCGTTGCTGAAGAAGGCGCGCACGGTGGCGGCAAATTCCTCGGGGGCCGCGTCGATGGTGGTGTATTCCAGCGACTGGCCGGTCTGGGCGGCAAAACGCTGGTGGATGAAGGGCGAACGGCTGTGGCCGACCGGATGGCCGATCACCGCGTAACGGTCGGGATTACTCATTGATCAGCCATTTTACCGTGGCGCCGCCGGCCGCGCCGAGCAGTGTGTGCAGTTCGTGCTGCCACTGTCGTGCATCGGTTTCGAACTGCCAGGGCGGATTCACGATCAGCATGCCCGAACCGTTCAGGCCGGCGCCGTGGTCGGCAACATGCAGGCACAGCTCGGCGGTCAGTGCGGGCCGCTGCACGCCGCGCAGCAGCCGCGCCAGGAACAGATCGGCGTCGTGCTGGCGCTTGACGGGATACCACAGCGCGAACACGCCCGTCTCGAAACGTTCGAGACCGGCCATCAGCGCGGCGGCGATCTGCCTTTCTTCATCGGCGGATTCGTAAGGTGGATCGATCAGAATCAGTCCGCGACGCGGCGCTGGCGGCAGCTGGCTCCGGACTTCATGGTAGCCGTCACCATGGATGACGCGGGGCGCGGTGTTCATCAGCGCGGCGCTGTGCTCGATGGCTCTCTGCAATGCGCGCGCGGTGCTGGCCTGCGATTCCACGCAAGTGCACAGATCGACGCCGCGCAGCGCCATGGCGGCCAGTAAAGGCGAACCGGGATAGGTTCGCGCGTTGCCGTCCATGCGCCGCAGGCGCGTGATGGCATCCATGTAGTTGCGGATGGCATGCGCCGCGCCAGTGGACTGCGACAGCACGCGTTCCAGCCGCGCGATGCCGTGCGTGCTCTCGCCACCATGACGGGCCTCCGCGCCACCCAGGTCGTAGAGCCCTTCGCCCGCGTGGGTGTCGAGAAACAGGAAACCCTTGGCTTTCTTCTGCAGCGCCTCGATCAGTTGCAGCAGGCAGATGTGCTTATGCACGTCGGCGAAGTTGCCGGCGTGGAAGGCGTGTTTGTACTGCATTTTCCCGAGGATTTTAGCAGTTGTGCCGGTCGCGGCGCGCTTCAAGTGGAAGCTTTGTCACCGCTTGTTAACCGCCATGCGACTGACCGGCATACCGGCCGGCAGCGACCGTAGCGCTCCGATGAATTCCAAATGGGAGTCTGCTTCGTGAAATCGAGACATTTCCTGGCCGTGGGCATTGTGACGGCGGCGCTGCCAGCTTTTGCGCAGGAGTCTGCACCGCAGGCAGCGGGCGCTGCCGTGGCGTCGAACGTGGAACTGGAGGCGGTGACCGTCACGGCACGTCGGCGCGAGGAGCAGTTGCAGGATGTGCCGCTGCCGATCACGGTGGTGGACGCGAAGTTGCTTGACGAAACCGGCAGTTTCAATGTGGCGCGGCTGCAGCAGCTGGCGCCGACGATTCAGTTCTACTCTTCGAATCCCCGCAATTCGGCCGCCAACATCCGTGGCCTGGGGGCGCCATTCGGCTTGACCAATGACGGCATCGAGCAGGGTGTGGGCCTGTATGTGGACGATGTGTACTACAGCCGCGCCGCCTCTTCGACGTTCGACTTCCTCGATGTGGAGCGCATCGAAGTGCTGCGTGGACCCCAGGGCACGCTGTACGGCAAGAACACCACCGCCGGCGCGATCAACATCACTACCAGGGGGCCGACGTTCACGCCCGAGGCCACCGCTGAAATCTCCGCGGGCAATCTGGGCTTCCATCAGGCGAAGACGGCACTCTCAGGCCCCTTGTCGGACAGCGTCGCCGGTCGCCTCGCGGCATCATTCACCAGTCGTCACGGCACGCTGTTCAATGTCGCGACGGGCACCCGCGTCAACGAACTGGACAACATCGGCGTGCGCGGCCAGCTGCTGTGGAAGGCCACCGACAATCTCGAGGTGACGTTTTCGGGCGACTACAACAAGCAGAACGCCGAGTGCTGCACATCGGTATTCGCCAGCGTGGGCACCACACAGCGCGCGGCCAGCCGCCAATACTGGGCATTGGGCGCGCTGCAGGACACCGATCCGGTCGTGGCCGGCATCCAGCCGTATGCGCCGCCGAGTACCCATCCCTTCGATCGCCTGACCGATACCGACGCCGAACTTTCGGCCCGCAACGAGCTGGGTGGCGCGGCGGTGCGCGCGGTGTGGAACCTGGGCTCCGGCAGCTTCACTTCGGTGACCTCCTGGCGCTACTGGGACTGGCTGCCGAAGAATGACCGCGATTTCACCGGCCTGTCGGTGACGAGCAAGTCGGAGAATCCCTCGCACCAGGACCAGTACACGCAGGAGTTCCGCTACAACTTCACGGGCGAGAAGATCGACTATGTGATCGGCCTGTTCGGCTACAAGCAGTCGGTGCGCACCGATGGCGTGCAGGGGCAGGGCCCGGCCGCCAGCCGCTGGCTGATCTCGCCCAGCGGCGCGACCGCCGCGCTGTCGCTGGATCCCTCGGTGCTGAACGGCCTCACCGCCTACAACGACATCAATTTCAGGAACACCAGCGCGGCACTGTTCGGTCAGTTGTCGTGGCACGTGACGGACAGATTCCGTGTCGAGCCCGGCGTGCGCCTGAATTACGATGACAAGACCGGCTCGTACCTTTCCAGGGTGGTCAATGGTGCCGGCGAGACGCTGCCCACGCTGAGTACCGATGCGTTCTATACCAACGCCACCACCGGTGCGCGCCACACGGCGCAGCGTGGCGTGCTGGCGCCCCAGACGTATGAAGCCTCGTTCGGCGACTGGAATGTGTCCGGCGACCTGAAGCTGGCGTATGAAGTCACGCCTGATGTGCTCGTCTACACCACGTACGGCCGTGGCTTCAAGACCGGCGGCATCACGCTCAACGGCGTGCCCAGCGATTCGACGGGCAACCCCATCCTGTCTGCCGCGACGGTCGATCCTGAAAAGCTCAACAACTACGAGGCAGGCATCAAGACACAGTTCCTGGATCGCCATGCGACCTTCAACCTCGCGGCCTTTCGCACGGATGTCAGCGACTACCAGGCCACTGTCACCAACAACGCGGTGGGCGTGTTGCGCGGCTATCTGGCCAATGCCGAGAAGGTGCGCGTGCAGGGCGGCGAGGCGGATTTCTCCTATCGTCCCAACGCCAGCTGGAACCTGTACGTGAATGCGGCCTACACCGATGGCCGGTACGCCAGCTTCGCGGATGCGCCGTGCCCGCCGGAACTGGCGGGCGGCACAACGGTGACGGGCGCACAGGTGCCCGGCGCGCCGGCCACGCCGGGTGCCTTGAGTCCCGCCAACTGCGATATCTCCGGCCAGTGGTTGCCGGGTGTTTCGAAGTGGTCGGGCTCCTGGGGTTTGCAGTACCAGCACCCGAAGAGCTTCCTGGGCCGCGACGGCGAGGTGTACTTCGGCTACGACGGCTTCGCGCGCAGCCGCTGGTCCTCGAATGCCTCGCGTTCGATCTACACCGACGTGGGCGGCTATGCTCTGGCCAGCTTCCGGCTGGGCTTCCGCGCCGGCGACACCTGGGATGTATACGGATGGGTCAAGAATGCCCTCAACCGCGACTATTTCGAATCGCTGGCGACGACGCCCGGCAACACCGGCCTGATCGCGGGCCTGCCGGCCGATCCGCGCACCTGGGGCCTGGCGGTGCGGGCGCGCTTCTGATGGCCACAGGAATCCTGGCGCTGGGGTTGGCCGCGCCAGGTCCCTCGACAGCGGCAGAACAGTCCGCACTGAAAGTATCAGGCCGCATTCGCGTGCGGCAGGAGATGCTGGAAGGCCAGTACCGCCCGGGCTTCGACAACCGCGACGACATGCTCGCCATGAAGTCGCAGTTGTTCGTGGAATGGGATAGCGGCACCTGGCGCTTCGGCGGCGAAGTCATCGACAGCCGTGCCTATGACACCGACGCAGGCAGCGTGCTTACCGCCAACGACGTGGATGCATTCGAGCCCGTGCAGGCCTACGTGGCGGCAGACTTCGAGCAGCCGTTCGGCAAGGACAGCGCGGCGAGCGTTCAGGCGGGCCGGTTCACGATGAATCTGGCGTCGCGCCGTCTGGTGGCCTCCGATGACTTCCGCAATGCGCCGCAGAGCTACACAGGTGCGCGCGGCGATCTGCGTTTTTCCGGAGGGCGGCAGATGACTCTCTTCTATGCGTTGCCGGTGCAGCGCCGCCCGGATGATTTCCCGTCATTGCGGCGCAATCGCATCTCACTGGATCACGAAGGCACCGACCAGCAGCTCTGGGGCGTGCTGGCCTCGAAAGCCGGACTGCCGGGCGACCTGCTGGGCGAGGTGGGATACATCCGCTTCGAGGAAAGCGATCATGACCGGGCCACGCGCAACCGCAATCTGCACAACCTGAGCGCGCGACTGATCCGCAATGCCTCTGCTGGCCGATGGGACTATGAACTGGAGTCGATCCACCAGTTCGGACACCTGCGCGCCGGCACCGCCGCGACGGCCGCGCTTCTCGATGTGCGCGCGAATTTCCTGCATGCTGATGTGGGTTACACAGTGGCTGGCGCATGGAAGCCGCACTTCACGCTGGAGTACGACTACGCCAGCGGTGATGGGCCCGGCGCGAAATACACACGGTTCGACACCTTGTTTGGCATGCGGCGCGCGGAGCTGGCGCCGTCGGGAATCTACGGCGCCATCGGCCGTGCCAACCTGGAGTCGCTGGGGCTGCGGCTGGAAGGCGCGCCCACGTCGCGGCTGGATGTGCTGCTGACCTGGCACTTCATGTGGGCCGCCGACCGGCACGACAGCTTCTCGACCACCGGGATACGCGATGCGGCAGGGATGTCGGGAAGTTTTGCGGGACAGCAGGTCGATGCGCGGTTGCGCTACTGGCTGCTGCCGCAACGACTGCGCACGGAGTTGACCTCCGTGACCCTGTTTCGCGGCAGATTGCTGCGCGACGCCTCGAATGCATCTGCAAATGGCGATACGCACTACCTGGCAGCCTCCCTTACGCTGTCATACTAGGAGACCTCATGTTCAGCTCCAGCATTCATCGGCGCGGCGTTCTGGCTCTGGCTCTGGCAGCCATGGTTGCCGCGTGCGCGCCGAAACACACCGCGCAGGTCACGCTGCTCAATGTGTCCTACGACCCCACCAGAGAACTGTACGTCGAGTACAACGCGGCCTTCAGCAGATACTGGAAGGGCAAGACCGGCCAGGACGTGAAGATCAATCAATCTCACAGTGGCTCTGGCAAGCAGGCGCGCGCGGTGATCGACGGCCTGCAGGCCGACATGGTGACGCTGGCGCTGGCCGGCGATATCGATTCCATCGTCAGCAAGGGCAAGTTGCTGGCTCCCGACTGGGAGAGCCGGCTGCCCGAACACAGCGCGCCATATACGTCCACGATCGTGTTCCTGGTGCGCAAGGGCAATCCAAAAGGGATCCGCGACTGGGATGACCTGGCGCGCAACGGCGTGGCGGTGGTGACGCCCAATCCCAAGACCTCCGGCGGCGCGCGCTGGAACTACCTGGCGGGGTGGTCCTGGGCATTGAAGCAGCCTGGCGCCAGCGAGGCTTCCGCCAGGGAATTCCTGCGCAAGGTCTATGCGAACACGCCCGTGCTCGACACCGGTGCTCGCGCGGCGCTCACCACCTTCGCGCAGCGTGGCATCGGCGATGTGCTGATCTCCTGGGAAAACGAGGCCTTTCTGGCGCTGAAGGAATTCGGCAAGGACAAGTTCGAAATCGTCGCTCCCAGCGTGAGCATTCTGGCGGAGCCTTCGGTCGCGGTGGTCGACAAGGTGGTGCTGCGACATGGCACCAAGGCCGTGGCCGAGGAATATCTGAAATACCTGTATTCCAGCGAGGGGCAGGAAGTCGTCGCGCGGAATTTCTACCGCCCGCGCGATGCGCAGGTCGCCGCGAAGTACGCGGCGCAGTTTCCTACGATCACGCTTACGTCGATCAAGGACTTTGGCGGCTGGAGCAAGGCGCAGGCCACGCATTTCGACGATGGTGGCGTCTTCGATCAGATGATCGCCCGGTAGGCATTCATCGCCACGTATTTCAAATTCATTGAATGCAACGCGTCGCCGCGCACCCGGTCGGGTAACAATGCCCTACAAGCGCACGGGAGGGTTTCTTACACAGCAGCCGTGGGGGCGCCACTAAGCTGACTTCGCGTCACGAAAGACCTGGCGCGCGCCTTGCCGATCACAACGGGCTCTGCACAAGGAGCGAGGCGGACTTGAGAACGGAGGATCGATGATCGAGTCGTACGGACTGATCGTCCGCCGCCTGCTGCTGCGCTACGCACTGCCGGCGCTGGCGGCCATTCTCATCGTTGCGGTGGCCGGCGTGCCGTACATCGATCGCATGCTGGCCAACTGGTTTCGCTCGGACGTGCAGACGCGCGTGCAGCTGGTGATGAATTCCATGGAGGCGCCGCTGACAGAGTTGCTGGCGGCTGGCGACATGCCGCGCCTGCGAGGCTATCTCGACCGCATCGCCGGCCGCGAGCGGCTGGTGGGCGCGCTGGTCTGCGGTTCGAATGGCGCCGAGGTCGTGAGGACGGCCGGCGTTCCCGCGGATGTCCGCTGCCAGCGGACCGCCACCGCCACGGAGCGTACCGAGACTCTCGCGGCGAATGCGCGCGTTGGAATATTCCGTTTTCCGCTGCGGGGCAGTGACGGCAGTTTCTTCGAGACGGTGCTGATCCACGACCTGAGCTACATCGACCGTCGGCAGACCCGGGCCCGTGCCTTCGTGCTGGCGAGTTTCGTGATCGCCATCGTGGCACTGGCCGCGCTGGCCGGCATCGGCTTCCGGCTGCTGCTGCACACCTGGACGAGGCGGCTGCTGGGTGATCTGCGCAATCGCCGCTTCATGGACGATGCGGCGACCTCCGGGCCTTCCGCGCCGTTGTTCCTGCGGGTGCGCGAACTGCTGAAGGAACTCGGGGAGCAGCAGCGCCAGGAAATCGAATACCAGGAGAACTGGACGCCGTTCGCCCTGCAGCGCGTGGTGCAGGATCACCTGCCCGATTGCAAGATGCTGGTGGTGTCGAATCGCGAGCCTTACGTGCACCATCTCGACGCCAGCGGCACGCTCAGCGTGCATCTGCCCGCCAGCGGCATGGTCACCGCCATCGAACCCATCATGCGCGCCTGTTCCGGCACGTGGATCGCGCATGGCAGCGGCAGCGGCGACCGGCTGGTGGTGGATGCGCGCGATCGTGTGCAGGTTCCGCCGGAAGATCCGGTGTACACCTTGCGTCGCGTGTGGCTGTCGGAGGAGGAAGAGCAGGGCTATTACTACGGCTTTTCCACCGAAGGACTGTGGTCGTTGTGCCACATGGCCTACGTGCGTCCCGCGTTCAGGGAGCGTGACTGGCTGTGTTACCAGGAAGTGAACGGCAAGTTTGCCGACGCCGTGGCGCGCGAGGCCGGCGGCGGCGAGGCCGTGGTGCTGATCCAGGACTTCCACTTCGCGCTGCTGCCCAAGCTGATCCGGGACCGGCGCGTGCGTGCCACCATCGCGGTGTTCTGGCATATCCCCTGGCCCACAGCGGAATCCTTCGGCGTCTGCCCGTGGCGGCGCGAGCTGCTGGAGCACATGCTGCAGGCAGATATTCTCGGATTCCACACCTTGCAGCATTGCCGCAGCTTCCTGGAGACGGTGGATCGCTACATCGAATGCCGCATCGATCACGAGCGCATGGCCATCACCATCCGCGGACATGAGTGTCGCGTGGCCGCGTATCCGATCTCCATCGAATGGCCCCCGCGATGGCTGGCGACCACTGTCACGGCCGAGCAGGCGCAGCAGTACGTGCGCGAGCGCTTCGGCATTCCGCAGGATGCGCGCATCCTTCTGGGCGTGGAGCGCTGGGACTTCACCAAGGGCATCCTCGAACGCCTGCATGCCGTGGAGGCACTGCTGGAAAAGGCCAGCTACCTGGCCGGGAAGTTCGCGCTGTTGCAGGTAGCCGCGCCGTCGCGCAGCAAGCTGCCGGCCTATCAGGCGCTGCAGGAGCAGACGCTGGCGGAGGTAGCCCGCATCAATGCCCGCTTCGCCACGGCGCAATGGCAGCCGATCGTGCTGCTGGCCGAGCATCAGGAGCCGCCGCAGGTGTTCGAGCTGTACCGCGCCTGCGATGTGCTCATCGTCAACAGCCTGCATGACGGCATGAACCTGGTGTCGAAGGAATTCGTGGCTTCCCGCGATGACGAGGACGGTGTGTTGATCCTGTCCACGCTGGCGGGTGCTTCGCGCGAAATGCACGAGGCGCTGCTGGTGAATCCGTATGACATCGGCGAGACCGCGCGCGCCATGGCGGCGGCGCTGGAGATGCCGCGGGAGGAGCGGCGCAAGCGCATGCGGCTGATGCGTCATACCGTGGCGCAGAACAATGTCTATCGCTGGGCGGGGCGCATGCTGATCGACATCGCGCGGATCCGGCAGCGCCGCACGCTGGCCAACTGGCGCGACAAGGCGCAGTTGTAGCGCCCTGGGCAGCTAGCAGCGGCGCGACAACTTCCACTTCTGAAGTGCTACCCTCGCTGGATATCACCAGCGAGAAGTTGCCATGACCGATCCCGCAGTGCAATTGCCGGCCGTGCCGCACATCGACCAGCGTGTCTACGCCCTGTACGACGAGTACTGCCACGGCTACATCGACCGGCGTGAATTCCTGGCACGCGCGCGGGCGCTGGTGATCGGCGGCGTCTCCGCGCTGGCCATGGCGCAGTTGCTGTTTCCGCGCTATGCCGAGGCGCAGACCATTTCCTTCACCGACACGCGCATCAAGGCACGCTATGTCTCTTACCCTTCACCGGGCGGCAACTCCGGCACCATGCGCGGCTATCTGGCGCAGCCCGCGGGCAATGGCCCGTTTCCGGCGGTGATCGTGTTCCACGAAAACCGTGGCCTGAATCCGTACGTAGAGGATGTGGCGCGGCGCCTGGCGGTGGCGGGCTTCCTGGCGCTGGCGCCAGATGGACTGGCGCCCGTGGGCGGCTATCCCGGCAACGACGATGACGGCCGCACGCTGCAGTCCGGGCTCGACCAGGCCAAGCTGCGCGTGGACATGATCAACAGCGCGCGCTTCCTGAAGTCACAGCCCAATTCCACGGGCAAGCTGGGCGCGGTGGGCTTCTGCTGGGGTGGCGGCATGGTCAGTCAGCTGGCGGTGGCGCTGGGCGCGGATCTGGCCGCCGGCGTGCCGTACTACGGCGCGGCGCCCACCGCGCAAGAGGCCTCGAAGGTCAAGGCCGCGCTGTTGCTGCAGTATGCCGGCACGGATGAGCGCATCAACGGGCAGGGCCCCGCGTTCCAGGCGGCACTGAAGGCCGCCGGCGTGCCATTCGAAGCTTTTACCTACGAAGGCACGCAGCACGGTTTCCACAACAACTCCACGCCGCGCTACGACGAGAAGGCCGCGAACCTGTCATGGGAGCGCGCGCTGGCGCATTTCCGCAAATACCTGGCCTGAACCCGGCGCGCGCGACGGCGCATAAAAATGAGGCCCACGATGCCTCACCAGCCGAATGCGTAACGCTCGCTCCTGACGTCCGCGCCACCGCGCAGCGTGCCGTACTGACCCTGCACTCCCGCCGCGACGATGCCGGTGGCGATGCCGTAATCGCCCGCCAGCCGGATGCGGTGGCCACGGCGTGCCAGCGCCGTGAGCACCTCCGTGGGGATGCGCGCCTCGATTTCGATCTCGCCCGGTGCATCGCGCTTGTCAGAGAAGGACTCGTGAAAGTGCAGCGAATTGATGCGTGGCGATTCGATGGCTTGCTGCAGCCC
>Ga0164241_10000865_pt1 | contig 43842 bp, 28 predicted proteins | sample OricomyardsoilBY_FD_108780 | JGI IMG/M metagenome (GOLD analysis project Ga0164241, IMG submission 108780) | Backyard soil microbial communities from Emeryville, California, USA - Original compost - Back yard soil (BY) | ecosystem: Environmental > Terrestrial > Soil > Unclassified | place: USA... | reverse complement strand
GAGCTGAGCTGAGCTGAGCTGAGCTGAGCTGAGCTGAGCTGAGCTGAGCTGAGCTGAGCTGAGCTGAGCTGAGCTGACTGGGCGCAAGGTCGAGACACCTCCTTGCGGGGAGGTTTGCTACGGATGGGCGGTGCTCACACGGAGTGCGATATCGTCCGCAAGCGTCGCCGCGCCGATAACGAGCTCGTTGGGGATCGTCGGCACCGTCCCCGCATTGTAGGTGAAACCCCCGAGCATTTGGCCAAAGCTTGCGGAGCTAAGCGAGCTTCCCTCCAACACGGCGGCGTCGTGCGGTCCCTTCACCGCAACGCCGAGCAAGTAGAAGGCTCCCTGCTCGAGCGGGAAATCAAGGTTCGCTGACGACGTGTAGCCCGCAACGACCGCGCCCGAGCTGGTCTGTTGGTTGACGAGAGTGAACGTGCCGAGCGCGGCTGCTGACCGATACACCACCCAGGTGACCGGCGCGACGACGCGAGGGGCCACCGCCGCTTCGATCTTTACGAGCGTACGCGGCGTGAGGATGCGGAACAGCTCGAAATGAATGGCGCTACCTGCTGACGGCACCGGGGCACCGCCCGCACCGAGCTCGTCGAGCGCAATTGCCTCGCAGGTGCCGCCCAGCTCGCACACGTTTCCTGCCAAGCTGCAGTCAGCGTCGACGCTCGCATAGCCCGAGCCGTCGGCGTTGCACGTCGCGAGTCGCTCCGCGGAGCAGGCTTTGCCGCCCTGATGACACACGTCGACGGAACAAACCGCGTTCTTGACGAGGGTTTCGTCGCAAAATTCTTGGGCGCGACAATTGTCGTATGGCGCAAAGTCCGTGCCCACGTCGTTGCAAAGCACGACGTCGCCTGCCTCGCAAAAGCGCGCGTTGGGCTCACAAACCAGCGCGCGACACGCCGCGAGGTCGCAAGCCTCGCTGGTGACGGCGCAATCGGTGCCGCCAGGTACTGGACCCGAGCCGTCGTCCTTACACGTTGTCAAAAAAGTGCCGGAGCAGACGGCCGACCCGGCAGTGCACGTATCGGGAGCACAGGCCGCCCGAGCGACGTCACAGAACTCGGACGTCAAACAAATCTCGAGCGTTTCGTACGAGCCGCCCGTCGGTCCACACTTTCGCAGCTCGTTGCTCTCGCAGAACGTGGCCCCCGGACTGCAGATGACAGGTCGACAAGCCCCGTCGACGCACACGTCGCCGTTGGCGCTACAGTCCGACGATGCGCCGGTGTAATCAAGCCCCGTGGCGTCGCAGGTCGTGGCGAGCACACCGTCGCACGCTGGCTGATTGGGGACGCATTTCTGCACGCGACACGTGCCCGCCGCCGCGTCGCACACGGTGCCGGCTCCGCACGTTTTGACCAGCTCGAAGGCCGTGCCTTTGTTGATGCAATGCCTCAAGCCCGAAGCGACGCAAACGTAACTGTCAGGCTCACAGATGCTGGGCAAGCACTCCGCAGCCCAGCACACTAGGCCGAGCGCCAGGCAGTCGATCCCAACGCTCAACGCGTGCGAGCCGTCATCCGCGCAGCTGGTGGCCAAGTCGACGTTGCAAACAGGCTGAGTTGGCTCGCACACGAAGGGCTGACAATGTCCGGACTCTGCGCCGCAAAACTCGCCGCTCTCGAGCGTGCACGCTTGCGCGAGCACGAGCTGGGTCCGATTGGCCGCGCATTCGAACGAGCCGCCGTCCATGCACGAAAAGCCAGCGCTGCAAACGACCGCGCGACATTCCCCATCCCAACAAGCCATCTGCGAAGCCGCGCAGTCCTCGCCTGTCGTGTCGAAGGCGCTACCGTCCTCGTTGCAGGTCGCGATTGTCTCCTCGACGCAACCGCGAGCGCCAGGTTCGCATGCCTTGGCAACACATTCCAGCGTATCGCGGTCGCACCGCTCGTCGTCGGCGCACGGACGCGAAGTTGCGGAAGCTCCCGAGGCGCTGCAGCGCACGAGAGCCGACCCGTCGCAGCGCTGAGTCTCCGGTTCGCAGATCTTGGCAACGCATTCGCCATGATCGCAGACCTTGCCATCAGCCGCGCAATCGACGCTGCGCGCCACCTCGAGCCCATCGGCGGAGCAAAGCTCGGCGGCAGCGTCGACGCACGCCCATTGTCCGGGGGTGCAGTCGAATCGCTGACACGCGGCGGTGCCGTCACTAATCCTGCAGCTCCGACCGACCCCGCAGCGCTCGAGCTCAAGCGAATCTCCAGTATCCGAGCACAGCGCCTTGGCGTCGCCAGTGCCCGAGCAGCTTACCTTTCCAGCCTCGCAAACATCGAGCGCACAAATGCGGTCTTCGCAGTGATAAACCGAGGGACAATCGTCGTTCGAGTCACAACGCGCGACGCACTTTCCAGCGCTGCAGGCGGCGTCATTCGCGCAATCTTTGTCCTCGACACACGCGGGTGGGGCAACGCAAGTCTGTTCTACGCATCGCTCCGTTCTGCCACAATCCCGATCCGAGCCGCACTCCGCGCATCTCCCTGCGGTCGTGTCGCATGCGCCGCGCTCGCAATCCCCGTCCGCCGAACATGGCACTACGATGTGACACGTCTGCTGAAGGCAGCGCGCACTGGCACCGCAGTCGCCATCGAACAGGCACTCGACGCAGCCAGCGAACGGGTCGCATCGGCTGCCATCGCATTCGTCGTCGGGGGCGCACGCTGCCGGGGGCTGTAATGTGGGCGACAGATTTTTGTGATCTCCGCAGGCAATCGCGAGGAACGAGGCGCTGCAAACAGGCAACAGCGCAAGCTGAAACAAGCGATGATGCGCGCGCGTTGTTCTTCGATGGACCACGCTAGTCTTTCACGGTGCTACAACGGCAGTTGCGAGTTAGGGAGCCGTAACACCTTGACGTCAGTGTCCAACATTCCACCAACGACCAGAACAGCTTCCGCAGACACGACCCCTAGCCCATGAGCGTAGCGCTTGGAGCTCTGCACCGTCGTCCAACTTTGCGTCGCATCATCGTAGATCAGTACGTGGTCGTTTTCCTCGCCGGCTCCAGCAATCACCAAACGTGTGGGCGAGGGAACAACGACCGGCACCCCGCCGCACGGGAGCGGCAAATCCGCCTGTCGTTCGAAGCGAGCGCCGTTCCATTTTTCGGCGATAGTCATCGGCTCGGGCTCTTGCCCGCCGAGCAGCCAGACGCCCTTGCCAGCGGCGACTAATTGCGCCCCGGAGCGCCCGACGACCTCGCCGCAATCTGCCCACGAATTCGTGCTCGAGTCCCACACTTCCGCGACCGTTTCGGTGGGGCCAACGGCCAGTACCCGTTGTTCACCCTCGAGCAAAACCGAGGCGTGATGAGCCTTCGGTCGGCGCATTTGGCCAGTCGCAAGCACCTTTCGCAGCTCGATGTCGATGAGCCAACTGCCGCGGCTGGATACTCCGTGGCTATCCTCGCCGCCAGTCACCAGCGCGGTACTGGCGTCCAAAAGGCTGAGTGAAAAGTGACGAAGGTTTGGCAGGCCCGGAAACTCGAGCTCTCGCCACTGGGCCCCATCCCAGAGTTCGCAAGAAGAACGCTCCGCGCCATCTTGACCCCCCAGCGCCATCGCGAGGCCTCCCGGCAACGGCAATACAGCGTGTCCAAACCGTGGGCGGCGCATGTCAGCAATCGGCGCCCAGGCGTAGCTGCGCGCGTCGAAGCCGAAGGCAAAGCTGGAAGGGCCATCTTCACCCAATCCGCCACAGACGAGAAGATTGCCAGATTCGAGTCGACAAACGACCGGCCAGCGCAACGGCACCGGTCCAGATATTCGCTCGTCGTCGGCCACTCTACTTCTTCTCCGCTGACTCGACCCGAACGGCCTTCTCGGCCTTGCCTCCGTAGCCCTTCTCGGCGGCCGCAACGGAGTCGTAGGTTTTTCCGACTTGATCGTCCATCAAGCGTACGACGCCCTCCTTGACCTCACCATACATAACGTGGCCGCCGTCCTTGCCGCCCGAGAAAAAGACGGCATAGCGACCTTCGGTGCCACCGGCGCGCAGGCCCCCCTTGCCGTCGCTGAATTTGATGCCGATGCTCTTGAAGTAGTCCATGGCCTCGGACATGGCTTTCGCCCAACCGCCGGTCTTGGCGGCGGCGGGCAGGTCGTGCATGGCCCGGATCTCCCCGACCGTGTAGTCCGAGCCGGTGGACTCATTCAGGATGCGCGCCGCAGTATGCGCCGCGCAGTCCATTGCGCCTTCTCCACCAATGCGGATGGCAACTTCGGGCGCCTTCGGGGTTCCGAGCACCTTGGCCGCAACAGCCGCACCACCCACGGTTACGGCCGTGTCGAGCGCCATGTCGTTGCGGACGGCCTCCAGCCGCTTGACGTCCTCGGCACCGCATTTTCCCGCGATGCATTTGTCCAGGTAAGCCTGAGAATCAATCGTCCCCTTGATGATCTGGTACGCCCCGACGATCTGGCCCGGTGGTGTCAGATAGAGACTGACCTTAACGACCGACTTCGTCACCTTGACGGCGCTATCGACTGGGTTCGTCTTTACGGCCTGGTAGGCGGTGTGCACCATGTTTCCGGCGCCGTCTGCCAGCACCTGCCACCCGGAGCGCTTATCTTTACCTGCGAGCCCAAGCGGGTCGACGGCCAGCAGCACCTTGCCGTGGACGTAGGCGTATAGGTTCAGATCAGCGCTACCCGGCGCGTGAACCGCCAATGGATCCGCGCTGATCCAGCGTCCGAGATACGGGCTCAGAAATCTCTTGCCGAAGTACTGAAGCCCTATCTCGATGTCCTCTTCTTTGCCGGTGAATCCATAGTCCTCGCGAAAACCTTTCCAGCGATCTGGCCGATAGTCGCTCTCCGTCGCCCCGTAAGCCTGATACGTGCGTCGTTCTACGAGCTCACCGGTTGCCTTGTCGACGACGATGCTGGCAGATCCGAGATAGTCTCCGATGTTCAGCAGTACGTGCAGGCGGTTCCCTGCGATCCTCGGTTCGCCGTCGCCAGAACCTTCATACGTGAGGCGACCGAGGACCTCACCACCAACGCTCAAAAACGGTGTTTCGGTAGTGGCGTTTTGCGCGTACTCACCTGCGGCCGAATCGTAGGTCGCGCGACGCAGCTCGAGGGTACCGAACAAATAAACGGTAAAATACCTTTGGGCCGCCGAATAGTCGCCCTTGAGTACCCGGTTGTCCGAGTGATCATAGGTAAACCGCAGATCGGCCTTGGTAACTCCGGCTTCGGCGCGGACTCCGCGGTTGAGCCTGCCAAGCTCGTCATAGGCGTAGGTGAACCGCACGCTGCACGAGCTGCCGCCGTTGCTACACGATCCTACTTTGGTCGTTTGTAGATCGAGCAGATTGCCGGCCTCGTCGTAGGACAGAGCTTCGGCTGTGCCGCTGCCCGGCCAGGTCGGAACGGCCAAGTCTCCAGCGTTCTTCCAGCGGTAAGGCATGCCGGCGCTGGCGTAGTTCGTCGTCGGTCCAACGCCGCGATCCCACATCGCATGAACGTCGTCATCAGCCGTCGTCAGCGAGCCGAGCCAGTCATACTTGAACGTCTGTTGCTTGACGCGCTGGGCGAGCAGCAAGTGCGTGGGGAAATTACTGCTCCGCCGCGGATCACTTGAACCCGCGCGTTCGGGTGCGAACGGCGACACGAACGAATCGCCACCACCAGTGTAAGAGTAGTCGACCTGTGCAACGCGATACAGGTCGTCGTACTTCGTGGCGCGCGACACCGGCTTGGCCCCCGCCGGCCATTCCGCTGGCGTGCGGAAGTCGTTGATCTGCGTAGGATTGCCGACGATATCGTACAAAAACGACTCATCGCGGAGAATCATCTGGAAGGTCGATGGAGAGCCCGGCGAAAGATTCGGCGCGGGCAAGTAGTTTGCCGGCGGGCTCGACCACAAACTCGGAATGCTGCGCGCGACTTGCGACGTGGCCAGCCAGCGGCGCGCATTATAGGTCTGCGCGGCCGTTGTCCCTGCTGCATCCCCGTACGCCACCTCCTCGACCAAACCGTCTGCGCTACGCTTGACGGAGGTGACCAAGTCGCCGTAGCTGCCGTAGATTCGCTTGATGGTGCCGCGTCCGGAGTAGTCCACTTGGAGCTCGCTCTTGGAAGAGACCAAGAACTCGGGAGATACGGCGCCTGTCGACTGAACCACGACGCGATCAGACGAGTCGTAGGTCGTGCTGGTGGCGTACCACCGACCCCGGTAACGTAGCCGTGGGTCGACGACGGAAGGATCGGCATCTGCTAGACGACGATCCGAACGAACCGTTCGCCCACGATTGTCGTAGGTCATCAACTGCAGGCCAGAGCGATCGAATACGGCTGCCAAACGCCCCTTGAGACTCAGCGCGGTGGCCGCGTACCCCGCCGGAATGCCGCTCAGGCCGCTGCCCGCCGGCACGCCGACGAGGCTCGAGAACGACGTCGGAATGGAGTCATACTGGTAGTAGACCTCGATGCCCGCAAAGGTCGAGAAGTTCGGGGAGCTGTATGCCTCGTGCGCCGCCTCACACGGTGAGTAGTCTTCCGACGTCACCCGCCCCGCCGCATCATAGGTATAGTTCGTCCCGCAACCGCGAGCGTCGCTGGTACCCACCAGGTCTCCAGCATCGTTGTAGGCGTAGCGCCAAGCCCGTAGGCCATTGGCCGCGACGGCCGCGCTCGTGGCTGGGTTGGCGTTGAAATTGACGGCCGTGTGCGGCTCGACGTTGAGCACGAAACGACCCAACGTATCGTACCGCATCCAGCGAATGACCGGCGCATCGGTAGCGCCGACGCGCACACGAGTGATGACCTCGGCCTCGCCAGTCGTCAGGTACTGCGTCCGCACCTCGCGCTTCTCGAGCACACCGCCCTCGAACGCTCGCTCGGTGCTGACAATGACCCGACCGTGCCCGTCCACACGCTCAGAAGCGAATGTGTCCTTGTGAGCTTGCGCCGCGTCCTGACCCTGGTCCGCCGCGTCCCAGATGTCATTGGCAAGCGCGTGGTAGTCGACTCGCTTCGTTGGTGTGCCGTCGAGGTCGAAGGAATTGACCGGGTGGCTGAAGGCATCGAAGACGGTGCGGGAGTAGGTTCCGGTCAACGACGGCGCGAACGGATCCGAGGCGGTCGCATTCACGAAATTCGCCGTGTACTGGCGCGCCGGCGCGCCCTTGGCGTCGAAGACAACGACGCTGTCCTCAATGGCGCTACCGCCATCGCGGCCCCCAACGGCATCGGCCTCCGTGCGCTTCAAACGTGTGCGCCCCATACCGTCGATGAACGCTACACTCCATTGATAGTTCGTGCCGTCGACGCTAGCGTCGTCTTGAAGACGCGTTTCGATCGTAGAGTACGGCTTGCTTGCGGTGGCAACGAAGTAACTGATGCTGCGAGACGGCTGCGGCGTCGCCGTACCGCTAGGACGCGGCCGTGTGAACGTCGTCACTCGCCCCAGCCCGTCGTACGTCACGGTGACTGCCTGTCCTGCGGAGTCGGTGGCGACGGTGATCTTGGCGTAACCGCGATTGTAGGCCGCAGCCGTCGTGATCGCACCGGCGCCAGTGCACCCGGGTGTTGAGTAGACAGTTTCCGCGGTCGCGAGTGCTTGATAGCCGGTAGCGGCATCGTCGTAGGAGACGATGCGACATCGGCCGTTGGGCTCGGTTACCTTGTTCAGATTTCCGAATGCATCGTAGAAATGGCTCGCGGCCGTGATCATGCCGTCCGTCGACGCACCGGTAGGCGAGGGTGCAACCACGGAAGAACCGGTCAGCGTCCGATGTCGACGGTCGAGCGCAACCGTTCCCTGCAGCTCCTTCTGGACTTGGGTTTGGCGTCCCTTGGAGTCGAAGGTCGTCAGAGTACGCCCACGCACCTGCGTACGCGCACTGCCCTTGACGTATTCTTCAGTCGTGCGCCAGAGCCAGCCGGTTTCGTCGCCAGCTGGCCTTCCCGGCACATTGAAGGAGTAGATCGCTTCGTTGGCGTCCGTCCCCGTGGCAGCGCTCGGACACGCAGGACCCGCCGTACAACCGAGCTCAAGCGCCACCTGCGGGTTGCCAAAGTAGTCGCCCTGTGACCGAGATTCGATGATTGCAAAGCCGCTCGACGAACGCAGCGGAACGAGCATCGGTTCGTCCAATACGACCCCCGCAGGAATTGCGGTCGGGGTGGCTATCGGATCAAAGGCAAAGTCGAGTGTGCTTTCGCGCTCGACGGCGTTCCAGACAACGCTCGTTCCGCCGGTGGGCGCCCCGGCGAAAGAATCATACAGGGTCTGACGGCGTGCCACCTGAAACGCGTGCCTGACGTCACGGCCATCGCGTCCTTGGTATAGGCGACGCAACCGATACGCCAGCGCATCGGACGAGACGTACACCCCCGCATCGTTGTAGGTCTCGGTAGTGACGGGCAAGCCCTTCAGTGCTTCGCGCGGGTTGTCCGATGCGGGGTCGTTGCAGTCGTCGGGACCATCGCTGGGATCATCGACGCATTCGCCAAGCAAGAATCGCGATTCATCGTAGGATGTGGGGCTGTTGGCGTCGCCAACCTTCTTGAGACGAGCTCGCTTGAAACCACGGAATTCGCGCTGCCGGCCGTCGTAGACTGGATCACGATACTCGTACTCCGTCACGAGGGTGTTGGCTCCGAAGGCACCCAGCGGAAGGTTGTCACTCTCGGAGACACGCTTCACCACGTGGGTGACGATCGGTATCTTGGAGCACCAAGGCCCCGTCCAGGTCGATGGCGAGCAAGTGCCCCCGAGCCGCTCGGCCGAAAGCATCTCGGCCGTCGAGGTGGAATACGTGATGTCAGTCGTCTTACCGAGCCCGTTTGCGATGTGGTTCAAGAGCCATGGGCGCTCCCCACCCTGGAGGTCGATGTACTGGAACTTGCCGGCTCCGGCCCAAACGAGGTCGCGCGTCCCAGACCCGTTGATGTCGAGCAGACGTAGGCGGTTGACGAAAGATGGACTCCAGGGCACGTTCGAGATGATGTGACGTGGCGTCCACGACGTGCCGTTGATGTTGAGCCACACATCGACGGCGTCCGTCCGCACCTCGAGCAGGTCGTCGAGACCGTCGCCGTTAACGTCATCGACGCGGAGACTGCCGCCGCTGAGATCCGAGAACGTCGGACTCTCCCCCATCTGAACATCGGTGTTGGCGGCGAACTTTCCGCTGCCACATTCCGCTAGAGTCCCGGTTCCCCAGACGCCGTTGCCCCGTCCTGGCCAATAGCGCACTTGGCCACGCTGAAGGCGCACGATGTCCTGAATGCCATCACCGTTGAAATCACCAAGCTGAATCTCAGGGTCGCCAAAACTGACCGCCGAGCCACTCCAAGGCAGGCAGGTACGAACAGGTTCGTTGCTGATGGCGGCCGTCTTCGGTCCTCGCCGAGTCGCGAAACCGAACTGGTCTTTGCCGCCGTGCTCGCGGCCGAGCGCAAAAAACGTCTGAATCTCCGTACCAGTCGTCACCACCACGTCGACCAACCCGTCGCTGTTGACATCGACCACCTTGGTGGTGAGCGCATCGCGCCCAAAATCAATTTTTAGGTCTTGCTGATTGGCAGTGGCAACGCTTCTGCCAGTCACCCCCGTCGCATTGAACGAATACACGGCGTACGTCTTCGCGGCCGAAGCGTGCAGCAGATCGACGTTTGCATCACCGTCGACGTCCAACACCGCCACGTTCGGGTTGCTCAGGCGTAGGTTGCCGGCGGTCGAACCATCGATTCCGAACACTGGCAGCCCGGCGGGCGCCGCAAAACTGTCGGCGACGCCGGAGGGCGAATTCAAAAATTGCCCGAAACCAGTGCCATAAACACCAGGTTGCGTAACCAAAAAATCAGGCAAACCATCGTGATCGAGGTCGAAAAAATCCGCCTCCTCGGCTTCGGCGGAATGATCCGGAGCCCCTGCGATTGAATGCACTCGCGCGTCGAAACCTTCGTACCCGGGGATTGGTATTCCCCCTGACTCACCCGAAGTCAGGTAGGGCGAGACGTGGGTGTACTCGAACGTCATTGGCGGCAACTTCGCGCAATTCGAGTCGGCTAGCCTGCCGTCCGCGCCCTCGGGTGGAGCGTCGGTCAGGTTGTCTTCATTGCTACCGCAACGACCTTCGACCTGCACGCTTTGCAGGAGTGACGTGTTGAGCCCCGACTGATAGCTCAGATGATAGCGCCGCAGCTGCGCGCGGTTGCGGGTCGTGCCGCCGTTGAAAGTCGCGCTGGTGATGTCTACGCGCTTGAGGCGCATTGGCCGGTCTATCTTCCAGCCCGTGCGATACGACGTGTTCGGGTCAGTCCGTTTCTCGTACTCGAGGTGCGTGTGATGAGCATAGCGATTGAGGTTCGCCGTGGTCGGGTCGGGTGTCGTCGGCGTGGCGGGTGGTGTGTCGTAGATATCGCTCAGGTAGACCGCCGGGCCATCGCTCCGGTAACGGTAAATGACAACATTAACCGGCGTCGGATTCTCGGCTGGTGAGGTCGGATTGGCTGCACCTTGCGTGTCGTATTGCCGCGCGAGAGCCCACCGCGAGACCTGTGACGAGTCATCTGGATTCGTTTCGATGCTGCTGCGATCTCCGCTCGAGTCCAGCGGAAGCCCCAGTTCCATCGTGACACCCGACTTGTCTTGAACTCGCCACGTCAGGTGGTTCGGCGTCCAAAAGAAGCGCAAGAACGACCCTTCGATACGTGGACGGAAGTATTGTGCACCTACGCTCCACGGCGGCATTTGCTCCCCGGTAAGCGCGCCAACGCACGTGGGCGCGGCAGACGTGCCACCGACCGTGCAGATGGGCACCAGCTCTTGCCCCCCATTGAAGACAAATCGATCCTGGTCGGGAAAAAAATCGGCCTGATCGCCATATCGAGGAATGCCGCGATCCGTCTGCCGGGCAATGTAGGGCGTCCCAATGTCCCAACCGATACCGGCAAGGCCGGAGCCTGACGATGAAGAATAGCTGAGGGCGAGGTTGGGCTGTGCGCCACCACGCGCCGACGGCAGCAAGAATGGTACGGTGAATGACGCAATGCCGGTCGAAAGCTGGGCGGAGAAACTCTCACCCATACCTTCGATGGTACCGGCGCCCTGGGGCGTGCTGATCGCCTGACTTGAAGCACCCGATTTCTCCGAAGCGGCGCCTGGCGACACAACGGCCGCTGCGCGCCGTGCGCCCCCCTGACTCGACTCTTCGGTTTCCTTTTCCGCACCGTCGCCCGCCGGGGCCTTCGATTGCGTCTCTGGCTTCCGTTCGGTCAACGCGGCTTTCGCGTCTTGGGCGCTGACCCGCCCCAAATCGACGGGGGATGCCAGCAATTCCGCGGCGCTCACCGGAAGCTCGCGCGCGCGCTTTGAATCGGCTTCCTTCAGGTCGGTCGCTGAGTCGGCACGAGTTGCCGTTCCCGCGGCTTCACTCGCCGGGGTTGCGGCCAACGCAGTGAGCGGCGCGAAGGTTGGCAGCAGCACCGCGAGCATCGAAATGGCTGCAAAAGGCGCGTCGCGACCCGTTAGCCAACCAAAAACGCTGCGCGGTCTCGCCGCCGCCTCCGCCCACCACGAATGTCTACCAAACGCGGTCCACCCGCGCATGCCCGTCACCGTCCTTCTCACGGAGGCGAGTCGACGCCAACCGCAAGGCCGCGTCAAGCACGCAGCCGCGCGTGCGCTCGAACGACCGCAGAGGGCTCACGCACTGCGGTACCCAGCAGTCGTGCGTGACTGACATCGACGGCATACCAATTGTAACGATTGTTACCCTAGGATCGCCACCGCAACGACGACGCGGTGGTGTGTGAAAGACATGCTTGTGGAGCGAGTGGTTTAGGACGAGCACGACGCGCATGCGCTGGGCGCCGCGGGGGCATGTTCTCTTCACCGACGGTGATTGACGCGATCGTTCCGACGTTGTAATCGCCGTCGTCGTGGTGGTCGCACAGGAGTGGAAGGGGTGGCGTCGGATTGCACCGAGGACGCGCCCGCAAGAGAGAGCAGTCGGCGCCGTGTTGGTCGCTTCTGCTTTGTCACTCGCACCCGCAAGCGCCCATGCTTATCGCACCGGCAGGGATTTGCCTGAGCTCGAAACGCAGTCCGCGGTGCGTTGGGCCGACGATACCGTACCGTTTCAGGCCGCAGGCGACTTGCCACGGGACTACGAGATCGACGGTATTGACGGCACTCTGCGGGCCGCGCTGGCGCCCTGGAACGCGGCAAGCTGCGGCGCCGTCACCGCCAGCTATGTCGGATTTGGCAGCAATAAGGCAAAGCACGGTGACGGCGTGAATACGATCTCCTTCGTGTTCAGTGGCTGGAGCGCGCTATCCCCAAAGGAAGCTGCCGCAACCACCGACGTCATCTACGAGCACCGCGCGTCGACGGGTTGGCACATCGTGGAGGCGGACATCTATCTCAACGCGCAAAACTTCAGCTTTGCGCAGGGCGCTTGGAGCTCGACCAGCAAAGACTTGTACACGGTCCTGCGGCACGAAGTCGGCCACTCGCTCGGGCTATTGCACCCGTGCGAAGCCGAGGGCGCGGCCGGAGCACCGGATTGCGCCGAGAGCCAGAGCTTCACGAGCAGCGTCATGTACCCGTTCTACCAACTCGGTGATCGCGCGCTGTCCGACGATGATCGCGCCGGCTTGTGCTTTTTGTACGATTGCGACCCGAAGTGCGACAGCTCGGGCGCTTGTGACGGCCAAGACTGCAGCACCGCCTGCCCGGGGCCCGGCTGCCCCAAGCTGGAGTGCGGCTCGAGCGCAAGTTGCTCGATGCCAGAGTGCCGCTCGACGCCGGAGTGCGCAATATCGGGGGGCAGTCCGCTCGGTGATCCGTGCACGGAGGCAAACGAATGCGAAAGCGGCATCTGCTCCGACGGATGCTGCGTCGCAGCAGAGCCTGCCGAGTGCACCGGCGGTGATTGCAGCTCGCGAGGCGCGCCGCTCGGTGACCCGTGTGAAAGCTCAGGCGATTGCGCGGGCGGAGAGTGCCTGATCGGTGCCAAGCCACACAGCATCTGCACGCGTAGTTGCGCGTCGGAAGGCACGTGCCCAAGCGGCTGGTCCTGCGCGGAGGTCACCGGCGAGCAGGTGTGTGTACCGGTGGCCTACAGGCCGTCGGGGGGCTGTGCCTTCAGTCCAACGCGCCGCTCGGAACATCTTATTTGGCTCAGCCTACCTTGGCTCGCCTTTTGGCAACGACGTCGGCGCGATAGCGCGCGGAGAACTACGATATGAACCACATCATTAGGAAGATTGCCGCCGTTACTCTACCGGTGGCCGCGCTCATCGCATTGGTAGCGTGCTCCGAACAGCCCGCCCGACACCTGTCGCTGGCCGCTGGTGCCGAGCCCAGCCGGACCGAAGAAGCCGAACGGCTGTCCAAGCTGCAAATGATCCGCGTGTACGACCAGCAGCCGACCGACGGCAGCGCCCCCAAGTGGAAGGAGATGACTCCGAGTGAGTTGGTCGGGTTCATATCGCTCTCGTGCAACCAAAACTCGCCGTTTTTCGGTCCAAGTTGCAATGGCCCTTGTGCCGGAACGCTGTGCGCGGCCGAGGGGGCACTTTGCGTCGCTCACACACTGGCGGAGGCCGCCAGCTTGCGGCCTACGCCGCTGACGATCGCGGGGATAAAGCCGGCCGTCGCCCAGACCAACTTCAAGATAGACATTCACCAACAGTCGTCAGCCGGCGCTGCCGCGCTGCTGCGCACGGCGCTCAGCCAATTGCGACTTGTCGGGCAAAACGCTGAATACGCGCTCAATCCTCCGTTCAGCTACTGCATCGCGGACCAGAATTCGTTGACGACGCGCTCCACGCGCTGGTCGGGTACTATTTCGGAGGCTTTCTACCTCTATCGGGAGCTTACCGAGCGAGCGTCGGACGCCATCGTCAGCTTCGCCGATTTTCAGGGCTCGCATCCGAGCGTCGTTCTCGCTCAATCTCGCCGCTACTATGGCCCAGAGCTGTCACGAGCGGAAGCCGCCCACCTCTGGGTCGGTGGAGACGCGGGGTTGCCATCGACGTTCAAATTCTGCACTTCACCCGAGCTGAGCGGCGGCGCCCGGACCGCGATGGGAGCTCTGCGCAACGCCGGTGTTTCGCCAGTCGATCTGCTCAACACATCCGGCGTCTCGACGACCACGTTGCTCGAAACGGGGACCACCAATGGCGCGAGCGTGAAGGCGCGCTTGGCAAAATTTTGGGACAACTCGAACATCAACGCGGTCGGCGCGTTGCCGCTCGCGGACCAATTGAGCATTAGCACGGACGATTTCGACGCCGCGCGCACCTACCTGGTGCAAGAGTTCAAGGCCTTTGCGCGAAGCCAAACCGTGCCGTTCAAGGCCGATTCGGGCACGGGTATCAACAACCTCACCCGTTGGGCGGGCACGTCCAGTGACCCCACTCCGCTTGCAGACGCTTACTACGCCGCCATCGCCGGCACCCAGGCCGCCGCGGAAAGCACGAAATGGAACCAGATGAGAATGAGCGAGGCGACGAGCTACGCTGAGTTCATCGATGGCGCAGGCGATTTCATCAGCCGGCTGCAGGCGCAGACCTTCACGAACACCACGACCAAGAATGAGGTCCTAGATCCGTTGAGCTACGTGATGACGGACGTGGCCCGCGAACGCCCCGCGCGCTGGACCATGTTTCTCGGGACCGGTGGTAGCGTCTACCTCGAAGGCTTCGCCCCAACGGACGGATACTGGGTTCTCATCGGGGACGACGCGGCGCGCTGCGCCAAGAGCGGCAATGTCGAGGGCGGGGATTGCACTCTCGTGCAGCAGACGACCACGCCCTACCCCACGACCTGGGCTCCAGGAGCGCTCTGGGCCGTGCCCATGACTGCAACCTGGGGAGCCGAGAAGAGCTTCAGCACCTCCACGGGCCACAGTGGATTCCCCGCGTTCCAGACGGTACCGGCCGGTGTCCGTTTCTATCTCGCCCAGTCTAGCACCGGCAACGCGGGTACGTTCAAAATCGTCTCCGGCATGACGGCGGGAGCCAACGTGACCCTGACGAATTCGATCGTACCCCATGCTGAAGAACGCGCCGCCAAAATCTTGGCTCCAAGCTCCAAGTGGTGCACCCAGGCGAACGTCACTTGCGCGGGTACCGACTTCGACGAGCGCTTGCCATTGGAGAACGAGCTCTCTCAGGACAACGACGGCATCGAGTCGTCGTGGAAACAGTACCTGACGTTGGCGCGCAACGCGGCGAACGAAGCCGACGCTCGTGCCGATGCCTACATTCAGGCCGGCATCGATCAAGATCTGCGCGGTGAGTCGAACGAGCTTCGCGAAAAAGCCAACGACATTCAGATGATCGACGCGTTGAACGAGCTGCAGAGCATCTGCGGCACCGACATCGATCCCGCTGCGCTGCTCGACGTCTTCAAAGACATGTCAGTGATGCATGCCCCGGGTTCCGGTACGGCCTGCACGGTCGACTCGGGCTGCTCGGCTGGTATGAAGTGCTTTGGCGCTCAGTGCACGCCCGATCCGTTGGCCATGGCGGCGTCGCGCTTGCCGATCGACCAGTACAATCGGCTATCGCGTTGTCTCAATAGCTCCAGCACCTTGCCGTTCGTGACCGTCGGCGACATGCCGGTGTGCATCTGGCAAAACAAGACCGACGGCAACGACATTTGCTCGGGATACACCGCGTCGTTCACGGCCAATGACCATCCGTGCCCCGACTACGCGTACAAGGACGCGTCGAACGCCTGGAGCTGCTCGCGCATGACGGTGCCGAACAGCAACTACACGGTGGCGCCCGTCATCGACAAGCAGCTGGGTTATTTTCATCCGAGCGAGACGATGCCGGCAAAGCCAGGTAGCAAGGCCACCTGCGACGACATTCGCCGGATCCGTAAACAGATCGACGCTGGCACGATCACGGCCGCCTCGGCATTGCCTTACTTCCAGGGCATCAAGGCCACCGAGATGTTCCACCCCGCGGTCCTGGCGGAGACGGCCCGGCGGATCGCATGGGTGCCCCATTTGAGCGGGTACTCGGCAATCACCGTCGACGGCGAAGAGCGTTGGCGCACCGGTGACGCCTGGCGCGGCGTCGAGACCTTTACTTGGCCCTGCAATGCTTCGGCCAAGCCAACCATGTGCACAGCCACCTCCACCGAACCGGGGGGCACGGGGCTTTTCTGCTCGACCATCAATTGTGCGTCCAGCAACGCAAATGCGCGCTCCGACATCACCAAGATGAACGAGCGGATGTATAGAGCCGTTGAAGCAGCGCGGCTGATTGCGCTCGACGGTAACGGGCTCGGGATTGCGAGGCCAGAGTGGGCGGTGGTCGACGGTGGGAACGGCTCGTTGGCCTCGGTGGTTTCGGCCACACGCCTCCGCGCTGGATATACGGTGCCGGTGACGGTTCTCACGTTTAGCGAATCCTGGGCGGCCGACATTGTCGGCTACCGGGTGAGCTCCGCTACGCGAGCGGATACCCTAGCTTGGTGGGCAAGCAACTTTTCCTGGCAGAGGTTCCCGCGCTCACCGAACAATTACGACATTCATGTCGGCATTACTGACGCGACTGGACTGAAGGACTGGTCCACCAACGACGAAGAAAAGGGGGTATTTCCGAAGTCAGTTTGGGCGGAGCGAACCGGACTAACTCTGCCACCTGGTATGGAGACCAAGTACACGGCATGGTGGGACGGGTTGTCCTCGGCGCAGGACGTCGGCAATGCGGTCTATGCACGTTACTTTGCTGATGTCTTGAGCGGCTCCCGCGCCGCAACGGATGTTCGCGTCGATCGTATGAATCCGCACAACTTCGAGGACCCGAGCAACGGTGGCAATATCCTCATTGGCGATCGCCAGTCGGAGGGGAGCACCCTGCTACGCCCGATGGACTACGAGCCAGAAGCTCTACTCGACGGGCTGGAGCTCTTGTGTGACGTCGAAGGCGGCTCGACCCAGTCTTGCGATGCCACGAAGGCGCCGACGATTCGCAACGCCGATGACCTAGGCGCAGCCAAGACGTACTTGGGTTGCGTCGCGGGAACGATTTCGCAGCAGGGCGGGCGCACGGTGTTGGCGGGCCTGCCCAGCGCGGCTTTCGATGCGCTGCGCAAGGAATCGGGCGTCGGAGCCTTTCCCGCCAACGCGGGCGAGCTCGGCACCAAGATTTCCGGTCTGCGCGGCGCGCTGGTGGGCGTTTCGAGCGTCGAGCCCAAGCTGGCAGGTGAAGTGCGGGGCTTGGGCCTCGACCTCGACTCACTGCGCATCTCGCTCGTCCGAGCTGGCATCAAAGATCAGATGTCGGACATTCAGTTCATGTCGAGCGCGAGCTCGCAGATCGCGAACTGCGCGAGCAGCATCGGCTCGCTCAGCGGCATGATCGCCGGATGCACGAGCGCGTTGGCGCAGATCAACTTCGCTAGCCAGTTGAACGAGCTGGCGAAGAAGGATTCTGCCTTCGAACGCGAGGCGACCATCAACAATTTTGCGCAAGTGTTCTCGACGCGTGCCCAAAACATGGACCGCTACTCGAAAGAGCTGAGCGAGCATCTCGAAGCCATCGACGCGAACCTCTCCGACTTCGATGAAACCAGGGACAAGGCGCGCCGCGCGCTGGCCAAGGCCATCTTCATGAATAGCGCGTCGGCCTCGAACACGATGAACATCAACGACGCCTATCGTGCTCGCTACAACACCGCGAGCTTGCGCTACCAAGCCGCCTTCAAGAATGCGCGGTTGATGGCGTTCGTCGCCAAGCGTGCGATCGAGCAACGACTCGGGCTGCGACTAGCTAGCATGACCGAGGCCCTACCGTTGGTCGACGCACCGTCGACCTGGGAGCAATCCATTTGCACAGCCCAACCGGTCGACTACTCGGACGTGCGCGGCGGTGACACGGGGGCGACCGCGGGTCAAACGACGAGTGAGACCAACTACGCCGACACCTACGTCGGTGACTACGTGTCACGGCTCGAGAACTTGGTGCAGTCGTATCGGCTCGCCTACGACTTCCACGAAGGCACCGATACCGCCGTCATCTCGCTCCGCGATGATATTCAGCACGTGCGCGCTGCCTGCGATACCCCGGTCGACAACCTATTGACCTACTCAGGCCAATTGAACCGGCGCTCCTCGCCGGAGGCCGTGGGCTGGGACCACCTCGGGTGCACCACCACCACGACGGCGGGAGTCACCACCGAGCTCCCCGCCTGCGTCGACGTTTACCCGACCGGCCAGACCATTGCCTCGACGGCCGGTCGCGAAGCTGGGGTTCCGATGGTCTACCAGATGATCTTCGGCAACGGGACCTCGACTTGTACGACACCGACGTGCGGCTGGGTGGCGGCCGCGTCACTGAGTCAGAAGGTGCGACTGCTCGCTGGCAGCTACGTGTTGTCGTGGTACGCCGAACCTGCCGTGGCGGAGGCTAGCGGTGCTCCCGGCTTCGTGTCGGTGCGCAACGCCGCCGGCACTGCGCTCACCAACGCGACGCCGCAGAACGAAGGCGCGGTAGCGGCTGGGCAACTGAAGCGCTACTTCACCATCTTCAGCGTGCCCACCGATCAGGATGCAACGCTGCAGATTCGGGCCCCTGGCGCCGGGCGACAGATCAAGATTGGCGCTTTCCAGCTGGAGCGGGCGCCCGTGCGCAGCCCCACCGCCGCCCGCAACTACGTCGAAACGTTGGGCACCCGCACCCGCGTGCTGAAGACGTGCGAGGACACCAACGGTGTCGAGTTCAGGGCCCGGTACTGGCAACGCGCCTGCGTCAACCTTTGCCCGGACGGCTTCAACAGCCAGTGCGATGCCGCGCAAGGCACGCCCTATTGCTATCGCGAGACGACGTTCAGCATCAATCAGCGCGATATCGACGGGGGCAAGCTGCTCGTATCGAGCGGGTTCGCGCGCGGTAACTTCAATTACCGCATCGACAACATCGCGCTGAACTTCGTGGGCTCCAACACGAGGGACTGCGCAAAATCCGAAGCGCCCAGCACCTGCTACAACGCCGGCTTCATTCCGTATTCCCTGTATCACTCGGGGCCCTACTACGTTCGCAACCACACCGGCGACGACGTAAAAATCTCGCTGTTCAATGGCCGCATCGAGCATGCACGAGGCCTGGCGCTCGAGCGTTACGTGACCAACCCGGTGAGCTCTACGGATCGCGATTTGTTGTCGACGTACATTCGCCAAGAGTTCCAGGGGCGACCGCTCGATGGCAGCTTCACAGTGCGGGTTTGGGATGAGCCCGGGGTCAACTTCGACGCGATTCAGGACGTCCAGGTCGTATTGAACTACCGCTATTGGACCCGCTTCGACTGAAGCAGAGCTTCGGCGCGGTGCTGGCGTCAGCACCGCGCCGGTTCAGCAAGGCCCTTTCCTCGAGACCGGCGCGGAGAAAGTGTCACTCGATATCTGCTGTGCGGTTGCAAGTTCGGCGAACGGTAAGCACGCCATCCGACGAGGACGGCGTCGGTTGCGTTCAGGAACCGGTTCCATTCCGCTGATTTGACGCATCGGCGGCTTGACGAGCCGTGTTGCGCATGTCTCTCTATCGGGGAATTCTCGAGCCGCGTAGCGTGGGCTCGAAGCGTTTCGTCGCGGGCTTTAGACGACACGATTTGGAGGCGTAGCAATGCAAAACAAGACGATCTGGGCGCTAGCTGCGCTGGTGGGCGTATCCGCTTTGGGCTGCAACGCCGGCGGTCGGGGCTCGGGGACGGGCGTGACGGGGAAAAACGGGGCGACCGGTGGAACCGCTACCAACCCCGACGGCAGCCCCGCGACCGGCGGCCTCAACATCGGGCCCGACTTGGGCACGGTGGATCCCACGGGCGGCGAAGTCGTCGATCCGGACCCCGGCAACCCGAACATTGCCCACCCCAAGTGCGGCGCGGGCATGTGTAAAGACTTTCCGGCGGAGGCGATCTTGGGGGAAGGGGTACCGGCCAACGTCGCCGAGCTCTTCGGCGAAGCCAGCAACTTTACCCCCGACGGCCTGTGCGCGCTCGAGCCTCAGCTTTCGGGCGGCGGCAAAGAGGGCGCGATGTTGCCCGTCAACTGGGTGCGGCCGCGCTTTCGCGTCGCCGCGCCAGCCGGCATCGATTTACTCGAGATTCGCATCCATTCGCCGGTCGAAAAGAACGATCTCGTGGCGTACACGCGCAACGCCACCACCGCTGGCGCTCCTGCCACTTCTTGGTATTTGCCGAAAGAAATCTGGACCGGTGCCGGCGGCCCGATGGTGCCAGCAGCTGGCAACGGGTTCGCCAACAACGCCGCCGGGCAACCGGTCACGGTGACGATCCGCGGCATCAACTCGGCCGCTCCTGGCAAGCCGGTCGGCGTGAGCGGCGACTTCAACATCGCGCCGGTCGTGGCCACCGGCAGCATGGTGTTCTGGACCGTCAACTCCGCCTCCGTCACGCCTGACTCGAGCAAATTGCTGGGGTTTGCCGTCGGCGACGAAGGCGTGGCCGACTCGCTGACGTTGCCGCAGGTGCAATGGACGGGCGAATTGGGCGAAGACGGCGCCTCCCTGCGCGGGCTGTACGACGAGCCGAAGCTGGCGGGTTTCCAAAACGGTCAGGTGCGCTGCATTGGCTGCCACACCTCACTGCCCGACGGCACGGGCGTGATCTTCACGGATGATTGGCCGTGGTCGAAAGCCGCGGCCACGATCACCGCGGGCAGCGTGGGCAGCATTCCGCTCGTGATTGGCGCCGGTGCCCAAGCAATCATGAAGATGCCGTGGTGGGGCACCCAGACGCTGTCGCCCGGACACTGGACGGCCGGCGACCACACGTTGGTCACGACCTATGGCACCACCTTCAAGTCAGGAACAGCGCGGACCAAAGCGTGGGAAACGCTACCCCATTACGACTCCGCCAACCCGGTCAACAACGACACCATCAAATGGCACCAGCTGGCTTGGATCGATCTCGAGTCCACAGCCGCCATCAACGTCGCGGTTCCAGCGGCGGGTGACTACGGTACGGCGCAGGACGCACGTCAGGCCGCCGCGTTGGCCGCGAAAGGCGTCGCCTGGAACATCATCGCCACCGGCGACGTGGGCACGAGCGCGGCCTCGCCGAACCTGAGTCACAAAGGGGACAGCATCGTCTACACGACGACTGACTACTCACCCGACGGTCACCCCGACGCCACGGCCAAGACGGCAGATTTGCGCATCGTCCCGTACAACAACCGCGCCGGCGGAACGTCGATGCCTCTGATGGGCGCGGCCGACCCCGCCTTCTTGGAATACTACCCCTCGTATTCGGCGGATGACGCGCTGGTCGCGTTCACGCGCGCTCCCACCCCGAGCGCCGCGTCGCCCGACGGCCCGTACTACAACCGCTTCGGTCAGGTGATGGTGATTCCGGCCGCTGGCGGCACCCCCACCCCGCTCGCCGCCAACGACCCCGGCACCTGCGGGGGCGACAACATGGCGACCGGCCTCATCAACAGCTGGCCCAAGTGGTCGCCGGACGCGTTCACCGCCAACGGCAAGACGTACTACTTCCTGGTCTTCTCGTCGGGCCGCAAATACGGCGACGACTTCTCACAGCAGTTCAAGCTCCCGACGAATCCGCTCTCGGCCTTCAAAGGCCTGACTGATTCGTCTCAGCTTTACCTGGCGGCAGTGGTGGTCGACAACACGACCCAAGAGATCAAGACCTACCCCGCGGTGTACATCTGGAATCAGAATCGCGCCGGGGGCGCGGCGGGCGCGGCGGGTCTGCACTACAGCAACCTGACCCCCGCTTGGGACCCGATCAAGCTGCCCCCGCTGATGATTCCCGAGGTCCGGAACGAGCCACCGAAGTAACCGAGCCGACAAACCGCCGCCGAGACTCGCGCTACACTGGGGCGACCATGCACGCCCCAGAGCCAGCAGAGTCGGCGGCGGCGCCGTTGGCGTCGCTCGTCGCGCACCGTCACGAATTTTTGGGCTTCTTGCAGCGGCGCTTGGGTGACCGAGCGCTGGCGGAAGATCTGCTGCAAGACGCCTTCACGCGCAGCATCGGCAAGCTGAGCCAGCTCGAGCAAGAAGAGTCGGCCGTGGCTTGGTTCTATCGGGTGTTGCGAAACGCCGTCACCGACTACCGACGGCGCAACGGCGTCGCGGCGCGCAAGCTCGACGAGCTGTCGCGAGAGCTGTCGGAGCCGACCGAGCCCGAGACACACGCCGCCGTGTGCCAATGCGTGAAGGGCTTGGCGGCGACCTTGAAGCCGGAATATGCCGCCGCTTTGCAGGCGGTCGAGGTCGACGGCGTAGCCGTGAAGGACTTTGCCACCGCCGCCGGCATCACCGCTGGTAACGCGGCCGTGCGCGTCTTTCGCGCGCGCGAAGCGTTGAAGGTGCAGGTCAAGCGCTGCTGCGGCAGCTGCGCCGACGACAACTGCCGCGACTGCAACTGCCACGCGCCCGCGTAAGTCGCGCGCGGAGCCCTTGGGCCAGGCTCGGGGGGGAGCCGTGCTAGGCTGTCGGGCGATGGACGAGAAGATGCGCGTTGTCGGTCGCCGCTCTCCGCCTCCAGCCGGTGAGGTGCCCAGCAAGGCCGCGCGCGCCGCCATGACCGCGATGGCGCAATATCGCACGCGCGCTCCCAAAGGCGTTTATCACTACAAGAGCCACGAGGACGCGAATCGCGATCGCGATCGCTGGCTCACCGAAGCTCATTACGTCCGACACGCGAATCCTGGAGTCGGGGCCCGTGGCCACGGTAGGGTGACAGATGCAGGAAAGGCTGGAGCACTTTCGGCTTGGTGACTTGATCTTGCAGTCGGGCCTCGTGTTGCCCGATGCCCAGCTGGCTTACGTCACGTGCGGCACGCTCAACGCCGCGGGCGACAACGTGGTGTTATTTCCGACCTACTATACGGGCACCCACCGCGAAAACCTGGCCATCGTCGGCACGGGCCGTGCGCTCGATCCGGCGCGCCACTTCATCGTGATCGTGAATTTGCTGGGCAACGGTGAGTCATCATCGCCCAGCAACCATCCGACGCAGGGCGCGCAGCTGTTTCCGCACGTCAGCTTGCTCGACAACGTCAGCGCGCAGTGGCGCTTGCTCGAGCATTTGCGGGTCGAGCGGCTGGCGTTGGCGCTCGGCTGGTCCATGGGCGCCCAACAGGCGTACCACCACGCCGCGCTGTTTCCGGAGCGGGTGGAGCGCTTGCTGGCGGTGTGCGGCTCGGCCCGCACGTCGCCCCACAATTGGGTCTTTCTGGAAGGCGTGAAGGCGGCGTTGGAAGCCGACGCCGCTTTCGCGGGCGGCGCCTACCGCGAGCCGCCGCTCAAGGGGCTGGCCGCGTTCGGGCGCGTGTACGCGGGCTGGGCCTATAGCCAGACCTTTTTCCGCGAACGATTGTACGAGCAACTGGGCCACGCTTCGCCCCAGGCGTTGCTGAGCGCTTGGGCGCGCGAGCATCAAGCGTACGACGCGAACGACCTTTTGTGCGTGCTCAGCAGCTGGCAACGCGCCGACATTTCGGATAACGCCCTGTACGGCGGCGACCTGCCCAAAGCGCTTTCTGCGATCGAGGCCCGCGCCATCATCATGCCGTGCAGCAGCGATCTGTATTTTCCGCCCGAAGACAGCCGCGTGGAGGTTCAGCTTTTGCGCAACGCCGAGCTCAGAGTTCTCGACTCGAAGTTCGGCCACATCGCGGGCGGCCCCGGCCGCGTGCCGCGCGACACCGCCTTCGTCGAAGCCGCAATTGGGGACTTGTTGGGTCGTTGAATGAACGTCAGGTATTTGCGGCGCTACCTCCCCGTTTCTCCCGTCCTCCGTGTGAGAAAATCTCGAGCGCCCGAGATTGGCCCAACAGCCGCCACGGAAGCTTCTGCGAGTTGGGCTGCAGTGCGGCAGCCACCCGGGCGATGAGTGGTCGCGGCGGCGGGCGGTTTGGTAAGGGCCCGCGAATGGCTAAGTCGGTCGAAGATCGTGGGCGAGGCGCCCGGATGGCGAGGCGCGACGAAGGCGCATACTGCAGTATGTATCTGAGGAGCAACGAAGCCAGGCGGGATGCATCGGCCGCGAGATCGATCGACTTAGCCATTCGCGGGCCCTAAGCTAGCGCGCGAGCTCTTCGAGCAGCTCGCGCGCTTCGTTCTGGCGGTAGCCCATCTTGCCGGAGGCAAACGGCTCCAGCGCTTGGCGTGCCTCGGCGTCGCGGCCCAGCCTGAGCAAACAGATGGCGCGGTTGTAGCGGGCTTCGGTCGCCAGGCGTCCGTTGGGAGCGGCTTGCAAGTAGGCGTTCCAGCCCGTGAGCGCGCGCGCGTAGTCGTGGCTCGTGAAATGCGCCTCGTGCGCCAAGCGATACAGGTCGCCGTCGGTGTCTTGAAACGCGGCGCTCGAGCCGAGCGACGGCGTCGTCTTGGCCGACGGCGCCGCCTCGACTTTGGCAGGCTGCGGCTGCGGTTCTACGAGCGGCTCGGGCGGCGGAGCCACCGGCGCCAGCTCCGCGGTCGGTGCCGCTTGGGGCGCGCCGACCGCGTGACGCGGATTGACTTTGGACGGGCTCGCTTCGTGCGGCGCGCGGCTGTAGCCGACGAGCTGGCCCACGGCGTGAAACACCGCGGGCCAGCGTCCCGTCGCCGCGCCCCAAGCCGTCCCGGCGGCCAAGCATGCGGCCAGGGGCAAGACGAACGCCAGCCGTGTGCGGCGCTTGACCTTGCCTTGATGCAAGCTCGCCATCACCCGGGCGCGCGTGAAGCGACCGTCGGCGCCGTCATCGACGGATTCTTCGTGCAAGGCGCGCGTAGCGGCTTTCAGAAGGTCGTCCGTCATCAGACGCCCTCCTGGGACAGCTCTTCGCGGAGCTTTTTCTTGGCGTGGTGCAAGCGGGTGCGCACCGTGCCCTCCGGCACACTGGTAATTTCCGCCACTTCACGCGAGGTGCGCTCTTCGACCTCGCACAGTACGAACGTCACGCGCTGTTCGAGCGGCAGCTTGTCGAGGGCGCGCGTGAGCAGTGAAGCTAGCTCTTTGCGGCGTTGCAGCTGCTCCGGATCGGCAGAGTTGCCTTCGGGCTCGAGAGCGAAACGGCCCATCGCGGCGCGGCGGCGAGTCGCCGAGCGCACGTGATGCCGGGCGTGGTTGACCGCGATTGAGATCAAGAACGTGCGCAGCGACGACTCGAAGCGGTAGCCGCGCATGGCCCGCGGTAGCGCTACGAACACTTCGTGCACCAAATCCTCGGCGGCCGAGGCGTCACCGACCAGGCGTGACGCGAACGCGCGCACGGCCCGGTGATGCTGGTCGTACACCTCACCGACCGCGGCTGGATCGGCGGACGCCAGACGCGCAACCAAGTCTTGCTCGTCGGCCGAAGATTCCTCGAGGGGTGCAGTGGGTGAGAGCACGAAACCGTCGGCATTCATATCGCGCCTCCCCGCCAAACTCGCAACGCCTGCGCAGAAGGGCGCAGCGTTCGGAGAGGAGCTGGGCTCGGCGGCGGCATACCGTGAGTCAGTGCCCGACGCCGCCCGGTGTGTTCAACGTCCCGTCAGATTTTATTCAAACCAGCTGAATCTCCATGAGTATCCGGGGGTTAGAAGAAGGCGATTCCGACCCGCGCCTCGGGCGCAATCACTGCCCCCGGGCCACCCGCGACCGTGTGTCGAACCCCGCCGCCCGCCAACAAGTCGAGCTTGTCGCCGACCCGAAAGCCTAGCTGAGCCAGGTAGGACATGTATTGCCCGTCGGGCGCGCCGGACGCATCGACGAAGCCGTGCGTCGCCGAGTAATGCACGCTCGGCTCGAGAAAGAAGTACCGGCCAAGCTTGAAGTGGCCGCCGAGGCCACCATCGTAGCTGAACTGGTCGTCGTTCAAGTCGATACCCGAACCGAATTCGGTGAATACGTAGCCCGCCAAGCACTTGATGGCGATGTGCGCGGAGCCGCCCCATCCGCTCCACAGCACCGGCTGCACGCGGCCGTTTTTGGCGATGCTGATGACGCCGATGGCAGCACCGTCGACCTCTTCGGCCACGTTGACGACACCGAGCTGGACCCCGGTCACGCGGCGGTGAACGTTGATCGGCGCAATCGCTACGCCGTCCAGCTCACGGCTCACGTTGACGCCGCCCGAGATCTCGACGCCGCGATGCCGGCTCGACGAATTGGCGCCGGCGCCGAGCAGCACGCCCTCGCTCGGGCCGCGGATGATGGTAGCGCCCGCCGCAGCGCCGACGCCTCGAAGCGATGTTGCGGTAGCAAAGCCTCCGCCGAGCAAGACGCCTCTCATGTCCGTCGCCATCGCGCCCCCGATTGCCAAAACCGCGCCGCGCGCGACCGGGCCGCGCTGCAACGCCGCACCACCGCCGGCCAGCACGCCCTCCAGGTTGCCGTCGATCTGCGAATAGCCAGCCGCGACCACCACCCCCCGCACCTTGCGGCCAACGAACGCCGCGCCCGCTCCGACCACGACGCCGAGCAGCTCGCGACGCACGCGCAAGACCCCCGGCGAGATGGCGGCGCCTTGAATGGCGCCGGAGTCGCCGTAACCGAGCGCAAGTTGCAGATGCAGCTCGCGCTTGGGGCTGTCCGGCAGAAGCGACAGCGGCGTCGACACGGCGGCATCGAAGCTGCGCAGAGGGTCGCGCAGCAGCTCATCGGCCGGAAGCGCTGGCTTCGCCTGCAGCTGGGCTCGCTTTCGCGCCGCGTCGGCGGCGGCTTTGGCCGACGCGGCTGCTTTCTCGGCGGCGACTTTATCGGCGGCGGCGCGAGCGTCGGCAGCAACTTTGTCGGCGGCGGCCTGATCGGCGGCAGCCTTGTCGGCGGCGGCGCGGGCGTCGGCCTCTTCTTTGCGCCGCGCGCGCAGCTCATCCAGGAGCTCGGAGGCTTCGTCTCGCACTAGATTGACGACCAGCCAGCTGACGACCTGAACGGAGCGCTCGCGATCGGGGGGCAGGTCGACACCACGACGGAACGTCGTGTGGCTGGGGTTCGTGTAGCTCACCTCGGCGCGCGCCGCATTTTTCAGCTCGATCTGCACTTCCGCATCGCCGTGCTCGACCACCGTGACCGGTCGCCCGAGCTCTTGACTGAGCGACGTGCGCAGCTTGGTAGGGTCGAACGGAAATCCGTGAGCTACCACGCGGACTCGCAACGCGTCGGGCGCGGGCGCGGGCGCGGGCCGCGAGGTTGCGGGACAGTCTGCCGGCGCCGCACAGGGTTGCGCCGACGCGGCGCGCGCGAGCGCCAGGACGCCCAGCGCCGCGACCACCACGACGTACGCACGCGAAACCGGAAACGAGCTCATGGTTGGACCACGAAGCGGCATGTGTAGCGGATCTCGGTCGCGACGGAACGCCCCGCTTTGTCTTTTGGTGGTGCCCAGCGCGAGCCGTTCACGGTTCGGCTGCAGGCGGCGCCAAAACCGGCGGCGCTCTCTTCGACCAAGGCGACGCGCCGTACGACGCCGTCGGGATCGATACGGGCCCGCACCTTGGCGGTACCACTCAGGCCGCGCTGGCGAGCATCGGCGGGGTAATTTCGCTCCAACGCGGCCCCCAGCGCGGGGGGCGACGGGCGCGCGGAGAGGTCATGGACCGCGACCACGGCCGGCTCCGACGAACGCGCCACCGGCGCGGGCGCAACCGGGACGGCCGGGTCGAGCGGGGCGGACACCCGCGGCTTGGCCGGCTCCAGCGCGCCGCCGTTGCCCAGGGGCATGCTGAAAGCGTTGCCCATGCCATCACCAGCGAGGGTGACGCCCTCACGCGGAGGCTCCGGCGCGGGTGGCGGGGGCGCGACGTCCGGCTTGGCTGCGATCTTGGGCGGGGCGGCGCGCGCTTGGGGTTTAGGGGGCTCGGGCGGGGTCGGAGGAGGCGGCGCTTCCGGCGACTTCGGCCGCGATGCGACCTCGAATCGCACGATCGTCTTACGATGCTCGGGCTTCGGGACGGCGGGCGCGGCCGCGAGCGAAGCGTAGGCCACGCCGTGCAGCAACACGCTCGCGATGATCGTCCAAGGCAAGAGCCGTCGCCGGTTCATGGTTACGTCCTCAAGGTTTTTCGAGGTCATCGGCGTCCACGTTGATGGCGAAGCGCTCGACGTGCTCTTGGCGCAAGAGATCGATGACGGCGATCACCCGCCGGTGCGGCACGGCGCCGTCGGCCGCGATCACCGCGCGCAGCTCCGGATCGCGCCGCCGGGCCGCACCCAGCTTATGGCGCAGCTCGGCTTCGCTCGCAGGCACGCCGTCGACGTACAGCGAGCCAGCTTTGGTCAAGCTGACCGTCAGCGGCGCAGTCGTCGCCTCGCCCGTCTTGCCGGTCGGTAAATCCACGGGAATAGAGCGTGAAGCGAGGTAAGTCGCGGTCACCATCAACACGACCAAGAGCACGAGCACGACGTCGACGAGCGGCGTGACGTTGATGCCCGTGATCGATTCATCCGAAGAAGAGCTGGTCTGCATGACTCAACTCGCCTTCATGAACGCGAGAATTTCGTGCGCCAGCACGTTGGCGCGGCCCATGCGCGCGCGAATGACACGCTGAAAGAGGTTGAAGGCGGCCACCGCCGGCAGCGCCACCAATAGCCCGATCGCGGTCGACACCAGCGCTTCACCGATCTCGGACATCAAGCCCGCCGAAACCTGACCGCTCGAGCTCTGCAGCTCGCGAAATGAACGCACGATGCCGATCACGGTGCCGAGCAAGCCGATGAACGGCGCGTTGTTGCCCAGCGTACCGAGCAAGGCCAGGTTCTTCTCCATGCTGAGCTTGCACAGCTCGCTCTCGCCCTGCATGCGCTCTTCGGCGCTGGCGACGCCTTCGGCATCCAAGCCCGCGACCGCCACGCGCGCTTCGAAGCTGGGCGATTCCTCCAGCCGACGCCGGGCCAACTCGAGATCATTTTCGCGCAACAGACGCCGGAGCTCCAAACGCAGCCGCGCCGTGTCGTCGCGCGACGACCAGAACAACACCGCCCGCTCGATGACCACCGCGCACGCGGCGATCGACAGGGCGATCAACAGCCACAGCACCCAGCGCGAGCCGTAGTGCGAAATTGCCAACAATCTTTCGATGATATCCATTTCTCGGCCAATTCCTTTCATCACTGCACGCACACCGAGCGCTCGACGAGCGCGCTGCCACCGCGGAAATCACGCAGCACCAACCAAAACCTGATCGCACCGGGCTCGCTCGGCGCCGTCCACGTGGCTTCGCGTGTCAGCTCGTCCGTATCCCAAGCGATCGTGTCGAAGGCTCGACTCAGGTCACCGCCCGTCGCAAAGTGCGCCAACTGCAACGATTCACGCGAAGGGTCGAGCTTGCTCGGACGCGGCAACGGATCGCGATCGTTCTCGTCGAGCCGAACGACGATGCGGTGCGGGGAGCCGGCTGCCACCTCGACGAAGCCGAGCCCGGCGCAGTCACCCTCGACGGCGGCTTGCTCCGGCCAAACCGCGTCGTCGAATTCGACGCTTCCGGGCTCGAGCTCCGGGCTCGCGTTCACGTCATCTTCGTGGGCCAGCTCCAACTCCAGCTGCACCGGCGTGCCCGCCTGGTCGCCGTCGCAGCTCGTACCCTCGGCGCGCGGCGCGCCCCCCGGGCAGATGATACCGAGCAGCGCGAGCCGGCCCCTCGCGTCCAGATCGACGGGCACGTCGAAGGTGACGCTCGCGGTGTCGGCTTGGCCGTCGCCGCTGGAAGCGCGCGCAAATGGCTCGCCAGCGCAGGCCGCGCGACCACCGCGCCGAGGCGCCGCTTCGCACACCACGAAGGCAAAGCCGAGTGACGGCGGCGGCTCGGGTGTCGCCACCAGGAAAGTGATCGTGGCCGTCTCACCGGGCGCGGGGGCGGCGCGCGCGGGGTCGCCCGCCACCTCGACACGCGCGCCGAGCACGCGCGGCTCTGCCACGAGCTCGACCGACTTCAGAGGGTCGTCGCAGCCGCACGTCAGCCAAGCCGCCCAGCACGCCGCGCCCAACATCGCCGTCCGCTTCACAGCTCACCTCGCAGGCCCAAGTTCGGAAACAGCATCACGCCACCCACCCGTTCGCGCTTCGCGTAGTCGAAGCTGTACCGATATCCTTCGGGGTTCTGCGCGACGTACGCGTTTTGGACGTCCAGGTACGCCGCGATCTTCGCCGGTCCGGCGTGCCACACCTTTTCGACGCGCACGTCGAGCTGATCGAACGTCGGATCACGCCGGCTGTTGGTGGCACCGTAAGTCGGCAGGTACACGCCCGTGCGCACGTCGTAAGTGGCGCCCGTGATGGGCGTGGTCGGGTTGCCGCTCACGAGGCGGAAGCGAAATCCCACGTTCCAACCGCGGCCCAAGCCTTGGCTTACTGCCAACGACAAGACGTGGGTCTGGTCCGAGTCGAACAAACGCCAATCACCGCCCTCACGGCGCCGCTCGCTACGCGACAACGTGTAGGCCAGGTACGCGAACCCGTCCGAGCGCCAGTGTGCCTCGCCCGAAAGCTCGCCGCCGTAGATGCGTCCTTGCCCCTCGTTGACGAACTGCGGCGCCTCGCGGTTCTCGGTGCCGATCACGATGTCCTCGACGCGCTTGTAAAAGCCTTCGGCCGTGAGCTTGGCCGCATCGCCCAGCTTTTGCTCCACGCCGACGCTGGTTTGCAGCGCACGAAAATGCTTCAAGTCGGGGTTGCCGATGCCAGGAATCGACTGCCAGCTCTGGGGCGGCTGGCTGTAGTAACCGACGCCGCCCTTGAGCGCCGTCGAACGACTAGCCTCGAAGCGAAGCGCCACGCGCGGATCCACGCTCGTGTCGTGGATCTCACCGTAGTAGTCGATGCGCACGCCCGGCGAGATCAGCAGCGGCGCCACCGGCCGATATCCGAGCTCCAGGTATGCCGCGGGTTGGGGCACGACGACCGAGTCGTCTTGCACCGTGATCGAGCGCTGGCCCGCGAGCGGGTCGCCGTCGGTGGGGTCGCCTTCGGTCGAGCCTGGTTGCGGCCCGTGGTACTTTCCGGCCAGAAACCAGCCGTAGAAGTCACTGCCGGCGGTGAGCCGCAGCGTTCGATGGAGCTCGAAGCTGGCTTCGGCGCGGCCGTACAGCTCGGTGGCGTCGAACTTTTGCTCCGACTCGCCAATGTGCTGCAACAAGCCGATGCGCCCGGCGGTCACGTTGGCGAAGCCCGATACGCCGTTGGCCCCGTGATGGCTCAGCTCCAGGCCCACGCGATGAAACTGGATTTTGCCCCGGATGCTGCCGGCCAAGCCGGGGTCGTCGTCGTTGGGGTGGGCGAAGAACAACTGCAGCGCATCGCGGCTGCCGTAGGCCAGCAGGCGCAGGCGCGTCGCCGAGTCGATGCGATAGCTGGCCAACGCCTGGTAGTCGAAGTAGGTCGGAGCCGCGACGACGCTGTACGTATTGTCGGGGACGAAGTTCTCGAAGACGAAGTCGATGTTGCTGCGGCGAATGGCGGCCGCGACGCTGAGGTCTTTGGTGACGGGCGTCTCTACGAACGCGGAGCTGTCGATCAGGTTCAAATCCAGCACCGCGTGGAGCTGGTCGGGGTTCGGGTCCCGCGCGGTGATATCGATGACGCCGCCCACCGCGCGCCCGTAACGTGCCGAGAAATTGCCGGGATAGACGTCGAGCTTGCCGACCAAGCGCGAGCTCATGAAGCTCGTCAGCCCCCCGAAATGGAACATGAACGGCACCGGGATGCCGTCGAGAAATACCTGGCTCTCGCCGGCGGCGGCGCCACGTAAGACCGGATCGCCCTGGCCCATCGACGTGCGCGCGACGCCCGGCATGATCTCGATGGCACGCAGCGCGTCACCGCGCGTGCCCGGCATGTTCTGCACGACTTGGCTCTCGACGCTGCGTCGGGTGACGTCACGCGGCGGCGCTTCGACCTCGGCCGTGCCCTCGAATTCGAGCTCGTCGTCGGCAACCGCCGCGCCGTCAGCGCCGACGGGCTCTTGCGCGGCCACGCGCGGGGTCAGAACCAGCACGAGACAAGCGCACGACACACCGGTACAAAAGCTTCTTCGACGCACGCACGGCTCCTGCCCGGCGACGACGCCAGGGCTCAGTGGGTCCGCGCGCTGCGCCCCGGAGGCGCGACACGGACCGGGTCGAAGCGCCCAACCGACGCTTCGACCCTCCGTACCCCGCCCCTACGTAACCGTTCAAAGCTTCGCGATTTTTTTCGCCAAGCTCACGGAATCGGCGCGCAACAAGCGGCCTGACCGCTGATGCCAGCCGCGTCCGGCGCCGAGTCGTTGCACGCTCCTGACTGGCCGGACACGAAACCGGCGTTCTTCCAGTCCTTGATGCCCACCTGCGGTACCGGCTGAACCGCCGTCGCGGTCGGATAGAACTTCTTGCAGTAATCGACGCCGGTGATGCTGCAGCCTCCGAGGCGTCCGCGAACGCAATCGCCCGTGGTAGCGCATGTCACTTCATCCGCGCGGGTGAATTCGACTCAGACTCGCTGGCGTTTTCACGGAGCGCGTACCCCGTGCGCGCCGACGGACCGCTGCATCGCGCACGCCGTAAACAAACGAGATTTACCGTCGAAAATTTCACGTGTTCCCGCGTGCTAGGCTTTGCGGTCCCGTGTCCCGGCTGGCCGTTCTCGCTTTGCTCTGCTGCTCTGGCTGCGTGCCGGCCGAACGGCGAGCGGGTGACCACGACGCGGTCGAACGTCCCAAGTCGATACACCCCCAACGCGCCAAGCTCAGCCCCGTCGACCTCACGGCCGCAGAGCCAGAAGCGGCGACGAGCGACGAGCCCGCTACGTTGCCCGTCCTACAGCGCACCTTCACCGACGAGTTCGAACGCGACACCCTAGGCGACGACTACTTCGCGACCAGCGACCGCTACCGCATCGAGCGCGGGCGACTGTGCGTGAAGGGCGCCCGCAACCACCCACTATGGCTCCGGCACCGGTTACCCACCAACGCCCGCATCCAGGTCGAGGCCGAGGCCGACAGCGATGACGGCGACATCAAGCTGGAGGCCTGGGGCGACGGCCACGCCGCCGCGGTCGCCCTATCCTACACCGACGCGACCAGCTACCTGGCCATCTTCGGCGGCTGGAAAAACCGCTACCATGTGCTGGCCCGCATGGACGAGCACGCCACCGATCGCCCCGAGGTAGTGATTGAGCCCGGTAGCGACGATGCACGGCAGCAGCCGGTCGTAGCCGGACACCACTATCGCTTGAAGGTGGAACGAACCGATGGACGCACGGTACGCTTTTGGGTCGACGACGTAGAGATGCTGAGCTTTGCCGATCCGCAGCCGTTACGGGGGGGAGGTCACGACCACTTCGCCTTCAACGAATGGGAGACCCCCGTGTGCTTCGACCACCTCGTCGTCGAGCCTTTGCCGAGCTGAGCTGAGGAGATCAGGTGGAGACCGCCGAGCTCGATACAGCGCTGGAAGAGTTGGAGCTTCGACTCGAACGCCTGCGCGCGCTGTACGAGCAATACTTCATGGGGCTCGAAAAAATCGAGCCACAGATCGCACGCAAGGACGTGGACCGGCGGATCTATGTGCTGCGGCGAGAGAAGATCCGCAACACCGCCAAGCGCTTCAAGCTGCAAACGATCATTCAGCGCTACAACACGTTTCAGCAGTACTGGCAGCGCATCTGCCGCGAGATCGAGAACGGCACCTACAAGCGCCACCTGCTGAAGGCCCAAAAGAACAGCGGGCAACTCTTGACAATCGCTGCACGCAAGCGGCTCGGTCGCGCCGCACGCACCAGCGAGGCGCCCGAGGCCGCAGCCCCCAGCCAACCACCCGCCAGCGCGCCGCAGCCGGTCGCGGCAGCCCCCGCGCCCGTCGCAGCCCCCGCGCCCGTCGCAGCGTTGCCACCCGCCGTTGCGACACCCGGTGTCCCGCCGCCACTTCGCCGCCCGCCACTGCCGACACGCGGGACCGAAGTCGTTGCCGCAGCCGCGCCGCCTGCGCCGGTAGCGCCGACGCCAGCCGCCGCAGCCCCCCCGCCGGCGGCCGCCCGACCCGCGGCCCCGACCAGGCCCGCCCCTGCCAAGTTCGAGAGCCTCGATCTCGACATGGACTTCATGGGCGACTGGGATCCGAGCGCCACGCGCGGTCCACCGCCTAAACCCGCCCCTCCGGCGAGGCCTGCCGCAGTCGCCGCCGCGCCCAAGCCCGTCGCGCTCGCGCCTGCACGCAGGCCCCCCGTGGCCGCGTCCCCAGCCGCCGCCGCCCCGCCAAAGCCCCTCGCTCCACCGTCACCCAAGCCGGCCGCGACCGCGCCTGCCGTGCGCCCTGCTTCCATTCCGCCGGCACCCGTCGCCGTGCCGCCACGGCCCGCATCGTCGCGTCCGCCCACCGCACCCGCTCGCCCCCTCGGCGGGCTTCGCACGCCGCTGTCGCCGCGTATTCCCCCCGCCGCGTCACCCAGGCCCGCACCTGCTCCGGCAGCGAAACCCGCGCCTCCGCCAACTGCCACCGCACCCAAGCCGGCGCCCGCCGCCGCGCCAAGCGGAGGTAGCGTGGACGACGCGCGCCTCCGCGACCTCCACACCCGCTTGCAGCAAGCCAAGCTGCAAACCAAAGAAGCCAACGTTAGCTACGAAGGCCTCGCCAAATCCATCCGCGCCACCGAAGCCAAGCTCCGCGAGCAGCACAAGAACCGGAAGATTGATTTCGACGTGGTGATCAAGGACGGCAAGGCGGTCGTGAAGCCGATTGTGCGCTAGCGCCGGCTTCAGCGCTGTTACGGCTCCGTGAAACAAAAAGCCGCAAATCGACTCACGGCTCCGCGAAACGAAAAGCCGCAAATCGACTCACGGCTCCGTGAAACAAAAAGCCGCAAATCGACTCACGGCTCCGTGAAACAAAAAGCCGCAAATCGACTCACGGCTCCGTGAAACAAAAAGCCGTACGCCCGGGCGGCAGCCCTCCGTCGGCTCGCACAGGGAACAAAACCCAAGTCGTTGTGCGTTCGCGGGCTCGCCCCGCGAACGCCGCCACGCCCCCCCGGGTCTTGGAAGACCAGATCACGATCCACCAACAAGACCCGACCCAAACGAGACCCCGGCGAGGCCGGGCGGAACGCTCCCGGTCAAACCCGAATCAGACGCCACGCGCCCCGGGCCGCCGCAGGGAAACAAAGAACCATCGTCGCCAAGCAACCGCACAAAACAGGCGCCCCCTTGCCAAGGCCGCCCGCTGCCTTATGTCTCGCTCACGACACCGCGCGGCGGTCCACGGTCGGGCGCCTGGAGCTCGCCGGCTCCGACACGTAAACGGCCGATTCACAAAATACGATGGTGCAGGAGCTACGGCCGGCTTCGCGCATGCGGGCGCACAGCTCGGACAGCTCTTCATCGGAGTCGACCACGTCGCCTTCGACGGGCTGGCGGGTAGATGAGTCGTAGCGGCAGTTGTCGATCGCTACCCAAAGGCCCTTGTAACGCTCAGAGCGACAGAGGTCGGGCCAGGTCATACGGCTAGTCATGCGGGGGTGTCACCTTCACGAAGGAACGCGTCTTGGCGGCAGAACTCCCCTCTGCGCACAACGCTAGAAGCCGAGCATTTCGGCTGACTTCTTCAATAACTGGTGGACGGCAGGTGGCCATGTCCGGGTTGCAGGCTGGAGTTAAGAACAGCTCACCCAGTCAGTCAAGGGAACGGCAATTGCCCGTTTTTATAGCAACAGCAGAATTGCGCTTTTCAACGTAACTCCGAACAGTTACTTGCAGCTCGAGCCGGTCAACCCGCGGGCCGCACCCTTCACCCCCGCCGCATCAGCCGCCGCAACCATGGCCTTGGCGCGGTCGCACTGGCCGTTGAGGGCCGCCTGCTTGATCGGGCCGATGGCGGTTCGGGCGATGCTGGACTTGCACTGGGCCTGCTTGCCCGCGTCCGTGCAACGGCCAACCGTCCCGTTCACGCCCGCGGCGTTGCCGCTGGCGGCCGCCGCCAAACAAGCATCACAAGGGTCGCCCTTGGGGGCGGCCGTGGGCGTACTGGTGGACTTGCCGGTCGCAACCGGCTTGGTGCCGGTCTCGGCGGGCGTGGTCCCGCTGCCACCCGTACCGGCGGCCGTCCCGCCGCTCCCGGTCGCGACCGGGACGTCCGGCGGGGGAGTATCGAGCGGCTTGATCTCGACCGGGCCCTGCGTGGCGGCCGCGGTCGGCGCGGTATCGATGGCGATCGGGGGCAGGTCATCGTTGTGGGGCTTGCCGCTCTTCACGACCAAAATCACGATCGCGCCCAGCAACACCGCTCCCACGCCGACCAGCCCCAAAATCAGGCCCTTGCCGCCACCACCACCGCCGCTCGTGCGGGAGGGCGCCGGCGGCACCGGGGCCGCCGCCGCGTGGGCCATGGGCGTCGGCGCCGGGTGTACGGCGGGGGAATACGGCGCCGCCTGGGCGGGCCCACTCGTGAATGCCGGCACGGCGTCCATGGCGGCGGTTCCGGTCCGCGCGGCAGCCGCAGTCTCGGCCGGGTTGGCTTCGACGGTCATGCGCCCACCGTCCGACAGCTCGCTGAAAAACTCGCGCGCCGTGCTCGGGCGCAGGTCGCGATCCTTCGACAGACCCTTGAGGATGGCTTTACGCATACCCTCGGGCAGGTTCTTGGCCGGCGCCGAGACCTCGAACGGAATCGGCTGGGCGGTCATGTGCTGCGTCGCCCACTCCCACGGCGTGTCGGCCGCGAACGGCAGCTTGCCGGTCAAAAGCTCGTACGCCATCACCGCCAGCGAATAGATGTCGCTGCGCGCGTCCAGGGCTTTACCCGTGAATTGCTCGGGGCTCATGTACGGCGGAGTGCCGAGCACCATGCCCTGCTGGGTCAGCTTGGCCTCTTTGGCGGCGTCGGCAGACTCGGTGCGCGCGGCGATGCCGAAATCGAGGACCTTCACGAAGTCGGTTTCACCCGCGCGATCGGTGAGCACGATGTTCTCGGGCTTGAGATCTCGGTGAATGACGCCCTGCATGTGGGCTTCGTCGAGCGCGCCGCACACCTGGCGCATGATCTTGATCACGCGGTCGGGCGAGATCGGCCCGTCGAGGATCACGTCCGACAACGAGCGGCCGGCCACGAACTCCATCGCGATGTACAGGGTGCCGTCGGCGGTAGCGCCGAAGTCGTAGAACTTGATCGTGTTCGGATGCTCGAGCTGCGCGACCGTGCCGCACTCACGATGGAAGCGCGCCAACACCGCCGGGTCTTTCGACAAATGCGCGTGCAAGGTCTTGATCGCGACCTTGCGCACCGTCGAGCCCATCTGCTGCTCGCCCGTGTACACGATGCCCATGCCGCCTTCGCCGAGCACACCCTTGATGCGGTAGCGCCCGCCGATGAGCTGGCCAATCATGGCGTCTTGCCCCTTCTCGGGCTCGACGGGCATCAGGCCGCCACAGTTTGCGCAGAAGCGCGCTCCATCGATGTTGGCGTGGCCACAAGCGTCGCACTTCATGAGACCCGCGAGATTTGCATGAGTACCGCTCGGAATCACCAACATTGGACGCGCGAGGAATGCTTACGGTCTTCAGGGCAGGCCGGTCTGGCCCAGCTGGGCCTGTAGAGCCGTGGCAGAGCCGAAAAGCGCGTGGGGGGCCTCGCTCGGTCTCTGACGACGCCGGCACGCCAATCCCTACGCAACTCGTCCCCCGCTCGGGCCGACTGGTGGCAGGCCAATGGGAGGGTTACCTTATGGCAATGCCTGCGGGCGAACAGCAGCCGCCGCGAACGAATCCGGACAGCGTGACGATCGGGGGCCTTCGCTATGTCAGGGCGCCGCGCCCGCTCCACTTTCCGGAGCACGAGCAGGTGCCTGAAACGAAATGGCATCTGGAGCTGAAGACGCTCGTCTATCAATTCCTGAAGCTCGCGTTCGCAGCGCAGGCGCACATCGGCTGCGATCAGTTCGTGTACTGGGACGCCGCCAACCCGCGCATGTGTCTCGCGCCGGACGCCTTTCTGAGGTGGGGCGGCCCCGACGAGCTGTTCGGCAGCTGGAAAGTTTGGGAGCGGGGGGCACCGCACGTAGCGATCGAGATCATCAGCGACCACGACGCCCGCGACCGAAACTGGGACGCGAAGCTCCTACAGTACCGACACCTGGGTGTCCGTGAGCTCGTTCGCTTCGACCCTGACGCGACCGAAAGAAAGCTGCAGGTGTGGCACCGCGTCGAGGACGATCTCGTGCAGCCCGAGACGACGCGCGAGTCCATACAGAGCAACGTGCTACCCGGCCACTGGCTGGTCGTACAGGACGCGCACTTGGGGCCGTCGCTGCGGCTGAGCCACGACGAGCAAGGGCAGGACCTGTTTTTGACGTCCTCCGAAGCCGACGCGCAGCGCATTCAAGCCGACGCGCAGCGCATTCAAGCCGACGCGCAGCGCATTCAAGCCGACGCGCAGCGCATTCAAGCCGAGGCCGTAGCTCGCCAAGCCGCCGAAGCGCGCATCCGTGAGCTCGAAGCCGAGCTAGCACGCCGTCAAGGCTGAGGCTTCGCCGCCGACGGAACCGCAGACGCCGACGGAACCGCAGACGCCGACGGAACCGCAGACGCCGACGGAACCGCAGACGCCGACGCGCTGGGTATCGTTTTCGCGACTTCGGGCAGAGGCCATTCCAGCGCGGTGGCGGTGTTGAGCCCGCGATCGACCAATACGGCTTGGCGTACGCGAGGGCTTTGCGGCACTTGCAGCTTCACCCGCGCAATCGCGCGCGCCCCCAATGTCAGCGGCGCGTAGAGCTTCTTTTTGCCGGGCAGTTCCGGCTCGTCGGCGGCGGTGCCCGGAAAATCGAAGCGCACGCGCTCGATTAGCTCCGGACCAATGCGCAGCTCGATGGCGTAGCGACCGAGCCTCCTCGCCGTGACGATCGGCGACGGCAACTTGACCGCCTTGACGGACACGACGTGAACCTTGCCCTCGTTCAGCTCGAGCTCGTACTCGACCTGCTCGGCCATGCGCAGCGCGGTCGGATCGGGGGCGGTGCTGGGCGTGAGCACGGGCACCGCGGGCGCCGCCGAAGCCGAGCCGGCGGGCGCGGCCCCTCCGGAGCCGCTCGGCGCCGTCGACGAAGCGGGCGTCGCGCTCGCGGACCCGGGCTCGCCCTCGCCCGCAGCAAAGCGCGCCGGCAGGACGAGCGTGGGCGCCCCCGGCTCGGTCGAATAGCGCGCCGTGGAGCACGCCGTTGCCAAGACGAGCGGCGCCGCCGCGACGCCGAGGGCGGCGAGAATCGAGGTGTAAGAATCGAGGATGGAGGGGCGAGACACGAGAACGCGGCGGACCCTAGCCCTGCCGTGCGGGTCAGTCGAGCGCGCTCTGGATCGCGGCGAGATCACCACCGAGCGCGACCCAAGCATCGACTAGCGCCGCCACGGGCTCCGACGCGACACGCTGGCGATCGCCTTCGCGTCCCCATTCGACCCAAGCCGCGTGCAGCAGAATTTGCGCGAAGCCGAGGACCGAGCCGTCAGCCGTAGTCATCCGCGCCGGCCCGCCGTATTTGCGATCACCGAGCAAGGGCGCGCCGTGGGCGGAAGCGTGCACGCGCAGTTGGTGAGTGCGGCCCGTCACGGGCGACAAAGCTAGCAGCGCGCTGCGCGGGCTTTCACGTTTGACCGCGCCCGCGGTCGCGACGACCCGATAGTGGGTGTGCGCGCTTCGTGCGTCGCGACCGTCGACCGCCCGCTGGGCGTGGCTCTTGCCGCCGAGCGCTTCGCGCCAATCACCTTCGGGGGGAGTGGGCACACCCGCCGACAACGCGACGTAGCGGCGGCGCACGCGCCCGGCGGCGCGCTCCGCCAAAAGCCGGTCGCGGCTGAGCGTGCCCAGCGTCACCAACAGCACGCCGCTCACCCCGACGTCCAGGCGCGACACCGCGAACAGACCCGTGACGTCGACGCGCAGCTCGCGGGCGAGCTGCGCCAACACGCAGTCATCGCCGCTGTGATCCGGCTCCGTCGGCAAAGCCGCCGGCTTGTGCACGGCGAACACGGCGTCAGACTCGCCGAGCAGGGTGATGGCGGCGCGGGGCCGCGGCGCGAACACCTCGACGACCGCGCCCGCCGCCAAAGCTACCGCGGCCGAGCCGGCGCGCACCCCGTCGACGAAAACGCGACCGTCGGCCCGCGCGCTCCGCAGGCCTCGTTGTTCCAGCAGCTGGTCGAGCGGCAACGGTGTGGCCACTACCCAGCGAAACAGCGGTGAGCTCATTCGTGGGTGACGACCGCGCTCGTCGTCTTTCGCACCAGCTCGACCAATACCGGATCGGTCGTGAGCGAAGCGCGTAGCTCGGCGCGCACGAACTCCAGCTGCTCGGGCGACAAGCGCGACACCAGCGGCGCCACCGCGCTCTCGACCCGCGCGTCGAGGTATTGCTCGACGCTGAGCTCGCCGCGCTCCAACGCCTGGAAGGCGTCGCTGCCGGCGCCCGTGTCGGCGGCGGCCGACGTGCTCCCGACTTCGGCCGCACCGACCTCGAACGAGCCGGCCGCGGGCGCGCCCCCCGGAACCGAAGCTCCAGGTGCAGTGCCCGCGCGTTTGCCGATGCCGTCGATGCTCATCAGAACCGAGTCTCGACCCCGACTCTAGCCTCAATCAGCAGCGCGGCAAGGGCCGAGGCCGGTCACCGTTGCCGCCTCGGCGCCAACCGTGCAAGAACCTTGGCATGCGAAGCGCGGTGGTCGACTCATGAGCGGCGGGGACTCCAACTGGCAAGAGCCGTCGTACGAAGAGGCCTACCACCGCTCGGTCCACGGCAATCTGATCGAAGACAGCCTGTACTACGAGCTGAAGGCACGCGAGGCGGAAGCCGACCTGTTCGAGGGCATTCCCGCCAACGCAGAAGTGTTCGAGTTCGGGGTCGGCCTGGGCAAGAACATCGCCCGGCGTGATCGCAAGGCGGGCTACGATCTGTCGCAGTACGCGCGGGCTTTTTCGGCCCAACACGGCATCAACGTCTTCAGCGACATGGCCGAGGTACCCAATGAGCACTTCGATGTCGTGCTCACCTCGCACGTGCTCGAGCATTTGGAAGACCCGTTCGAGAACCTGCAGCTGCTGCGCTCCAAGCTCAAGCCCGGCGGCAAGCTGATCGTCGTGTTGCCGACCGAGCCTCACCGCTTGGTGCCTTTCGACATCGACGCCGATCAGCACCTTTACGCTTGGAACTTTCGGACCCTCAACAACCTGCTGCAGCGCGCCGGCTTCAAGGTGTTGAAGAATCGTTACCGCTACGCCACCGCCCAGTACAAGCTGCGTCACCTGGGCCGGCTGAGCTTCTCGCTGTACCGCCTGCAGACGAAGCTGTTGGGACGATTGTTCAACCGCCGTGACATGATCGCGCTGGCGGAAAAGGGCTGAACCGCGGTCGCGGTCGCGGTCGCGCCGCGTCGTCGGCGCCGCTCGACCGGCTATTTCTCGCTCGTCGACAACCCCGGTGACGAGTCCGCGAGCTCGTCGTCCGCTCGCAGCAGCTCGCGGCGGCCACCCACCAACGCGCCCGCTCCGCCCGACAGCACGCCCAGCAGCACCACCATGGCCGAGCCCACGGCGCGCAGAAGCAGCGAGACGGCTAGGCCCTGCTCCACCGTGTACGCGGCACCCAGCGCCATCGCGCCAAAAGCCAGCTCGGTGATGCCCAGATTGCCGGGGGTTATCACCACCTGGCTGCTCAGTTTCAACAAGATTTGAAACAGCAGCAACCCGGACAGCGGGACCACGGCGCCCACGCTGCGAAAGGCGAGCCACAGCGTCCCCAGCTGCCCAATGGTGACGACCACGTTCAGCGAAAAGAAGCGCAGCATGAGCCCACGCGAGCGCGCCGCCGCGCTCGCGGTGTTGAGCAGCGTCGTCAGCCGCGCCTGTTGCCGACCCACGAATCCGGAGCTGGACGGCAAACGCTCGAACACGAACGCGGCCGCGATCGGACCCGTGAAAATCACGAGCAAGCACAGGCCCAACAGCAGCACGGCGGAGATGCCGGCGAAGCGCAGATGCGGATCGATGGCGCTGATCACCGTCATCGCGATCAAGACACCGCCCACCGTGTCCAACCAAACGAACGAGACCAACCCGGTGGCCCAGGTCAAGAACGAGATGCCGTGATCGCGCTTCAGGGCCACGCCGCGATAAACGTTGCCGAGCTGCGGCACGAACAGGTTCAGCATCTGCCCGACCGAGGTCAGGCGAAACCACACCCAAACTCCGAGACGAGGTGCGCCCAAGTGATTCAAGACCTGCGCAAAGCGCAGTGACATGAGCGCCTGATTCAAAACGACCAGCACGCACATACCGGCAAGCGTCGGCACCCCCGCCTGCAACATGCGGACGAGGGGTTGCGGGTCGTTCACCAGCTGGCGCACCACGATCAACATCGCGACGAGCGCGATCGCCCAACGCAGCCCGCGAGTGATTCGATTCGGAACCTTCATCTGCGCAACGGTCTCTGGCCGCTGCATAGCCGAGATGGCAGCCGAATCCTACGTTTGGCTCAGAGAAGCGCGGGAGAGCTCATGCGCTGGCGACGACCGCGCTCGTCGTCTTTCGCACCAGCTCGACCAACACCGGATCGGTCGTGAGCGAAGCGCGCAGCTCGGCGCGCACGTGCTCCAGCTGGTCGGGCGACAAGCGCGACACCAGCGGCGCCACCGCGCTTTCTACCTGCGCGTCGAGGTATTGCTCGACGCTGAGCTCGCCGCGTTCCAGCGCCTGGAAGGCGTCGCTGCCGGCGGCCACATCCGCCGCCGCCGACGACCACGACGATGACGCGCCCGCGGCTTCGGCCCCGCCGACCTCGAACGAGCCTGCCGCGGGCGTGGCCCCCGCGACCGAAGCTTGCGGTGTGGTGCCCCCACGTTTGCCGATACCGTCGATGCTCATGGGAACCGAATTCTTACGTTGACTCTAGCCTCGATCAGCGGATGTTGCCGATCGCGTTTTTGACGGTGTCGTGACGCGCCTTGAGCACGTTGCTGATGGCCGAGTAGCTGCGGCTCTCGGCGCTGATGCGCTCTTGAATCTCGATGAAGTAAAGGTTTTGGTTGGCGCTTTGATTGAGGGCCGCCTCGACGCCGCCGTTTTCGGCGCCGGCCGCCCCAGGTCCGCCCCCACTCGCAGCTCCGCCACCGAGGCCGGCCGTGCCCGCCGTACCTTCAGGCGTGGACGACCCCAAGCCCGCGGCGGTGCCCGCGCCCGTTTGCGCGCCGCCGACGTCGCCCGCGCTGGGTCGCAGTGCGGCCGCCAAAATCGGGCCTCCCGGCAAGCGGGTGACTGCTTGTTCGGCCCCGCTCAAGATGGCGTTCGCTCCGGCGCTCATTGCCGCCTTGAAAGGCTGACCGGGCGGCGCCGTTACCCGCGCCGCGCTGGGCGCCGCGGTTACGCCCGTGGAAGGACCCCCCGTACCGATTCGTGTCGTCATTTTCTGCTCCTTTGGTGAGGTACCGCACCCATCGGGCGGGCGACGGCGGCAGTTGCGTGTTTTTTTGGGTGGGTTTTCGGCTTACCACCCCAAAACCGCGTGCTATGCACGCGCCACATGACGACATCGGGAGTGCGGCGGGCCCTCATCACCGGCATCACCGGACAAGACGGCTCCTACCTCATGGATCTGCTCCTGGCGAAGGGCTACGAGGTCCACGGCATCGTCCGTCACTCGAGCTCGTTCAATCGTTCGCGCGTGGAGCACGCCTACGCGGACCCCGCGCTGTTCGAAAAGCGGCTGTTCCTGCACTACGGCGACATGCTGGACGGCGTCGCGCTGACGCGCTTGGTCGAGCGCGTCGCTCCCCACGAGATCTACAACTTGGCCGCGCAGAGCCACGTCAAGGTGTCGTTCCAGCTGCCCGAGTACACGACGCAGGTCGACGCCGTCGGCGCGCTGCGCCTGCTCGAAGCGCTACGCGAAACGGGCGTGGACGCGCG
>Ga0164241_10000864_pt1 | contig 43949 bp, 41 predicted proteins | sample OricomyardsoilBY_FD_108780 | JGI IMG/M metagenome (GOLD analysis project Ga0164241, IMG submission 108780) | Backyard soil microbial communities from Emeryville, California, USA - Original compost - Back yard soil (BY) | ecosystem: Environmental > Terrestrial > Soil > Unclassified | place: USA... | reverse complement strand
TCGCCGCTGGCGACGATCTGGATGTAGTTGCCGTAGATGCCGGCCACCGCGCGCAGCTTCTTCAGCGGGGCGGGGAAGCCCGATTCCTTGTCGCCCTTCCAGGCGTCGGACAGGGCGTCGGCGAGCGTGAACGCGATCTCGCCGCGCCCGGCCTGCAGCAGGTTCAGGTTCTCGGCCGACGCCTTCGTCGACTGCACGGTCACCTTGGCGTCGGGCAGCGCCTTGGCGTAGATCTGCGACAGCGCCACACCCATCGGGTAGTACACGCCGCTCTGGCCGCCGGTCAGCACGTTGATGAACTTCTGCTCGGCGCGCGCCAGCGGCGTGAGTGCAAGTGCGCCGGCGCCCAGCACAAGGGCGCGCCGCTGGCTCGAGGGTGAAGAGTTCTGCATCGTTGTCTCCGTAAGAAGGGGTCGAAAAATGAACGCGGGACGAGCGATCGTTCGTCCGGCATGGTATCCCGATGCGTGCGGCGCTCCGACAGGGATGCCACGGGGTGGCGCGGTTCGCGCGCGACAGCGGCTCACCAGCGGCTTGTCACCACCAGCGAGAGCCGGCCATGGCGCGGGCGCAGCGAAAACTTCGTCTGGCCGCTGAGGTCGAAGCGCATCAGCGCGCCGAGCCGCAGGTCGGCGTAAGGGTCGCGTGAATGAAAGTTCAGGCCGACGCGCATCTGCGGCGTCGGCCGTTCACCGTCGTCGCGGCCGTCATCGGCGCGCAGCAGCGGGGTCTGCCAGACGAGGCTGGAACGTTCGCTGGTGGCCAGTTCAAGCCCCACCAGCATGCCCGAGCCGTTGTGCAACGACGGCGCGAAGGCGTCGCTGCCCGGCGGTGGTTGCCAGCGCTGTTCGACGCCCACGCCGGCCGACCAGCCGGCGCGGCGCGCCCACAGCATCGTCTGCTGTGTGGTCTGGAAGGCAGGCGGCGCAAAGGGTGAGTGCACATCGCTCGCGGGCAGCGCCAGAGGCTGCGACGCTGTCTGCGTCACCTGCAGAACCACACCCTGCGGCGTCGACACAACGGGCGCCGCGTCGCTGTCGAATGCGCGCGCCGGACCTGCTACGACCGCCGCCAGGACAACGATCGCCGCCGCGCCGGCGATGCGCGCTGCGCTGCCACACTGTTCGGCGGGTCGCTGACGCTGACGCATGAAACGCATGGGACTGCCTGCTCAAGCTGTTGCCCCGACGGCGTCGGAGCCTTGCGCACAAGCTAACCGCGGAGCCTGTGGCCCGGCGTCGGAGCGTGGCAAGCCCGTCTGTCGGACAAGCGCTCGTCCCGCCCATCGTGCGCCCGCGCGTCCGTGCGGGCGGCGTCGGCCTCAGGAACCGCCGGCGAACGCGGTGTCGCCGCCGAGCGCGGCGTCGCCCTCGATGCCCGCGGCCTTCTGCGCGCGCAAGCGCGCATGCACGTAGGCGCCGTGCGGCACGTAGAGCAGGTCGGCGATGCGCCACAGCACATGGCGTTCGTGTGCGCTCAGGTGACCGTCGGCATAGGCCACGCCCCACATCTGTTCGATCATGCGCAGCTTCTGCGGCATGTCGAAATGCTGGTTGATGCGTTCGGTGAAGCCGAACAGGTCGGTCGCCTCTTTGGCGGTCTGCTCGGCCAGCTCCTGCAGTCGTGCTGTGGCATCGGCGCCCAGCGCAAACTGCGAACGCAAGGCCGCCAGCACCGCCTGGCGTTCGGCCGGCCGCACCTGGGCATCGGCGCGCATCACCTCGACCAGCATCACCGCCGTGGCCAGTTGCAGCGCCTGCTCCTCGGTGCGCGGATCACTGTCCGGCGCGGGTGGCATCAGCGCATCGAACAGATCCTTCAGCGTCTTCAGCATCTGCCGATGATGGCACGCGAGGCGACCCGGCCCGCAGCAGTGGGCGGCAATCTCCTTGGCGTTGTCATGCCATGGCGGGCGCGGTACGGTGGCACCCAGGCGTTGCGCGGTTCGCTGCGAAGTGGCGTTCGCGTGGCCGCTCAGGCCGCTCAGGCCCTTCAGGCTCTCCGGCACTCCAGGAAGGATCAGGCGATGAACGCTCCGGCAAACCCTTCAACCCACCTCGCTGTGGCCATCGATGCGCTGGACCACGTGCAGGGCGTCGCGCATGGCGGCCTGTCCATCGTCGAATACGGCGACTTCGAGTGCCCGTCGTGCGCACAGGCGTTTCCCGCGGTGAAGATGCTGATCGAACGTTTCGACAACCAGTTGCGTTTCGTGTTTCGCCACTACCCGGTGCCCGAGGTGCATCCGCACGCAATGCTCGCCGCCGAGGCCGCCGAGGCGGCTGCCGCGCAGGGCCGGTTCTGGCCCATGCACGATCTGATCTTCGAACACGCGCCGCATGTCGGCGCGGCAGAATTGCATCGCCATGCCCGGCGGCTGGAACTGGACATGGCGCGCTTCGAGGCCGAACTGGCCGACCACGTCTATCTGCAGCGGGTGCGCGAACACATCGCCAGCGGCGTCGCCAGCCATCTGCGCGGCACGCCCAGCTTCTTCGTCGGCGGCGAGCTGGTCGACATCTCGTTCGGCCTGCAGCGCCTGAGCGATGCCATCGAGCGCTGTCTGCCACAGGCGCCGTGAACCGACCCGGTGCGCGCTGGCGCCCAGGTGGCGTTGCGTGCACGGACCGAAGGCTCAGAGCAAACGATTCCAGTTCTGCTGCGGCCCCGGTGGCACCTGCGTCTGCGCTGCCATGCGCGCGGCGCCGTTGAGCGCACCGTAGGCATCGTAGCCTTGACGCTGCACGAGCTCGAACGAGAAGCGGCCAGCGAACGGCTGGCCGTAGGCGTGGAAATACTCGCCGGTGGCGTTGCGGTCGTAGAGCACGCCCAGCTGCCTCATCTTTTGCGCCAGCGCCGGGGCGAGGTCGAAGCGCGCGACGAGATCGTCGTAGACGTTCGGCGAGACATCGACGAAGGCGAAGCCGCGCTGGCGAAGCCTTGCCACGGTCGCGAAGATGTCCTGGCAGGCGATGGCGATGTTGTGCACGGCCGGCTTGCCGCCATGCAGGGCCACCGTGCGCGCGGTGCCGGTGCGGCGGCTTTGCGACACGTTGAGCAGCAGCCGCACCGACCGGTCGGCGGTGGCGACGCTGGAGGTGCGCACGAGGCCGAAGGGGTCGGGCAGATCGATGCTGTCGCCCACCTCGAGAGCCAGCACGGCGCGCGAGAACAGGATCCAGGTGTCGAGTTGGTCGGCCGCCAGAGACAGCGCGAGGTGATCGATGTGCGTCAAGCCCAGGCCCCCGTCCACGCCGGCCGCATCGCCTGCGTCGGTCGCCGGCTCGGCGATGAAGTCGACCTCGGCGAAACCATCGGCGCCATGTGCTTTCGGAATGAAATGCAGCAGCATGCCGCCCGGCGAACGGAACGCGGGCAGGCGCAGCTCGCCTGCGCCGAGGGGGCTTTCGAACGGCGCCGAGAGCAGCGCGGCGGCACGCGCCACGGCGCGCACTGCGTCGTCGGTGTGCAGGCCGACGGCACTGACCACGGCGCCTTGCTCGGCGAAACGCGCGCGCGCATCCGAACCCGGCTCGGCATTGATGACAAAACGCAGCCCGCCCTGGCGCCACAACGTGCAGCGTTTCGAACGATGCCGTCCAGCACGCACGAAGCCGAGCTGGCTCAGCACCTGTTCGAGCGAACGCGCGGTCTCGTCATCGACGCCGAATTCGACGAACGCAAAGCCCCCGAGCGTGGTCGCGGCCGGAATATCGGCGAGCTCGACGTGTGCGGGCGCCGCCGGGGCGCGGCCATCGCCAGGCGCGAGTCTCGATCGGGCTTCGCTTTCCAGCCACAGCAGCGAGCGCATCGCGTCCACCGCGGTTCGCCGGTTCGGGGTTTCGCGGAAGACGTCGTTGAAGATCTCCAGCGAGAGCGTTCCGGCATAACCACTGCGAAGCACCTGCGTGAAGAAGCCGACGACATCGAACTGCCCCTGGCCGGGAAAGTTGCGAAAGTGTCGTGCCCACTGCAGCACGTCCATCACCAGCAACGGTGCATCGGCCATCTGCACGAAGAAGATCTTGTCTCCCGGAATCTGCGCGATGGCGGCCGGGTCGTCCTTCAGCGACAGCGTGTGAAAGCTGTCGAGCACGAGCCCGAGCTGCGGGTGCGCTGCCATTTCGACGATGCGCCAGGCCTGGCCGTAGAGCCTGACGTGCCGGCCCCATGCCAGCGCCTCGAATCCGATCCGCAGGCCGCGCCGCGCCGCACGCTGCGCCAGTTCGTGCAGTTGCGCCGCGGCACGCGCCGCGTCGCCAAGCGACGCCGGCGAAGTGTTCGAGCACACCAGCATCAGCGGCGCGCCGAGTTGCTGCATGAGGTCGAACTTGCGCTCCGCGCGAACGAGGTTCTTCGCATGCAGCTCGTCGGGCATGCCTTCGAAGTCGCGGAACGGCTGGTAGAGATCGATGCCGAGCCCGAGGTCGGCACACATGGCGCGCAGTTCGATGGCGGGCGCGGCCGAGGTGACGAAATCGTTCTCGAACAGTTCGATGGCGTCGAAGCCTGCGGCCGCGATGGCCTCGAGCTTGTCGCGCAACGAGCCACTGAGCGACACCGTGGCAACAGCTCGACGCATCGCGTGTTCCTTCCTTTTCCTTCCTAGTAGCGGATCTGCGCGACGGCGCGCAGTTCGTCGGCGCTGGCGCTGCCGAAGCCGAAGAATTCGAGGTAACACGGAATCATCTCGAACAGCATGTCGGTGCCGACCTGCACCGCGCAGCCGCGCGCGCGCGCCGCGTCCAGCAGGGGCGTGAACTCGGATTTCATCACCACGTCGCCGACGATGCTCGACGGTGCGATGCGTGCCGTATCGAAGGGCAGCGGGTCGCCATCGGCCATGCCCAGGGGTGTTGCATTGACGACGATCTCGAACCCCGCCGGGTCGTTTGCGCCGGTGCGCACCTCCAGCGTCGGATAGTGCGCGCGCAACCGGGCGGCCAGCGCCTGCGCCACCGCAATGTCGCGGTCGTGCAGCAGCAGGCTGCCGATCTTGGCCGCCGCCAGCGAGGCCGCGATCGCCGAACCGACGCCGCCGGCGCCGTTGACGATCGCGCGCGCGGCATCGATGCGCCGCCCCTTGCGCCGCAGCCCGCGCACGAACCCTTCACCATCGAACTGATCGCCCAGCCAGCTTCCGTCGGCACGCTTCAGCAGCGCGTTGCAGGCTCCCGCAATGTGCGCCGTCGGCGTGGCGTCGGCGACGAGCGACAGCGTGCTCACCTTGTGCGGCATGGTGACGAGGGCGCCGCGGAGGTTGCTCAGGCGGGCGAGCGCTCCAAGTACCTGCGGGTAGTCGGCCGCCTGCACGCCCATCGGCACGACGACCGCGTCGATGCCGGCCTTCTCGAACCAGGGGTTGTAGATCATCGGTGCCTTGAACGCCTCGGTGGGGTAGCCGAGGTGGGCAACGAGCACTGTCTTGCCGCTGATCGTCATCTGCGCTCTTCGTGCTGTGGAGCAGCCTGCACGGCGGGAGAATGCTTGCCCGGCTGGGTCGCGGAGGCATCCCCTTCAAGGCCGCGCCAGGACGAGGCTATCCTGATGCGACAAGGGGTTGTGCGCACTGCACAACCCCTTTTGTGTTCGGTGGTGGAGACGAGGAGGATCGAAAACGCCCTGGATAGCGTTGCGGCGCTAGGATTCTGGTGACTGCGGGACGTTAGTTACTGCGGAAGTTACTGCAGCAAGGGAGTGATGCCGTTGCTGCGCACTGCCGCCGGATCAACAGTCCCTGGGGATGGGACTTCCTGGGCTGTCCTGCGGACGCGCGAGCGCGCCAAAGGCGCAGTTCAGCTCTAGTGGCGCTACGGGCACGGCGGCAAGAAGGGTCGAGAGCCGATTGGCGGCTACGACCCGTGGGTACCGCCGAAGAAGCTGCGGCCGACCCCGTGCGGCGATGTCGTCGTTTCCGCGCTGCGTTAGCTGCCGGCCATGGACGCGTTGTCGGGGACGGCCGGTGTTTGCTCGGCGACGAAAAGGCTCTCGTAGAGCCGTCGGGAGAACGCAGCATTTCGGCCCTCGGTCGTCCGCGCGAGGGAAATGCGGGTCCCCTCCGGCAGGTGCATGCCTCACCTCGGCAACGAGCCGCCCGGAGAGCCTTGCCTCGAAAACAGACGTTCGCGATCGCTGCTTGTGGCCGACAGACGGTACGGGTAGGTTCTGTGTTACCTACGGGCTGCCTGGATAGGTCAATGGAAATCTTCCTCGCGCTGGTGGCGTGCACCGATCACGAGCACTAACTCGGGCGAGCGGATGTCGAAGCGCAGGATGTAGCCGGTGGTGCCGAACGGGATGATGAGCTCGCGCAGCGTCGACCGGGCGCCGACCTTGCGGTAGCTGTACGGCGTCGTCGACAGGTGGGTCAGCGCCGCTTGTCGGATGACCGTGACCGCCTCGTTGGCCACATCGAGTTCTTCGAGCGTTTCGGCCCGATTGAGCAAGAAGTCGTAGAGCGTCACCAGATCGTCTTCAGCGCCTTGCGTGAATTCGACGGTGTAGCTCATCCGCCCAGCTGCTTGCGGCGCTTGGCGAGCTTGGATTCGAGCTTAGCGATGACCTGGTCGGCAGGGATGGACACTCCCGTGCGCTCATAGTCGGCCAGGGATGCGTCGCAACGCGAAGCGAAGTCAGTCTGAACGCGCCGGTACTCAACGGCGTTGCGCACGGCGGCCTCGATGAAGTCGGTCAGTGTTTCGCCAGGGCGAAGCACCGCGTCGAGGCTGGCACGCAGCTCGGTCTCGACACGCACTTGGGGGATGACAGCGTCTTTCATGGCTACATCGTAGTGCAAACGCACTACGAACCCAATCGCCTGCGCGCACCGGGCCTGTGCGATGCGCTGGCCCGGCAGCACACGCAAGCCAGTGCCCGCCAGCGCCTGAAGCCTCATCGGCTGGGCGCCGGCGCCGGTTGCTCGAGACGCCGCCGAGCCGCTCTTCGTGAGATGCATGTGCCTGACGGGCGGGCATCCCACCGGGTGAATACGAGGCGCGCGAAGATGGCGACAGGGTGTTGCTCGTCAATGATCCCACCCGAGCGCCGTTGGCCGTCCCCGCGCAGCGCTTTTTGGCGTGCGATCAGTTGGCGCGAGATCGTCTTCCTGCCCTGGTGACGCCGGATTCGTCAATCGCGCCGCCGCAAGGCGACCCCCAGCAGGCCCAAACCGGCCAGCCACAAGGCGGTGGTGGCCGGCTCCGGTACCGGTGCCGCGAGCACGATGAGTTGCGATTTCGGGTTCAGGTCGCCAGGAAGGTTGCTGCCGTCCTGGATCTGTTCGGCCACGAGGTAGATCGTGCCCTTTTCGTCAACGGTCACACCTTCGATCGCGTTGTGCGGCAGGATGTTGCTGAGGTCGAAGCTGCTGACCACTTGGCCCTGGCGATCCGTCTCCACCAGCCGGTGTGAGCCCAAGCTCAGCACCAGCAGATGGTCGGCCAGTACCGTATTGGCCAGCGCGTCAACCGGCGACAGGGTCTGCACGTCGGACAAGGTGGCCAGCCCCAGCAGGCTCGGGTCGAAGCGCGGGCTCATCGTCGAGCTGCCGCCGCCGTTGGGGCCGAAGTTCAGCACGCCGGCCAGGACCTCTTCCGGCTTGTCCTGCTTGATCGAGACGAAGCTGCCGTCGCGCGGGTCGTAGCTCATGCCTTCGAGCCCGTCGTTGCCGACGTTCGCATTGCTGATGGACACCGACGCCGACGCCAGCGCGGCGCTGCCGCCGTCCACATAGTCGAAACGGTAGGCGTCATACAGGCGCTCCTCCGAGACGACGAGCGTGCCGCCGCCCAGGTAGGTCAAGCCTTCGGTGTCATGCTTGGTACTGCCGGTGTTGTTCCAGTCGAAATCCATGTGGCCCAGCGTCTGGCCGGTGAGCGAGATCTCGACGACGCCGGTTCCTTCGTCGCCGACGAAGAACAGGGTGCCGCGATCGCGCGCATAGGCCACCGCCGATGCCTCGAGGCCCGAGATGCCGCCGCTGGTGCCGTTGAGGATGTCCAGCCCGTAGGTGCCGACGACCTGGTAGGCGTCGAGGTGGATCGAATCTGCGGCTTGCGCCGACAGGCAGCCGGCCGCGAGCAGCGCCGACAGCAGCGGCGTGATGGTAGCTTTGATCTTCATGCTCTTGCGCATCCGGGGCTCAGCGCGCACGCCGGCGGGCGGCGGCGCCGACGAGGCCCAGACCGGCCAGCATCAGCGCAACGCTCGCGGGCTCCGGCACCGCGGCGATCGCGCCCGGCGAGCCGATTTCCTGCGCGTCGTGCGCGGCCACGAAGGCGCCGTTCGCGCCCACCACACTCAATTGGCTGATGTCGCCGTTCAGGCCCGCGGCGTTGTCGAAACTGGCGAAAGGCCCGCCCGCAGACGCGCCGAAACTCACGCTCGCCTGCAGGCTGCTCGAGGCGTCGAAGATGTTGACGGCGTCGCCGCCGGTGCTCAGGCCGACACCGCCGCCGCTGTAGTGGCCGATGGCCAGCCCGACCGGCGCTGCGCTGCCGAACCAGGTGCTGATAAAGCTCGCCGCCTGCGAGCCGTCACCCTCGATGAAGATCACCGACTGGCCGGCTGCGATGCTGGCCACGCTCATCAAGGGCGCCACGCCCGGTGTGGCCGAGTTGTCGTCCATCGACCAGCCGCTGAGGCTGATCGATGTCGGTCCCAGGTTCGTGAGTTCGAACCAGTCGGCACCGACCGCAGAGTTGCCGCTGCTCCACGGTGCGGCCTCGGTGACCGCTACGCTGGCGTGCGCGCTGAGCGTGGCGGCGGCCAGCAGCGCAAGGGTGATGGCGGACAGTGATCGTTGCTTGAGGGGATTCACAGGCTGCTCTCCAGATGTTGATGGGTTGATGAAAGCCGTCCCGCGGACCCGCCGCCGATCGGGCAAGGCGTTGGGGTGCGCAAGGGCGGCTGCCACCGAGTCTTGTGGCTGCGTGTGACGAGACGGTGAATCGTGCGCGACGCGCGTCTTGCGACCGGATCCGATCGACTCCCCGCCTTGGACCGATGGTCACTCCAGCGTCATGCGTCAGTGACATCGTCGAAGCGAAAGCAGACAGCGACGCTGCTGCCGCCCCCCAACACCCCAGATGTGAAGATCGCTTTCGTCGGCGACGTTGACATCGGCGAATTCAGGGTTGCTCGCTTGCAGCATCCCTTCTCGAGAGCGAACTGGGTCGAGCCGGCGAGCGGGGCGTCAACGACCGCTCCAGCGTCGTCGTCCTCCTCATCGATGAATCGGCGCTGGTTCTACGTCAGGCTGGGTACCGCCGGTACTCGCGTGACGCGCGTGCTGCGCGCGGTCTAGACGCCTGCACGAAGCTGGTGTGGCTTGTTCTACCGCCTGGGAAATCCCAACTGCGCTGCACGCGCACGGATGGTCCTGACCACGTCACCCAGGTCCATCGGCTCGAGCCTGTTCTTGTTCAGGAACGCCCGCCATTGCGTGCGCTTGACCGGGTCGTGGGCAAAGTCATCGCTCAGGCCGATCGGCATGTTGCTCGGCAGTGGAGTTTGTCGGCGCGCGAAGGTCGCCTCTACCGCTTGCTGCAGCTGCGTATCGTCGGGCACCGCATCGCGCAGCAGCAGCGCGAGGTCGAAGAAGTCCTTCATGCGCGTGTTGGTCATGCCCAGCACGGTCACCACATGCAGCTTCTCTGCGACGACCGTGGCCTTGGGATAGGCGCGCAATGTGGGTGCGGGCACGTCGGGCAGCAGCGTCGGGTAGGCGATGGACTGCGCTGCCGGCGTGACGGCATCGCGAAAGCCGATGTCGATCTGGAGTGACAGGCGGGCACCGTCGAGCGCGGCACGCAGATCGATGCGCACGCCGCCATAGCCGGCATCCTTGCGGATCGGCGCCCCTGTGACCGAGCCCGGGTCGAAGACGATGCCGTCGTCTCCGGCGATGCTGGCGATGGATCGGAAGACGCCGACCAGCGTGGGCACGTCATCAGGGCCGAAGCCGAGCAGATCGGCGTCGCGAGTCGGTCTGTGGAGCTGGCCATACCAGAGCTGGAAGAGCAGCGCGCCCTTGAGCAGAAAGTCCGGCGCGTGCTCGGAGACCGACAACCGGTACAGCAGCGTTCCAGACCGTACCGGGTCAGCGTCAGGTTGAAGTCCTGCTTGGTGGTGTCGGTGTGTTGCTTGAGTCGGGCGCGGATCGACGCTGCGCGGTTCGCACTCATGTCGTGACGGCCTCGATGTAGGGCCGCATGACGTTGGCCACGCGGCCGGCCGTGGCGTGACGCCACAGGTCGTCCAGTACGAACTTGCGCTGGCGCCAGCCGTCGCGCAGCGCTTCGAGCGCCACGTCGAGGCCGATCTTGTTGCGGAACCGGAAGCAGTCGACGACGGTGCGCGCTGCGTTGAAGACGGGCACCTTCACGCCGTCGATCGTCAGGCGTTCAATGCCGCGGGCAAGGGCAGCGTCCGACATGCGCACGACGCGGATGGCGGGCCGATCGAGGCGGGGACTCGCCATGTGCTGCGGGATCGCGATCCAGACCTCGAAGGGCGCCTGCGTGCCGATCTCGTGGACTTCCAACGCAGACAGCAGGCAGACGACGCCCTTGGGGACGCGCACCGAGACCTCGGCCAGTGAGCGGTGTTCGCTGATCGGCGCGTCGGGCAGGCTGTAGAGGCCTCGACCCGCTCGTTCGAGCTTGCCGGCCTTGACCAGGCGTGTCAGCGTGACCGTCGGCAGTCCGCGCTCGGCCAGGTCGCGTGCGCGCACCAGGGTTTGCTTGCGTGCGAGACGCAGCACCTGCTGTTCGTGGGTGAGCTTGGTAGCCCTGAACGTCGCCGGCATCCGGGCATGGTGTTGCGGAACGACGGTGAAAGTCAATGGTTGCAGTCCAAACGCAACTCAATTGCTCGTGCTTGCTGGTCTCCCCTGCAAAGCCTTGGCGCGCTCACATCAAGTCTCGTCGGTGAGGATGGCGATGATGTCCTGCCGATCACCGAGAAGGCGGACGACATCGAGGTGGTCGCTGGCCTCGAAGTACAGCCACTGCATCGGGAAACCCTTGACGCGCCATGAGCGCAGGCCCGGGATCTCGCACAGCTGCCCCAGGCGGGGCGAGCCCATCGCCGGCATGCGCTGGACGGGTTCGAGTGCCGTGATCGCCGCGTCGAACACCCGCTCGGCCAGCTCGACATTGCCTTCCTGCGCGTAGTGCCGGGTGGCCTCGATCAGATCGGCCTCGGCCTGCGGCCGTAGGTGGGCGGGCTTCAACGCAGGTCGCCGAGCGCCTGCTTCTTGAGCTGAGCGGCGCGCTTGAGCGTGAGTGCCTGACCGGGTCCGGAGCTCAAGCCTTCCTCGATCAGTTCGCGCAGTCGCTTCTTGGCCTGTTCTTCCTGGTCGCGGCGGATCAGTTCACGCAGGTACTCGCTGGTGTTGCCGTACTGGCCGGAGCGCACCCGCTGGTCGACGTAGCTGCGCATGGCTTCGGGAAGGGCAAAGCTCATGGTGTTGGTGCTCATGGGTGGAATGATCGCGCTGACTATCAATAGTTGTCAAGTTTGAGGGGTTTCGGGCTGCGCATCGCAAGGTCGAGTGGCCCGTCAGCGCACGCGCAACATGTGGTCGGTCTCGCCCTTCTTGATCTCGACGACCGCGTCCATGGCCTTGACCATTTCGGCGAAGTTCGCATGGCCGTGGTCCTTGGGATCGAAGGTGGCGTCCAGGCGCTTGAGCATGTGCCAGACGGATCCCTTGTTGACCCAGGCCTCGCCCTTGGTTTCGGCGAGCAGGCGGACTGCGCGCCTGAGCATCTCGGCAGCCGGGTCCGCCGGTGGCGGCGGTGGGGTGTCCCTCGCTTCGCTGTGCTTGGGCGCCTCTTCGGTGGCGGGTGCTTCGACCAGGCTGTCGTAGTAGCGGAACTCGTGGCAGCTCTTGGCCCAGTGCTTGTTGGTGTTGCGGCGGTTGCCGATGCCGATCAGGGTGCGCCCGGCGGCCTTGATCTTCTGGGCCACGGGCATGAAGTCGCTGTCGCCGCCGACGATGACGACGGTGCCGATGTGGGCGAAGCGGCTGATGTCTTCGGTGGCGTCGAGGCAGAGTTTGATGTCGGCGCCGTTCTTTGCGGAAGCGCCCGGGGGAAACAGCTGGATCAGTTCGACGGCGCTCTGCAGGAGCGCGTCGCGGTAGCGGCCGAAGTACTGCCAGTTGCCGTAGGCACGGTTGATGGCGACGGGCCCGAAGGACGCACCGAGTTCGACGAGGGCCTGGACGTCGATGAGGGTTCCGAGACCTTGAAGCGGTTGTCCTGTTTGGCGTAGGCGCCTTCGCCGTACTTGGCCTCCATGAGGCCGGCATGCAGGTTCTCGAAGTCCCAGTAGAGGGCGACCGATCGGCTGTCGTCGTTGTCGTTCTTGGTCCACGGTGTCCTGCCTCCCGGTCTTATTGGAGTCATCGCAGTGCCGCCGGGCGAGGCCGCCGAGCGCTGGCCATCAGGTCGTCGATGGACGATACGGTCACGATGCCGCCGACGGCATGGGCCAGCTCGGGGTCCATGCATACAAAGGCATCGGCCTGGAGCTGCGTGAGGGCGATGTACTCGGCGATGAAAGTGTCGGGCCAGCCGAGTTGGTCGGCGATCTTCCAGGCGAGCCCCTGCAGGACGTGGTCGCCGAGGAGGCGCAGGCGCAGCGCACGCAGATGGTCGAGCTGGCGCTCGGCGGTCTTGCGATCGAGTTCGCCGCGCAGGACGCGTGCATAGAGTTCGGCGAGCACCTGCGATCGGATCAGCGTGGGAGCCAGCAGCTGGTGTTCGGTCGGTACCGCGGCTTTGAACTGGGTCAGGTGGAGGGCGACATCGGCGCCGATCACGAATCTTGTCATGGCGTCATCTTCGAAGCTCGGTTCGATGAACTGTTGGCCACGGCGCTGGCCTGGCGGGTGGTGGCAGTCAATCGGAGTCTAGAGCCGCGTCTCTGGTGTCGTCGAAGGTGGCGCAACAGCGGGCAAGGTCGAGAGACCTGGAGCGGCGGCATCCGCTCCGGGAGCCGTCTGCGGTGGTTGCCGTGTTGCCGCCGATGTCAGGTCGTGGTGGGCCCTGGGCGTCTCCCCACCGCGCAGGGCCAGGCTGTCGCGCGGCGCGTCGAGCCCACCGGGGTACCGGCGTCTCGCCCCTGACGGGGCGTCCATCCCGGGCGCAAAGCGGTCAGGCCGGCAGAGCGGGCGTACACGCGCCGCAGCCCTTTTCCGTTCCCGCGGATCGCGGGCGCTGATTTCCTCAGGCTGCGCGTGAGCGAGCCGGGAGTCGGCGACTACGAGGCAAGCAAAGCGTTCTTCCTGAAGGCGCTCGAACCGCTGGGCGTGGAAGCGGCTCCGAAGAGGTGAGCCGTCTTACGGAATAGAGCTCTGCGGGCGGCGCAATTCGTCGTTGCGCCTGTTCCAAACTAAGGACAACTCTGCACCGCTGCACATCTCGTTCGTCGCGTCCACTCGCCAAGAGGTGGACGCCGGCGGGCGGCAAGGACAACGGTGCGCCCGGTCTGCGTCCGAACTACCACGCCAACGACTACGCAGCCTTTGCCGTCGGCCCTGACGAGCACAACCTCGGAGCTACGTGGCACGAGCCCAGCACGTCGAGCGAGGCCTAAGCCCTCGGTCGAGGCGGGGCTCAAAGGCGCGCCACCTGGCGGGGCCTGTCTGTGCGCGCTACATTTTAATCAGTTCAGGGTGCCGACCCGTCATCGATCACGTCTCACTTTGAACATTAGGCCATTGAAGATGTTTTGCTTGGCCGCGACCTGCGGACAAGCGCGGTGGCACGCTGATTGCCCGCCTCCTCGCAGCCATGGGGAGTACCAACATGCAGACGGAAGCACTCAAGCATGACGGGTTGACGCTCGGTCTTTTGAAGGCGGGCGATCCCGCCAAGGCGGCTCTCGTGCTTCTGCACGGCTGGCCTCATTCCAAAGAAGTCTACGACCACGTAATCGACAAACTCGCTGCCGACCACTTCGTGCTGGCTTTCGATCTGCCGGCGATAGGTGACTCCCGGGGCGCGCCGGGTTCTGCCGAAAAGAAAGACTTGGCGGAGATCGTCATTGGCGCGGCCGAGCGAGCCGGGGCGCAATCAATTGTCATTGCAGGCTTCGACGTCGGCGGCATGATCGCTTACGCGGCCGCGCGCGATCACGCCCATCGGATCGCCGGTGCGATCGTCATGAACACCGTGATCCCCGGAATCGATCCGTGGTCAAAGGTGTTGTCGGATCCGCGCATCTGGCATTTCGCGTTTCACGCGATTCCCGAGTTGCCCGAGCTCCTGGTTTCCGGACATTAGCGCACCTACTTCGATTTTTTCGTCGATCTCCTGGCGGGCAAAAAGGACGCAGTCACCGCACGCCACCGTGCTGCGTTCGCGCAGGCTTATGCACGCCCCGAAGCGCTCAAGACCGGCTTCGACTGGTATCGCGCGTTGCAGGCTGACGCGCAGCGCAACAGCCAGCCGAAGGAGATCCACCTACCCATGCTTTACCTGCGCGGCGATGCCGACGGGCGCTCCCCCGACGACTATCTCCCGGGGTTGAAGGACGCAGGTGCGAAACGCGTGAGTGGGGCGGTGCTGCATGGCAGCGGTGAATTCGCTCCACTGGAGGTTCCCCAAGCCTTCGTGCAGGCGGTTGGCTCTGTCGCGGGGGCGTGTCGGGGTATCTAAGGGGAAGAAGTCGCGTGCTTCGTCGCGCTGTGGCGCGAGCGCGACGATGCGACCGCTAAGGTAGCCGAACAAAAATCAGCAAGGGTGCCGGCGATCGCCGTCTGCTGAGAGTGTTCGGCTTTGGTGTCGTAGTGAACGGCGGCGGCGAGGCGTCTGCCCAATGCCGTTTGTCGCGTCTTTGATGCCTTGAAAGCACCGCGATGACGGCCATGACGACAGGAACGGCAAGCCGTGCCCGAGGCTCGGTCGATCTTCGGGCGGGTCGCCGGCAGCCAGCCTGTAGTCGACACCGATTTCCGTGATCAGCTGCTTCGGGCGAACCGGGTCGGTTTCCAGCTTGTCGCGCAACTGCTTCATGTAGATGCGCAGGTAGTGCGTATCACGTTCGTGGCTGGGTCCCCAGATTCGGCAAGCAACTGACGGTGCACCACAACCTTGTCGAGATGCCGCGCCAGGGCGGCGATGAGACGAAACTCGATCGGCGTGCGGTGAATCGCGCTGCCGTTACGGAGTGCCGTGCGCCTGTCCAGATCGATTGTTGCGCTTTCGACTACCCTCGGCTTCGTGCTCATGCGACAACTCAGCTGTCGCGCCCTTGAAGTGCTCGGTGTCATCGGTCTGATGGCAGGGCACCAGTTCGCACTGGACCGTGGAGTGTGTGATGCCAAAGCCCGCCTCAAGGCGCTGTCGGACCACCGGCAGGATGGCGCGTTCCCTCTGAAAGCCAATCTTGGTCACCAAGTGAACGGTCAGCGTCGTTTTGCCCGAAGTGAGCGACCAGACGTGGAGGTCGTGCAGGCTAGCAACTCCCGGCACAGACAGCAACGTCTCTTTCACCTTTTCGATGTCGATCTCGTGGGGAACACCTTCCAAAAGAATGTTCACACTTGACTTGAGCAGCGTCCAAGTCCGGGGGACGACCCACAGGCCAATGCCAACAGCGACCAGCGAGTCCAGCCAAAACCAACCGGTGAACTTGATGACCAGGGCCCCGACGATGACCCCCACTGACCCAATCATGTCGGCCCAAACCTCGAGGTAGGCACCCTTGACGTTCAGACTTGATTTTTGGCCGCTGGCCAATACTTTCATGCTTGCCAAGTTCACGAGCAATCCAACCACTGCGATGACGAGCATCGCTGTTGACTTGATTTCCGGCGGTGCCTTTAGTCTCAGGTACGCCTCGTAGAGGATGTACACCGCGACTCCGAACAGCAACATCGCGTTGAACGCTGCTGCCAGGACTTCGAAGCGGTGATAGCCAAACGTCCGCTTGGTGTCTGCCGGTCGCTTGGCGATGCGAATGGCCGCCAACGCAACGGCCAGCGCCGCCACGTCGGTGAACATGTGCGCCGCATCCGAAATGAGCGCCAGGCTCTTTGTGAGTACACCGCCGACCACCTCTACGATGAGAAACGCCGTGGTGAGGGCCAGCGCAATCTTCAGCGATCGCTCGTTGGTGCCGGCGGTGTGGTCGTGGCCGGCATGACCCGTTTCGTGGCCGTGTTGGGCGCTCATACTGGCTTCGTAATCAAGGTTGGAGCTCCGTCTAGACCTTCTTTTTCGTCGCGCCTGTGCGCCCATCGGTACAGGAGAGGCAAGACCAACAGCGTCAGTGCGGTGGACGACAGGATGCCGCCAATGACAACCGTCGCCAGCGGGCGCTGCACCTCGGCGCCAGTGCCGGTGGCGATGGCCATTGGTATGAAACCCAGCGATGCAACCAGTGCGGTCATCAATACGGGACGCAGGCGCGTCAGGGCCCCTTCCCAGATAGCTTCGTCGAGGCCTTTGCCCTGGTCTCGCAAGGTGCGGATATAAGAGAGCATTACCAGCCCATTGAGCACAGCGACTCCTGACAATGCGATGAACCCCACCGCCGCTGAGATGGACAGCGGTATTCCGCGAGCCCAAAGAGAGAGCACGCCGCCGGTCAGGGCGAAAGGAATGCCGGTGAACACCAGGAGGCCATCCTTGATGTTGCCGAACATCGTGAACAACAGGACGAAAACCATCAGCAAGGCGAGCGGCACCACCAGCTGCAGGCGCTTGGTTGCGGACTCGAGCTGTTCGAACGTTCCGCCCCACGCTGTCCAGTAGCCACTCGGCACGGAGACGTTCGAAATTGCCGTTTGCGCGTCGTTCACAAATGACCCGAGGTCACGGCCCGTGACGTTCGCGCTGACCACGACTCTGCGCTTGCCGTCCTCTCGTGACACCTGGTTAGGGCCGGGCGTCATATCCAAGCTCGCAAGTTCTCCAAGCGGCACGTATGCCGTCGGCCCGGTTCCTTTGGGCAACGCAATCGGCAAGCGACGAAGTGACCCCACTTCCTGGCGGACCGTTTCGGGGAGCCTGACGAGAATGTCGAACCGACGGTCCCCCTTGAAGAAGGTGCCAGCTTCGCGGCCGCCGATGGCCGTTGCCACAGTGTCTTGGACTTCGTTCATGTTCAAGCCGTAGCGCGTGGCCTTTGCGCGGTCGACGTTGACCGTCAGCATCGGTAGCCCTGTCGTTTGCTCTATCTTCACCTCCGTAGCACCTGGAACCTTACCCAGCGCCTCGGCAACTTCCGCGGCGGTTTTGTTCAAAACCTCGTTGTCGTCGCCAAAGATTTTGACGGCGACGTCCGAGCGCACGCCCGAAATCAGCTCGTTGAAGCGCAGCTGGATGGGTTGCGAGAACTCGTAGTTGTTGCCGGGGACCAGGGCGGCTTCTTCACGGATTGCCGCCAGCAGCTCGTCTCGAGTCTTGCGGGGCTCCGGCCACTGGTCGACGGGCTTCAGCATGATGTAGCCGTCGGAGATGTTGGGCGGCATCGGGTCAGCGGCAATCTCGGCGGTTCCTGTACGGGCGAAGACGCGCTCGATTTCCGGAAACTTGGCCTTCAGCCGAGCCTCGAGCTGCTTCTGCATTTCGACCGACTGGGTCAGGCTTGTGCCGGGGATGCGCAGTGCCTGGATGGCGAAGTCGCCTTCGTTCAAGCTGGGAACGAATTCGCTGCCAAGCCTGCTGGCTACGGCTACCGAGAACACCACAGCAACCGCTGCAAAGGTGAACACCACCGGAGAGTTGCTCAGGCCGCTTTTCAGCGCAGGCTGATAGCGGCTCTTGGCCCATTCCATCAGCCGGTTCTCCTTCTCGGCGACGCGATTGCCGATGAACAGCGCAATGGCGGCCGGCACGAACGTGACTGACAGCACCATGGCGCCGAAAAGTGCCAGCAGCACCGTGTACGCCATCGGGTGGAACATCTTCCCTTCGACGCCAGTCAGCGCAAGGATGGGGACGTACACGACCATGATGATGAGCTGCCCAAACAGCAGCGGCCGCCGAGACTCTCTGGCCGCTTCGTAGATCTCGTGGAAGCGCTCTGAGCGTGTCAGTGCCCGGCCTCGATGGGCCTGCGCACGTGCCAGACGTCTGATGGCGGCTTCGGCCGAAACGAGCGCGCCATCGGCGGTTACGCCGAAGTCTAAGGCGCCGAGACTCATGAGATTGGCGCTGATGCCATAGCTGACCATGCCCGTGAAGGTGAACAGCATCGAAAGCGGGATGACCATCGCGACGATGAGTGCAGCTCGGATATTGCCGAGCAGTGCAAACAAGACGACGATGACCAACGCCGCGCCTTCAACCAGGTTCTTCTGAACGGTCTGGATGGCCTTGTCGACAAGCACGGTCCGGTCGTACACGGTCACAGCCTTGACGCCTGGAGGAAGCGTCTTGTTGATGGCCTCCATCTGCTTGTCCACAGCGTGGGAGACTGTGCGGCTGTTCTCTCCCATCAGCATGAAGACCGTGCCCAGCACCACCTCTTGACCGTTCTCAGTGGCAGCGCCGGTGCGAAGTTCGCGGCCGAGCTCGACATCGGCCACGTCGCGGATGCGGATGGGCTGACCTGCGGCAGTTCCGATGATGACGTCGCTGATGTCTTCAATTGACTTCACTTGTCCGGGCGCGCGCACGAGGTATTGCTCGCCGCGTCGTTCGATGTAGCCGGCGCCCTGGTTCGAGTTGTTCTTCTCGAGGGCGTTGACAACGTCCGACAGGCTCAGACCGTAAGCACCGAGCCGCTCCAGATTTGGTGCGACGACGTACTGCTTTTCGAAGCCGCCAATGGAGTTGATTTCGGTGACGCCTTTGACATTGCGCAGTTGCGGCTTGATGACCCAGTCCTGGATTTCGCGCAGGTCGGTGGACGTGTATGGCGTACCGTCGGCCTTCTTCGAGCCTTCGCTCGCCTCGACAGTCCAGAGGTAAATTTCTCCCAATCCGGTGGAGATGGGTCCCATGGTCGGCGTGATGCCGGTGGGCAGCCGGTCACGAGCCTCTTGGACGCGCTGATTCACCAACTGCCGGGCGAGGTAGATGTCGGTACCGTCCTTGAAGATGACAGTGACCTGCGAGAGCCCGTAGCGGGAGAGCGAACGTGTCTGTTCGAGGCCGGGCAAGCCAGCCATCACCGTCTCGATGGGGTAGGTGATGCGCTGCTCGGTCTCCAGCGGCGAATAGCCCGCCGCCTCCGTGTTGATGACGACTTGCACGTTGGAGATATCGACGACGGCGTCGATAGGGAGGCGAGAGTAGTTGTAGACGCCGAGACCAGCCATGCCAAGCACCGCCAGCATGACCAACCAGCGCTGCTCGATGCAGAAGCGAATGATGCGTTCAAACATGGTTCGTCCCTGCTCAGTGACCGTGCTCGGCGCTGGCTTTGCCGAGCTCCGACTTCAGGACGAAAGTGTTGGTGGCGGCGTACTTGTCGCCAGGCTTCATGCCCCCGAGGACTTCAACCGTGCGTCCGTCTGAGCGGCCGACCTTTACAGGTCGGGCGACGAAGCCACCAGGGGTCGCCATGAAGAGCATCGGCTGCTCGTCGATGGTTTGCACGGCATCGGCGCTGACCGTGAGCGGTACGTCCTGGTCCTCTCCGAGGACGGCCACCGTCACGAAAAGACCGGGGCGCCATGCGCCCTTGGGATTCGTCAGCGTCACGCGCGCACGGGCTGTACGAGTTTGCTCGCCAAGAAGCGCGCCGACATACGAAATGATTCCCTCGGCTTTGCTGTCGAAGGCGGTCGATGAAACGATGACCCGTTGACCCACGCGCACGGCGGCGAGGTCCTTCGGGGACACGGCGAACTCTGCCCAAACGCTTGATAGGTCGGAGACCGTGAAGATGCTCGCGTCTTCCTTCACGGCTTCACCAAGACTGAGGTGCTTCTCAACAACGGTGCCGGAGAAGGGCGCGCGAATTTCGAAGCGATTCAGGCCCTTGGAGGAGCCCGTCGCACCGACCGCCGCCAGCTTCTGCGATGCGTTCTGGACCGCAATCTCTGCTTCCTGCAGCGCGCCCTGCGCCTGCTGGTAATCCTGCTGGGCGGAAATCTTGTCCTCCCACAGCTTCTTCTCGCGCTCGTAGTTCGACTTCGCAAGGTCGCGCCGCTTCTGCGCGGTCAGGAGTTCGCTGCGCTGCTCCGACAATGACGTGCTCGCGACGACTGCCAGCACCTGTCCCTTTTGAACCAGTTGTCCGAGACTGGCGTTCACGGACTCGGCTACGCCGGCGAGGCGCGGGACGACGTGTGTCGTGCGGTCTTCGTTGAAGCGGATTTCGCCTTGGAACTGAACGGCGGCTTGGAGCTTTGCCGGACCTGCGGCTTGCACACTGATGCCCGAAGCCTTGAGCTGCTCCTCGGTCAGTTTGACCTGACGCTCCTCGTGTTCTTGCTTCTCGCCCTCTTTGTGGCCGCCCTTCGGCTCGGCCTTGGCCTCGTGGCCGTGGTCGTCCTTCTCGCCTTCCTTGTGAGCGCCTTTGCCCTCGGCGGCGTGCTCTTCCTTCTCGATGTGACCGGCTTCGGAGTGTTCGGCCTCTTCGCCGCCTGTCTTCGCGCTCTCGGACATGAGGACGGCGCCGCCGCCCAGCAGGCCGACGAGCACGATGACGGCCATCGCGATGCGTTGCTTCTTGGTTGTTGCTGCCATGATGGTGTGTTCTCGATTACCGACCGAGCAGACGGTCGATGGCCGTGGCGGCCTGGTTAGAGGTCGCGAGCGCAGTCAGGTAGCGGGCACGGGCCTGGAGCAGCGAGCGCTGTGCGTCGATGACGTCGAGGAAGCCGAACTTGCCGGCTTCGAAGCCTCTGGTGGCGGCGTCGTAGGCCTGCTGGGCGGCTGGCAGCACCGTGGACTTCAGCGTCCGAGCTGAAGTGCTGGCCACGCTCAACTGGTTCGAGGCCTGTTGCAGCTCGGTCATGACGCGAATGCGGGCGGCCTGGTAGTCATCGCTGGCTTTTTCGGCCCGCTTCAGAGCCTCGTAGGTAGCCCCCTGATTTCGGTCGAACAGGGGTAGCGGTATGGAGATGCCAACGATGGCCTGCGTGCGGCCGAGCTCGTTGTCGCGTTTGGCACCAACGCTCACCGTCAGGTCGGGCACGCCCTTGCTTCGTTCGACGTCCGCAAGGGCTCGGCGGCGGTCGATTTCGATGCGGCTCATCAGCAAACCTGGCGAGGCGTTCAGCTCCTTTGCGAGTTCCAAGGCCGGTGCCCGAGAAGGCACCAGTTCGATGTCGCCCTGCACGGCGCCGAACTGCGGCGCGGAGGCTCCCCAGAGGGCCGCCAGTGTTTGCCTTGCGCTTTGTAGTTCCGCAGCTGCCTCTGCCGCTTCCAATTGGGCATTCGCCTGGTCGACCCGCGCGCGGGTTTCGTCCACGGGCGAGACCTTGCCCGCGGCCACGCGTTTGCTGATGGCGTCGGCACCGCGAGCCGCAAGGTCGGCGGAGCTGCCCGTCAGCGCGACCCGCTCTTGGGCGACCAGGACGCCGAAAAAGGTGCGGACCACATCGGCACGCAATCCAGCTCGGACGTTGCTCAGCTCGGCTTGCGCCAGTTCGCGCCCGCGGCCGGCAGCACTCAGACGCGCTGCACGCTTGCCGCCAAGCTCGATTGGGAAGTCCACCGTTGCCGTGGTGGTGCGAGTTGCCCGCTGGGTGTCTTCGACCGAGGCATTCAGCTCGGGGTTGCGCCAGGCGCCCGCTTGATGGACAGCGCCGTCGTTGGCGTCGACCTCGCGCTGCGCTGCCGTGACGGCGAAGCTCTTGGAAGCTGCAAGCTCCTGCGCCTGCTCAAGGGTGAGGACGGGCGCAGGCTGAGCCTGCGCCCAAGAGAAGTAGAAGGGGCTGAGCAATATCGCCGCCAGCCCGAGCGGCAGCACGTGTTTTCGCATCGAATCTCACAAGGTTGGAACCAGGGATTCGGCGAAACGTCAGGACAGTTGGAGTTGTGTGAGCGTCTCGCCGGTCAGACGAGACGAAGCCACTGAGGGCGGTCAGGCGCTCGAGCGAGCGCCGATGAAAAGGGTGGAGTCGCCACGACCTCGGCAATGAGCGACGGAGCTTCGAAGTGGCGGCCGTCGAGCTTGGTCGGAATGGCCGTCGCAGCGCTGGCATGGCACGACGCGCAGTCGGAGTCGGCCATCAGCTTGCTGTCGGAGGACTTCTTAACTTCTTCCTTGTGAGCATGGAAGTGGTGGCCGAAGTGCTTGCTCTGCTGCTCGGTGGTTTCGTGCTGGCAATACGCCGAAGCCGCTGACCAGGCGAACTGGAGCGGCAACAACAAGGCAACGAAGATGAGCAACGAGCGGAGCATCGGTGGTCAGTATAGATGCGGGTTTACGCGGAGGGCGCTTCAAGCCGGCGATTGCCTGGCTCAACGACCATGCACCGACCGCAGATGATTGGCGCCCACCACCGCTGCACCGACGTCGTGGGACGCCTCTGCAAGGCCCGCAAGAATGCCGCATTCATCGGCGGTGCGCGCGGAACCGCACCGGGTGCGAAGTTCCTTCAACTGCTTCTCGAGGGTGCGAAGCTCCTTGATGCGCTGCGACACATGGCCGATGTGCTCGTCGAGCAGGGCGTTCACGTCCCCGCAGTCGGCGCCCGGGTCGTCCTTGAAGCGCAGCAGAACGCGGACTTCGTCGAGCGACATGTCCAGACTTCGGCAGTAGCGGATGAACTGAAGCCGCTCCAGGTGCGGAGCCTCGTAGATGCGAAGGTTCCCCTGGGACCGCGCCGGCGCCGGCAGCAAGCCCTCTCGCTCGTAGTAGCGGATGGTCTCGATGTGGGTCGAGGAGGCGACCGACAGTTCGCCGATTTTCATAGGCAGGTTCTCCGACAAGCCCTCCAATGTCGAAGAGGCTTGCATCTGTAGTTGCTACAGGAAGTCTAATCGGTTCATGAGTTCAAACTTGACCATACCCGCCTCGACGGGAAAAGCATCGCTCGAGCTTGACGCGGACGCATGCGCGAGTTCATGTGGGCCCACGTGCGGCTCGGCCGCAACGGCGGAGCCCGTCCATCCCCCGGCAGCGGTGCCCAGGATGCAGCTCCTCATTCCCGAGATGGACTGCCCGAACGAAGAGCGGCCCATCCGGGCCGCCGTCGAGAAGGTGAGGGGTGTCACGGGAATGCGCTTCGACCTGCCGAACCGCTCGCTGTCCGTCGAAGCCCCCGAGGCTGCATGGCCGGACGTGATCGCTGCAGTAAACCAGCTGGGGTTTGAGACGAGCCCCTCGCTTCCCGGTGCGAACGGCGCTCAGGCGGAGGAGCAGTGCTGCGGGTCGGCATGCGGGGCTCCTCTGTCAGTAGGTCAGCCTGCCCAACCGGTGCCACAGGCGGTTCCGGGCAGCCTGCTTCTTCGCATTCCGCAGATGGACTGCGCGACCGAAGAGGCGCAAATTCGGCGCGCCTTGGAAACGCTTGACGCGAGCCGACTTCAATTCGACCTCCCGGGTCGGACGCTAGCGGTTCAGGCACCTTCCGAGAAGTGGGAAGCCGTGACTGCCGCCATTCACGCGGCCGGCTTCAAGACGGAGACGCTTTCGGCTCCTCCCGCAGCTGCGGACATGGCCAAGGCGCAGCAAAAGGAACTGGTGCGACTCATCGCCGCCCTTGCCGTGGCAGTCATTGCAGAGCTGTTCCACTTCTTCGCGCCTGAGACGCTACCGTGGAAAGTCGCCGGCATGGCTATCGCTGCTGGCGCCATCGCCTTGGCAGGTCTGTCGGTGCTGCAAAAGGGCCTCTCGTCGCTGCTGCGCGGCCAACTCAACATCAACGCGCTCATGAGCGTCGCTGTTGTGGGAGCCTTCCTCATCGGGCAATGGCCCGAGGCCGCGATGGTGATGGCCCTCTACTCGTTGGCCGAGCTCATCGAGGCTCGTTCTGTTGACCGGGCGCGGAACGCCATTGCGGGATTGCTGGCGCTCTCGCCGCCGCAGGCGGAGGTGCGACAGGGCGACGGCTCCTGGGCAGTGACAGACGCCAAATCGGTAGCGGTCGGTGCAGTCGTGCGAGTCAAACCAGGTGAACGGTTCGCGCTCGATGGGCGGGTCAGCGCTGGACAGAGTGCGGTGGACCAATCGCCCGTCACCGGTGAAAGCATTCCCGTCGACAAGGCTGCGGGCGATACTGTCTTTGCCGGAACCATCAACCAGAGCGGGTCGCTCGAGTTCGAGGTCACGAAGGCAGCGAGCGACACCGTGCTCGCTCGCATCATCCACGCTGTCGAAGAGGCGCAAGGTCAGCGCGCGCCAACGCAGCGCTTCGTCGACAAATTCGCCGCCGTCTACACGCCCGCGGTGTTCGTCCTGGCCCTCGCCGTTGCTATCGGCGCACCGCTTGTCGCCGATTGGCAATGGATGGACGCCATCTACAAGGCGCTGGTCCTGCTGGTCATCGCTTGTCCGTGCGCGCTCGTCATTTCCACGCCTGTGACGGTGGTCAGTGGTTTGTCGGCTGCAGCGCGTCGCGGCATCCTCATCAAGGGCGGGGTGTACCTCGAGGTGGCTCGCAAACTAACGGTTCTCGGTCTCGACAAGACCGGTACGCTGACTGAAGGGAAGCCCAAACTTGTTGCCCACCGCGTCTTGTCAACGGCTGTTGCGGAAGACGAGGTCCTGCGCATCGCCAGAAGCCTTGCCGTGCGGTCGGACCACCCCGTGTCCAAAGCGGTCGCCGCAGGCCTGACTGTTCAGGAGTTCGAGGTCGAGGGCTTCGGCGCTGAACTCGGGAAAGGAGTCCACGGCGTCGTCAACGGGCAGGAGTACATCCTCGGCAACCATCGGTGGGTGCACGAACGTGGTCAGTGCTCGACTGAGCTTGAGCAGCATATGCAGGAGCACGAAGCACAGGGCCGCACGCTCTCTGTTCTGGCCAGCAAATCGGAGGTCCTCGCGCTGTTTGCTGTAGCGGACACGACCAAGGAGACCAGCAAGCAGGCGGTGGCCGAACTCAAGGCGATGGGTGTGCGAACGGTGATGCTCACCGGTGACAACCCCGCAACGGCTCAGGCCATCGCTAAGCAAGTCGGTATCGAAGAGGTTCAGGCCAATCTGCTTCCGCAGGACAAGCAAAGGCTCGTGAAGGAGTGGGAAGCCGCTGGGCGCCAGGTTGGCATGGTCGGCGACGGCGTCAACGACTCGCCCAGTCTGGCCGCTGCCGCCGTTGGCTTTTCGATGGGCGGGGCAGGGACGGACACGGCGAAGGAAGCGGCCGACGTGCTCATCATGAACGATGACTTGCGCAAGGTCGCCGAGACCATCCGCCTTTCGAGGAAGACCTACGCCGTCCTCTGGCAGAACATAACCATAGCGCTCGGCATCAAGGCCGTGTTCTTTGTGCTCGCGATATTCGGCAGCGCAACCATGTGGATGGCGGTGTTCGCCGACATGGGCGCAAGTCTGCTCGTTGTTTTCAATGGGCTGCGTTTACTGAAAGTCCGGCGCTAGAACCCCCTTCAAGACGGCTCGCCTCGTGCGAGCCATAATTTTGTATGCGAACCGAAATGAGTCTCACTGACACCGTCCGTCGTGCTGCCAGGGCTGTCGCCGCCTTGCTGTTCATTGCCTTCTCTGGTGCGCTGCATGCTTCCGAGGCCGACGTGAAAAGAGTCTGGCAAATTCTTGACTACCTGGCGGTCGACTACGCCGGTGCCGTCAAAGATGGGAAAGTCGTTTCGCAATCGGAGTACGACGAGATGAAGGAGTTCGCGCTGACGGCGCGAACGAAAATCTCAGCACTCGAAGCCAAGGGCGACCAAGCGGCGCTCGTTTCGCAAGCAACAGACCTCGAAGGTGCCATCGCCGCACGTGCGGAGCCAGCCAAGGTCGGCACACTCGCAAAAGCGCTGGCAAAGCATCTGGTCAGCGTATATCCCGTCGCACTGGCACCTTCGGCCATCCCCGACGTCCAGGTCGGCGCCAAGATTTACGCTGAGAACTGCGCCAGCTGTCACGGCGCCACCGGGCATGGCGACGGTATCGCAGGGAAAGCGCTCGACCCGCCTCCCATCGCGTTCACCGACAAGGAACGTGCGAGCCAGCGCAGCATATTCGCGCTCTACCAGGCGGTCTCTCAAGGTATCGCGGGCACAGCGATGCCCGCCTTCGGCCAGCTGTCCGAGGAGGACCGATGGGCTGTGGCCACGTTCGTCGGCACCTTCGCGCACGACGCCGATGAGGTGGCGAAGGGCGAGAAGTTCTGGACAGAGGGCGACAAGGCCCGAGGCACAGTCCCGAACATCGACCGGTTCGTCGGCCTGACGCAAAACGACCTCGCTGAGTCGCTTGGAGAAAAGGACGCCAGTGCTGTGATGGCCTACCTGCATGCGCGTCCCGCGGCGCTGAGCCAGTCTCAGTCCAACAGCCTGGCCCTTGCTCGCAAGCAACTGAAGGACAGCGTGGCGGCGTACAAGGCCGGTGATGGGAAGAAGGCCCAGGACCTAGCGCTGTCGTCCTACCTCGATGGAGTCGAGCCTTACGAGCAAGCACTAGCGGCAAAGGACGGCTCGCTCAAGGAACAGATTGAAGTCGAGATGGGCCGCTATCGGTCTCGGCTCGCGGAAAAGGCACCGGCCGACCAGGTCGAAGCCGTGGCGGCTGAGGTTGAGAGCCTCTTCGCGGCAGGCGACAGGGTGCTACAAGACTCACGAGCAGACTGGACCGCTGCCTTTTTGGGCAGCCTCACCATCTTGCTCCGCGAAGGGCTCGAAGCGCTTCTCGTAGTGGTCGCGATGATTGCCTTCTTGCGAAAGGCAGAGCGCCGAGACGTGCTGCGGTATGTCCACGCCGGCTGGGTCACAGCGCTTCTCGCCGGCGCAATCACTTGGGGCGCGGCCACGTATCTCGTCACCATCAGCGGTGCCAACCGTGAAGTGACTGAGGGTGTGTCAAGCCTCTTCGCGGCAGCCGTGCTCGTAAGTGTCGGCGTCTGGATGCATCAGAAGAGCGTGGCCGGTCAGTGGCAGGCGTACCTGCGGGAGCGAATGGCAGCAGCCTTGAATCGCCGGTCCGCGTTCTTCATGTTCGGCCTCGCTTTCATCGCCGTATATCGGGAAGTCTTTGAGACCATCCTGTTCTACGCAGCGCTCTGGGGTCAGGGCAACGACCACGCCATCGTTGCCGGCCTGGCCGCCGGTGTGCTCGGCCTGGCCGCAATCACGGTGCTGCTGCTGCGATTCAGCGCCAAGTTGCCCATTGGCAAGTTCTTCTCTGCCAGCTCTTGGCTCGTGGCCGTCCTCGCTGTCGTGCTCACCGGGAAAGGCGTCGCGGCGCTGCAGGAAGCCGGATGGATTGCACCTAGCGCGCTTTCGTCTCCCCGGCTCGAGCTCCTTGGCGTCTACCCATCGACCTTCGGCTTGGCTGCTCAGGCGGCCGTTCTGACGGTCGTCCTTGGATTCTTTCTGTGGAATGGCCGCTCGAGACCGCAGCAGACGGTGCAATCGCGAGTGCCGAGTCAACAAGACGCTGGCACGAGGTGAGCGCGAGGCGCTAGTTTCGTCGGCTCTCGAGGTCTCCTATGAGTTGCTTCATCTCGTCGATTTCCCGCACCTGTGCTTCGATGATGCCGTCGGCTAGCTTGCGCACACGGGGGTCGTTGATGCCCGCGCGCTTGCTCGTCATGATGGCAATCGAATGGTGAGGAATCATGGCCTTCATGTACGAGACTTCATCGACAGTCGCCTGACTCCGAACCAACCAAAGCGAAACTGCAAAGACCGCAAAGCTGCCGAGCAAGATGCCGATGTTCGCTTTGCGGTTCTGCAGCATGTGCGTCATGAAGGCAAGCATGATGATGGCCATGACCGCGCCCATAAGCAGGGCCATCCACGCCCGGGTCTGGCTGAAGAAGATGTGGTCGACTTCGTAGGTGTTCAAGTACATCAGTCCGAACATCACGAACGTGGACACCACAATCATGATGGCGAACCGGCGGTAGGGGTGATGCATATCGCTCTCCGTCTCAGTTACTTCTAGAAGGCCCGCGCGCGGCATCCACCACACGCGAGCCAACCCGCTGGTCAATGGCCGCCGCTGTGGTCCCCGCGAGGTAGACCGTTGTTGCCCTTGAGCGGCTCCAAATTTCGGAACGGTTGGTAGTCCTCGATGCCAAAGTGCTTCTTGAGCTCCATGCGCATCATCTCGATGTCTGCAATTTGGCTATGCCACATGCCCCGGCACTCCATTCGCAGTTCGTCGTGCCCGAGGTCGGTCCCGGTCATGCAGGCATTCACTGGTTCCATCAAGGTGTAGTGGTGCCGCGCGAACACTTCGTAGAAAGCGTGGTTGAAGTCGGCCCCTGTCTGAGCACGTTCCAGTATTGCGATTTGAACTGCGTTTTCTGGACGCACTCGAGGCTGATACTGAACGCCGTACCAGTCGCGCAGGAACCCCTGCATCTTCATGATTTCTTCGCGCTGCATCCGGTTGTTGCGTCGTGCCATCGACTTCAAGTCATCCAGCGACGCTTTCGCCGGCGTTGTGGCGTATCCGGGCGTAGGGGAGGTACCTTCACTGGCGCTAATGTCGGCATCACGCTGGACGTCAGTTCCGGCCGCAAGCTCGGTCATGCGCAGGGCCGCGAAATGGTGGTCGACAGCCATTTGCATGAACTCGACCTCAAACCGAGCCGTTTGCCCGTGGCCTGGGCCTTCGGCGTGAGCGGGGAATGAGCAGAGAACGGAAAAGCAGGCTGCAACAGCAGCCAGATGGGTTTTCAGCATTTGAGTCTCCAAATGGGGTGCACCACCGGCTTACGCCGGTGGAGGTCGGTGCAGTGAAGCACACTGAGGTTTGTGTGCCGCCGTCAGGCGCCTGCCATGCGGCGGCACTCTTCGGCGCACTTCAGGCACGCCTTGGCGCAAGCTTGGCAGTGGTCCATTTGGTGCTTGCCACACTCTTCGCCGCAGGCCTGGCAGACTTGAGCGCATAGCTGGCACAGCTGCTGGGCAAACTCGCTTCCGCGAGCCATGTAGCCCGCGGCCAGACGGCAGATTGCAGCGCAGTCCATGTCGAGCGCGATGCATCGCGCCATCATTTTCACGTCCTGCTCCTGCAGGCACGCGGTCGCACAGCGGTCGCAAGCGTCGGCGCAGGCGTTGCAGGCCTCGACGCAGGATTGGTTCTCTTGGTGAGCCATCTCGAAACTCCTTCGTTCAAACAATCAAGATTGCGGGCGAACAATTCGTCCGCGCACGGTCAAGCTCGCCGCGTCATGCGGCGTGAACGGAGCTTCAGGTTCGAGGTTTGTGCTCGGGAGGCGGCCCCACATAGGAGGCCGGATGGGTGTCGGCGGGCAATTCAAGGAGCGACGCCGTGCGATGGTCGAACAAGCGGAAGTCGACAGTGCACATCGTCGGTACCGACGCCAGATTGCAAGGCCCGGCGTGAGCGAGATGGAATGCCTCGTCAGTCGTTGCTGGCTTTGCTCGCGCATGTCCAGATGCGTGGGCTGAAGCATGCTTCCCCATCTGCATCGCGCATGCGATTTGGCAGGCCACGGTAGCGCTGACCACAGGCAAGTAGGCAACCAGCACCAGACCCAGCACGAAGCGCCGGAACCGGGAGCCGACAGGCCACCTGCACATAGCTGCCCCAAAGCTACTTGTTTTTTGCCAACCACTGGTCCAGCTGGCCGATTTCCTTCTGCTGGTCCTTGATGATTTTCTGGGCCATCGCCTTGAGCTCAGGCGACTTGCCTTGCTGAACTTCAACCTTGGCCATGTCCACGGCCTGTTGGTGGTGCATGCGCATCATCATGGCGAAGTCCTTGTCGGTGTCGCCCGTGGGTTGCATGCCTTGCATCTTTTGCATACCGCTCATCATCGACTCGTGCATCTGGTGCGAGCCAGCGGAGCCACCCGCCGCCGCGGCGGAGCTGGAGCTTGTTCCTTGTGCGTAGCTGGGCGATGAAGCTACAACGGCACACGCGACAACGAATTCAAAAACGGTTTTTCTCATGGCGAAGCCTCGGTAATTGCCGACTCGGGTCTAGCCCGGGCAATCGGCGTTCCTCTGCGCTACCGGACGTCGCGACCTACTCGACCTTGACTGTGCGCAAGCGCAAGGCGTTGCCGATGACGCTGACCGAGGAAAGCGCCATCGCTGCAGCCGCGACGACCGGCGATAGAAGCAATCCTAAGAATGGATACAGCACTCCCGCTGCCAGCGGAATACCGGCCACGTTGTAGGCAAAGCTGAGCAAGAGGTTCTGGCGGATGTTGCGCATGGTCGCCTCCGACAGGGTCCTCGCGCGGACGATTCCCATGAGGTCGCCCTTGAGCAGAGTAATGCCAGCGCTCTCCATTGCGACGTCGGTGCCGGTGCCCATCGCGATGCCGACCGTCGCCTGAGCCAGCGCTGGGGCGTCATTCACGCCGTCTCCGGCCATGGCGACAACCCGGCCCTCAGACTGCAAACGCTTGACCACGGCAGCCTTGTCTTCCGGAAACACCTCGGCCACCACTTCGTCGATGCCCAGCTCACGACCCACCGCTTCGGCTGTGGTTTTGCCATCACCGGTGAGCATGACCACCCGCACGCCAGCAGCCTGCAGCTCCCGCAGGGCCTGCGCCGTGGTTGCTTTGATGGGGTCGGCAATCGCGACGAAGCCGGCCAACGTGCCGCCGATACCGACGAAGATGACTGTCGCGGCCTTCTTGCGCTGAGCCTCCGCGGCTTCCTTGAGGCCGCCAGTGTCGATGCCTTGCTCAGCCAGGAACTTGGCGCTCCCCGAGACAATGACTTGCCCCTCGACTGTGCCAATGACGCCTTTGCCGACAGGCGAGTCGAAATCCGTCACCGGGGCCAACGCGAGCTTGCGTTCCTGCGCGTCCATGACGATGGCCATGGCCAGGGGGTGCTCGCTGGCGCGCTCGACGCTCGCAAGCTTCTGCAAGACATCGTCTTCCGAAAAGCCGGGCCCAGGCGCGATGTGGACGACCTTCGGACGTCCCTCGGTCAGCGTCCCCGTCTTGTCGACCACCAACGTGTCGACCTTCTCCATCTTCTCGAGCGCCTCGGCATCGCGGATGAGCACGCCATGCTGCGCCCCCTTGCCGACACCGACCATGATGGACATTGGCGTGGCCAGCCCCAGCGCACAAGGGCAGGCGATGATGAGCACGGCAACGGCTGTGATGAGCGCGTAGCTGAAGGCCGGTGTCGGACCCCATATCAGCCAGGCCACGAATGTCAGCATCGCCACGAGGATGACAGCGGGCACGAACCAACCGGCGACCTGGTCTGCCATGCGTTGAATGGGCGCACGGCTGCGCTGTGCCGCAGCGACCATGTGGACGATTTGAGAGAGCAGGGTATCTGCGCCAACTTTCTCCGCGCGCATGACGAAGCCACCCGTCTGATTCAGGGTGCCGGCAGTCACCTTGGAGCCAGCGGCTTTCGCCACCGGAACGGGCTCGCCCGTGACCATCGACTCGTCGACGTTGCCCTTGCCTTCCGTCAGCTCTCCATCGACCGGCACTTTCTCACCCGGGCGAACTCGGAGGAGGTCTCCGACTTGAACGGCATCGACCTGGACGGTCTCGTCGTCGCCATGCGCAGTCACCTTCACGGCCGTCTTCGGAGCCAGCCCAAGGAGTGCTTTGATGGCACCGGATGTTTTTTCCCGGGCTCGCAACTCGAGTACCTGGCCGAGCAGCACCAACACCGTGATGACCGCGGCCGCCTCGAAATAGATTGCGACGGCGCCATCGGGTAAACGAAGGTTCGCTGGGAACAACTGCGGCGCAACGGTTCCTACTATGCTGTAAAGCCAGGCCGCACCTGTGCCCAGCGCGATGAGCGTGAACATGTTCAGACTTCGGTTCTTGACCGATGCCACCGCGCGGACAAAGAACGGCCACCCGGCCCACAGCACGACCGGGGTACCCAGCAGGAGTTGAACCCAGTTCGAAGTCTGCTGCGCGATGAGGTGGTGGATGTTGAAGAGGTGACCTCCCATCTCCAGAGCGAAGACAGGGACTGCGAGCGCCGTGCCAATCCACAACCGGCGAGTCATGTCGCGCAGCTCGGGGCTCTCGCCTTGCTCTGCAGTGGCCAGCACCGGCTCGAGGGCCATTCCACAGATGGGGCAGCTGTCTGGACCCATCCGGCGAACCTGCGGGTGCATCGGGCAGGTGTACTCGACCTGACTTTGGTCGCCCCCAACCGTTGCCTTGGCTGTCATGGGCAAATGGTGGTCGTGCGCGTTGCCCTCCATGACCGTTCCGTCGGGCATCAGATGGCTTCCCGCGGGCACCTTGTGCTGCTCGTGGCCGGAGGGCTCATGGTCCTGATGGGTGGAAGTAGGCATGGCTCTCTCCTGTCCTTGTGCTGTTTGGACTTTCCCCGTCACAGGACCACCTGTGTGACGCCTTGGGAAAGGTCAGTTGAGGCGACGGTTCGTCGAACTCAACTGCAGCCCCCGCAGCAAGAGCCGGCCGGCTTGCTAGATGCTGTCGAGGCTGCTTGGACCGGGACGGGCGTGTAGCCGGCGTCCTTGATGGCCTCGGCGAGTTCATGTGCGTCGGACGACGACGGCTCCACCTGAACACGGTGCGTCGCCAAGTCGATTTGAACCTTGGCGTCCTTGTCGGTGGCCTTCAGCGCCTTCGTGATGGTGCTCACGCAGTGGCCGCAGGTCATGTCGGTGACTTCAAAGGCAATCATCGCTATCTCCAGGTAAAGGTTCTTGATGAGCGTACTTTCAAGGCTTCCACTGTTGGAATGTCAACATTGGCCCGCGCAAGGCCACACAGGCAGTGTGCACAATCGCCAGTGCGTGTTGACCTTGTCATTGTTGGAACCTTGACGATGCTCAACTATCGAACAAGAACGAGGCAACGATGAGCACCGCAGCACTGGCCGACCCCAACAGAATCAGGCTTCAGGTCACCGGGATGACCTGCGCTTCGTGCGTCATGCGTGTCGAGAAGACGCTCAAGGCGGTTCCGGGCGTCAAGGAGGCGAGTGTCAACTTGGCGACGGAGGAGGCCGCAGTCAGCGCCGATGCTTCCGTCACCGCCGACTCGCTTGCAGCAGCAGTGCGCAAGGCTGGCTATGACGTGGCCACGACAGAGGTGGCGCTGCAGGTGGAAGGCATGACGTGCGCCTCATGCGTGGGGCGCGTGGAAAAGGTGCTTCGCAAGGTACCCGGCGTCTCCAGCGTCACTGTCAACTTGGCGACAGAGACGGCAACTATCCAGGCACTGTCGACAGTGTCGGCAGCAGCGCTGGTGGCAGCCGTCGAGAAGGCCGGCTACAAGGCAACGGAAGCTCATGCTGAGAAGCCGAAAGACGCTTCGGCGCTTCCGACCTGGTGGCCGGTAGCGGTCAGCGGTGCGCTGACCCTTCCCCTGGTCGCGCCGATGCTGCTGCAGCTCTTTGGCATCGACTGGATGCTCAGCGGCTGGATACAGCTCGCCTTCGCTACGCCGGTTCAGTTTTGGCTGGGCTGGCGGTTCTACCGCGCCGGTTGGAAAGCAGTCATGGCCAAGACCGGCAACATGGACCTGCTGGTGGCTCTCGGAACTTCCGCCGCGTACGGCCTTTCGGTCTACCTGCTATTCAAGCACACAGACCACGGCATGCCACACCTGTACTTTGAGGCTTCTGCTGCAGTCATCACCCTGGTCCTTTTGGGCAAGTGGCTCGAGCACCGGGCAAAGAGGCAGACGGCTGACGCCATCCGCGCTCTGAACGCCCTGCGTCCGAGCACCGCCCGGGTGATTCGCAACGGCGTAGAAGCAGACGTGCCCGTCGAACAGGTTGTGGTGGGCGACCTCGTCGCCATCCGACCTGGTGACCGGGTTGCCGTTGACGGGGAAATCGTCGAGGGCCGCAGCCACATCGACGAGTCGCTCATTACTGGAGAGAGCCTGCCGGTAGCCAAAGCCGTTGGCGACAAGGTGACCGGAGGCGCCATCAACGCGGAAGGCGCTCTGACCGTTCGCACGACCGCCATCGGCGCGGAGACGACTTTGGCTCGCATCATCCGGATGGTCGAATCGGCTCAGGCGGCGAAGGCACCCATCCAACGCGTCGTCGACCGGGTCAGCGCCGTGTTTGTCCCGGTCGTCCTCGGCATCGCCCTGGTCACCTTCCTTGGCTGGTTCGCGCTCACGGGCAACTGGGAACAAGCACTCATCAACGCGGTCGCGGTGCTGGTCATCGCCTGCCCCTGTGCCCTCGGGTTGGCAACACCCACCGCCATCATGGCTGGCACGGGCGTGGCCGCTCGACACGGCATCCTCATCAAGGACGCCGAAGCCCTGGAAGTCGCGCATGCGGTCACGGTGGTGGCCTTCGACAAGACAGGGACACTGACCGAAGGCAAGCCGTCCTTGGCTGCCGTGGTGGCTGCGGATGGGTCCTCCCGTGAGGACGTGCTGCGCCTTGCCGCCGCTCTACAGAAGTCGAGCTCCCATCCGTTGGCGGTGGCAGTTCTTGACAAGGTGCGTGAAGAGCGCATCGCCGTCCCAGAGGTCCATCAGGCCAAAGCGCTGCCCGGCCGAGGCGTCGAAGGTGTCGTTCGGGGCCAGACGTTGGCGCTTGGCAGCACGCGCCTGCTCCGTGAGCTTGGCCTGGAAGAGGGCGCTCTGTTGTCCGAGGCAGAGCGGCTCGAGCGGCAGGGCAAGACAGTTTCGTGGCTGGCCACGTCGGATGGCGACCAGTGGCGCCTCCTGGGCTTGCTGGCATTCGGCGACACCATCAAGGCGACTGCTGCTGAGGCGGTAACGCGACTCCACCAACTGGGCATCAAGACGGTCATGCTGACCGGAGACAACCGCGGCGCGGCCGAAGCTGTGGCAAAGGAGCTCGGCATTGGTGAAGTTCGCGCGGAGGTTCTGCCGGGCGACAAGGCGGCTGTCGTCAAGGAGCTGCGCGACCGCGGCGAAGTCGTGGCCTTCGTGGGCGACGGGCTCAACGACGGGCCTGCGCTTGCAGCCGCCTCGGTTGGGTTCGCGATGGCAGGAGGCGCCGATGTCGCGACCGAGACTGCGGGCGTCACGCTGATGCGTGGCGACCCACGGCTGGTTGCCGACTCGGTGGACGTTTCGCGGCGTACCTACTCGAAAATCAAGCAAGGGCTATTTTGGGCGTTCGGCTACAACGTCCTCGGCATTCCGCTCGCGGCGTTGGGCATGCTCAACCCCGTCATCGCCGGTGCCGCGATGGCTTTCAGCAGCGTGAGCGTCGTGGCGAATGCGCTGACGTTGCGGCGGTGGCGCGGGGCGGTCGATGCGCCGGCTGCGCAACGCCCAGACGTATTTAAAAGCACGGGCACGCCTGCTCGAGGGCAAACAACATGAGCATGAACATCGGTGAAGCCGCGAAGGCTTCAGGCGTCTCGGCGAAGATGATTCGCCACTACGAGGGCGTTGGTCTTTTCCCGGAGGCGGTGCGTACCGAGTCCGGATACCGCCAATACACGGACAAGGAGGTCAGCACGCTGCGGTTCATCCGCCAGTCGCGAGACCTTGGCTTCTCCATCGAGCAGATTCGGGAGTTGCTGGGACTTTGGCAGAACCGCAAGCGTCCGAGTCGCCAAGTCAAGGCGCTTGCCCAGGCTCACATTGAGGAACTGGACGAGAAGTTGAAGGAGCTTCAAGCCATGAAGGCGACCCTGGAACACTTGGTGCACTGCTGCCACGGGGACGACCGTCCCGACTGCCCCATCATCGAGTCGCTTGCGGCGGAAGGCGCCGTTGCACCCGAAGCCGGCAAGGCGAACAGCCACGGAGCGAAAGCCGGCCTCCGGCCCGGCCGACACCCGGCTACTCGCGCTTGAGTGTCATGTCCAGCGTTGCAGCTGCCTTGCCTTTGTTGCATTCGCGCTGCCACATGGTGCCGGCAAATTCGGGCTTGACCTTGCCACTGTGGGAAGCTCTACAGTGCTGACTTCATAAACCCGAGCGCTACTCTTGAAGGAGCTGCAGCAATCTGCTGTTCTACTCTGTCCCGCTGTGAGAATCATTCGTATCTGGCTACTGGTATTGCTTGCTGTCCTGCTCCCCGTTCGGGGCGCGGTTGCGGCCGCCATGCTGTGTCCGCCGACGGGGGCGGGCGGCCCAGAAACGGTCATGGTCGCTGGCTCAGGGATGGACCATCACGCGATGGATGCCGTTGAGCACGCTCCGCACGAGCACGCAGACCACCAGATGGAGCATGCCGAGAACGACGCCGATGCCCCAGCTTCCGGTGGTCACCACGACGGGTTCGGGAAGTGCAACCTGTGCTGCGATTTCTGCTCGATGACGCCGCTGCTGAGCACGCAGCCGTCTATCCCCACGCCACCGAACCTATCTTCGGTGCAGTTCCCCGACCTCTTTGCTCCGGCGCCGAGCTTCGTCTCGGACGGTCAGGAACGTCCCCCACGAAGCATCTAACCCACTGAGGCCTCCGCGCGAGGCCCTAGTTGGGCTCGTGCGTTCTCCGCACGGGTGTTGGTCGACCGGTTCCACCGGGTCGGCGACTCTGATGACTTCGAACAATGAAAAACTCTCTCAAGAGGCTTGCGCCTGCCGTGGCGCTGTGCGTCCCATTCGCAGTACTCGCGCAGACGGCCGCCTCCGGCCCTGGGACGGCCGGGGCTTTGGCTCCTCAGCTCACCTATCGCTCCGCTTTCGCCGACTACAAGCCATGGCAGGACACCAAGGCCGGTGACTGGAGGGCGATGAACGACGCCGTCGCCAAGTCGGGCGGTCACGTCATGGCCATGCCGATGGGCGGTGCGTCCGCACCGGCGCCAGCCGCGTCGAAGCCCGCGATGGTTGACCACAGCGGCCACCAAATGCCAATGTCGGGAGACAAGAAATGATGCGCCTGACCGTAGCGGCGGCCGCCGCACTATTGCTCGGAGGCTGCGCCTCCTTTTCTCAAGACGGCGGCTTCGGCAAAGTGTCGGAGCTGACCAAGGAACGCACTGGGCAATCGGCCAGTTGGCAACGCAGCGCCAGCGAGACTGATACGGCGAACGCGCGGGTCGCGGAGCTCCTCAAGCAGCCATTGAACGCAGACACGGCGGTCGAGCTGGCTTTGCTGAACAACCGCGGTCTGCAAGGGAGCTTTAGCGAGCTGGGCGTGGCCGAGTCGGACTTGGTTCGCGCCGGGCGTCTGGCCAACCCAACCTTCAGTTTCGGGCGGGTCAGTGGCGGCGGCATCACCGAAATCGACCGCTCGGTGATGTTCAACGTCCTCGGCCTGCTGACGATGCCGATTGCCAAGCAGGTCGAGCAACGCCGCTTCGAGCAGGCGCAGTACCAAGCGGCTTTCGAGGCTGTCGGGGTCGCGGCCGAGGCTCGCAAGGCCTTCTTCGGTGCGGTTGCCGCTCAGGACTTGGTGAAGTACTTCGAGCAGGTCAAGGACGCAGCCGACGCGTCGAACGAACTTGCGCGGCGAATGCTGCAGGCCGGCAACTTCAACAAGCTGGCGCAGATGCGCGAGCAGTCGTTCTATGCGGACGCGACCGCCAACCTGGCCCGTGCGCGCCATCAGGCCGTTGCCGAGCGCGAACGTCTGGTTCGCGTGCTCGGATTGTCCGGCGACCAACTGGGGTTCAGCCTCCCTGAACGCCTTCCGGACTTGCCCAAGTCGCCGCTGGAGCCAAAAGACGCCGAGCAGACCGCCATCGACAAGCGCCTGGACGTCCTGATGGCCAAACGCAATGCCGAGGCAACCGCGAAGTCGCTCGGGCTGACGAAGGCCACGCGCTTCATCAACGTCCTTGAGGCAGGCTATGCGAACAAGAGCCAGACCGGTGAGGCCCGCCAGAATGGCTATGAACTCGAGCTGGAGCTTCCGCTGTTCGACTTCGGGTCGACACGCGCAGCCCGGGCGGAAGCGACCTACATGCAAGCCCTGCACCGCACGGCCGAGGTCGCGGTCAACGCCCGCTCGGAAGTTCGCGAGTCGTACTCCGCTTATCGGACGGCGTACGACCTGGCCCGGCACTACCGAGATGAGGTCGTGCCGCTGCGAAAGCGCATCTCCGACGAGAACATGCTTCGCTACAACGGGATGCTGGCGAGCGTTTTCGAACTGCTTGCCGACGCGCGCGACCAGGTGACCAGTGTGACCGCCGCTGTCGAAGCGCTGCGGGACTACTGGGTGGCCGATACCAACCTCCAGACCGCGCTCACCGCGCGCTCACCCAGTGGCGCTCCGGCAATGGGCCCATCCCGGTCTTCTGCCGCCGAGCAGGGCGCTCATTGAAGGAACAAGACATGACCAATCGCAGAACTTTCTTCAAGGCCGCCGGGGCTACCGTCCTGGGCGCCGCAGCCGTGAGCCGAGCGGGCGCGGCGCTGCTGCCCGAAGCCGTCATCCAGACCGGTGCGGCGACGCAGCCGCCGCCATCCCCACCCAACGGACGACCATTCAATCCAATGGTGACCCTCAACGGCTGGTCGCTGCCGTGGCGGATGAAAGATGGAGTCAAGGAGTTCCATCTCGTTGCCGAGCCGGTCGTGCGCGAAATTGCACCGGGCATGAAGGCGAACCTCTGGGGCTACAACGGCTCAAGCCCGGGCCCAACCATCGAGGCCGTCGAAGGCGACCGTCTTCGCATCTTCGTCACGAACAAGCTGCCGGAGGTGACGAGCGTGCATTGGCACGGCGTCCTGTTGCCCTCGGGCATGGACGGCGTGACCGGCCTCACCCAGCCGCCGATAGGTGTCGGCAAGACGTTCATGTACGAGTTCGTGCTGCAACGCCCCGGAACACACATGTACCACCCGCACGCCGACGAGACGGTGCAGATGGCGATGGGCATGATGGGCATGTTCATCATCCACCCCAAGGACTTCAAGCAGTACCGGGTCGATCGCGACTTCGGCTTCATCCTCAATGCCTACGACATCGAGGCAGGCAGTGCGACGCCGAAGGTCAACACGATGCTCGACTTCAATCTGTGGACATGGAACAGCCGGGCGTTTCCGGGCATCGACCCTTTCGTTGCGCGCACCGGCGAGCGGGTTCGCATCCGTGTGGGAAACCTCACGATGACAAACCATCCCATCCACATGCACGGCCCTCACTTCGAGGTGACCGGAACCGACGGTGGATGGGTGCCCAAGAGCGCACGCTGGCCTGAGGTGACGACCGACGTTGCTGTCGGCCAGATGCGGGCGTTCGAATTCGATGCCATCGCTGGGGACTGGGCTATCCATTGCCACAAGTCGCACCACACCATGAATGCGATGGGCCATGACGTCCCGACCATGATTGGCGTCGATCACCGTGATGTCGCAAAGAAAATTTCGGGGCTCGTGCCGGACTACATGGTCATGGGCGACAAGGGCATGCACGACATGGCTGAGATGGAGATGCCCTTGCCCGACAACACGCTGCCGATGATGACCGGCACAGGCCCTTTCGGCCCCATTGGGATGGGCGGAATGTTCAGCGTCGTGAAGGTGCGCGATGACATCAAGCGCGGCGACTTCAGGGACCCGGGGCCCTACAAGCACCCGGCAGGCACGCTCGCCAGCGAATACACGGCAGACATGCCCGAGACGGTCAGAGCAACCGCTCCGAAGGCTGATTCGAAAACTTTGCAAGTTCGCAAACCGACTGGCCACGAAGGCCACTGAAGGAGTAATCCATGAAGAAATTGAATGCACTGGCCTTCGCCGTTCTCGCGCTGGGTATCGGTGTTGCGTATGCGCATGGCGACGAAGAGCACTCGGCACCCCGCAAGTTCGACGCGAGCAAAGTCGAGCCCACCGACTTCGGTCAGGAAGGCAATCCGAAGAAGGTCACCAAGACCATCAAGGTCGACATGACCGACAGCATGCGCTTTACGCCATCCGACGTTTCCATCAAGAAGGGCGAGACCATCAAGTTCGTGGTGCACAACGACGGCAAGGTTCTCCACGAGATGGTCCTTGGCACCAAGCAGGCCATCGCCGAGCATGCGGCGCTGATGAAGAAGTTTCCGGAGATGGAGCACGCCGACGCCAACATGGCACACGTCAAGCCGGGCAAGGCTGGCGAAATCGTCTGGCAATTTACCAAGCCCGGTGAGTTCCAATTCGCCTGCTTGCAGCCAGGTCACTTTGAAGCAGGCATGGTCGGAAAGGTGGTTGTCAAATGAAGCGCCGCCACTTCCTGACCGCCACCACCGTGGGCGCTGCGGTCGTCGCACTGCCGGCCCTTGCCGCGACCGCGTTGCCGGTGGTCGAAGTGTTTAAGAGCCCGACGTGTGGGTGTTGCGGCGCCTGGGTGGACCATCTGAAGGCCGCCGGGTTTCCCGTGAAGCTGACCGAGGTCGGCGACACCACCGTTACCCGCAAGCGCTACGGGCTCCCAGACAAGTTCGGTAGCTGTCACACCGGCGTCGTCAACGGCTACGTCGTTGAGGGGCATGTGCCTGCCGATGAGGTCAAGCGGATGCTGGCCATGAAGCCGGAATCCATCGGCCTGGCCGTGCCGGGTATGCCACCGGGTTCGCCGGGCATGGAGGTTGGCGCCCGGAAGGACCCGTACGACGTATTCCTCATCGACAGAAACGGTCGAGAAAGCGTCTTCTCTCACTACCCGAAACTTTGAAGGAGTCAGATATGAAACTCACCTACATCATTGCCACCGCAGCTCTTGCAACCACGCTGACTGCCAAGGCCCAAACTGCAGCGCCTTCCGGAGCGGACCGCCCAGTGCAGTCGTCGGCTACTGCGGCAGCGCCCCAGAGTGAGGGCGAAGTCCGCAAGGTCGACAAAGAACAGGGCAAAGTGACGCTAAAGCACGGACCCATCGCCAACCTCGAGATGCCCGGCATGACCATGGTATTCAAGGTCTCAGACCCGAAGATGCTGGATTCCATCAAGGAAGGCGACAAGGTGAAGTTTTCGGCTGACAAAGTCAATGGCGCCATCACGGTGACCGCCATCGAAACGGCGAAGTAGACGAATGACCGAGCCAGGGCGATGTTCCGGCTAAACAGAGACCGCTACACTCACCATGCCCATGTCGCGCCGTATCCTCCATCGCCTGACCACGACGTTCTTCGTCGTGCTGTCGCTGCTGTTCTCGCAGCTGGCGTTGGCGAATTACGTCTGTCCGGGGCAGGCCGACACGGCTGCCATGGCCAAAATGATGGCCGCTGGCGAGCCGTGCGAGGGCATGGACCAGGCGCAGCCTGTGCTCTGTCACCAGCACTCGGCCGGAGCCGCCCAGTCTTTCGAAGCGGTCAAGTTGCCCGCAGCGTCGGTGCCGATGGTGGTGCAGGTGCTTGTACTGCCGCTTGTTCTCGACGCTGTCGAGGCCGAAGCCCTCCCGGCAACGTCTTCGCCTGAAGCACGTCCGCCTCCGGACCCCGTCTTCCTTTCCACGCTCAGACTTCGCGTCTGACCCCTCTGTCGACTGACCGGCGCTGGTGCGGCTTGCCCGCTCGCCAGCAAACGCCCCGTTTGTCTTCGGAGTTTCCATGTTCACTTTCCCCCTGCGGGCGGTCGCCTTGGCCGTCGCATTGCTGCCGGTACTGACGGTCGCAGCACCGCTCACGCTCACCCAGGCACTCGACTTGGCTGTTCAACGCTCCGAAGCCACACGGTCCGCGCGCGCCGGCGTCGCCAGCGCCTCGGAGGCTGCGCGAGCGGCTGGCCAGCTTCCTGACCCCACGCTGCGGGCAGGCGTTGACAACCTCCCCGTCACCGGGGGCGACCGCTTCAGCACCACGCGCGACTTCATGACGATGAAGCGCATCGGCATCGGCCAGGAATGGGTCTCGGCCGAAAAGCGCGCCGCCCGCCAAGCCGTCGCCGATGCCATGGTCAGCCGCGAGTCCGTTGCTGTCCAAGCCGCGGCGGCCGACGTTCGCCTGCAGACGGCGTTGGCCTACATCGACGCCTACTTCGCAGGCGAGACGCTCAAGCTCACCACGCTTTCCGAGCACCACGTCCATGAGGAACTGGAAGCCGCCAAGGCGCGCCTCTCTTCATCCGCCGGTAGCAGCCAGGAGGTGCTGGCCTCGACCAGCGCCCGAGGCATTGCCGAGGACGAGTCTGCGGAGGTGCGGCAACAGCAGAGCACGGCTCGCGTCGCGTTGGAACGTTGGGTTGGCCTGCAGGCTGAAGAACTTGCGGCTCCGGTGGAACTGGCCGGCCCGGATGAGCCAGCCTTCATTGCGAACCATCCGATGGTATTAGCCGCGCAGCGCGACATTGAGCTCGGACGGCAGGAAGCCGCTGTGGCCTCGAGCAACCGCAAGCCGAACTGGTCCTGGGAGGTCTCCTACGGCCAGCGCACCGGCTACTCCGACATGGTTTCATTCGGCGTGAGCATCCCTCTGCCGGTCTCGCCAGCCGAGCGGCAGGACCGAGAGACCGCGTCGAAGCTGGCGCTTGTCGACAAGGCCGAGGGCAATCTGGCCGAAGCGACCCGTGCAGCCCGAGGCGAATTCCGCGGCCTGGCCAGCGACACCCAACGCCTCGCCGAGCGCATCCGGCGATATCAGTCGTCCGTCGTCGTTCCGACCCAGCAGCGCACTGCAGCGGCCTTGGCAGGGTACCGCTCGAACCAGGTGACGCTGATGTCGCTGTTCGACGCGCGGCACATGGAAGTCGAGGCGCAACGGAAGCTCCTCTCGCTGCAGCGCGACCTCGCCAAGGCCCAAGCACAGCTTGCATTCAAACCGCTCGTGAACGGAGGTGCCCAATGAAGCGCGCTCAAGTCATTGTGCTGTCGCTGCTGGGCGCTGCCATCCTGGTCTCTGGCAGCTTCTACGCTGGCCGGCACACCGGCATGTCGGGCGAGTCCTCGATGGCGGCCCCTGCAGCCTCCGGGCAGGCCGACAAGAAGGTGCTGTACTGGCACGACCCTATGGTCCCGGGCCAACGGTTCGACAAGCCAGGCAAGTCTCCGTTCATGGACATGCAGCTGGTGCCGGTCTACGCCGACGGTGAGGCAAGCGACGGGGGCGTCAAGGTCAGCCCGACGGTGCAGCAGAACCTGGGCATTCGAACGGCAACTGTGCGCAAGGCCGATGTGTCGTCTTCCTTCGATGCAATCGGTGCGGTGCAGTTCGACGAGCGCCTGAACGTGGCCGTCCAGACGCGGGTCGCCGGCTACGTAGAGCGCCTTGCGGTCCGCGCACCTATGGAGCAGGTACGCAAGGGACAGGCGCTCGCGACAGTTTTCGCGCCGGACTGGCTGGGGCCGCAGAACGAGCTGCTGGCGCTGAAGCGCGCCGGCGTGTCGCAGGACCTCATCGCGGCTGCACGAGACCGCATGCGCGCCATGTCTATTCCCGAGTCGCTCATCCGCCAGAGCGAGGAGACGGGAAGCGCACAGGCGCGGTTCACGCTCAGTGCGCCGGTCAGCGGAGTGGTGGCCGAGCTGGGCGTCCGCGAAGGCGTTGCCGTCTCGCCGGGCATGACGCTGTTTCGCATCGCCGGTCTGGAGAAGGTGTGGGCGGTGGCGGAAGTGCCCGAGGTCCAAGCCGTTCGGCTCATTCGGGGACAGAAGGTCAAGGCCGTCCTGCAAGCCGATGCATCGCAAGCCTTCGACGGTGAACTGAAGGAAATCCTCCCGCAGGTCAGCGCAACCACCCGCACCCTCCAGGCCCGCTTCGAGGTCGACAACAAAGGCGGAAAGCTCACACCTGGGATGCTGTTGCGACTGCAGGTGGCCGGCGCCAGCGTCTCGCGACTGGTCGTTCCGTCGGAGGCGGTCATCCGCACGGGCAGGCGAGCTGTCGTCCTCGTGCGCAAGGAGAGCGGCGCGTTTGAGAGTCGCGACGTGTCTCTGGGCCAAGAGGTAGGAGACGACATCGAGGTCACGCAGGGCCTCAGCGAAGGCGACGTGGTGGTGGCCAGTGGCCAGTTCCTCATTGACTCCGAAGCACGCCTGCGTTCAGTGACGGGAAGCATGAGCGCCGCTGCGGCAGCCGCACCCGCCTCGGCCGCGTCCATGTCCGCGGCAACTTCCGTAGTCTTCGTCGGTGA